>CXWL01003703.1_pt1 | contig 31377 bp, 29 predicted proteins | sample 590931 | NCBI WGS metagenome assembly CXWL01 (sample SAMEA3498368, study PRJEB10139) | groundwater metagenome | biome: water well; material: biofilm material | place: Germany | collected 2015-04-27
GAAGATGATCGATTATCTCCTCGAAAACTTCTAGTCGACCAACCACTTTTTACCTATATCCCGTACTTATTATATTGGGGCGTGGTTTTATATCCCCAGTCTGGGGAAAGGGATTTTTGCCGCAGATGAAATGCAGAGCATATATGGTGGGTTGCTTTACGATGACAAGCATGCCATTTACGAAGCGAATCTGACGGAAGATAAATCCACCATGAAAGACGTGACTCCAGTGACTCCAGTAACACCAGCAACATTCATGGAGTCGTACTTAGAAAACATGAAAGATTATCTACCAATTATCATCATTCAAGGCTTCTTGCTCTTCATCACCATCTGGTTTNNCTCTTTTGTCACTTGGGCTCTCCCTAGCCTTAGGGAGAGGTTACGACATTGAGAATAACGTGCTTCTCATCGCAGGAACCCAGCTGGTATTCGGCCTAATCTTTGATCAAGAAGAAGGTTTGAAAAAAATTCTCAAAATCCTCATTATCATCTTCCTTGTGAATGGTGGAATTTTCGTTTTTCCTGTCCTGTTCCTCTTGATCTACGGAGGAAGATAAATGGTATTGCTATGTGCAATGATACTTCCAAACCTCAATGCCAAGGACAACACCAGTCATTTTTTTGGGTATTTCAGGAAAGCTTAAGAGCAATCTTGAGTGCTTCTTCGACCCTGTGCATATCACGCTGAGAGATTCTACCAAGTTTTTTGAGAATTCGTTTTGGATCGGTGGCAATGGTGCGGACCTGATAGGCCAAAACGTCAGATGGCTTATCGAGTCCGTTACCACTATCCGGCTCCAATGAAACTCGCCCAGGAGATCTAATGATTCTTGATGTAATTGCCGCGACAGTAACGATATTCAGACGATGAAAAAGATCATTACTTATGATAACGGCAGGCCTAATATCGGCTTGTTCGGAACCAATTACCGGAGAAAGTGATACTTTGACAACGTCGCCTCTCTCGTACGTCATAGAGAATGATTAAAGGAGTTCCTCTCCGACTCGACGATCTCCAGAACTTTCAGCAATAGCCACCTGATCCTCACCTGAAGCAAGAATTCGATCAAGTCCTTCGATGAGTTCCTTTCGAAAAGAGGACTGCTGTTCACCTTCCATTTTTTGCTTCAAAAGTTGTAAGCCTTCCTCCAAAAGCCGTGACTTCGGCACACCGACATCAGAAGAGGTCTGATTCAGCCAAAGCACAAATGAGGAAGCAATGGTTGCGGAGATTATTTTTCTTCCTGAAAACTTCATAATATAATATAAATAAACTAACTCAATTATAGATATTTATAGACTATAAGTCAATTATATAAGAATATTAATATTATAATATAATATATTAAAATTAATATTTGACAGAAATCCATAAATATAGTAAATATTAACCTCAAAATTTCCATGAAAAAAAGGACTCCCGAGGAAAACTTCACCTTATTCCTCACCAAAAACCGTGAACAGAATTCGCGAGTCCGCCTGCGATGGCTCATCTATAAGCATACGCGAGATGTTTTTTTGAAACTGGTCGAACTCTTGGGAAGTCAAGAGAAGGGACCTGAGTATCCTTATCCTGGGGAATTTTCTTCCTTTTGGGCTCGGTATAGCGCTGCTGAGGTCGTCCTGCACCCACCGTCCAATCACGACCGTGGCTGTCCGCCATTTTCTGACAAAGGCCGGCAATTCAAACCTGGTAAAAGAAGGAAAATCAACTGGAGAACGCTGACCTGTGTGGATCTCTTGCCGCAGCTCGAATTCGTCGATGGTGAAGAAAAAGACTACCGCCAAATTGTAGGCAGGATGATGCTTCTCAGAGCCCAATTCTTCACGATACTTCCTCCTGATTATCGGCCACCGGACTGGAGACCTGGGGGTAAAAAACCAACGGCTCAAAACCTCGAGAATTCCTCAACGAAAGCCGTATTACTTCCCACACCAGAATCACAAGTGGCCTATCGAGCTCACGAAAAAAAACAACAGGTTAAACCCACTCAAGGGCTGTTGTTTGATTTGTAGGAGAAAAAATCTTCACTCAAGAGTTTAAAAGAGATCAAAATTCACTCTTTCAGAGCAATCACCAGTCATATTTCTGGGTTTTTGAGGAAAAAAGTATAGAATGAGCGAAGAAATATTTACCACCATGGTGAATTTGCTCAGTCTCAAAAACATCCACAAATCCTACCCCAAGGAAAAAAATCCGGCTCTGCGGGGAGTGACTTTTGATATCCAGAAAGGAGAAATCTTCGGCCTTCTCGGGCCGAATGGGGCCGGAAAATCCACGCTCATCAATATCATCGCCGGGCTGCTGACGCCGGATAAAGGAAACATCACCGTCTTTGGAAAAGATTTTCAAAAAAACAAAAGCTTCTGCCAAAACCAGATGAATATCTCCACCGCTTACGCCAATCTCCCCTTCCCCCTCACTGTTGATCAAAACTTAAATGTTTTCGCAAGGCTTTACAGCATCACGAATATTCCCGAAAAGATCGATGAGGTTTTGGAGATCTTCGGCATTACCCATCTCCGCAGCAAAAAGCTCAGCAAACTCTCTGCCGGTCAAACGGCTCGAGTGAACCTGTGTAAGGCCTTCTTGAATAATCCCAAGCTGTTGCTGCTCGATGAACCCACCTCGAGCCTGGATCCGGAGACCGCCATTGCCATCCGTCGTCGGTTAAAAAAACTCCAGAAGGAACGCGACCTCACCATCCTCTGGACCTCACACAATATGGCGGAAGTGGAGGAAGTTTGTGATCGCATCGCTTTCCTGCTCAATGGCGAAATCTTCGTCATCGATACCCCCAAGAATTTGCTAAAAATGATTAAAGCTCAGAAAATCAACCTCGTCCTCGATGAATCATCCGCCAAGAAATTCAGCAAAAAATTCCTCCCCGAATCCTTCAAAATCCTCTCTTCCGACGAACAAACCTTCACCATGGAGGTTCCCTATCGCCCTGAAGCGCTACAAGATCTCCTCGGGGTTCTGAAAAAACAAGGACTCTACTACGTCGACCTGCATATCGAACCGCCGTCTTTGGAACACGTCTTTATGGAAATCGCTAAAAAGCAAAAATGAGTCTCTCCCGCATCCATGCCGTCATCCTGCGCCAGTGGTATGAATTCATCAACCAATGGAGCCGAATCGTTGATACCTTCTTCTGGCCGATCATCGACCTGCTGCTGTGGGGATTGACCTTCTTCTATATTGAATCCACCGTGGAAGGCGTCAGTCTGAGCAAAGTCATCATCGGAGCGCTCATCTTCTCCAGCTTCCTCTATTCCGTCCAACGTGACTTCACCATGGGGTTCTTGCAAGAAATCTGGGATCGCAATCTCTACAACGTCTTCGCTACCCCGCTCCGGAAGAGCGAAATCATCATCGGCAGCTCGGTAACCACCATTATCAAAACGATGATGCTGTCGGTGATCATGACCGCCGCCGCGTACGGCTTCTATGGCTTCAATTTCCTAGAATTCCTTCCCTTAGCTTTTGGCGGTATCTTCACGATAACGATCTTTGGTATCATGTTTGGACTGCTCACCACCGCCTTCATCTTCCGCTTCGGCAGCCAGGTCCAGACTCTGACCTGGAGTGGACTTGGCATTCTCATGCCACTCATGTGCATCTATTATCCCATCTCCGCCCTGCCAGAATCATTTCAATATCTCGCCCACGCACTTCCTCCCGCCTGGGTCTTCGAAAGTGTGCGGGCGTTCGTGAATACTCAAACCATTCCCAGTGGACTAGACTGGCTCTGGCCAAATCTGCTCAATGTATTCTATATGTTCCTGGCTTACTGGTACTTCAACTACGCTTACAATCATGCGCAAAGACGAGGATGGTTCGTGAAGATGGATTAGCTAATCCAACTGCAAAGCGTTTTTTAGAGCTCTGTCGACCAGCTTCATGCCCTCTAGAGAGAGTGAACCTACATATTGCCCTAGTTTAGATCGATCAAGGGTTGTGACCTGAAAGCAGAGGAGCCAACTACCACAATCTAAACCAGCAGTCCCCGTCGGGAAAAAAACAGTACTAGGATTTCGGAATTGATCCTGAGTAGAAGTGGAAAGTGGAATAATATTTACAGATTGCCATCCATGAACCAGATTGAAGGCATCACTAGAAATAATAAGAACTGGTCGAATACCAGACTGTTCAGAACCAGAACGTGGAGCAAGCTGTCCCCAATAAATATCACCTCTTTTCATAGGGGGGAAGTTTATTCAAAGACTCAAGAGCAGCTTCTTCAAGATCAGGATCCAAATCAATCCCGGTACCTCCAAATTTCTTTGCAAAAGCAGTCATTTCATCATAAACCTTCTTACGTTGTCTATTCTCAAGCCACTCAACGAGAATTTTTTTGGCAAGTTTTGTCGCAGGGATACCTTCTTCCCGAGCTGATAAGCCGAAAGCTTGGTAAAGCTCAACTGGGAGCGGAAGGTGAAAGTTCTTAACCATTCGAGTGGATTAATATGCCATCATTATATGGCACATTTTTGCCATAATCAAGACAATTCGCCAAAAAAAGCCTTCTCCAGAACATCTGATGCTGTCAACTTTTCAACTGGACCTTGAACCGCAATTTTTCCCTGCACGAGGATATATCCTCGATGGGCGATCTTGAGCAGAGTCTTCAAATTGTGCTCGACGATGACCACCGCCGTACCGAAAGCCTTATTGATCTCCTGAATCTTGGCGAAGACTTCTTGAACGATCTTCGGCGCCAAACCAACCGAAGGTTCATCGAGCATGAGCAATTTCGGTGAAGTCATCAGCGCCCTACCCAGAGCCAAGATCTGCCGCTCGCCTCCACTCATCGCGAAGGCCGATTGATACCGCTTGTGCGCTAGAACTGGAAAAAACTGGTAGATTTCCTCCAGGCGTTCTTCAACCGCGAATTTTTCTTCGAAGAAGGCCCCCATCCGTAAATTTTCCTCAATCGTCATATTCGAAAAAATCGAATTCCCCTGGGGAACAAACGAGACCCCCTCCGCCACCATTCGATCTGGCCTGGGGGATAATCTTTTCCCAAACAGATGGATTTCTCCTTGGCTATGAGACACAAGACCGAAAAGAGCTTTGAGGAGAGTTGACTTGCCGGCCCCATTTGGCCCCATCAAAATTACGATCTCACCCTGTTTCACGTGAAAATCCACCTCGTGGATGACCTGGTTGGCATCATAAGCGACGGAAAGATGATGGGATTCGAGAATATTCATAGACGGATTAATTTCCTAAATAGGCCTCGATCACCTTACGACTCTTTCGTATCTCCGAAAAAGTTCCCTCGGCGATCTTTTCACCATAATCGAGCACAATCACTCGATCGCAAATTTCCTCGATCAATTTCATATTGTGTTCGACCAACACCAAGGTTTTGCCATGATCCCTCAGTTCATAAATAAGGCCGGTAATGATCTTGATCATCTCGGAATACAAACCGGAAAATGGTTCGTCGAGAAGGATCAGCTCGGCTTCGGAGATAAATACCTTCAATATTTCGACAAGTTTCGTCTGGCCGTAGGAAAGATCCTGAGCCAGGACTGAAGCTTTGCTCTCCAAACCTACCTTTTTGAGGAGTTCTCTGGCCTTCTTCTCAGCTTCAGCTCTCAACTGGTACATCTTCCTCGGATGGAAAAAAACCTGAAACAGGGACGCATCACGAATGAGTGGTGAAGCAGAGATCAAATTTTCGAGCACCGTCATCTGCTTGAATACTTGAGCATCTTGGAAGGTCCGCGTAACCCCCATCCGATTAACACGAAAAGAAGGTTCACCGAGGATGTCATGATTCCTGAGCCGAACTGAACCCCTTGTGGAAGAAATAAGACCTGTGACCACATTGAACACCGTCGATTTCCCAGCTCCGTTCGGTCCGATCAAACCCGTGATCTTTCCTTCTTCGATCTCCAATGAGAGCTGATGAAGAATCCTGAGGCCCCCAAGGGAGAGCGATATGTTCTTGAGCTCCAGCATAGAAATATTAGATCTTGTATTCACCGAGGAGGCCTTTTGGCCTATAGACCATCAAGACAATGAGGACGAACCCATAGATAATCTGCTGACTCTCCGCAAGAATGCTACTGGGCAACCCGATGAAGCGAAGCGCTTCGGGAAGAAGAATTAGGAGAGTGGCGCCCAAGATTGAACCCCAGAGGGACGCCAAGCCGCCGAAAATCGCCATGATCAGGATCAGAACCGAAAGATGATAATTAAAGAAAAAAGGGTCAATGGTTGAGATGAAGCTCCCCAGCAAAACTCCTGCGAAACCGGTAATAATCGCACTTAATACGAACACGCTCCTTCGATAGGAATCCGTGTCATGCCCGGCGATCTGCGTTATCTTCTGATTCTCTCGTGTAGCTCGAATAATGACACCATACGGCGAACGAAGAATACTGCGAAGAAAGAAAAAACACACCAGTAATACGACTACTATAAGAAGTAAAAACACCAGCTTCTGATTCTCCACCAAAAGCGTGATATGAGGATATGGGATGCCTCTCAATCCAAGTGCGCCATTCGTAAGCGACTGCCAATTGAGAAGCACATCACTGACGATGAAAGAAAATCCGAAAGAAACGAGCACAAAACTGTCATCTCGCAGTCGCAAAAGAACGAAAGAAAAAAGCCAAGCGACAAGACCTGCCAGAAGGCCACCGAGCAAAAATGCCACCGGGAAGCTGAGGCCAACTGATGTGAGGAGAATAGCCGAAGCATAAGCGCCAATGCCCATGAAAGCTCCATGACTCAGTGAGATCAGACCGGTATAACCGGAAGCAAAATTAAACCCCAACACCGCAATGCTATAGATCCCCGCGAGACAAAGAATGTGGATAAGGTAATCCATGGGTTAACGAATCGAGAGAAGTTTCTGCTTCGCAAACAAGCCTTCGGGACGAAAGAGAAGAAACAAGGCAAGCAGGCTAAACGCCACCGTGTTTTCCCACTGGCCCCCAATGAAATAAATACCGAGATTTTCGGATACCCCGAGCAGCATTCCGCCAAGCAGTGCCCCTCGCACCGAACCCAAACCTCCAATAATGGAGGCAATGATCGCTTTCAGCACGAGGAGAATTCCGTAGGTCGGACGAAGCCCGATCTCCAGGGAAATCAAGGTCGCGCTGATAGCGCTCATGAAGCTCGCGATCAAGAAAACCACCACGATGATCTGTTCCGTCTTGAGCCCAAGGACCTTGGTCAGTTCTTGATTGTCCCCGATGGCTCGAATCGCCATGCCATACTTCGTCCGCTGGAGAAAGAGCTCCAGAAGGATCATCACGCCGACAGCGACCGCGGCGATCATCAGCTGATTGGCCGTAATGATCAGGCCGAAAAATTCATAGCCCTTTTGGATTGTATCGGTGAGAGAAATCGATTTCGTCGCATTTCCCCAAATCAATGCCGTTACGTTCTGAAGAACGATCAGGAGGCCGAAAGAAGCGACGAGGATGACAAGATTCGAGCACTTTCGCCGTGACATCGGTTGGAAGAGCAGAAAGTAGCAGAGCACCCCCAGGAGTGCGCCAGCGGCGCCGGCTCCCAGGAGGGCGAAGCCAAAACCAACACCGATATTCATGAGACTATAGGCGACGTAAGCGGCCATGATGCCCACCATGCCATACGCGAGATGAAAATATCTCACCGTCGAATACAACAAAGAAAAGCCTATCCCGATGAGGGCATAGGCTGATCCGACGATGAGTCCATTCAAGAGAATTTGCATCTCCACAGAAATTTATTTCCTCCACCAAAAGGGTTCGGGGTCAAAAACTCCTACTCTTTATAGATTTCAAACTTCCCCCCTTTGGCAATCATCAAGTTCGGTAAAATACCAGCATCTCCATTCTGGTCAAACTTCGTATCACCACCAAGACCTTTGTAGGTATCCATTGCGTAGAGGTAATCTTTGATCTTCGTACCATCATATCCCACTTCTTCAATTGCATTTTTGATGATGTTCAGCTTATCCCATCCAAGAAGTATGTAGGCTTCAGCCGACGATTCATGACCTGCTTTTTTCTTAAACTTTTCCAGGAAAGAATTAACATCAGCTCGTGATTTATCAGCAGCCGCAATGACAATAATAGCTCCTTCGGCGGTATCTTTCGCAATATCGAAGAATTCTTGTCCAGAAAGGACATCACCTCCATATATTGGCAGCACAATTCCTAACTCTTTGGATTGTCTGCTAATAAATCCAGCCGGGCTTGCTTCCCCTGGGAGATTGATCAAAGCCTCAGCACCCGAATCCTTCACCTTCTGCAAAATGGTTTTGAAATCGGTCGTGCCAGTATTAAATGCTTCGTCAATAACGATCTCTACTCCGGCTTTCGGGAGTTGCCCTTGAAGCTGCTTGCGATACGCTTGGGAATAATCATTATTTTGGGTAATCAAAGCAACCTTCTTAAATTTCTTACGAAGAACATTGGTCATCGCTACAGCAGATTTGTCATCCACAGGGGCATTTCGAAACACATAATCACCAGCTGTGGTCACTTCAGGACTTGAAGAGAGACTGGAAAACAATAAGACTTTTCCCTTCTCAGCAATTGGAGCAGCACCTAAGGTCTCACCGCTGCAGCCACCACCCAAAATTACCTCAACTTTATCGACATTGACCAACTTTTCGGCCGCGCTGGCAGCCTTCTGTCCATTACACTGAGAATCTTCGAAGAGAACTTCAACCTTCCTGCCAATAAGAATTGGGTTCTCTTCAAAAAACATCTCTACCGTTGTTTTTTCATCCTGACCAATGCTCGCAATATCACCCGTCAGAGGACCGATGTAGCCAATCTTCATTGATTCACCCGAAGTGGTGGTGATCGGCCCTTGGGCCACCGGACCACATGCCGTGAGCAGTAGGGTTATCATCGTAACCGAACTCAGGAGAATTTTTTTCATAGCGAAAAAGAATGGATAGTAGCTCGATTCTAGCAACCTGATCAACGAAGGCAAATGATTAGCTCAGCTGAAAAAGTGTCCTGGCATTGGTATCGAGCTGCCTTTCGAGGCCTTCATAGTCGAGATTTTTCAACTCCGCCACCATCCTCGCCGTCTCCACCACAAAAGCAGGCTCATTGCGACTACCACGATGCTTCTGCGGAGAAAGGAAAGGACAATCCGTCTCAACGACCATTCGATCCAGCGGACAAATCTTCACGACCTCACGAAGCTCGTCGGCTTTTGGATACGTCAAAACACCGGAGAAGGACAGATGCCAACCGCGCTGCAGTACCTCCTCGGCCATGGTTCGATCACTGGAGAAGCAGTGGAAGAGCACCTTGCCCGGCTTCATACCGACCTCATCAAGGACCGCCAAACAGTCTATCTCGGCTAAAGCTAAGTTCGAAGAATAGGCCTTATTCTCTTTGCCCAATCGCAGGTGAACAATCACTGGCAGATCGAACTCCTGAGCCAATAAGCATTGCCCCCGAAACATCGTCTGCTGAAGCTCAGCGCGGTCAGCGGAACGAAAATAATCGATGCCCGTTTCCCCGATGGCCACAACTTTTTTGGAACTCTTGACCAGTGTCCGTAATTCATCGATCGTCTGCTCCCCTTTCCACAAATGACCGTCATTGGGATGCAGCCCTACGGTGGCGTAACAGCAATCATACTGCTCGGCTAACGTTACCGACTGCTTGGAACTCGGGACATCACAGCCGACATTGATCAGAGTATGGACTCCCGCTGCTTGAGCGCGGGCGATCACCTGATCACGATCAGCATCAAACTTGTCGAACCAAATATGGGCGTGAGTATCGATCATTTCGCGTATTCGACAGCTCGTGTCTCGCGAATCACGTGAACTTTTATTTGCCCTGGGTAATCGAGATTCTTCTCATACTCATGAGCGATGTTCCGGGATAATTCCATCATCTGGATGTCGCTGATCTTGTCGGGCTCTACGAAGACGCGCACCTCACGACCGGCTTGGATAGCATAGGATTTCTTCACACCTGGCTTCACATTGGCGATTTCCTCAAGCTGCTTCATACGCTTCACGAAGGCCTCGGCGTTTTCACGACGTGCTCCTGGACGAGCGGAGGAGATGGCATCAGCGGCCATGACGATGTAGTCCTCGATGGCCACCGGCGGAATGTCCTCATGATGGGCTCCCACGGCCTGACAAATGCGGGGATCCATGCCGAATTTCTCCAAAATATCCTTACCAATGAGAGCGTGATTGCCCTCGATCTCATGGTCGACGGCCTTACCAATGTCGTGCAAGAACCCAGCGGTCTTGGCCACTTCCACATCGGCTCCTAATTCAGCAGCGATCGATGAGGCGATGAAGCCCACTTCCAAACTGTGCTTCAGAACATTTTGACCATAGGAAGTGCGGAAGCGTAGACGACCGACCAACTTGACCAAGTTCGGATGCAGGGTCGGTACCCCGATCTCCAGTACTGCTTTTTCTCCCAAGGTTCGGATCAAATCCGATACCTCTTCCTTGACCTTCTCAAGCATTTCTTCGATGCGAGCCGGATGAATGCGGCCATCTTCGATCAAGCGCTCCAAAGTCTGCTTGGCGACATAGCGACGCAGCAAGTCGAAGCCGGAGATGATGATCGAATTCGGCGTATCATCGACGATCACATCCACCCCGGTCAGATGCTCAAAGGCATTGATATTTCGCCCCTCCTTACCAATGATACGCCCCTTCATTTCATCACTGGGTAGGGTCACAACCGTAGCGGTGGAATCGGAGGTGACCTCAGCGGCGTACTTCTGAATCGCTTGGGTGATCACCCAGCGGGCCTTCTCGGTCGCTATCTCCTTAGCCTTCGCCTCCTCACCGAGGATCTTCTTCTTGATATCGGCATGCGCGATTTCCTCCACTCGTTTGAAAAGTTCTTCCTTGGCATCGTTTTGATTCATCTTGGCCACTTCCTCGAGCTTCTGCATTTCCTGCCCCTTCATAGCTTCCAACTCTTGTTGTACCTTTTCCACTTGGGTTTCTTTCTCCCGAATGGCCTCGAACTTCTTTTCTAAATCTTCCTGCTTTTTATCCAAATTCGTTTCCTTTTGGGTCAATCGTTCCTCCATTTTTTCCATTTTCTGACGCATTTCTTTCTCATCTTCGGCCATTTTGGACATGCGCTTCGAAACCTTTTCTTCACCCTGAAGAGCCTTCTTCTCTGACTCGATCACAATCTCTTGAGCCCGTATTTTTGCCTTTTCTACCCGGTCGTGATTTTGGCGCTCGATTTCGGCTGATTTGTCCTCATATTTTGGCTTCAGGAAAACATAGAACCCCAGTCCGGAAAGAACAGCCCCGGCGAGCACTGCGAGGATCGTATTCATGGAAAGACAATAAAAAATAAAGGGTTAGAGACGTAAGATCGTACGTCTCCAAACTCCTCAGAATACGTCCGTTAAAGGCTTGTAAAAGCAGAATCGAGTAATCCTCTGTGATCTAATATTCTTATATTTCGAAGCGCTGAAGGACTCTTTTTATGCTTTTATTTGATGGAATGACAACAAACCATTAACAATATTCTTGAGGAGGAAGGAAAAATCCAGAACACTCGAACCGCTTGCACCCAGCTCGAGCAGAAAACAAAACTCTTTTTCAAATGCTTATCTACTATATCAGGGAATTTGACAAAGTCAAAAAACCATATTGTGCATAAACGAGGTGAAAAGCCCGCCATCTGGATTTTGACTCGACAAAACAAAAAATAGTTTCCAAACTGTCAGCCGTCAATGGTCACATCTCAATTGCAACCTTCCCTACCCCATATACCGATCATAGAACTTCTTTTGCTTCTCCAAAGCCTTCAGCATGGCCTTATCATCCCCTGCCGAGAGCAACTTCGGTCGTACCAGCAGTGAAATATCATGCTCATAGCCGTCGCTGTTGAGCTTGGTCAGGAAACTCTCCAAAGGCATGATCCCACTCTCCAGGACGTTGTGCTCAATACCACGATTCACATTGGAAAGGTGCACGTGGCGAAGATAGGGCTTCATCACGTCGTAGGCCCGCATGAGATCAATCTTTTTCTCGAAGAGATTGGAGACATCCAGACAAACTTCCTTGAAATTCTGCAGATCCGGAATGCTATTCATCGAGCGTCCAGGGAGAAAACCCCAGAGGTACTCCGAGGGACCGTTCTTCAGAGCGATATTCAAGCTGTATTTTTTCCGAAGAATGGGGATCTGCTTTTTAATCCAATCCTTGTACTTGAAGTCAAACAACCGTGGGGGCTCTAAAATAACGGTTTTGGCACCGACCGCGAGGGCGATATCCAGGACCAAGGTCGTTTGCTTGATAGTGCTATTCGGAAAAGCACTGATAGTCTGGATGGGGAGACCATACTGTTTCTTGAGCTCATTGAGATAGGCGGCATTCTGAGAATCAAAGTGACGCAGATCCAGAGCCACCTCTACTCCATCGAAACCAATATCTTTGGCAAAACCAAAAATACGATTGAGGCCATAACCGCGAAGACTGTCGGTGGAGAGGAGGAACATATAAGAGATACTATTCAAGGCTTCTTCGATTCTACTGAATGTACCTTTCTGAGCAAACAAAAAGGGCTTGCGTTATTTTGTCATTTCGACCGAAGCCCGTAGTCGGGCGGAGTGGAGAAATCCCTTACCTGGTAAGCTATAAGTTAAGGAACAACTCCTCCAACCACAAACGCTTGTTGACTTGCGTATCCTGGAACAATTGTTTCAAGCGTTGTACCCGCTCTAACTGAGGAATATTTTCCTGTAATCCGTGGTGGCGAAATTTCAGGCCCAAGTAGACCAAAAATTGAGCCAAGTCCGCTCCCGAATACTCCTCCTTGGTCAAGTGCTCAGCCAGGGTGAAGCGATCTACCACATCATCATCTCCAACAATCATCGCAAAATCAGAGAGTTTCCGCATTCGTTCCAGTAAGGCCTCGTCATCTATCATCGCCAAAGCGAGCCCCAAACGTCCCACTGAGAGCATGATCAATTCTTCAACCAAAAGAGGATTCTTCACCCTTTGCTCCAGAGTTTTTTTCAGTTCAGAAGCAGGCCCAGTCGTACAACGCAGGAGCTGGACTCGAGAGCGAATCGTGGGAAGAAGTTTGTGTTCATGCCGAGTGGTCATCAGGAATACTAGCCGATCCGATGGTTCTTCCAGGACCTTCAAAAAAGCATTGGCGGCGGAGCGGGTCATGCGCTCCAGATGTTCGATCACGCAAATCGACCACTCGCGGTCAGCAGTGCGATGAGCGGCGAATTCGTTTATCAGTCGCACCTGTTCCACCTTCAGTGACTCACCATCATCCAGAAATCCCAGGAAATTAGGGCCTTGGCCAACCGCGAATTGACGAGCAAAGACCGAATCTTTTCGAAATACCTCCCCGGTGCGTAGCCAACTGGCCATCTCCTGAATGATGGTCATCTTGCCGATGTGCTCCGGGCCGGTAAAAACATACGACTGGTGCAGTTGGCCGGTCTTGATACACTGCGAAAGTTGGTCCCTGAGGCGGTTATGACCGATCACGTGTTCAAACATCGGGGTGAAAAAGGAACCCTAGTGTAACCCTAGTGGTCTTTCTGATACAATCCGATCGCCTCATCAATTCCCATGAAAATCCTCATCGCTCAAGGTGGTGGTCCAACAGCGGTCATCAATCAGTCGCTCGTCGGTGCTGTCTTAGAAGCGAAAAAACAGGGCTTCGAGATCTGGGGAGCCAAAAATGGCATCAGTGGCATTGTGAAGGAACAATTCATCAATCTCTCCGAGATCGATGACGCCAAGCTCGAGCGCGTCGCAAAGACTCCCGCCAGCGCCCTGGGCTCCACTCGCGACAAACCTGATGCGGCTTATTGCGCGAAAATCCTGGAGGTGTTCCAGAAGCATGACATTCACGGTTTTTTCTATATCGGTGGCAATGATTCATCCGAAACCATTCGACGTGTCCTGGAAGCAGCCAAGGAAGCGAAGTATGAGATGAAAGGCTTTCATATCCCGAAAACCGTCGACAACGACCTGATGGAAAATGATCACACGCCAGGCTTCCCTTCGGCCGCCCGCTTCGTGGCCAAGGCCGTGATGGGTATTGAACGCGATAATGCCGCCCTGCCCGGCATACACCTGTGCATCATCATGGGTCGACATGCCGGATTCTTGACCGCTGCTGGTGGCTATGGCGGAGCCCATTTAACGTATATCCCGGAAGTGCCCTTTGATCTGGACGAATTCACGGCCGATGTCCAGAAAACCCTGGATCAACACGGTCGAGCCGTGATCTCCATCAGTGAAGGGATTCAGGATAAGGACGGCCAACCGATTATCAGCAAGTTCGTGACGAACAAAGAAGTCGATGCTCATGGCAATGTGCAGCTCAGCAGCTTGCCTCTTGGCGACGTCCTCAGCAAGTATCTGAAAGAAAAACTGAAGATCAGCCGCGTCCGCAGCGACACCTTCGGCTATGCCCAACGCTCCTATCCGGACCCCAGCCCCATCGATAGCATGGAAGCTCGAAAAGTGGGCGAAACCGCAGTACGGCAATTGAAAACCAACGAACGAACATCAGGCTCGATCACGATCAAGCGAACTTCGGATACTCCCTATAGTGCTTCCTTCGAAGTCATCGATCTGGAGAAGGTGGCGAATAAGACGAGGCATATGCCGCAAGAGTTCTATAATCCAACCACGAAACAGATCACCGAGGCTTTCAAGGTATATCTGGAGCCGCTGTTGGGAGATATACCGAGAATGGAAACGCTTTTTTAAATTTATAAGTTTGCCCAACGAAAAATATCATTGTGGGTGGGGATGACTTCAAAAGCCCCGTGTTTTTCACCAGTGATAATTTTGTCCAATGAAAATTCGGTTTCCTGACCAGGTGAAGAAGTGCCAATAATTATGGTCTCGATTCCTGTGGGAACACCCCTCTCATCACGAATAAGGCCCAGTACCCTGCGCCGAGTCATGGACCGAGTACTACTGATTTCTCTACCTGGTTCAAGACCAATTTGTCTAAAACGTTTGAGTTTACTGGCAGTAATACGGTCAATATCAACTATTTTCCTCAACTTTTCAGGACTCAAGGTAATCTTCTCACCTCGATGTTCACGATTAAAAATCGAGAAGGTGGTCCTTCCATCAGCATGATGCTCAGGTTTTTCGAGCACCAGGTCAGAGTCAGGATCATAATAGAATCCGTCTACCAACCTGACTTCCGGAAACGGTAAGACCTCAGCCATGCGAATGGAAAAATGGACGCCATAGTAGAGTATAAAGCCAAAAAGGCAAGATCAGACTGGAAAAAAAGCCTCTTTTCGGGTATAATAAGGGGATTCGTTCTGAGTCTCTTATGCAATTCAAAGTTCCCCAAGACGTGCAGCAGGCCGATAAAATCGTGTCCTTCCTGACCCTGCCTCAGCTCATCATTTGCGTAGTTGGCTTCGGCATAGCCTATGGGGTCTACACCGTGCTCGTTCGCCAAGGCTTGGTGTGGGTTTTTTGGTTTCCTCCTGTCTTCATTATCGTCGCCCTGACGGCAGCCTTTGCCTTCCTCAGAATCGCGAATTTACCATTCCACCGCTACTTGGCCCTGGTCATTGAACGTTTTGTCACGCCCTCGAAGCGAGTCTGGGTGAAAGGCAGCGACCGAATCATCACCAGTGAAGAGAGCCTGGTCACTTCTGAGGACAAAAAAGCTCAAGAAAAAGCGAAGGAGACGACCGCCTTTCAGCTAGAAAAAGAAGCCAAATTACAAAACATCGGCGAAATTACCGACATGCTCGACACCTTGAAAAAAGAACCAGAAGAAGCCGTCGAACCGATCAAAAAAATCGACACCACGGCCGATGAAGATCTCCTCCACCAGGCATTTCTGGGAGAAGCTCCGCATGGTGAGTTGGTTCCAGCGAATAAGACTGAAACCCCTGAAGAAAAGATTATGGCGATCAGTAGCACACCAAAGCTTGAGCCAATTTCGAAACCTGTACCGACACCTGTTCCAACTCCGGTGCCTGCAACTATACTCACAACCATACCTGCGTCTGCGCCGCAAGATCCTAATCTTCCTCAGAAAAAGAAACGAAGACGAAGGCGGAAAAAGAAAGGGAATGAGATTACCGCGGCCTCTACTCCACCTCTTCCGGCCTGGCTCAATGAGAAACCGGAAGTAAAAAAGGAGGAGGTGAAAAAAGTCGAGGAAATAAAAGTTGAAGAACCGAAGAAGTTGGAGGCTAAGGCGCCGGAACCAATCATGGAAGTACCGGAATCGGAACCGATGCTGGCAGCGCCAGAGCAAGAACCCATTTTGCCGGCCCCAGAAGTGGAACCGATGCTCGATGCTCCAAAAAATCCGCCTAAGACCGTTGCGAGCATTGAGATTGCCGCGGTCGTCCCAACTCAAGAACCAATTCCACTCCCTCGCAATGACAGAGCAGCCACCGCTAAAACCAGTGAGACCTTAACCGCAGAAGATCTCAAACAAGGCAAAACCATCACCTTTTCCTAGCCAGCTAACAACCTAAGAACCTAACCACCTACCCCTAATTCCTCCCCATGGCTTCCCCCACCACACAAACTGCTCCGAATAAAGACACCGTGAAGGCGCGCCCTGCCCAGCAGAAAAGCGCCGCCACGCAAAGGTTCTTGCCCATCGCCGAAATTCACAATAATACGGTGATTTTGAAAAATGGCGGCCTGCGAGCAGTGCTACAAACCACCTCCGTGAACTTCAATCTGAAGTCAGAAGAGGAGCAAAACTCTCTGGTCTATGGCTATCAGTCATTTCTCAATTCCTTAGAATTTCCAGTGCAGATCTTGGTCCGCTCCAAGAAACTCGATATCGATGACTACTTGGCCAATCTCGATGGCATCAAGGAAAAACAAGAAAATCCCCTCTTGAAGCAACAAACGGCTGAGTATCAGGAATACATTGAAAAGTTGGTCGAGTACGCCGACATCATGGAAAAGAAATTCTATGTCATCGTACCGATGGATGCTCCTACGGGTACCAAAATCAGCTTTATTGATAACTTTCTATCTCATATCTTCCCCGATGACAGCGTGTCAAAACTGATCAAACGTAAACGGATGTTCAAAGATCTCCGAAAAACCCTCACTCAACGAGTGAATCAAGTCGAGCAAGCTCTGATGAGCTTGAATATCCGAACAACTGAGCTCAACAGCAAGGAATTGATCGAGCTCTATTATCAGTCATACAATCCGATCACGGCCCGTGAGGAAAAAATCAATGAGCTGGAAAAGGTCAATATCGAGGACTATCAAGAAGAAAAGAAATGAGCGCCGTCAATGCGTTTGTCAACGATTTCGCCGCGGATGCGGGCATCTTCCTGACGGTCAAGGAGATAGAAGAGTAGAAAATAGCTCAGAAAAAAGGCTGGGATAAGACCCAGGCTCCATCCCTGGAACCCTATCAGCAGAAAAATGAAACCCACTGAAATGCTCACGATCACTCCGGTCACGATATTTTGCCGAGGATACGTCGGTTCACGACCAGATAGCAGGAGCCAGAGAGTCCATCGAGACAATCCCGACAGACGCCGGCGTCTTTCCAAAAAGTACTTGGAAACGAAAAGACCTTTTACAAAAAAACAGGCTAAATAACCGATCAGCATCATACCCAGAAAAAAGACAAAAAGCTGCTGAAGAAAAAGCGTCTGCTCGTACGCAAGAGTGGTCGCGGGATCTCCCGTCACCTCATACAAGAAGTTCCCCCAATCGAGCAGAAACTTGAACAGCAGCATCCCAAGACCGGTGGTGAAGCTAAATTCCATGAAGACCTTGGAGTTCTGAAGGTGGGCGGTATCGATCAATCTCAGAAAAAGTTGCAGGCAGTAAATAAAGCTCATCATCTGGAAAAGTTGAACAAGCGGTCCGGGGGTCAAGATCTCAAGACCAAAGACTGATCCGATCAGGAAGAGTGATAATACGTGAAGGCCGGCAAACAGCACAATCAACCAAGATTCAGCCATCGAGCGATGGAGAAGGATCCGGCAGCGTTGCCAACGAAAACTCACGAGTGACCAGAGGACCAATGTCAGCGTAATGACGAGAGCTAAAGCAGCATAGATGACCACATATTCAAAAAAACTGATCAGGATAGTGAGAACAAATGGTGAAGCGGAGGTTTGACGTGATAGGAGATCAAACATCCATTCCAAAATGATGGGAAATCCCTCTCCTGCCAAGACATATACGAAGCCCGTGAGGAGTCCAGCTATCGAAAACCAAGCCAAGTGACGGATATGGCGAAACATTGACCAGAATATCAGGATCAGCATCATGAGCATGATGGCGTTGGAAGCCATAAACCAAATGTGGTCGGCGGAAAAACGATCTATGAAGAGTTGCCACATCATAATTGGGGTCTATTCAATCACCAACGTCATCTCCTTGCGACTGACCCGACTTTTGCGATCATAGATTTCCAATTTGACCGTGTAAGTTCCCGGCTGTTGATACACATGATCGGGCTTTACCACCCGGCTTATCGTGCCGTCACCGAATTCCCAATAATAGCTACTCACTTGACCCTGCGATGGCTCACCATTGAAGAAGACTTTTTCCCCAGCGATCAATTCTTTGGGATTCACGGTGAAGTCAGCCAAGAGTTCGATCTCTCGGGCCACCACGATAATTTCTTTGGAGGCTCGCTTGCCTTTATCCGTCAACACCGAAACCTTTGCGGTGTATTCACCGACATCATTGTAAATATGATTTTGACGAGCGCTGCCAATAATCTCCGGACTTTTGTCGCCGAAATTCCAGGTGTAGGAAATGATTTTCCCTTCATCGGCACGGGAAGCTGAAGCATCGAAGGTGGTTTCCAAAGGCACTGGTCCCGTAGCATTCGTGACTTGCAAATCTATCACCAACTCTGGCGTTTTCACGTCCACGGTTAATTTGGCGGTACCAGACAGATTATCATCGTCGATCACGGTGAGGGTGACGTCATAAGACTTACCCTCGACGAAGGTATGCTCGACTTTTTCACCAACCGCATCCCGGGTGCCATCACTGTCAAAGTCCCAATCATACTCGATCACCTTGCCATCCCTGTCCCGGGAGTCCGAAGCATCAAAAGAAACCGTTAAGGGAGCCGCGCCCTTCAAGACACCGGCGATGATTTGCTGATCTTTGGTCTTGATCACGGCGGTCGGCCCATTGGTGGGACGCTCGACCACGATTTGCGCTTCAGCATTGAAGCTGTCTCCCTCAGCTCCACGAACCATCAAGCTGACGGTGTATTCCCCAGCTGAAGTGTAGGTATGTTCGATCACCCGTCCCTGGAGCGGAGGTGAATTATCACCAAAATTCCATTCGTAGAACTGAATCCGATCATCGATCGAAGACGATGAGGCATCAAGAGAAACCTTGTAGGGCGCTTCACCCTTCAGGCCCGGTCGAACCACGATGATGGCTTTTTTTTCTTTGGCAGCCTTGAACTCCAGTGTCTCCTTCTTGCTGTTCATGGCGGAATTGTTGTCAGTCACCTTCAGAGAAATTTCCTGAGTGCCTGTCGACTCAAACGACCAACTCACCTTGGCTCCTTTTTCATCAATCACCCCATCCCCATCGAAATCCCATTCGTAGGCAATGATGCTGCCATCATCGGTGGATTTGGAAGCGTCGAAGGAAACCTGTAAGGGAACCTCGAGGACTTTTGGTGAATATTCGACGACTGGTGTCGGTAAGACATTGGAAATGGTGATGAGCTTGGTGACTTCCCGGACCTCGCCACTCTTCAGGGTGACTTTGACCCCGGCATTGATAATGCCATTGGATTTGCCCTTGTCATCATAGGTCCAGATCAGGTCACTGCCCGTACCATCATTGAAGGACTTGTCGCCATCGAGATCCCAAGTATAGGCCACCACGCCTTCGAGCTGGTAGAGAGCGGCAATCTGATTGGCACTGAAGGTGATCGTCACCGGCGCGGTGAGATCAATGGTGACCTCCGGGTCGGTACTGATCACGGCGGCACCCTGGGTAGAAAACTGGAGCTGGGATATATAATAAGATAAGCCAGCCCAGAAAAAGAGAAGGCCTGTCAGTAGCACTCCGGCAATAACGGCCATAATCACCGACTGCCTTTTCTTGTCGATCTCTGCTGGAGTAGCGGTGAAACGGCGAAATAGGCCCACCAACAGTACGATCAACGCGGCAAAAGAAAACAGGCCAAAGGAAAGGCCGATGATGAATTGCAGCAAAGGCTTGACCTGAGTGGCCTCAGCGCCGATGATCGACAAAAACTGGCTATTACCCCCTTGACTCGCCGCCAGCACCACGAGAAACACGATGAAGAGCAGAAACAAAAAGGCAAAGAGCCCCATCAAGATGAAAAATAAATTCATTCTCGATTTCGGAGCGGCCTTCGTACTTGGAGCCGAGTTGGCAGGCTGATTGGGTTGAGGTTTTGGGGGAACGGATGGTGGAGCAACAGGAGTGTCTGGCATAGGTAGGTGAATTTAGAACGTAAATAATGATGGATGCTAACCCTTGAGCCAATCTGGAATCGGTCCGGTTGGCCCTTTTGGTTTTTTATCATCCTCATCATCCTTCGCTTCCGCTTCGGATGACTTGTCATCCTTCGCTTTTGCAGGCTCGGCTGGAGGAGGAGCTTTCTCTTCCTTGGTAGGTTCCGAAGGCTTGGTGATGACCTCAGGCTCGATCACGGTGGGAATGTTCACAGAAGGCGGAACGCCTGGAGTTCCCTGCAAACCGAGCTCCTCTTGGCGCTGCCGAATGGTCTTGACCACGATCCAGACCACCGCTCCGGCAACACCGATCAAGGCGATGATGATGGCAATCCACCAGTAGGAGAGTCCACCAGTTTCGGTTGTGACGACAGGCGCAGGAATCGTGACAGGAGTCTCAGTGACGATTGGCGGTAGCTCTTCTGATCCGGGAACTTTCGTACCAGGTTCCACCAACTTCAAATCGTTATCCACCGTCAAGAGTTCCTTTTTTTCACTTGTTTCGCCATTAGGATCGGTCACCTGTAGGAGCACTTGATACACACCAGCCTGGGTAAAGACCTTGACCGGATCCTTTACCGTGGAGACACCGAGGAGTTGACCTCCCTGAGAATCGGCCGGCTGAACCGTACCCGTGAGGAGATAGCGGCCGCCAAATGTTTTGAGCGTAAAAGTAGTCAAATTGTTTTCCTGAGTACCTTGATCGAGCAAAGCCGGCTCAGCTCCAGGAAGGATCTGGTAGAGCTGGGCATTATCGATCAAGCCATTGTAGATGAAGAGAGCTTCGTCGGACAGACTCAGGGCATCAACGACACTAGTCTGTATCACGTAGACCTTGGTGGTGTTAGGAACGCTGACTTGATCATCCGGCTCGACGAAAAATTTGAGATCGCCGCTATAAGGTTGGCTATTGGCTCCCAGAAAAGTTGTCCCCTGTTTGAACCGAACGATGAATTCCTCGGCACCGAGAACCAGCTCGCGAGAAATAACTCCGTTGCCAGTATCAGCAGTCTTGAGCTGAAGAAGACTCTTCACTCTGGCCGGCGAAAGCGTGAAATCACGTTGCTCCAGGATGAGGTCATCGAGCTGCTCCCAGCTGTCCCATTCCAAGACGCTTCCGACGTCGAGCTGGGTAAAAGTCCATTGGTACTGGATCTGTTCTTCGGTGAAGGAAGTATCGAAGGTGGAAGTATTGGTCATCGCCACCTCATTGTCCTTCAAGTCATAGCTGAAATCCGCCACCGGTAAGTTGACACCCCCACGAACAAAAATGCTCTGAGTGTATTCCCCCTGTAGTCCCCGCTCAGATACCGCTTCCAGACTGGCGTCATAGACCCCAACCTTGTCGTAAGCATGCTTGATGGTGGGTTCGAAACTGACTTCATCGACCAGCCCGTCACCGTCAAAATCCCAACGGAATTCTTTGACTTTTTCATCTGGGAATTTCGTCGCACTGGCATCGAAGGTCAGCTCCACCGCAGGCTGAGCGAAGGGCGAACTCACTTCGAAAAGAATTTGCGGGGTGTTCGCGAAGAGCAGGGCGAGCTCATCGGGGTTATCTATTTTTTGCAAATCACCTTTGGGCGGATCATTGCTAAAAATGATATCTACGACTTGCGCTTTTTGTTGACCACCAATATCAACAACGGTCAGTTTTGCTCGAATTTTGCCATCGGACTCCCGATAGCTGCGCTTGAAAGAGCTGCCTTCTTTCCAAGATTTATCAGTTTTGTTGTCGATATCATTATCGAGAATGCCATCACCATCCGAATCGACAAAAATATTGGTGTCCAGACGGTACTCCTGAATCTTGCCGGTGGATTGCTTGGCATTGAAAATCACATCAGAAGCCGGTGGTGTGAGATACAGTCGACCATCGATAGCATTCAGCGGCGGGTTGGTGGTCAAGACCGCCTTCAATTTCACGACTTTGGTCACGCCCAAAGCGCCATACTCTTCTTTCAGGACGAAGGGAATCTTACGCACCACCTGATCACTACTCCCTACTGAATCTGTGACTCGAAGCCCGACGAGCACATCTCGATCGCCTTTGAAGGTGTAAATCGGTGTAGGCAGAGCACTATCAGTGTCGTCATCGGGAAGTCCATTGCCATCCGTATCGATGGTGGTATCGAAGTCCCAGGCGTACACCAGATCCTTCACGCCCAAAGCCGGATCGACCGTGGAATTACTGATGAATTTCACCTCGGCGCCAGAAGCGATGAAGATGTAGGCGGCCTCTGGCTTCTTGGTGGAAGCTCGAACCGTCATGAGCATTTCATACCGTGAGGAGAGTCCATTTTTAGTAACTTTCAGAGCGGCCTTATAGGTTCCTGGTTTATCATACCGGTAGCTCACCTTGGCGCCTGAAACCCCTCGTTCGAATTCACCATCACCGTCGAAATCCCACTGGTAAGCGGCTGAAGGAATGAACTCCCCTAAGGGGTCCTTGCTGGTGGACGTAAATTGAATGGTGTCCCCGGCGGCTACCGTGGCTCGATTGGTGACGAATTCGGCCAACGGAGCATTATTCGGACCGTTCGTCAGGACCAATGGTTCACTCGGACCGACAGCATCGAGACTATCCATCGTCGCACCATCACTATCCTCCAATTCCACAGCAAAGAAATACGTGGTCTTGGTGCCTTCGACATTATTCGGACCAATCACGAAGGTCGTTCGTGGCGAATCGGTCAAGCGTTGATCAAGCTTCTTCCCGCCTTGTCCTTCCTCGTAGTACCACCAACGGTAGCGCATCACTTGGCCATCGACATCCCGGGCCCCGACGGCAAACGCATCAACGGTCACGGGAGTGACGAGTTGAAGCTGGTTCGCGGTAGCATACTTCACATCGGTCAGCTCCGGCTTGAGATTCACCACCTCTATACTGATCGTCTCAGGTTCGCTGCTGGCGTTGGTCGATAAATCAGTGACCGTCAATTTCACGTCGATACAACCCCCCTTCGTGAGCTCCTTGTAGCTGCGGCTGAAGGTGCGATTACGAACGACCTCATCAAAATCTTCTATCTCCCACAGATAACTGAGGCCGGATTTTTCTCCCTTGGTGTTCACCGACTTCCCCGCATCGAAGACCACGCTGTCCTTGCGGGAAACCTCGACACAGTCAGATTGAGTCAAATCCTGCTCGATATTGTTGACGAAGAGCTGGGTGAAGGTCACCGGCTTGTCCGCAAGACCTACTCGCACCTTCTTCTCCCGAACATTCGTGTTGCCGGCTCCATCCTCCACCGTCAAGGAAGCCTTGTAGATGCCCTGCTTCTCATACTTGTGCACGACCGGCTGAGCACTACCGACCAGGGTCACTCCATCTCCGAAATTCCAGAAAAATCCCAGAGCCTTGTCACTCTGAGGAGTAAAGGTAATGATTTCGTTCACTCTGGCTCCGGGCTTGTCGATGGTGAAATCAACGCCGAGGAGATTTTTGACGGTGGTTTTGTCGACCGTTTTGCTCGTCTTGTCGCCCTTGGCCACGGTCAAGGCCACTTGGTGTTCTCCCACCGTTTGAAATTCATAAAAAATCTTTTGATCGCTGCCGAGCGTTTGCTGCTCATAAGCATAGGGGCCCGTGACCGTAGCACTGCGCGGTCGGATCACGGCTCCATCCACCTCCCAGGTATAGGTCAACGTGGTACCGTTGGGGAAATCAGGATGGAAGCTGAGTGACCCATCGAAGAGTGCCCGAGCCGGCTTGATAGTCTCTGGGAAGGTAATCTTGAACGCGGCGATGGGAGCCTGCTCTTCGATGATGATATTCGCGGTATCCGTGGAGAGTTGATTGGGGCCACCGCCAGTAGAGACTTCCAAGGTCACCCGATACTCTCCCGGGGTCGGGAACTTAAAGGTGATGGTTGGCTCCTGAAAACGCTTCAATTCTTCAAAGCCAACGTCTTTTTTCTGAGCGATCACGAAGGTATAGTTCCTGATTTGCTGTGAGGCTGAGGATTTCGAACCGTCAAAAGTAAAGGTGGTTTCGGTCGACCCCCGCACATCAGGAAGAACGTTGAGGAAGGCAATAACATCGGAAAACTGCAACGGGACGGTTCGATCCACATCTCCCTCAGCATCACGGGCTTTGAGGATCACGGCCTTACTGCCACTCGCATCGGTGTACTCACAGGTGAAATTCCACACACTCTGATTGCCCAGGATAGTGCGCTGACCGGTGCCATTGCCGCAATCGTAGATCAAGGAAGTGAAGTTTCCTCGGCTCGTAATCGATTCGGTTGCATCGAAAGCAATCGGGATTTGAGCCCCGGCCAGAACCTGCACCGGCTGACCACCACGATCGGGTTGACCCGCGACTTTGACGATGAGACGAGCCCGTGCTGGGAAAACACTAATTCTCGCCGAGGTCAGTCCGGCAATGGCCGCGTCCACGTCGGCGGCCTCGTTCGCTCCGGGATTGGCATTGTTGTATTTACAAGCACTCTTCACCAGAAGCTGGACGTTGTAGAGTCCAGGCGCGGGGAATTCGTAATTGAAGAAATAGCCAATGGCGGTGGGAGCATTGGTGGCAGAATTGATGACCCCAGCCAGACCATCTTTGAAATCCAGATTCTTATTCACGAACCAGTAATAATTCTTCGGATCCGGCGAGCAAAAGGTATAGGGATCAACCGTCTTGGTCGCGTCGAAACTAATCTTCAGGGGTGAATTGTCCGGAGGCAAAAAGCCCTCGAATTGATTATTCGGAACGGTGATGACGGCTTTGACACGCTTGAAGGACCGAGCCAAGGCGATAAAGTCCTGATACAGCGCATTGAAGGCGTCAAAATCGACGAAGGTCAGATCAGAGCTCAGCTTGTCGAGCATCCTTACCAGCCTGCCGAAGGGTTGTCCTTGAGGATCGTAGCCACAAAAATCCAGGACCTTCAAGGTCTGTGGCAAGGTCGCACAGCTGATCCGAATGAAATTTTTGAGAGCATCGAAATTATTCGCCAACTCACGCAGAAGAAGATCACGGGCGTCGGGCTGGAGGCCTTCGCCAAAATTGGGAATGCTGTCCTGATCACTATCGGTATCCACACTATCGCGGATCGTCTGGAAAACGAGAACGCCTCTCCACGTGGTTTCCGGAGTCAAGAAAGCTGTTTCTGGATTCCCTACGGGAAAAGCAACGTTGAAATCCGCCACACATTGCTCATTGTCGAGAAGACCGTCGGCATCGCGATCGCAGTCTTCACTGTCGATCACCGTATCACCATCGATATCACTCAGACGTTGATACTCAGCACATCCAGCATTTTTCTGAATATACCCCTGGTACTCCGGCTCGGCTACCCGATCGATCTGCAACTTCCTCGACTCGATATTACTGGTCTTGAAAACCACGAAACTCAGCGTATCCGGACAATCATCGGGAACAACGCCCGCGCTGTCGGGCGCGTTGGAAACCTCATCACCATCCCGATCACTGTCTTGATCATTGGGAGTCCCATCATTGTCAATATCGGTATCGAGGAGGTTGGCTATCCCATCGCCATCGGTATCCGGAACCAATTCGTTGACGGCACAACCCGAGCCACTGGACGCCAAACCAATGGGAGTACTGGGACAGAGATCGCCGAGCTGGCGCAAGGCCGTGAGCAGGGGCAAAATATAATCCTTGCCGTCTATGTCAAACAGGCTCTCCAATGACTCAGCTACCTCGTCTCCAGGTGAGACTCGACCCGACGATAATCCACCACCACTACCGCCCTGATTGGCAACTCGCAAGAGTGTGTTGACGATAGCGTAGGACATGAGAATCACCACGACGCCGATGGCCACATAGATGATGATGGTCTTGGCCTTCCCCGTCATGGTCTCATCCCCGAAATTCCCCACATACAAAAAGCCAGCATAGATAATCGCCGTAATACAAAGCAGCCCTAGGAAACCCAAGACATAGTTGGTTACCGTCACGACCAGGCCAGTCAGACTCCCTCCGCCCACTTGAATACCCGTGGCGTAACCTTCGATCTCGGTGGGAAGGGTGAGCTCCTGACCAACGGTGGGGTTACTCGCAAAGACCTCACCCAAGATATTGAAAAAACCCGACCCCATGACAAGAGCCAAGACCAGAGCAGCGAGAAAATATTTGAGAGAACGATTCATAGTGTCTTATTAACCTGCCGTTGCAGACAGCCCAAGCAGAAAGTTGACCACCGTGTAGGAAGAGAAAATAATGACAATTCCGATCACGACATAGAGCATGATCGTCTTGGCTTTGCCATTAAGTTCTTCATTGGCAAAGGTCAGGATGTAGTAGAGGCCCGCCGTCACGAAGGCGAAAATACTGAGCACACTGACGTAGGGCAGGGTGACATTCGTGTAGAAAATAATCAGGTTAATCAGACTCGTTTCTTTCGAAATCCCTGTGGCGATGAGCTCTTGCCCTGGCACCACGACTCCAGGACCGGTATAGACGGGGTTGAACCCCGATCTGCCGGCAGTTCCTCCCGTTCCAAAAAAATGTTGCTGATAGCTGTTCAACTGTTCAGGCTTCAACGCTGATCGCTGGGACAAATTCATCGATTCAAAAAGGGAACGAAAGTAGGAGTCGGGCCTACTCGGATCTCTGAAACCATTAGCCCGATAAGCATCCAGAGCCGTGAGCTCAATTCCGGTGAGCTGACGCAAGTTTGTGGGAACGGTAGGAGTCCCCTGACCAAGAGTAATACCTCCTGAGCCCGTAGGTCGTGATCCGGAGGTACTCGTGCCTGAGGTCACGGGTTGATTGCGATAGGCAGTAGCTCCACCGACGGCCCCTAAATTCGTAGCGCAGTGTTCACTCCAATACCGAGCTTGATTCTCAGAAGGCGTACCATTCACCAAGATTTGATCCTCACGAAGCCCCTTACAATCTTGCTCATCTTCGGGGGTGGTAGAAATTCCCTGGAAAGTCGACTTGCTGAGAACACCCTTGGTATTCTTTTCGCAGCGCACCAAACCTTCCACCCAGATGTTGTAGAGTTCATTGTAAAAAAACTCTTTGCGTTTCAGACAAGCATCGATAGAGTCCGCGCTCTTGGTACCTCGACCAATGACGTAAGGCGGATCATAATTCACGGGGAAATTCCCGAGATTCAGAAAATTATTGATATTCGTATTCTGAGCGAAAACCTCGACCATCAACAAAGGACCGATCAGAAAGACAATCGTAAGAGCAGCTAGTCCGGAGCGAAAAACCCTTTGCATAACGACGAAAATATCTCTTGTTAGTCTAGCAAAAGAACCTCTTGAGCGAAAAAATCAAAAGCAGTTCACATAACAAAGACAGTATTCGTCTGCTCATTTTTGAGAATATCCTAAGGAGCCGTGACCCCTCCACTCACGGACAAGAAGGTCGTCAACAACGTCGCCACAATCGTGTAAGCGCTGAAGACGACGATCGTTCCGATGAGAATATATTTCATCGTTGTTTTTATTTTTGTAAAGGTATCTTCATCACCCTGGTTGGCAACCATCAGAACTCCGGAAATCACCAGAGTGGCAAAGATCCCCACCCCCATAAAGCCCAAAATATAGTTGGAAAGTCCCTTGAGTTGCTGTTCAAAGGCGGTGACATTGACTCCCTCATATCCCCCGCCCGGGAAAACAATCTGATTGATGAGTACATTGGAAAGACCAATGATGATGATCCCCACTGCAGTGTAGCCAACAAGCTTTTTTTCCTTCTCCACCTCCTCCTCCGCACCGGGATTGATGACTAAACGAAGGGCGGAAACGACCAAGATAAGGATCGCAATTCCACCAGAAAACGACAGGAAAAGATTGACGACCCGGATGATTTCCTCGACGGTCCTACTCGCTTGCCCGAGCAAGGCCTGTTCCGTCAGCAAATAACTCCCCTCCTGAAAGAAAAGGTAGTCGTAGACCACTCGACCTGACAGTCCGAACACCACTAATCCAATAATGATATAAATCACATTCATTTTTTGCGTGGTGATCTCTTCGGTCACCGCCGATTGAGCGGTGATCAACTGATAACCGGCGATGAAGAGGGCGAAAATGGCCACAGCCCCCATCACCAGGCTCATAAAACTACCGACCGTATTGACCAGCTTCCTGAAGGCCACAATTCCCGGTGTAGAACCTTGCGGCACCTCCGCAGGGCTGACGGTAATATTCGGTAAGTGCTTAACTCCTTCAGTATTGGGACCGAAGGGCAACTGAATGGCATTCGCCGACACCACTGGGATCATAGAGATCGCCATCATGAAGGCCAACATTACCGATACGATCAATCGTCTGAACATGGGAAAAATTACGGAGAAGGCGCTGGAGGGGTTACTGTCGGCGCCAGCAGTGGGGTCGTGCCGATCGTTGCCTGCCGGATCTGTTGACCGCCGGAGGAAAACTCCGCCACCAGGGTGTAGGAAGAAAAGGCAATCACCAGTCCTACCAAGGAACCGATGATGACCTTGGTGGCTTGTTCGCCACGCTGCTCATTACCAGCGCTGAAAGCGTACATCGCTCCACCTGCCACCAGGGAAAATAGGAAAAGACCGCTCAGACCGGCCAACAGCAAATTGGTCACATTCGAGAGCAAACTCAAACCTCCGCCAACATCGACCTGATTTTCTACGAAGAAACTCCCGAAGGGTCCACCAGTAGGATTAATAGAAAACACGGTGCGCACCAAGGCTTCGGAGACCATGATCAGGAGGAAACCGACGAATCCATACACGAACACATCTTTTTGCTTATTGGCAGTCTCTTCATCGGCATTGATGATCATCGCCGACCCGGACCTCACCACATAAAAGACCGCGACACCGCCCAAGACGTAACGCAAGAACTTGATGATGAGATCCAGCTGTGCGGTAATCCGACCGGTAGTGGCGATGATTTGCTCCGGACCGGAGACGAATGTGGTCGTTCCCCCAGGCGCTTGCTGATAGAGAGAAAACGTGTCCGTGAGGAAGTTCGCCAATACCACAATGGCCGTGCCAATCAGGATGTACAGGAAATTTTTCGAAGCGGCATTGAACTTTTCTTCATTCCCTCCAGCAATGACCAACTGGATCCCAAATCCAGCGATGATGAAAACCATAATGGGCCCCAGAATTTGTTTGGCCGTCGTAAAAAGATTTTTGACCGCCGCTACCACGCCAGAAGACCCACCCTCCTGTCCCACATATTTGCTGATGTCTACTCCCGGATACTTGGTATCCCCGATAGGGAGGATGGTCTTCGCCGGTGTCCCCCTCTGTGGGGTGATCGCCGTGGAGGAGTTCGTCGTCACGGGAGGAGTGTTCACCGCGGGCGTGGCCGACTGACCGCTGCCACCAGGGGCGCCTTGAGCCGATGCTCGCTCTGTCACCTCAAGACTGAGGCTGAAAGAAAAAAAACTCCACAACAGCAATGAACCGGCAAGGAAGCGACGAAAAGTCATAAGAGTGACAGAAAAACCTTCCCTGAGTGTAGAGAGGATGGAAACCGGTGTCAGCTCTTCCCACTTTACAAAAGAGGACGGATTCACTAGACTGTTATCAGCGTAGGAAAGCCGAGCGCTCTTTAAGATTGTAGCTTACATCTCATGAATGCCCTTTTGTCCTATTTCCAACAAAGTGTCAACGAACTCGCCCTGGTCACCTGGCCCAAACAAGAGGAACTGGTGCGGATGACGATCTTGACGGTGGTCTTCGTACTGATCAGCGCTCTGTTCTTGGGCGTAGTAGATTACGGATTTTCCAATGGCTACCAATGGTTTCTGGGTCTTCGCGCTGCTTAATTTCCCTTAGTATTCTTTCCCTATGGACGACTCCACGACTCCTCCTACCGCCCCCGAAGAGGCTTTAGCTGAAGCGACTATTGTTGAGAATGCCCCAGAGATTGTTGCGGAAGAGACAGAAACAGGTCCCGCAGAACCGGAAGCCGAGACCATGAGCGATGAGCCCACCACCAACTTCCTCGATCCTCACCTCAAGAAAACCGCTCTGAAGACCTCCATCGGCAAACAAGCTAAAAATACTGGGCGGAACTGGTATGTCATCCATACCTACTCCGGCTACGAAGACGCCGTGGAGAAGGCGCTTCGCCAACGTATCGAATCCCTAAACATGCACGACCTGATTTTTGACGTGGTGGTGCCGAAAGAAAGCACCATTACGATCAAGAAGGGGGAACACGTCACGGAGAAAAAACGCCTCTTCCCGGGATATGTTCTCGTCGATATGATCGTAACGGATGAGAGCTGGTATGTAGTACGAAATACGCCTAATGTGACCGGATTCGTCGGCTCTGGGACTATCCCCGTCCCCGTCCGACCTGAAGAATTCGACATCATTCAGAAACATATCAAGAAAGAAGAGCCGAAGTTCAAGATCAACTTCAGTGTCGGTGAACCGATCATCATCTCCGATGGCCCCTTCAAGAACTACGAAGGTCTCATCGACACCATCGACGAGAAGAAAGGCAAGCTCAAGGTACTCGTCACCATTTTCGGCCGCGAGACCCCAGTGGAGTTGGATTTTGTCCAAGTGAAAAAGAAATAGTGCTTTCATTACGAGCGCAGCGAAGCAATCTCATACTTTCTTATGTCCCTCCGCAACACCCTGGCCATCATCGTGGCCCTCGTCGCCATCACCGCCGGGCTGGTGTATGTGGACTACAGTAGCGGTCGACCAGGAGGCTCACCCTCCTTCTTTTCGAGCATCCTGAAGAATGTACTAGGTTCGACCACGATCACTTCGGAATTATTGACCAAAGCCGCTTTTGACCCCGAAAAGCTGGTGAAACAGGATTCCAGTGACCTCTTCTTCGCACCCTATCTCAAGCTCCCCACCAGCGCGAGTGCCGCTGTCTTCACGCTCGATGAGTCCATCATTATCTCCGAAGTGAGCGCTGATAATGCCTTCGAGGTGGTGAAGGCTCTCACTGAACAGACCGATACCACTGGCCATTACCAACTCAATATC
>CXWL01000610.1_pt1 | contig 31292 bp, 32 predicted proteins | sample 590931 | NCBI WGS metagenome assembly CXWL01 (sample SAMEA3498368, study PRJEB10139) | groundwater metagenome | biome: water well; material: biofilm material | place: Germany | collected 2015-04-27
CGACTGTCACGTGCACTTCTGCCTCGGAGCCGAGCCGGATGTCGTCGAGGCGATCGCGAACGAAACGCCCGCGCTGACATTGCTCAAATCCAGCCGGGCGGCGCACCAGACCTTGGAGGCAGGCGTGACCACCGTACGCGACGTCGGGTCGCGAGACCATGCCATCTTTACGTTGAAACAGGCCATCGATACGGGCCTCGTGCCAGGGCCTCGCATCGTCGGAGCGGGCCTGGCGATTTGCATGATCGGCGGCCATGCCCGGTTTATCGGTCAGGAAGTGGAAGGGGTCGAACAAGTCCGTGCTGTCGTACGCGCACAAATCGCCGCTGGAGCCGGCGTCATTAAAGTCATTGCCTCTGGCGGTGTCCTCACGCCTGGCACCTCGCCGGACCAGGCCCAAATGACGGTGGAAGAACTCAGGGCCGCCGTGGAAGAAGCCGGGCAAGCGGGGCGGAAAGTCGCCGCCCATGCCCATGGATCGTCGGGGATGAAAAATGCCGTCCGCGCCGGAGTCCATTCGATCGAGCATGCCACGCTCATGGACGAAGAAGCCGCAACCATGATGCGTGGACAGGGTGTCTTCATGGTCCCGACCCTCTCCGCGCTGGCGACTACGGCTGCCTGCCGCCTCGGGTGCGGGGTGCCGGACAGTGCTCGCGACAAGGCCAAATCGATGACGAAACGTCATGCCGTCAGCTTCAAGAACGCCCTGCGTGACGGCATCCAAATTGCGATGGGCACCGACGCGGGGACGCCCTTTAACTTTCATGGCGAGAACGCCCAGGAGCTCGAACGAATGGTCGCCTTCGGCATGAGCCCGATGCAAGCCATTCTCGCCTCGACATCCGCTGCCGCACGTTTAATCGGTATTCAGGACCAGGTGGGAACCATCGAGAAGGGGAAAGTGGCCGATCTTCTGCTGATCGAAGGCAATCCGATCCGCCGCATCGACCTGCTCCGCGATCGCAGCCGGATTGTCGGGGTCATGCAGGCTGGCAAGTGGGCGGCGGGACCTCTTTCGAAGACGTGAACCGCGAGACGTGAAAGGTGAAACGTAAAACGAGAAGAACCTCCTTCGTTTCACCTTTCACGTCTAACGTCTTTCGTAGAACAATTCGAGCGCGCTGGCAAAGCCCTTGATCCGTCCTTTGCGGAACACGTCCTCGAGCTGACCACGTAGCGATCTGACGCCTCCCTCGTCGCCACGATTTGCCACCCCTTGGGACAACAACATCTCCGTGGCCACTTCGACGAGCCGCTGTTTGCGCCCCTCCATCTCAACCGTGACGAGCTCTTCTATGGCCTCCGAGGCCCGTTCCCGAATGATGGCTTCCTTGAACGTGTCATATCCTTGATCCGCCACCGTCCGCTCGCGAATCACGGCGAGTTCCGCTTTGATCCGCTTCACGTCTTTCATCAACAGGGCGAAGACTTCCTTGCGTCCTTCATCGAAAAGCTTCAGCTCCATCTCGTCGAGAATAACGGCTGGATCGATCGCTTCATCCCGGGTGGTTTCATCCCCCCAATTGAGTCGATCGTAATTCCGACGCTTCTCCGGGTCGCCAATGATTTCATACGCCGCATTGAGCTCACGGATCTTGGCTTCAGCCTGTGTGCTCTCGGGGTGGCGATCAGGATGGTGCTGAAAGACCAGCTTCCGGTACGCCTTCTTGATCGCGTCGTCGGACGCGTCACGCGAGACCCCCAGCACCCGATAGAAGTCGATTCGTGCCATGGCGGCGACTATAGCATGGGACTTTGCCAGGCTTCACCTTGCCCCCTGCATTGAAACACTCTCACCTGGCGTGACTCCCAATGGTCTGCGGCATGTGAATTAATCGCTTCAACATCAGCCTGAATCGCGCGACCCCTTGACATCCCCTCAAAGCGGCTTATGGTGTGAGTATGACTAACACACCGCCACCCAAAGCCCTGACCCACGACGAGAAGAAAGCCGCCGATGCGGCCTTTGCCGGTCGCCCCTTCGATGAGTCCTGGTCTGCTGCCGCCCGAGCCGTCTACGACGGTATTGTGAAGGCCTTGCCCCCCACAGACGCCGTAGGCCCTGCTCCCTCCACCGTGGAAGAATCCGCGGAGGCTCCGTCCGCGCAACATGAACCGCACGAGGCCCAAGAGCCTCTCTCGCTCGAGCCGGTCGATGGACAAGAGTTGGTAGAGGGGACAGTCCTGCCTCCGGCCATTCGCGACCGAGACGCGGCCATTCAAGCCGGGACCTTGATCGACGTGACGCCGACTGCCCTGCAACTCGGTATCACCTTCCCGATCACAATCACCAGACCGCTTTGGGAAGTGGGCATTGTCACGACCCACGCACTCCCTGAAGCAGATCAAACCAACCGGTTGCGCGACATTCTCATGGCCTTTCGCCTGCGACTGGCCAGCCTGACAACCGTGTCGCCCCTGCTCGACTTTCCAGTTCTCCTGGCCTTACCGCCAAGCACGGTGCCTCAACCAGTGCCCTTGTTTGCGCTCATTCAGCCAGATCCCACGCACCAGGCGAATGTGACGCTCTTGCTGCCGAACGAAGTGTCGCTCTCCATCACCTCGCTGAATTAAGCAGGATGCTGAAAAAGTCCGCCAGCGTCGTTCTCGCATCGTTCAGACCCTCAACGTACCCTCTGGGTACGCCTCGAGCCTTCACTCGCTGCGGCCTTGCTGGACGGCCTTTTTGAGCATCCTGCTGGCTCATCGGCCATCATCGAGAACGTCCCATTCGCCGAACCCTACCAGGGCAGAAACAGTTCCCCTTCAACCGACTAAGCCAAATCGCTTCTGAATAAAAGCACGCTCCTCCGCCTCGGTTGTGATCGTCCCGTCGATGCGTGCATCTAATAATTTCCCCAAGATCGTCCCGTACTGCGGTCCTGGCTGCAGCCCCATGAACTGAAGATCTCGTCCCGTGAGTGCCGTCTTGCTCGTTTGATTTTTCATATAGACCACAAGTTGTCTTTTCATGCGGCTCAATATCGCCGCTTGCTGCAGACTCATCTGCATTGCGAGAGCCAGGACGAGCGTCTCATCAGGGAGGTCGACCAAGAGGCGATAGACCTGCGACGGGCGTACAATTCTCTCATCGGCCAGTCTCTTCAAGACACGATCGACCAACGTTCCGCCGGCACTCACCTTCCTGGCCTGTTCCCGTGACAACGCGAGCCGCCTGATCATCGTCGCCATCACAGCCGGACTTGACTCGCTCGAGAGAGCCATGAAATAGACGATCCGCTTGTCGATCTCACCATCCGGGAATCGACGCGTCCACCAGGCGAGCGCCTTGGGAACGGCTGTCACCACTCGCTTCACGTTCGTCGTGTAGGTCAAACGGCGATGAAGGAACCGGAGCAACCTCAACTGCGACAACCGCGCCATCACCCGCACCGGATTGCGCTCGCCGAGCAGCAACAGGATTTCGTTCTGCAATCGAGGACCGGAGAGTTGCTGGATCAGATTCGTGGAGGCCGCTTGTGCGAGCAGTCGACTCGTCTTGCGCTCAAGGCGGAACTTGAGCCGTTGTTCGAACCGGACCGCTCTGAAGATGCGCGTGGGATCGTCCTGAAAGCTGCCTGCGTGCAGCACGCGGATCGTACGCGCACGAAGGTCGCGCTGCCCTCCATAGGCGTCGAGCAGCCGTCCGAACTGTCCGGAATTCAATTGCAGCGCGATGGCATTGATGGTGAAGTCCCGCCGGTAGAGATCCTCTTCGATCGACGCAGGCTGAACCGTCGGCAGGACACCTGGCAACGCGTAGGACTCTCGCCTGGTCGTCGCGATATCCATCTTGAGCCCGTCAGGAAACACCAACCTAGCCGTCGCAAACCGTTCGAATACCGCAAGCCCAGCGCGATAGCGGTCGGCAACCAGGCGAGCGAAGGCAACACCATCCCCTTCAACCGTCAGATCGAGATCCAGGGTCACGTGCCCTAGCAGCAGATCCCGAACCACGCCACCGACGACATAGACCCGGCAACCCCGCTCGTCTCCGAGTTGCCCAATCTCTCGCAAGAGGCCCACCACGCGATCGGGAAGCCGTTGAAGTAGCGCTGGTCGATGTGTCTGACTCGACATAGATCTAGGAGGTCGCATGATGGTTCATCTGCCTGACCGGGTTGGTTAGGCCGCATTGTAACAACCCCGCTTCGTATTCGAAACAGACCGAGGCGACGCCCTCTCTCAGAAAGCCCATCCACGTTTATACAAGGGAATAGACTCTCGTGCGGCAACAAGGAGGCCGTACGGCTGAAAGACATGTCCGTATGGAAAGCACAGGCGAGAACGGGATCCGCAATCACCCTGGCGAGGCAGCTCTCGTAATCATCGGCAACCGCATGGCCAACTCAGCAGCACTGCTCTTGACTCCCTGCTGCACCAAGGCCAGGACCTCGAGAAGATTGAATGGCTTGAGGAGATAGGCCACGGCCCCCAACCGCATGGCCTCTTCAGCAGATTCGAGACTTCCCCTCCCAGTCACCACGATGACTTTGACGGCTTGGCCACTTGCCCTCACCCGTCGAAGTAATTCCATTCCGCTGATATCAGGAAGACCAACATCCATGATGACTAGGTCCATGGGACATTCACCAATAATTTTCAGCGCGGCAGAGGCCGTCTCTGCCATATAGATCCGACAGAACGAACTGAGAATCATACAGAGAGCCTTACGAGGTCCCTCTTGATCCTCAACGATCAAAACGTTTAGCTGAGATGCGCCTGTCGCCATCACATACTCCGCACACATTCGCTGATCCGACGCCTCATCATACCTGCACGTCCCACTAGGTGCATTGGCACTCTAAGTCCATTTAACCACGTAGCGATAAAGCACTATTTATTAAGAGAGGCATTCACGGAACGAATGATTCTACCGGCGAATTTATCCTACGGGCTCCGCCAGGCTGAAACCGACCGTAACATCTCAATATATTGAGGCATTGTGCAGAAAACCTACTCAGCAGAATGCTCAGAGATCGCCTCTTTGTCGCACGCATTGTAGGAATCGCCCTACAGCCAAGGTCGCCCCGTGCGCAGCGACAACCCCTCTACTCATTTCCTGTTTACAAAACGGACGTGGACTACGTCTTACCTCGTAGCAGTCCACCAGCCAGGTCTCTATTGCTCTCGATCATGTGTTCCGGAGTTCTCGGAATGCGTCGGTGAGGGAGGTCAACGACGCCAGCAATGGATCGACCTCGGCGCTCATCATCCATGGAGGTTCTACATGAAGGTTTCACACGTCATCGCTCTGTCAGTCAGCAGCGTATTGCTCCTCAGTATGCTGACCCTGTCCACTGAATTAGCCTTCGCCCAGAGTGGAGAAGTCCGCCTCAGCGCCAAAATGGTGTCCGGTGCTGCCTCGGGCAAAGCGGACTATCGTGAGCGAGGCAACCGGCGACGCCTCAATGTGGACGCCGAGGATCTTTCGAATTCGACACCGTCACCCCAGACGGTGTTCGTAAACGGCGCCCCGGTCGGAAACATGACTCTCATAGCCTGTCCGATTCCAGCCACGCAGCTTCTCTGCGGTGAGCTGGAATTAAACACACAAGACGGGCAATCAGTTCCCGTCATTACCAGGGGACAAATCGTGAGCATCGGCACGAATCCAGCCGTGCTCGCCGGCGTCCTGCGATAACCATCGCCCTGCGCCTCAAAGAGCCAGCCGCCCTCCCGCGGCTGGCTCATTTTTTCTGGCATTGCATGCACAGCGTTTACCTTTTCCTCCTCCCGCCGTCTTACTGAGTGACAGGTTGATTGGTACGGGCCGCCGGATGAGAGAGCCGGTTCGATCCCGTCCAATAACAGCCGCGACTCGCACATATCACCCTCTCTCTCAGAAGGAGCATAGATCATGAAGAACAGTGTCTTGAAAGTCGGAACGATTGCCAGCTTAGTCATGGCCATGGCAATCCCAGCCATCGTGCCGAACGTGGTATTCGCCCAGGTTGGTGATGTCCGNNCAGCAGGATCGCCAGATGGATCGTCAGCAGGACCGCCAGATGGACCGCCAGGCCGATCGGCAGCAAGATCGGCAAGCGGATCGTCGTGCCGATCGCAGCGGACGCGGCCGGTAAGTTCGTTCGATCACACAATGAAGAGGGGCTCACGACGTTCATCGTGAGCCCCTCTTCACATCATATCCCTTCTACATCTACTCAGTGGTCACCGACGTCGCAAGCCCTGACCGACTGGCTTCTCCCACTCTATCCGGACGAAAGATGATCGGAACGGAGATGTGACTGTTGGGGTTTACCATTTCACCCTTGGCCCGTCTAACTGCATAGAGATATCACTCACGTATGACCACCAAATAAGTCCATCGGCTATAGGCGCTGAGCGCTCATTCTCTGTGACGAAAAGGCCACCGGACATGCCAAGACTGAATCACGACAGGGCAAACATTCTCATCGTCGACGATGAGTCTGGTCCACAGGGCGTGATTCGATTCATACTGAGTCCCTTCTTTACCGTCTTCACCGCGGACAGCGGCTGCATCGCACTTACGATACTGGAACAACAGCACATCGACCTTGTTACACTCGACGAACGACTGCCAGACCACTCCGGACTCGCGCTCTTGAGCGAGATCAAACGCCAGTACCCAGACCTCGCCGTCGTCATGGTCACCGGCTATGGCACGCTGGGATCCGCGACGGAAGCCTTGCAGCTAGGCGCAGCAGGCTACCTACTCAAACCCTTCAACATGGCTGACCTACTCGACATGATCAAAACCTGCCTGGGGGAATAGGCCCACCTTCGCTCAAGTTAGCCTGGGATGTCGGTAGCCGACGAGTTCACAATGCAGCACGGCGAACCAGCCGTCACTGGTGCCGTTTGCCCTGGCGGTCATGTTTCTCACGGGTAATGTGGCGCGAGGCACGATCCTGGGCATGGTCGATTCTTGCCCGTTCTCGCTTGGTGACCGTCCCATCTGACTTCGTTTTGTCTTCCATCTTGTTGATGTGTTCCTGCTGCTTATTCAGCCGATTAGCTTCGCGTTCATTCAACTGGCCACTGGCAATCCCTTGATCGATCCGCTTCTCCTGGTTGGCCTGACGCTGGTCGATCACTGGCCCGTCTGCCTGTGCGTAGGCCAGACCCATGCTCAAGATGACTGCGCTGATGGTGAACAACATCTGCTTCATGATTTCCTCCTCAATTAGGTAACGTGTGAGCCCCTGACTGCAACAACGCGCACACCAACTGTGCGTTGACCATAGAATTCAACCACTTACCGGCAGCACCCCTTCTACCAAGACCTATCGGTTTCGTCCAAGGGCTTGTCCTTTTATTCAATGAAAAAGGGCTGCCCTCTCACGAAGGCAGCCCTGAGAATAACTCTAAATCACACATTTTAGTGGTCTCTTCCTCCGTGACCACTCCCTCCGCCTCGATCAGGTCGGCTGCCACGATCGGAACCTCCGCTGCGGTCACCGCCACTGCCACCCCGATCCGAGCTGCCGCTTCGATCGGAGCTCCCACCATGATCGCCACGGTCGCCGCTGCCGGATCCGCTGCGATCCTCCCGAAATAACCGGTCTCCTCGCTCTCCACGGCTCACCTGTTCGCGAAGCGCCTGCAGACTCGCACGACCATCATGGAACTCAGCTCCACGGCGCTTCACTTCCCGGCTCAGATCGAGCAACTCAGACGATCGGTACCCTTGGCGCAAGCCCTCTCCGACCAATGCCGTCCCATCTTTTGACGACACACGCCCTTCCTTCATGACCGCCAAGCTCTTGGCCCCCGCCGCCAAGGTCTCCTGGGTAACCCTCTGTTTCCCATCCTGCGAGACCCGGACAAGCTCTCGAACTTCATCGGATGACGCGCCGCGGGAAAACGCATCGGCCATCATCTCAATAGCCCGCTGGCGATTGCCTTCCGCCACGCCACGCGTCCCGACTTCTCGAAGGACTTCTTGCGCCGACTCGAAATGGGTCACGAGCTGGCGCAGGACCGGATCGATCCGCTTCGGCTCCACGCCCTTCGCCAACCCTTCTTTCACTTTGTTGGCCAAGGGTTCCGTAGGCAGACCCTTTTCTCCCGCTTTCGCCACATGGTCCAGCAACTGATTGACCTCTTCTGCCGAATAGCCTTGGGCGGTACGAAGCCGGTTGATCTCCTCGCGATCTTGGACCGACAGCGTCTCTGCCTGAACGGCCGCAACCGGCAGCCAGAGCGTTGCGATGATCAGCCACATCTGTATGTCAGTTCGTATACGCATCGCGTTATCGCACCACGACCACACCGTTCGTGTGCCCAAACCCATCGGTTACAAAATCTTCTGCCATCGGGGGAGTCACCCATCGTGTGCCATTGACGAGATAGATGAAGGTATGTTCCCCTTCGTTCAACGGCACCTCGACTGACCAGAGGCCGTTGCGATCAATCGCCTTCATCGGCGTGGTCTCTTTGCTCCAGCTATTAAATGAGCCCATCACGAATACCTCTGTGGCTTCGGGTGCCAGCAGCGTAAATCGTACGCCCCCTGACACCCGCTTCGGCAACTCGGGCTTCATCGTCTGTGCGCAGGCCGCTAGTCCAACGAGCAGCAGCGCGATTAACAGTCTCGACACCATCTTGTCCATGCGCGTGAGCGTACCCAACTGCGCGACTCGATGCAAGGGAGTCGATACTAGGATTAGATACTGACATCGAGCACCGCATTCTGCGCTCCAAATCCGTCGCCCGCCCCCTCTGCTGCCAGGGGGTCGGCAATCCATTGCTTGCCATCGATCACAAACATATATTGATAACGTCCCGGCTTCAGAGGAATCGTCGCGGTCCACAGCCCGCCCTCGGATCGTTCCAACTGCGTCTGGCCAGGATTCCAACCGTTGAAATCGCCGGCGACCGAGACCGACCGGGCACCAGGCTGAAACAACACGAGCCGCACGAAGACCGTGTTCTCTTGCCCCGGCGCATATGACGCCTGCTGCGCCTGCCCCCCGGCAACCGGCACCGGCACTTCCATAATCCGTTCCGGCCCAACACGCAGCAACCCCACGATTGCCACAACCGCCACGCATGCCGCCGCCATCGCCCCGGCCAGATTCCATTCCAACGTCCGCGGCAACGTCATAGCTGCGCGGAGTCGATCCCACAAACTGATGGATTTTGGGGCAATCTTGGCCTGCACCTGTGCCATAAATCGTGCCGACGGCGCGACACGGGGCAACTGCGCCGCTTGGGTTACCACGAGTTCAAGATTCAGCCAGCGCCGCCGCAGCGAGGGATCGGCATCCACGGCTTGCAGAAATGTCACCCGCTCTTGCGGTGTCAGATCGTCGTCGAGAAAGCGCTGGATCAGAAGTTCGTATTCTTGCATCGCTACGCCTCTTGTAATGCCGCCAATTCTCGACTCAATTGCACCCGGCCCTTATACACCCGCATCTTCAACGTATCGCCGTTGACCCCGAGAATTTGCTGCATCTCTTCGTAACTCAACCCTTCGACATGCTTCAAGACAAAGGCTTCTCGATAGAGGGGCGGCAATCGCTGAATTGCCCGATCCAATTCAGCAGCGACTTGCTGCTGCGACAAGAGCCGTTCCGGAGTCCTCGCCTCTATCACTCGATCGTCGAGCACGTCTTCGATCTCGACATCGTGGAGCCCCTGCCCTGGCCGCTTGACCCGGAGCCAATCCTTACACTTGTTTGCCGCGATCCGGTAGAGCCAGGTGGAAAACTTCGACTCGGCCCTGAACGTCGGCATGGCTTTGAATGCCGCCACAAATGTCTCCTGGGCCAGATCCTCCGCCTCGGTCCTGTCACCCACCATGCGGTACGCCAGATTCACAATCACCGTCGCATACCGTTCAACTAACTGGCCGAACGCATCCTGGTCCTGCTTGAGGCAGCGAGCAACCAACTTGGCCTCGTCTGCCGCTCCTCGTGGGTCTAGCGGCATCGCCATGCTCGTTCACCCTGCATGGCCGCTGCCGAATATCCCATTCTGCGTCCCTGATCTATTAGACGAGCCATCACGGTGAAGGTAAACGCCTGCAACATGGTTAAAATCGGTAACTGGCCCCGATCGAGAAGGCTTGATCCGGAGCCCCATTGGATACGCCTAGCGTCACACCAGCATTCAGCCTCCAGGCTGCCGAGGCCGTATAGTTCACCGCGAAGAAGACATCTCGGGCATTGACGAACCCTGGGACAATGGCTCGATACTCTTCGAAATACACGCTCGCTAAGAGATCTTTCGTCATGTAGTAGCCGGCCCCGACGTCATACCAATATTGATTCTGGAAGTTAAGCCCATCGGGGTCCCCGATGATGTTGTAGCCCCCATCCAAAAATGCGATCCAACTATTGCCCAACATTTTGGACATTTCGATGCCTGCCCCATAGTCCCATTCGCCGGTTCCAAGGCCCTGGCTGGCACTCGCCGTCGGCAACTTCACCCGTCCCGTTATCGCAATAAGCGGAAGGTAGTCCTTTTCCTCGACGAGGTAGTACCGGCCCTTTAGAATGATGTCGCCTAAACCGGAAGTCGTCACTTTTTGCCCGGCTGTTCTGGTTGTGGTTCCGCACGTGCGATTTTTCCCGCTCACACCGGAATCCTTTCCGCTACAGCCGCCATCGTCAGGAGTGCCTCCCCCCCCACCACCTGATCCGCTATTCGGATTATCGTCGACTCGTGTGGCCGTACCGCCAACAAGAGTGGTCCGTCCATCGCTAGTCGCGGTCACAAATGGGATAACCAGGGTCACGTCGCCGTCTTTGAACATTCTCCGGATCGATAAGGGCGCATAAAAAAAGGTGCTGGTCGTACCAGTCCCAAAATTTCCTCTGCTATAGCTGGGAGTAAACCCAAGCTGCCAATTCCGATCTGGCGAAGGCGGCCCTTGATCGGTCTTATCCGCAGCAAAGCCCTCCGTAAGCCAGAGCCCCATACACATGACTACACCGAAAAGTATCCCTACCCATTTCAACATGATAACCCCTTCAATTTTTCTCTATTTGACACCAACAATAGGCTTCATAGCACAACGGCGCCTGGCAAGTCTCCGACGCCGACGCCGACGCCGCCGTCTCGCCGCAACCGACAACGGGGTCGATTTAGTTGTGCCCAGCCCGTTCCGGCTTCTCCGGTCGCTCAGGTCTCTGTGGCCGTTCGGGGCGTTCCGGACGCTGCGAGCGCTCAACCCGTTCGGGGCGATTTGAGCGGTCCATCTGGACAGACCGTGCATTGTCTCGCCCTTCCCGCCCATGCTCGCCCGCCACTTGATCTGCCCGATCGAGTCCGCGCACCTCGCCGCCGGCATTAGAACGGCGATCCTCTCGTCGATCGGCCTGACGGTCCTCCTGACGCACATCACCGGCTTGAGCCATCCGCACATCGTCACGTCCACCTCGACCCGACCCACTGTTAGCCGATCCGGACCCGCTATTCCCTGAACCGGGGCCGTTATTGTCGCTCCCTCCATGGCCGCCACGACCATCGGTCCGATTGCCACCACGATCGTTGCCGCCTTCAAGGCGAAATCGGTCGAATTGGGCTCTGAGATTCTGCCGTTCTGGTTCCGTCAATTGCGATTGATCAATACCTTCAATCCTGGCCCGCAACTGCCCTTCTTCCCGTCCGACCCTCGCACGAAAGTCGTTATTACGAAAGGTGACATTTCGCTCTGCCCCGTTCGACGACGGCACAACGCTCGATACCTGACGGAGCAGATTTTCATTGGGATCGCTGCTCAGAAACAGCGCCCGCTGCTCCGCTTCTGTCAGAGACACATTGCGGAACTGAACCTCCTGCACCCCTGGCCTGGCAAACTGCGTTTGGATCGTTTGCCTTAGCACGGCGACATCCACCGCACCAGCCGACGTCCGCGGCAAAGCGCCGAATATTTCCACCTGCCCGTTCTGAATCGGCGGAGATGTTTGCGTCCACGCGGATGTGGCAAGAACCGCCAATCCAATCAATACTCCGGCTACTGTCTGTATCTGCTTGTACCCGTTCATGATCATCCCTCCTACTTTAGAATTGAGATGATGCCCCCCGCATGATCTCGTCGTCTTGTTCTATAGGACGATTCGGAGCCGATTTCGTAAATACTCCTCTCCCGCACCAGCCGTACATGGGCCTTCGCCGAAATACTGCGGGGCCATCGGGCTACGCCCGATGGCCCCGGCCTGGCATATCGCACAACCCGCCGCCTGTGGCTCAGTCTTCCAGTTCCGCTTCGCGCCATGTGATGACCGCGTTATTCAATCGGCCCTTCACTTTCACCAGCGTACCGACTTTTACCGCATTGAAGAAGGCCGCGCGGCCAATCGGTTGATCATTGAGCCCCTCGAAATCGTTATCGTTGAGGGCAGACGTGTTTATCGTGATACCCAGGATTGTCAGGTTCGGATTTGACACCGCCTGCACCGGTCCCTGCAAATCCACATCGTCGTCCGCCGAACGCTGCTCGGCGCGCGTGGCGATGATGGAGTTGCTGGTACCTATGCGGCCCCGCACCCGCACATGGTTGCCGACCGACAGATCATTCAATGTCGTCCCGCTATCGGCCTTGATCTCCGTCTGGCTGTTGACGGCGACTGTCACACCCGGAAGCCCCACGATGGTGAGCGTCCCAGCTCCGGTATTGATCGAGGCAATATTGCCCTCGAGCCGCGCGCGCTCATGGAACTTCACGTGTTTGGCCGCCAGAATGCCGTTCGCCAACCGTCCTTCGGCGGAGAGCTTCGCGCCCACAATGATTTCATCGATGGTGCCGCCACGAAATTCCGTATTCGCCGTCGTCTGTACGTGGGTCGTCCCGATGAAAAAGTTACCCGGCCCCAGCACCTGCGTCACAAAGCCTTCNNGCGTAGTTCACCGTCAGATTGCCGATCTGGAAGGTCTTGGCCGCATCGTTATGATTCTTCACGAAGCCACGCACCTCCGGCGTGACAGTCCCTGCCGGTTTATTTTCAATGAAGGTCGCCTGAATCACCCCATCCAGTCGGATATGTCCGTTCACTTCGACAAAATCGGTCCCGGCCACCAGACTCAAGATGCTCTGACCCGGGATGTTGTTATCGATGATCGTCGTGTTGTCGAGCAGCACGGTCTGCCCCATCACCACCAGGCTTAAACCATCGACCGCGACCGACTGCACCAATCCCTCCACCGCATCTCTCTGGCGAACCGAACTGGCCGACCGTTGATCGCCGTTAAACGAGCCGGTCACCACCACCGTCATGCCGAGCTTGAGATCGCCCTGGCTGCCCAGCTGGCCGCCGACCGTGAACGACGATCCACTCGTATCGAACTTCTTGCCGTTCACGAACACACTCCCGAACCCGGTAATCGTGCCGGAGGCCGCCGCCGAACCGCTGGCACTGCTACTCACCGGGCCGGAGGGCCCCCCATCGCCACCACTACCGCACCCGCTGAACAAACCGATCAACCCAACCGCGCCGAGTAGATTGAATAGGATAGTTGACTGTCGCATGGCTGTACTCCTGGTTATTTGTTAAGGGTTACGATTTCTGTTTTGGAACGTCGTTTGTCAATAGCCCCGCCGGCCGCGGCCCATCGGCCAACAGATCCGCCGACCACACCACATGTGCGGGACACCACTGCCACACGCCGAGCGTAATGATGCGGGGGGTCAGACCGGTAGGGATACAGGCCGTCGTATTGACCGATACCTCTCGATTGACGACACGCGTCGAAGCCCCGCATTGACTCAGATAGGGTTCACTGGTGACCCTGTGTAGGTCGAAATGGGGGACAAGGAAAGCGACCACCGGCACTGGCAACATTGCCAACGACGAATTGTCCACCCATTCGCTCCCGGCACAATGGCCGTCCAGCCCTGCCGTCCGCTTCACATCGTCTCGAACCAATGTCGACGTGCAACCCGACAGGAGCAGAAGAATTGCAAGAATGAGCACACTCGCTGTTGAATGGACCTGTCGCATGGAACCCTCCTTCCTGCCTTGCCTTATGGGTTAGACGCGAGGCCGAAGGAAACGTAAACTGGAAGCTGATGAACGGAGATCAGACGTCCTGACTGGATGAACGCGCGGGGTACATACGCAGGCAACCTGTGTCGAAGAAAATACGAAGGAAGCTGAGCCCGGCAGCCAGCTTCAGAATATATCAGGCTTCGGTGATGTCCCATAGAGACAGGAGCTCACCTCCACGCCACCTATGCGATGAGCCCGAGCCTGAATATTTTCCTGAATCATACGCGAGAGGAAAAGATCGACATACTGAAACCCTGAGAACAAGAGCCGATACTCGCAAACACTCACGATGCCAATTTCGGATCCTTCACCGTTAACGCATTCTCAACCAACGTAAGGACCTCTTGAAAATTGAATGGCTTGAGAAGATAGGCCACTGCCCCCAATCGTAAGACCTCTTCAGCGGACTCGATGGAAGCCCCCCCGGTCATCACGATCACTTTGACGTCTCGCCTGGTGGCTCTCACCCGTCGAAGCAACTCGATGCCGCTATAGTCGGGAAGACCGACATCCATGAGGATCAGGTCAATGGGGGAATCAACAATAATTTTCAGTGCGGCAGAGGCCGTCTCCGCCGTATAGATCCGATAGAACGAGCTGAGAATCATCATCAGGGCCCTGCGCGGGCCCTCTTGATCCTCAACAACGAGGATAGTCTGCTCAGATGGGGTTGCTGCCATATGTACTCCGATTCAACATGATACTCCAAGTGGGCACCATATANNTCCTTCCGACCATCGCTTGCTCTTACGAAATCCAGAAAACTATCCGATCAATCGTGCAAGCCAAGAGGATGCATGAATTCCAGAAAAAAGCAGTCCGGGCATGGAACACGTGACGCTCGGTACCGACAGGCCAACGACCTATGGGCCGAGGTGTCACTCAAGGATTGGCACAAACCAGAATTAACGGGATTCGATAGACCAGCGCCAGAGCTGTATCGAGGAGTACACCAATCCCTCAGCGAGGCTAGCGAATATCTTTAAAAAATGCGCGAGGCAACACCGGCAGACGGAACTCGACATGGAGGATGATGAGGAGGACACGCAGGAAGCTTTTCCAGATGCCCATTCTCAAAAACTTCCGAGCATCCGTAATGACGGGAGGCGACAGGAGCAGCGGGGTGGTGACACGGATGAGCTTTTCACAGAACGCCACGTCTTCGAGGATGAGCTGACTGGGAAACCTGCCGAGCTGCTCGAACATTGCGCGGCGGACGAAGAGCGCTTGGTCGCCGTAAATGATCCGACTGCGGGCGCAGCGGAAATTGTCCAGGAACGAGATCAGCTTAAGCCGCCAGTCATCGCCCGAAAACTGGTGCATGAAACCGCCGGCTTGGATAGTCTGGTCCGCCTCCATCTCGTTCAGCCGCTGGATCGCACCGGCCGGCAAGACCGTATCGGCATGGAGAAAAATCAACCATTCGCCCGCAGCCTGCTTCGCTCCGGCATTCATCTGAGAGGAACGGCCTTTGGGCGCCGCTAGTATTACCTGTGATGGGTGCTGGGTGATAAGTGATGCGCCGAAACAGAAACCGTGTTTGAGAAGAACCTGTAGCGTCCGATCGGTACTGCCGCCATCGACGACGATGACTTCGTAGTCGCCGGACTGGCGGAGAAGTTCGCGCAGCGTATGCGGAAGCGCCTTCTCTTCGTTGTAGGTCGGGATAACGACTGTAACCATCGTTCCTCTTCGGCTATAGGCTATCAGCCATCGGCCATCGGCTCTTGTGTCAACCACTCCGGTAGAAACTTCCGCACATCGTTGGCCCAGGCCGTGGGATCTTCGGCGATCGACTCGAACAGATCGCTCAAGGCCAGCACCATCTGATCGGTCAACGCCAGATAATCCTGCGCGCGGCGGCGCAACGTCTCCGCACCGATTCGCCCCTCGGCCATGGCCCGTTCGAGCATGCGCCGGCCGAATCCATGATGGGCTTCTTCTTGCTGGAGCAAAATTCGTCGCAGTCGACCGAACGGTGCCGCCCGTTTGACCAACCCTTCTTCGATGCGCGTCAGAATCACTTCGCCTAATCCTTCCAAGATCACCTGCTCAGCCAGCAGCGTTTCCAGCAGATCGTTCCGGGCCAACGCGTCGTTCAGTATCTTTCGATACTCTTCCAATGCAGGCAAAAACGGCGCATCGCCGAGATGTTTAGGCGCCAACCAGGCAATGGCCCCTTGGAAGACCACCGCATGCACAGCCTCCTGACGAGCCTGGCGAAGGAGAAAGCGCCGCGATGCAGAATCTGGCGCCAAGGCAGCCTGTGCCTTGGCACATTCGTTCGCCAGGCGCTCACCATGCTCAAGAAACGTCAGCAGGCGCGCGATCGGCACTCTCTCGTCATGATGCACCAACACGAGCACGCTCCTTTGGCGGGATGCCGTTAAGGCTCCAATCGTAATCGAGGTACTCAATGCGGAAGCCAGGCTGAGCGAGTTCCTTCGCCAGTTCTGGGTCATCAACGTAGCGAGCGATATAGGCCAAGACTGATCCAGCAGCACCGGCGAAATCCTTTTCAAACCATTGAAAAATCATCGACAGCGAAGCCACTTTCTCCGTTCGATTGAAACGATTGCGCGTCGGATCGTTGATGAAGGCCTTCGCAACCTGAACAAGCTGGCGCTCTAATTGCTCAGGCTGATAGGCCCAGGGCTGGAGTTTCGGACAGGATGTGGATGCGCAGACAATGGCAAAATGCATCAGCGGCTCATGGAACTGTTCGATCAGCACCTGCCGTTCAAGGTCGTAGAGATTGATGGTCGCCCCGCCGACCAGATAGTCCCGGCCGATGAAATAGCGATAGCGACCCCAAAGCGTCATTGGTGAATAGTGGTCGAGGATGCCCTGGACGGCAAAAGCATTGTAGGCATTGATCCAAAACGCCAGCTGATTCTGGCGCTTCGCCAACCTTGTCGGATCGATGCGGTTGAATTCTCTCACATAGCCATCGAGCGTGCCATCGGCCTGTATGGCAGGATAGTCCACCTGTCCATCGTGAACGTGAGCCTGGACGATCCGGTCCCAGGCCTGGTGAGAAACTCGATCAGGGGCAATGGGATCGGCCGGCTGGAAGGTTCGCGGCATGATTGAACAGCCGGCCAGCATGACGAGAAGGAGGACCGCACCGATCCAGCGACTCATGAGAGGGCTCCTCGCGAGGTGAATGACCGCGCCGTGCGCAGCGCGACGATCGGATGGCGCAAGATCGTTCCGACAACACGGCCATCAAGACGATTACATGAGGAGTTATCGGAACAGATCTTGATCGCTCCCCGGTCGAACCGGTCCAGAATCTCGCTCAGCGACGACTCCAGCAGGTTTCCCACAGACGGAAACGCCAAACAAGGAGACACATTCCCGGATGCATCAATGGCCACACTGTACCGTCCCGCGTCACACGATTCCAGCGTCTCTCCACTCAGCCAGCTCGCATTGTCTTCGACAAACTTTCGAAGGTAGCCTGGGGGCATCAGCTCATCATCAAGGAGCCCCCGAAAAATAGCGGCGGCACTCGATCGCTCATACATGAGTAACTCATCCGGTCTGCCGTAGGTCCCAACATTCCAATGGTAGGCACCCACCACCGGTAAAAACCCCTGCGCGCGCGCGAATCGGATAACCGCCTGAACCTCGATTCGATTGGCCTCACTCACAATGCAGGTCAGAAACTTTGGATGGGGGAACCTTCTCAACAACCCGATGCCTTCCAGCACCTGTGCCAACTGGTCGGCTCCCCGGATGCGCCGATAGGTCTCTCGATCCAACGTATCCAGACTCACTGAGATCGCCAGCGGCAACCGGCTTAGTCGCTCAACAATCTGCGGCGTGAACTTCGTGCCGTTCGTAATCAGCGTGAGATGCAACCCCATCGCTGAAAGGTCTTCAAGGATCTCCGGCACATCGCGCCGCAACAACGGCTCGCCCCCCTGCACCAGCACAAACCGCACACCGTCGCGATAGAGCCCGGAAAAGACCCGTTGAATTTCCTCCCGCGTCATCTCGTACCGACCGACATTGAGCGGCAGGTCGCAATAGCCACAAGCGGAATTACATCGCAGGTTGACCTGGAGTGTGGCCAAGACCGGCCGGCTTGCCACGAGATTTCTGAACGGCTTGAGCACATGGCTCAACACCGTCAAGGGCCCTGCCATCACCTATCCTCACATCGGCAGAAAGGGTCATATTTGGACAGGTTCATGCCGTTTTTTCTCCTATATTTGTTGGCATTTCGAGGTACTTCCCGCAACAACTCTCATAACCTGCTGAATTCCCTTGATCAGTCTGACCGCCCATTTCGGCATACGCCTTGCTGAGGGGTTCTAGGTTGAAGACAACTCTCACGTTGCAAGGAGGTTTTGGCATGAAGAAAGTAAACAAGCAGACTCTCACGGTCCTGGTGAGCACCCTGGCTATTGTGGCATTGGCACTGACCCCTGCATTGGCCAAGGACTCCAAAAACAAGAAGTCCAGCCAAACCAGCCACTCGTCTGCCAAGGCGGCGGCTGAAGCCGTCAGCCATGTCCCCCAGCAGGGTGAAGCCCCCAAGGCCGGCCACCACGACTCCAAGCCAGGCCCGGCCTGGAAAACCGTCGGTGGGACCGTGAAGAATGTCGAAGGCGACATCTATACGGTCGAAGACTACGAAGGCAACCAAGTCAGTCTGCGCGTCGGGCAAGGCACGAAACACATCAAGCAGAAGAAGGTCGGGGACACCGTCCGCGCGGAAATTACGCGAGGCGGCTTCGCGAACTCTATTCAGTAAGCCTATTTCGAATCCGCGCACCCACCTCACGCGCGGTGGTGTCCATGAACGGGCTGGCCCTGAACAGGCCAGCCCGTTCACAATGACCCGCCACACAGGTCACGGCTCTCGAGTCGAAACCGTCACCGATCGTTGAAAGACAATATCGCCGTAGTAGGCCGTCGCCTGCTCCTTGGTATTATCCGTATCCGTCATGATCGCCACGCCATTGATCATCGGCGGCTCTTCCCCGAAGGCTCGCTTGTAATCCTCGTAGATATTCCGTTCCTCAACGACCCACGTCCCGACTTTCTGAGGCCCACTTTCGACAACGATCATCTGTGCGAAGTCCGTATAGGCATTCTCGACGATGGTCCCAACCGGGGTCTTGGTTTCCCAAATATAGTTGAGCGCCCCGATAGGGATGTTGCCGAAAATCGCACGTCCTGCCTGGTACTTCAACTTCTTGCCAAAACTGACCTTCTCGGGGTCGTATTCGAAGGTGATATAGAGCCGGGCAGAAAAGTCGTCGCCCGCCTTGAGGGCCACATCACTGCCGTTGAGCACATGGTCAATCTTCCACCGCCATCGAACGATCGGGTATTCCTTGGGATCGATCCTCACCTCTTTGGTCAGACCTGAGGCAGAGGACTGGCTGACAGCCTTTACCACCACCTCTCCCCCATCCTTCACGACTTCGTACGTGGTATGTTTTGGGATCTTCTTAAAGGTGAGCGGCTTCCACCCCTCGGGCATCGCCTGCCCAATTGTCCCGCTGGAAAACTTCGCCACCTCGATCACCGCAGTTGATTGACCCCACAAGGGTTGATGCCAGTCGGACACCACAAGCGTGAACAGCACAAGCGCAGAGACTAGAGACACAGGCTTCATGTTAACGCCTCATCCAGGCAAATAGCTTCATGAGGAGACTCTTGGTCTGTGACGTGAAATGAGCCTTTCGCCACAGATTCACGACTTTCTTGTTCACCTCGGCTTGCGTCGGATAGGGGTGGATCGTCCCGGCGATGATTTTGGCTCCCAGCCCGGCCTTCATCAATACGGAGAACTCGTTGATCATCTCGCCGGCATGAGCCGCCACAATGGTCGCGCCGACAATCTTGTCCGTACCTTTCTGGATGTGAATCCTCGCGAAGCCTTCGTCTTCTCCGTCTAAAATCGCACGATCGACTTCGTCGAGTTTATACGTGTAGGTTTCGACCTCAATGCCTTTCTCCTTCGCATCCTTTTCGTACAGCCCAACATGAGCCACTTCCGGCTCCGTGAAGGTACACCAAGGCATGATCAAGGATTCGACGCTCGCATAGCCCAGACCCAAGGGGTGCGGGAACAAGGCATTCTGGATGACGATCTGCGCCATTGCATCGGCGGCATGAGTAAACTTGTAGCGGGAACAGATGTCGCCCGCCGCAAAGATGCGGGAGTTCGTGGTCTGTAGCTGGCCATTCACCTTCACCCCGTTCTTGTCGTACTCGACGCCGACCGCTTCCAGACCCAATCCATCTACGTTGGCCGTCCGGCCGACGCCGACCAGAATCTCGTCGACCGTGATATCGTATTGCTGGCCGTGAGAATCGACAGTGAGTCGCTTACCACCATCCGTTTTGCTGATCGTGAGATCTTTTCCGCAACAGAGCAGCTTCACGCCGTCGCGCAGCATCTGCTGTTTCACAACCTCAGCTGCGTCTCGGTCTTCGTTCGGCATAATGCCATGCTGCGCTTCGATCAAATAAACCTGGCTACCGAACCGCGCAAACGACTGGGCCAATTCGCACCCAATCGGCCCGGCCCCGATCACGCCGATGCGCCGGGGCAATTCCGTGAGCGAGAACACCGTTTCGTTGGTAAGATGGCCGGCCTCTTTCAGCCCCTGAATCGGAGGCGTCGCCGCCCGCACACCAGTACAAATTGCCGCTCTGGCAAAGGAGAGCATCCGGTTACCTGCCGGCCCCTCTACTTGGATGGCCCCGGAACCGGTAAAGCGCCCGCTGCCGATGAACACATCCACACCCAGATTGGCATAGCGGTGAGCGGAATCGTTGTGGCTGATCTGCGCGCGTAGCTTTCTCATGCGCGCCATCACCGCGCCGAAGTCGTATTTCACACCAGCAGGAATATGGAGGCCGAACTCAGCCGCCTGCCGCAAATCGGCCCAGGCGCGAGCCGCCCGGATCACCCCTTTCGACGGCACGCAACCGACGTTCAGGCAATCGCCACCCATGAGATGCCGCTCGATCAACGCGACCTTGGCCCCTAGACTCGCGGCGATCACGGCAATGATCAGCCCGGCCGTGCCGGCGCCGATCACGACGATGTTGTAGCGGCCCGTCGGCTCGGGATTGACCCAATTCGAAGGATGGACATTGGCCACGAGCGCCTGATTATGCTCGTCGTTCGGCAGGACGAGATGCTCTCCGTGCAGATTCATCGCACTGATCCTCTCTGGAAGAAGACGGCATATGGCGTCATGACTACCTGGCTTTAAACTTGTTATAGACCGTCGGAACAAGGGCCAGGAGGCCCAGCAAGACAAAGGCCCCGATCACATTCGGGGAGGCAATTTCCTTGAGTGAATTGATCGTCCCCAATTGCCGCCCGGCGTAAGCATAGACAAACGAACCGGGGATGATACCCAATGCCGTCGCCGCAACATAGGTCCCAACATTCATGCGGGTGAGGCCTGAGGCCAGGTTCACGATAAAGAAGGGAAACAAGGGAATGAGCCGCAGGGTCATCAAGTAGCTGAAGGCGTTGTTCGTAAATCCCTGCTGAACAGGCCCCAGCCACTTTCCGAACTTCTGCTCGACCCAATCGCGTAACAGGTAGCGGGCCGTCAGGAAGGCCAGGGTCGCCCCGGTCGTCGCCCCCAGATTCACGAACAGCGTGCCGAACAGGCTTCCGAATAAGAACCCTCCGGCCAAGGTGAGAATCACCGCGCCAGGCAACGACAAGCCCGTCACGACAATATAGGCAAGGATAAATAGCCCTGCCGAAGAGACATAATTCGCCTCGGTGAAGGACAGCAATGTATCGCGATGCTCTTTGAGTGCCGTCAGCGATAAGAACTGTCCGAGGTCAAAGTAAAAAAACGCACCGATGGCTACTGCGATCACCGCGGCAATAACAATTTTCCCGACACTCGATCCTTCCGGCACGGATGTCTCAGATACTGGCGTTGGCATCGTAACCTCGGGCTGTATCATGGGGGCTCCTCTCATGGCTGTCAATGTCGTCTCCTGCGAGAGTTGGTCGTGGCCCGCGGGACTTTCTTACATCGACCAAGACCAAATAGGCATGAGCGGGCTCAGCCACATCGAGTGGTAGGCATTGGACCTACGCTAGGAAGGTGAGGTGGATCTGCGGAGGTGTCGCTGGTTCCCTACTAACCAGCCCGGCGGATGGAGAGAGAAGCAGGAGGCATGAACGGAGACTGACCTCTTACGGCCTTGGCATCCGCACGGCTATGGCGGCGCCGCTCAGCACCTCACTGACGCGGGTCCAACCTGCTGATGGGGAAGGACATCGTCCTTCTGCTGCGCGCCCTCCCTCCATCGAGGGCTGGCCTGGACGGCAGGTATTCCCGGAAGACTCGGCATTGACGTGGGGTCGTGGGACGTCAGGACCGGCGCACCCAAACCCGAACAAGAGTATCAAGAGCAAGCCTGCACGCATAAGAAGATCCTTTTCCCCCTGATAGCCGCTACCTCACTTGTCGGTCGAGTCAGCGGAAATCTGTAGGGAGCGCTGGTACGTCAGAGGAGGCTATTCCCACTGGTGGTTGCTCACATCACGATCCATGTCGAGGCGGCCGAAGGCACGCTCGAACGGATCGATCATGCCGTCATGATTTTTATCGAGTTCTTGGAAATGCTCTTGCTGAAGCTCACCAACCTGGGGATTTGGCGCGCGCCCTGTCTGGCGATCCCGGCTGGGGTCATAACGTTGCGGCTGCTCGAACATGCCATGATAGGAGAGATCCGGCTTCGGCTGAACGAGCGCTGGGGGGCGCCACTTTTTCCCGGTCTTCCGATGGCGAGAGGTCTTCCGATGAGCTCGAGCTACAGGCGGTCCCTGAGGCCCTGCGGCCAGAGCCCTATTTGGCTCCGACTTGGCCGGTGATTTGGCGCCCGCCTTGGGCGGTACAGCAGAACTCTTGCGATCCAGCCCAAGGGACTGACCGGCCGGCGACTTGGCCCCCTGCTTCGAGTTGGGAGGAGCGGCCCATAGGAGCGGCTCCCAGTCGCTGAACCCACCCAAGGTCGCAAGGACGGCGACCAGGAGAAGCCTGCATGGATATGGCTGTAACGACATCGCACCCCCAACGAATTGAGTCGAACGTCCTTCAAGTCTACCAACTCCATAATGCCCCATAGACCGCTGATTCTCGAAGAGAATTCCCACTCCTGTCAGAATGGGCCTTGCGAGCCGACTCACTATCTAGTTGTCAGGAAGACCCTGGCTCCCGTACTCTCTCGCGAGGAGGCCACCATGGACGATCCCAACCGACTAACTGAGAAGAAAGAACAATGGGCCAAGGCCCGGCGTGGAGGAGAAGAGCGCGAAGTCTTCTACGAAGGCGATGATCGTTTGCCGCCGGGACAGCACCTCGTCGAAACCTTCCCGGTGCTCGATTTGGGTTTCAAACCCGATATTCCTCTCTCGAAATGGACCGTCACCATCGGTGGGTTGGTCGCCAATCCCATTTCGTGGACCTGGGAAAAGTTTCTCGCCCAGCCCCGATTCAAAGACATCTCCGATTTTCACTGCGTGACCAGTTGGAGCCGATTCGACAACGAGTGGGAAGGCGTCAGCTTCAAACACATTCTGTCCGTGGTGCAGCCACTGCCCTCGGCGAAATTTGTGCTCTTTAAATCCTTCGATGACTACACAACCAACCTGCCGCTTGAAGCCTGCGACGATCAGGACGTGCTGTTGACCTACACCTGGAACGGCAGGCCCCTCACCAAAGAACATGGCGGCCCGGTACGAGTCATCGTGCCGAAACGTTATGCCTGGAAGGGAGCCAAGTGGGTGAAGGAAATTACGTTTTCAGAGAAGGATGAGAAGGGATTCTGGGAAGTCCGCGGCTATTCGAACACCGGCTTCCCCTGGAAGAACGACCGTTACGGGTGAGTTTGCTATTTCTTGACCCAGCCTCCGGAGCCCTCAACGAAATTACCGAGCTTGGTATTCGCCACGGCCTTCTCCCCTGCCAGCGTTTCCACTGCATTCAAGCTGGTTCCATTGCGGCGAGCAATTTCCTCATAGGCTTGGCGCCGTTTCTGGTTTACCTCATTCGTTAAGGCCTGAGCCTCCCCGCTGCCAGGCGACACAAGGCCCACATATCCGTTGGACTTTTCTCCAATCAGGCCCTTCGACTTCGCCTCGTCAAGCGTAAGAGCCAACAACGGCTGCACTGCCACAAGACACCACAACATTGTGCCGACCGTGATCACTCGTCTCCATATTGTCATCACGATTCTCCTCCGCCTAACAGTGTGCTGAAAAACTATGTGAGCCGCCAAAAACTTACCGGCCCATCCGCGAAAAAACCCACTCTCAGAGGATGCTCAAAAAGCCCGTCCAGCAAGGCCGCAGGCGAGTCGAAACCGGAAGCGTACCCTCTGGGGTACGTTGAGGATTTCGATGAGCCGAGAACGAAGCTGGCGGGGTTTTTCAGCATCCTCCTAAAACAAACCACTCTTGTCGGACAGAACTTGATCCAATTCTTTGTCCACTTTCACGCGAACCTCATGGTCGATCTTCACGTTCAAGTTGATCGTAATCGGCTTATCGGACGGCGCCACTTCAATACGTGGCGTACAAGCCTCTACCCCGACCAATGCCCCAGCGAGCATCGCACCGACGATACCGGCGAACAGGGTCCTGCTCCGCATGGTCGTCCTCATAGGATTCATGGCTGTTTAAACTTCTTTTGCACGCCGTCTTGAATGTCCTGAACCATGCGAAGACTCTTCAGCAGGGTCGGAATATGTTCCTGCACGGTCACATTAAAATGGATAGGAGGGGTCTTCTTCAAGTCAGGATTCCGGCCCTCCAGACGCGCGCTCAAATCCAGCGTCCCGTCGTCCGCATACTCTACACCAACTCGCAGCAGCGTGTAGTGAAAGTTGTTGAGCGCCTGCGAGACCAGGGATAGCGGACTATCGGACTCCGAGATGATTTTCGTCGACTCCGAAGTCGGCACATACCGTATCACCCCGCCTGGCGGCTGCGCCTCAATCACCCCATCTTCGATGGCCACACCATCAGGACTGATCGTGATCGGCACGGTCCCATTCAGCCTTCCTGAGCCCAGGAGTCCCCTCTGCTGTTCCACGCTGAGAATCTTGGCCAGGTCGAGACTGCGTAACGAAAAGGTCGGCTGATAATGAGGCTTGGCCACATCGATCAGCAATCCAGGGCTCGTGACCGTCCCCCCCAATACTTCACAGTGGAAATCCTTCACGTCAATGACCGGCAGCCCATTCGGCAACTTCCATCGTGCCTGGAACATCGTCGCCAGATTCGTCACCTCGACACCCGTCTGCAGCGACGCGATCGTCACCGGCACTGATTGCACCGTCGCAATCGACATCAATCCATCAGCACGCAGCGCCATCGTCGTACTTATCTCTTTCACGCGATAGTCCCGATAATGGCCGGACAACTTATCTGCCACGATCTTCGCCGTCCCAGACGTCAGATGGAACCCCTGCGCCGAATCCCCAGGGCCACCCGACCACGACGCATCGACGGTCGCCGTCAATTGCCCCTCCGTGATATCCATAGACAGCGGCAATCCCAGGAGCATCTTGCTCAGCCGCCGCTCAGCGCCGTCAAAGACAATCGGCCCAATCGTGCCATGCAACATTCCCGGCGCCGCGCTCAAGGGCTGCTCAAGCTTGGCCGTAATAATCGCCTCACGGAAGGGCGTGTCGACACGAAGCTCGGCCTTGACTCCGGCTTGATTGGCCACAAACCTGACCGTCCAATCTGTCGCCGGCACCCCCCACGGAGCCACATCCACCGCCACTCCGTCCACCGCGAGTGTGCCCTGCGCAGTCCAGGATGCCCCGGTCATCTCGGCCTGCTGTACCCGCAAGGCCCCCTGAGCCAAGCGAACCGGTCGGCCCATCACACGCATGGCCGGAACTCGAACAGCCACCGTGGCAGGCCCGGCGCTGCAATGGTTGGCAGCTAAATCGCACTGCACGGTCAAGGCCTCGACAAGTTGTAACGTGACGCTCGAGACGACCGACGCCCCCTGTTCGATCTGCTTGGCCGTGACGGAAGACGACGGCAAGAGGATGCCCTTGACGTGCGTTCGAGCCAGCGTCACCGTTCCCCGGAACCCTCCCATCGCCTCCTTCGCCGAGAGAAGTTCCCTCACCGCCTTCGGAAGCATGCCCTCGACTCGATAGGTCCCTTCCGCCAACACCAGCTCGCCACCCACCCCCTCAGCCCGACTCGTTTCAAACTCGGCCACCAACGGACCCGATGCCAGACCATAGGTTACGTGCAGTGGCCCCTCAGCGAGCATGCGCAACGGCCTGTTCGCCCAATACAGCTTCCCCTGCACCGGTTTCGTGTTTTCAATCCGTACCGGCTGATCCCCGCGCGGGAGAATCATCCTGACCACTTCCGGAATGATACGGGGTTGCGCATTCACCGTGGCAGTCAACAGCACACCGGGAGCCAGGGTCCATCCCACCTCCGTCGCATTCCCCGCGAAAGTGCCCTCATAGGCGACCGTAATATCTTTTGCAACCTCCTTCAACGCGGGCAGCGTCATATGCACTTGAACTTGTCCATCAATATGCGTACGGGAATCCTCCTGCAGCGAAGCCAATGAGGCATCAGCCGCCGCAGTGCCGGTCCAGCGTACCGCGACATGCCCCGTCACCTTCCCCAACTCCGGACCGATCGGGACGAGCAGCGCGATAAACGGCGCCAACTCACGGACATTTACCTCCAACCGCCCATTGACCTGAATCTTCTGGCCGTCAGGGCGCGCCTGAGACTGCCATGACACAATCGGCACCGCCTGAGGCCGCTGAGACACCAAGGTGGCAGACCAGGTGCTGGCCGACTGCCCCGTCACCGTGAGTCCATAGGTCGCGGTATCGCGCCCTTGGAACGACAGATGCCCTCCCAGCTCGCCATCCCGATACATCACCACACCGGAAATCGTCACCCGGCGGAGAGGCCCCGTCGCCTGTTCACGGAAAATAGTCACCCGGTCCAGGTGTAACTCGTCGAAGGGAAGAATGGGCAGGCCTCGCAACAGATCGCCGGCGGTCAACAGGGTCCAGGGCGAGTCTTCACTCTCCACTCGGCCTCGAACGGCTCCTCCCTCCTCGCCAAGTTCAGACGGCGGAAGATTCAGGATCTGGATGGCCACATAGGGAAAAGACACCCGATCGACATGCCCATGGATCAGCTGCGGCACCCGATACTGAATCTCCGCATTCGTCAACGAGACCATGACACTTTCACCGGCCAAATCCTGTTGGAACGACACGACGGGAATGTGCATCCCACTCCAGCCGGGATAACCCAACTGAATGATGACGTGTTTATAGCCATACTGGCGAAGCCCCTGAGCCAACAGATACGACGCCGTCAACGGCAAGAGCAGATAGAGACTCACCAGGGCAACTAACCCGAGGAGCAGCGCGATCTGATATCGATGCGTCAGCATAGGTTCCTGTTCAGCCAATGAATCTTCATGCGACGGTTGTCAGATAATCACGACGGATCTGTCAAGAGCGGCAATGCCAAGGCCCTGCGTCCTCTCCCCGGCGCCTCGTCCCACCATGTTCCTTCTGCGCCACCGTTGACAGGCTTTCACAAGCGCCGGTATCTTGCCTCAGCACCAAATCAGTCCGTTCATACCCATCGAGTCACCCATTGCTCCCCACCCCATTCGTTCGCCATCTCTTCAACATCCGAGTCCCTCTGAACCAACTCACGAGGCGGCTCGCACCGGCTATGCTCCTCGTGCTCTGCGGACTGATCCTGGGCCTATCTCCGCCCCTCGCTTCAGCCAAGCAGAGCCAGCAAGAGCGTTCGAGCGACCGATATATTCATCAGCTCGATGATCTCTCGGCGCTCTGGAGTTTCTACAAACAGACCTACATACAACATGGCCGGGTCGTCAGTCTGGACGAACAGGGCATCACGACGTCGGAGGGGCAAGGCTACGCCATGCTCCGTGCCGTCTGGTCGAATGATCGCGCGACGTTCAATACCGTGTGGGCTTGGACGAAGCAACACCTCCAAGTCCGCGACGACAAGCTCTTCGCCTGGAAGTGGAAAGGGGCCGTGCTCGACAAAAACTCGGCGGCGGACGCCGATACCGACATTGCGCTCGCCCTTATTCTGGCCGCTCGGCGATTCGACCATCCGGCGTTCGAACAGGAATCGCGGGCCATCATCAATTCGATCTGGGACCAGGAAGTCATCCAGATCGCCTCGCGCGCCTATATAACTGCAGGCAATTGGGCGCGGGACGAGGACTACCTGACGATCCACGTCGCCTATCTGGCCCCCTATGCCTACGAAATCTTTGCCTCCGTTGATGCGCACCACCCATGGGCCTATGCGATCGAATCCAGCTATGCCATTCTGCACTGGCTCTATGATGAAGAAGCCCTGCCCGTCCCTCCGGAACTCATCTATCTGAACCGACAGACAGGCCAATTGACCGTCCGGCATCCCGTGACCGGGGCCTCATCCTCGTTCAGCTATGACGCCTTCCCAATCTATTGGCGAATAGCGCTCGATGCCGCCTGGTTCGGACGATCTGAAGGGCCCTTGCGGCAAAAGATGCTGGAATTCTTCCAGCGCGAATGGAAGGCCCAGGGGAAATTTGTCGACCACTATTCCCTCAAGGGCTTGCCTCTGTCGTCGAACGAAGGGCTTCCGCTCTATGCCACCGTCCAAGCTCTGGCCTACCAGGAACAGGACGACCTCGCCCGACTGCTGAGCGAAAAGAAGCTCGCCCAACTCGAAGCCGCCGCACTCGCCGGAAAACGGCTCCCCTACTACTTCCATAACTGGCTGTGGTTCGGGCAGGCCCTCTCTCTGTCGCAAGCCCGCCACTACGACGAGTTCTTGGGATTTTTGCGACCGTTCGACGTGGTCGGGTTCTCGGCTCACTTTCCTTGGGAACTCTTTGCCGTCACCGTCATGCTCTACCTGATCGCCACGTGGCATCCGGTTCTCAAATTCGCCTTTCTGATCTGCGGATTCAGCCTCTGTCTCCGCTACCTCTACTGGCGGCTCTTCCACACATTGAACTTCATGGAATCCGGCGGCCCATTTATCAGCATCGCTCTGTGGGCGGCCGAACTCTATGCCTTCTCCACCGTTCTGCTGCTATTCATCCAGGTGGGGATAGGCTGGAGACGTCAGCCTATCCGTCCCCCTGAGCCACCGCAAGGCTTCGCTCCCTCGGTCGACATCTTCATTCCGATCTATTCCGAGTCCTGCAAGATTCTGGAGAAAACCCTGATCGGAGCCGCCGCGATGGAGCAGGCTCACAAACGGATATACGTGTTAGACGACAGCCACAGAGACGAGGTCTGCCGACTGGCTGAACGGTTCGGGGCGACCTATATCAAAGGCCCCCGCCAACATGCCAAGGCGGGCAACCTGAACCAGGCCCTCACGCAAACGGACGGCGAACTCATCGTGATCTTCGACACGGACCATATTCCAGTAACGACCTTTCTCACAGAGACCGTCCCGTTTTTCGCAGACCCCGACATAGGCTTTGTGCAAACGCCTCACCACTTCTACAACCAGGATATTTTTCAACGGGCCCTCGGCGCCGGCCCGCGCATTCCTAACGAGCAGGACTTGTTCAATCACGCGATCCAGGGCGGACGCCAAGGCTGGGGCGGGGCGTTCTTCGTCGGCAGCGGGGCCGTCTTTCGGCGGTCGGCGATCGCCGAGTTGAATGGATTTAACTTGATGAGCATCACCGAAGACATTCATACCAGCCAGCACCTCCACGCAAGGGGATGGAAGTCTGTCTTCGTCGATAAAAACTTGGCGGTCGGACTGACGGCGGAAAACCTCGCATCCTATATTGTCCAGCGACGGCGCTGGATGTTGGGCTGTCTCCAGATTTTCTTCAAAGACAATCCACTCCTCTGCCGGGGGCTGTCGCTCCGGCACCGGCTCGGCTACTTCGCCTCGCTCTACTACTTCTTCTTCCCGATCGCGCGGGTGGTATTTTGGATCACCCCCCTCTACTTCCTCATGTTTCACCTGCACCCGATTTTTGCCGATGTCTCGATTCTGGTAGCCTACCTGTTGCCATTCATGATCGTCCTCCCGATGATTTCCTCCAGATTGCTGCCCGGATGGCCCAGGCTCATGTGGTCATCCCTCTACGAAGGACCAGTCAGTTTCCCGCTGTTCCGGTCGATGTTCGATCTGCTGCTCCCGAAGAACTTGGGGTTCAAAGTCACCCCCAAGGGCCTGCTCTCTGAGCAACGATCATTCGACTGGCGATCCTCTGCCAGCCTAGCCATTGCCACCCTCATCACGCTCGCCGCAATTGCGAAAGGCCTCTGGGAGTTCTGGTATTTCGGCATCGAAAAGGACGCCTATTTCTTCAATCTCAGCTGGGCCTCCTTCAATCTGCTGACCCTGATCGTAGGACTGCTGATGGCTTGGGAGAAACCTCAAACGCGAGCAGAAGAACGCATCATCAAGCCGATCCCGTTCGAACTGCGAGCCGGCGATCTGTGCATCACTGGCACGACGCACGACGTGAGTCTGACCGGGGTATCATGGTTCGGGGCATCGCCCGGTCCACTACCTCCGACCATGGACATGAGCTTGCACGGCAGAATCCCCTTCACCTGCCAGGTCCGATTGGTCTATCATGACCGACTGTCAGGGCCTGGCGCCAAATGCGGGCTGGCATTTCTCAACCTCTCAGAAGAACATCGTCGACTCTTGCTGCTGAACCTCTATAGCGACCCCACGACATGGGAACATGCGCAAAGGGACCGCCTGCGCAGCAGTGTCTTGATGGCAGGTCACTTGCTCATCGGTCTACTGAAGCACTTCAGACCATTGAGACTCAGGCGGCGACAGACTCCCCGACAATGGAATGTCGGCGTCACCGAGGTTCAGATCGGAGAGAAACGGCATCGTGCAATCGTGAGAGATCGATCGGCAAGCGGGCTCAGTCTGTTGATCTTCGCCAACCAAACTCCACTCACCACGCCGTGGTTGGTACGGGGCGCAGGCGGACAACTGACGGCCTATCGCCCTATCTATCGCACGAGGCGATGGAGGCTGATACCGAGAGTGGGCCTCCAATCAATCCCCTAAACATTCAACACACATTTGGCGTATTGCGCCAGAAACTACACGACAGGAAAGGCACCGACTAATTTTATGCGATCACGCTCCCTTGCCATAATCAGTTTCACGTTATTGATGATGCCCGGACTCGGCACACTCTCGCTCGCGGAAGACTTTACGGAAGCATGGTATCTCTCGCGAGGACGGGCCAACATGGA
>CXWL01021834.1_pt1 | contig 31274 bp, 23 predicted proteins | sample 590931 | NCBI WGS metagenome assembly CXWL01 (sample SAMEA3498368, study PRJEB10139) | groundwater metagenome | biome: water well; material: biofilm material | place: Germany | collected 2015-04-27
ATCAAGATTGAACCACCGGTAAAGGAGGGAACCAAGGTCAATGCTTCGCCGCAATAACGGTGATTGACAAAGCGTGACGCAGTGCGGCCGGGCTGCGGGTGGGGCGCCATCCGGGTCCGGCCATTGAGAGCAGATTTTTTCAAGCGAACCGGCCTGAAGTGTTTTTCTCTGAAAAAACCGGCTTGTTCTTCCCTCGTCGTCGCAGTAGGATGGCGCGGCTATTTCGTCGTGTTCTATCCATGGTGAGGAGGTATTGTTATGTCAGATCGTTCACTGGGCCTGTGCGGTGTGATCGCATTAGTGGGCCTGCTGCTTGGCGGCTGTGCGAGCGATGGCGCAATGGGAACATCCGGGGGCGGGTCGTCTTCCGGTAGCGGGGCGACGTTCGGCACGACGAAGAATATCGAGCGTGTCGCTGCAGGTGCGGTCGAAGACAATCTGAACGCCTGCATGGCGCGGATTCCCAAAGACGCATCCGCCGGTCAGCGGATGTTGGCTGAGGAAAGCTGTCGCCGCGATCAAGCCAATCGCCGCTAGAATGTTGTGTTGTCGTAAGGCGGCGCGGGCAGGCGCGTCGCCTTACGCCGGGACTCCGTCGGTCGTTCACCCTTCTCTCGTATTCTGAGCATGACCGTAGTCTTGGGCGGGTGCGGTCGTAGGCCGGCCGAAAAACAGTCTGTCAGCATGTGCTTATGCGAAGCTGTGGCTTCAATGCACGATACTCACGCCAATAGTTGGTATTGAGCTTACGTAGCCTGGCGGGTTGATCGCACTGCTGTGCGCGGCTTTTTCTGCACTTTGGTCGAACGATTTGTTTTCGGGGCGACGGGTGGGGGCGAGACTTGTCGTTGCCGAATGGTGCTCGGCTTCACTGGGGTTCCGAGATCTTCGATCAGTGCGCGCAGGGGTTCCGCAACCGACCAGGCCTGAGCAAAACATCCGCGTGGATGATGCAGAGCCTCGGCATCAAAAACCTCGGAGACTTGTCCGAGGCAGCCCTCACTGAGATGAGCGTCGAGACCATTCAAAAATCTTCTCGCTTCCGTGCGGGATTTGGCATTCCGTCCGAAGCTCTTGATCCAGGCCGTCACCAGCGGACCCAGGAGGAACGGCCAGACGGTGCCTTGATGATAGGCGCTGTCTCGTTCCGGCACGCCCCCTTCATAACGGGGACGATAGCGCGGATCGTCCGGTGACAACGTGCGAAGTCCGACCGGAGTGACGAGCTGTTTCTTCACGAGCCGGAGGATGTGTTGTGCACGATCGCGCGGGACCAGGTCATTGCCCAGTGCGATGGCGTAGAGTTGATTGGGCCTCAAGGAGGTGTCGTTGCCCTCCGGCCCGTCGATGACGTCGTACAGGTAGCCGCCTTGTTCGTACCAGAAGCGTTGCTGGAATGAGGCTACGGCCCGTTGCCGGTCAGCCCGGCATTGATCGGCGTACGATGCCTCGCCGAACAGACGGGCGAGGGTTTCTCCGACACCCAAGGCGTACACCCACAAGGCTTGAATTTCTACCGGTTTGCCATGCCGCGGGGTGACGACCCAGTCACCGATTTTGGCATCCATCCAGGTCAGCTGGGCGCCAGGAATTCCTCCGGTGATCAAGCCGTCTTCATCCATTCGAATCCCGTAACGTGTGCCGCGCCGATAACCATCGAGAATCTGTTTGATGGCAGGCCAGGCCGTGCCGCGAACACGGGAGTCATCCCGGGCCGCAGCGAAGTAGCGATCGATGGCATGGATGAACCAGAGTGAGGCGTCGATCGTATTGTATTCCGGCTGTTCGCCGGCGTCGGGGAAGCGATTCGGGATCATGCCTTCTGAGACGTGGCCGGCAAATGCGGCGATGATCTGCCAGGCGGCCTCCAATCGACTGGTCAGGAGACAGAGCCCCGGCAACGAGATGAAGGTATCCCGTCCCCAGTCGGTGAACCAGGGATAGCCGGCGATCACGGTCTGCTGCTGGCCTCGCTCGGACAGATACGCGTCCGTGGCACGCCAGAGTGCGCCGGCCAGAGGATCGGCGGTCGGGGCAGCTTGCGTGAGCCGAGTCCGACGCGCCCGCTCACGCTTGGTGAGGGCAGGGACGTCGAGCCCGTCGAAGGCTTCGCTGGTGAAGGTCAAGGTCGCGGGTGATCCCGGTGTGAGGCTGAACGTGAACTCTCCCGGCGACCACCAGTCTTCCCTATGGTCGAGTCCGCGTTGTTGCTCGACGGGAAGCTCGACCTGGCGATACCACTCCGGGGTATGGCAATACTCGCCGGAATGAAACGCATGTACGGGAGGGAGATCGGAATAGAGCTGCCAGGTGACGGTCCCTGCTTCGATCGAAGATTCCGTCAAAAGCCTTCCATTCTCGTGATGGGTTGCGTGGTAGTCGCGCCCGCTGAGCTTCGGTCTTACGCGGAGAATCGCTCGCGGCTTCTTCCTGCCAAGCAATCTCCATCGAACGATGACGAGATCACGTCCATAGACCGTGAAGATCTCACGTTGGACTGTTGCGTTGCGGCACTCAAATGTCCAGGTTGGCCAGGGATCGGCAGTAAATCCTGTACAGAACTGATAGCCGGACGGATGGACAGCGCCGGGATAGCAGTTGGTGGAGAGCGGGAAGGATTGTCCGTCGAGATCGAGCCACTCTTCCACCTGATTCACCAGCACGAACCGTTCGCTCGGCGGCTTGCGCGCAGTCAGTAAGAGCGCATGATACCGGCGAGTATTGGCTCCCGCGACGGTGCCGGACGAGAATCCGCCACGCCCGTTCGTTTCGAGCCATTCGAGGCTGAGTGCGCGGTCCAGGTTCTGGCAATCTTGTGCGCTGATTTTCACGTCAGGGCTCTCGAGGTCAGCTTTCAGCTTCTTCATTCTCCCGATTGCTGAATCAACTTCGCGACCAATCCCGTCCATCCCGTCTGGTGACTTGCACCGATGCCGGCGCCGTTGTCGCCATGGAAATATTCATAGAAGGGCACGTGATTTTTCCAGTGCGGGTCGTCGTGGAATCGCGATGTTCCGCCGAATACCGGCCTTTTCCCGGAGGCATCCTTCAAGAAGATATGTGTGAGCCGGCGCGAGACTTCCGCGGCCACCTGCCAGAGCGTGGCCTGATGGCCGGAACCGGTCGGATACTCCACCTTGTACTGATCGCCGAGGAAGTAGTGAAATTTCTGCAGTGATTCAATCAGGAGATAATTGACAGGAAACCAGACCGGTCCGCGCCAGTTGGAGTTGCCGCCGAACAGTCCGGTGCTCGATTCAGCCGGCTCGTAGTCCACTCGGTGCTCATGGCCCATCACGTGAAGAATGTAAGGATGGGCCTGGTGATAGCGCGAGAGCGCGCGGATACCGTAGGGTGAGAGGAATTCCTTTTCGTCGAGCATGTAGCCGAGCACGGACCGTAATCGATCGCGGTTGACGAGAGAGAGAAAACGCCGGACGCCTCCGTCATACGATTGGGTTTCAAGATGTTGCGCAAAGTCCGGCCGGTTCTCGATAAACCACTGCATGCGATGCTTGAAGCGCGGAAGGCTGTCGATCAATTCCGAGTCGAGCGTCTCGACTGCGAAGAGCGGAATCAGCCCGACCATGGAACGGACCTTCATGTGCCTGGTCTCACCGTTCGGCAGATGCAGCACGTCGTAGAAGAACCCGTCTTCACGGTCCCAGAGCTCGATCTTCTCCCCGCCGATGTTGTTCATAGCCCGGCAGATATACACAAAGTGTTCGAAGAACTTGCTGGCCACGTCTTCATAGGCGCGGTTGTCACGGGCGAGCTCCAACGCCATGGTCAGCATGTTCAGGCAATACATGCCCATCCAGCTGGTGGCATCCGATTGCTCGATGTGGCCGCCGGTCGGCAGCGGGGCGCTGCGATCGAAGACGCCGATATTGTCGAGACCCAGGAACCCGCCTTGGAAGATGTTCTTCCCGTCGGCATCTTTGCGATTGACCCACCAGGTAAAATTCAGCAGCAGTTTGTGGAAGCAGCGTTCCAAAAAGCGCCGGTCGCCGACACCGTGGCGTTTCTTGTCGATTTTATAGACCCGCCAGGCCGCCCAGGCATGGACCGGTGGATTGACGTCGCCCAAGGCCCACTCATAGGCCGGAATCTGTCCGTTCGGATGCATGTACCATTCGCGCAGCATCAGCACGAGTTGTTCTTTGGCAAAGGTCGGGTCGACGAGCGCGAGCGGGATGCAATGGAAGGCCAGATCCCACGCGGCATACCAGGGATACTCCCACTTGTCCGGCATCGAGATCACGTCGGCGTTATAGAGATGAGTCCAGTCGGCGTTGCGGCCTCCGAGCCGCTCGCGTGGAGGTTCCGGCATACCGGGATCGCCCTTGAGCCAGCGATTGACCTCGTAATGATAGAACTGTTTGCTCCACAACAGACCGGCAAAGGCCTGGCGCTGCACCTGGCGGGCGTCTTCCGAGAGTGTGGCCGGCGCCAGGCTATCGTAGAACTCATTGGCTTCACGAAGGCGTGCGGTAAACACCGCATCGAAGTCCTGCTCGGTGAACTCCGGCGTCTGTTCTTCGTTGGTAAAGCGCAGGCGGATCGTTTTGGTTGCGCCGGGTTCCAGCATATCTACATAGTGGGCGGCGGCTTTGGTACCGATGTGGTCCGGATTGACCGCGTTTTTCTCTCCTTGCACCACATAGTCGTGAAACCCGTCTTTCACGAACGTGGCGCCATCCTGGTCGCCGTACAGCCGCCTGCTGTTTGTGTCATTTTCGGTGAAGAGCAGCGTCGGCTGTCCTTCGCAGAGTAACCGCCGTTTGCCATAGTGGTCGTGATTCGTCTCGATCACGCTCATATGGCTGGCCGGCTCGCCCTGTCTCAGTCTCGGGCGCCGGATATCCGATCCCCAAGACCAGGTGTTGCGAAACCACATTGTCGGCAGCACGGTAAGCTCTGCCGCTTCAGGACCTCGATTGACGACCTGGATCCTGATGCAGAGATCTTCTGAGGTTGCCTTGGCATATTCCACGAACACATCGAAGTAGCGGTTGTCGTCAAAGACCCCGCTGTCGACCAACTCAAATTCGGGGTCCTGGCGTTTTCTCCGGCGATTCTCCTCCAGGAGCCGGGCATAGGGAAAGGCTGCCTGCGGATATTTGTAGAGATATTTCATGTAGGAATGCGTCGGCGTGGAATCGAGATAGAAATAGTACTCTTTGACATCTTCGCCGTGGTTGCCTTCATTGCCGGTGAGGCCGAAGAGGCGCTCCTTCAAAATGGGATCGTGTCCGTTCCAGAGGGCGACGGCGAAACAGATCATCTGGTGGCGATCGCAGATGCCGGCGAGCCCGTCCTCGTTCCAACGGTACGCCCGTGATCTGGCCTGGTCGTGCGGGAAGGCTTCCCACGCGGTGCCGTGCGGACTGTAGTCTTCGCGTACGGTGCCCCAGGCCCGTTCACTCAAATACGGGCCCCAGCGTTTCCAATGGCGCTGACGCTGGGCGTCTTCATCAAGGCGTTGCTGCTCAGCGAGGAGCGGGGGGGGGACGAGAGGAGACTGACGAGGAGAGGCCATACGACTCCTTCGGCAGAAACGGGATGGAACTAGAGTCGACCGGAGCGGAACATTCCTGCCGCAGCCTAATCCCGGATGCCACCGGCCGTCAATCGACGCCGGTACATGAATGGGTGATGAATCAGGCGAGCGCGGGGCGGCTAAGGGAGCGGAGGAAACCAGTCCAGATGACCTGGTCGAGTTGCTGATGGGCGCGTATGGGAAGGCGGATGAATTCAACTCCAAACACGTAGCCCCGTACCCAGCGGATCTTACCGAGTTCGATCGCAAGAGACGGTGACTGATCAGGCATCAAGACATTGAGCCGCACATAGCTGCCGGAGAGGACGGTGCGGTCGCACGCGATCGCGCAGCCGGAAGCGGACAGGTCTATCAACGTGCCCTCACCTACAAAAGGAGCGCCGCCAAACACGACGGGATAGGTGACGGATAAACGATCGGTGGAACGGGTCTGGGGAGTGTGAGCCATGTGGTACCCTGTATGATTCACAACAGGGTAGCCGGTTTATGTAAGGGGCTACTACCCCTCAGAGGAGGGGGCTGAGAGAGGTATCTGCCTGTTAGGGTGTCTTGTGAGCAGGTTCGACGGGGATTGGCGCAGGTTGCTCGAGACGTTCGATGACGTCTTGCTTCAAACGCGTGGGTTCTTCGATCCGGTTATCGCGCTGAATGATCGTCAGTTCTTTTGCCTTCCGTTGGCTCAGCTCGGCGATATCGCTTTCATCGCGAATCAGGTGCGGGGTGAGGAAGACGAGCAGATTGAGTTTCTCGGTCTGTTTGCTTTGAAAGCGGAAGAGCCAACCCAGCCACGGAATGTCTCCCAGGAACGGTACCTTGCGTTCGCTGAGGGTGATGTTGTCTCGAACGAGTCCTCCGACCACGATGGTTTGGTTGTCTCTAGCAATGGTGGTGGTTTCCATCGAGCGTTTGGTCGTAGTGGGACCGACCGGGATAGAGGCGGTGCCTGATCCGATTGTCTGGGCAACGTTCTCGGCAATGGCGGTGATTTCCTGCTTGAGTTCCAGGCGGATCAGATCGTCTTCCAGGACCTGCGGGGTCAGTTCCAGCGTGACGCCGACGTCTTTGCGTTCGATGGTCACTAACGTACCGCCGGTGATCCCTTGCGCCTGTCCGGTCGGAAAAGGACGGTTTTCACCGACGACGATTTTGGCTTTCTGGTTATCGGCAGCTAATACCTGAGGCGTCGAAAGAATGTTCGTGTCGGTGAGACTCATCAGCAAGTTGAGGAACGCCCGGACGTTGACAGTGTTGAGAACGGTGACGGAGCCTCCTGAGGCCACGCCGCTGATGGTCTGGGCGATGGCGGCCAGGTCTTCCGGGGCGCGATTGAGGCCTGCGATGCCTTGAACGGCACCTGATTTGCCGGCGCCGATGACTTGCAAGGGATCGGTTCCGATCTGCCGGAGGCGATCGACCTGCACTTCCAGGATTACGGCCTCAACAAAGACTTGTTTCCTGCGGGTGTCCAAATCGCGAATGACCGATTGGATCCGGCTATAGGCCGATTTTGTGGCGCTGACCACGATGGAGTTGGTGGCTTTGTCGGCAAATACTTGGACAGGGGCTTCGAATTCTGTCAGGGGGCGCAGGGGCGGCCTGGCACCGGGGGCTGTTTGTGCGACCGTTTGGGACCGGGCGACGAGGTTGGTCAGGACCGCCGCCAGATCGGTCGCATTCGCATGTTTGAGTTTGTAGACGTACACACCGCGTTCAGGAGGGAGTTCTCCCATCGGCACGATCTGATAGACGCTACCTTTAGGAACGACGGCAATCCGGCTGACCTCCAGTGCTGCCACAAACATGCTGTAGGCCTGGTCTGGGGTGACCTTGGTAGGCGAGAACACGGAAATCTTTCCGCCGAGCTTCTTGATCGCCTCATCAAGCACGAAATTCTTGCCGGTTAATTCACTGATGAAGCGAACAAATACAGGAATCTCGACTTCGTTGAAGTCGAGGGTGATTTTATTGGAGGCAGACGCGACGGTTTCCGCATGGCTTACCGGGGAAATCGGCCAAGCAGAGAGCGCCACCGCGATCATAAGCCAGACGGATGTTGAGAGAATGCGCCGGTGCGCATGGGGCAATCGGTCAGTCAGCACGCAGCCTCAATAAGTATAGTGAGTCGATGGAAGGGAGGTCCCTTCGACATGCAAGCTATCACACGAAGGCGGGTGAGACAACTGGAGTGGATGTTTTGAGAGGCGAGCCCCTCGGTAAGATTGAGAGCTGCATGGCACCATGATCTCTAGGCCTGAGAGGGAATGTCTTGTCAGGCTCGTGATATGCGGAGCGCAAGCTTCAATGAAGCCCGCTTTCTCCGTCGGTGAAGGCGGCCGGCGCCACGGGGGCTTTCATTCCGTTGCGAATCTCATCCGGCTGGTGTTCAGGGTTCATCCTCGTCGGCGAGGGGCAGAGCTTTCCTCGTGCTGCGCTCATCGCCAATGATTTCCCGAAATTTTCTGCCACGGCATGTTTGAGCAAGAGCCAGAGATCATCATCAAGGTCATTGTATCCTTCGATGAGTGTGAGAAGTTCGGCTAAAGGGTGGCGTCCTTGGGCCAGTGCTGTGACGTCGGGGTGGAGTTCAGGGCCGGCGTGGTCGTGAATCGCTTCACGCAAGGCGCGTGACTTTGCTTGGCACTCGCTGAGCGGCGCGAAGTCCGGTTGGTCGCGGTGCACGAGTGACAGCAGTCGGTCGAGCACGGTTAAGGCGCGCATGCGCGCCTTCTCCTGTTGCGCGCGTTTGCGTTGGGCTTCTGCGGCCACTTGCAGCAGGGCCTCCAGCTCCTTCATCGACCCGATCTCTTCTGCGGCGGCGCTCGGGGTTTCCGACATCAAGCCGACCAGTTCGATTGCCCGAGCCCTGAGGTCTGTGAAGTTCCGTCGGGAGGCGGTGATCTCTTCGATCAAACTCTCGGACGGTAGCACGCCGGTGGTCCTGACTTGCTCCGCCACTTCCGAGAGCCGTTGCCCCAGTTGCTCAAAGCTCTTTGTGACAAGAGAAAAATCCTGCAGGAGATCAGTGTGTGATGTGTCCATGGACGTCCTCCCTCGGGTAAATGGTCAATCAGGTATGAGGCTGCGATATTCGGCATTCCTGGCGTCGGAGTCTATGTATGTACTCATGTGGACTGACGGGATCACCTGATCATAGTCGTCCCGAAGAGCCAAGAATTGCGAACCAAGTGTCCGAATAAGAACAACAGAGGGATCAAATGAGTGATTGAGCCAATCGGCTGAGTGACACAATTTGCTGGAGCGATCAGACATGCCTGTGTGCCATGTGAGAGTGAACCGCACACGACTATTTCATATAAAGCCGAGCCATCATTGTCTATATGCGGCGGCCAGTCAATACATCTCTTTGATTATTATGGCTCTATCGTGCATTTCCAAACGACCCTAGATGTGAAATGCATCGGGTTTTGAGCGGATACGTATTGTGCTCTCATTTCAGTTAGAGAGTGCCTAAGACGTTCAACTAGGAGAAGCGAATGAATGAGAGAGGGCATTCGAGCAATCAAAGTCAACAGCCATGAACCAGTGGCACGGAACCTGCGATCTTGTGCTCGCAAGAAAATTCTCGACCAGATGGCGTGCTTAGTGGATTGGGCTCATGGATTGTCTGGAATCATCCGATAGATAGAGGGACGTGGGAAATACGAAGGCTTAAATCATGGACTCTCAGCGGCTTCAAACAAAAGTTCAGGCGTTTGCCCACCGGCTTCTTGAGGAAGCCAATGGCGATCCTGTTCGAGCGCTTGGACTTTTAGTCCTGGTGTTGGAAGATTCCGAGCTTGAGTCGGCAGATCATGCCCACCGTCTGGTCGCGGAAGTTCGTAAGGTCCTCCTGCCTCAAGACTTTGCCGAAGTCGGTCAGCCGGTTCAGCATCTTGCCGGAGATCCATCCTGGGAAGGCGTTCAGCACTGTCTGCGTTGCGGAAAAGTATTAGGTAAGAGCGCAGCGGATCGAGAAGACGGAATGGCCTATCCGTCCGGATATGTCTATGAAGTAGGTCCGCGCTTTACCGCAGAGGACTGTGACGATTTCGAGCCCTGTCAGTAAAGGTGTAACGGCACACTTCTCACCATTGCCACGACCCTGCCGCTGTTCTTGGAAGGTCGGATGCCGTCCTGCCAGATTTGAGTTAGGCGGCCTCATCCTTCGCGTTGGATTCGGCACCGCGCTGGTCCTTTACAAACACACTCCCCTTGTGGGCTTTCGCCAGTTTTTTCAACTCAGATGCGATCTTGCTGACATCGCCCGGGTGATCGATCGGGCGGTGGCTGTTTGTTACGACCGCAATCGATAAACTCATCATAGGAAATTGTTCGTGATTCCCTTTTCGGTCGACGGAATCGATATAGCCTTGCAACCGGTCGTCGCGATCGTAAAAATCAGGAATCACCAGGTCGAACCGTTTAATCACGGTTTCGCAAATTGCGTCGATGTGATCGGGGTGACTCATAAAGACAAAATCATCGCCGCCCACATGGCCGACAAACCCTTCTACCCCGGCAAGCTCACCGACGACCGTCGTGAGAATACGACAGGCTACCACCAGCACCTCGTCCCCTCGGCCGTATCCATACCGGTCATTGAACGACTTGAAATTGTCGACATCAAGATACGCCAACGCGAAGGGTTTGCCGCTTTCAATGCGGGCCGTGGTTTCGAATAGGATACTGGTGTTGCCGGGAAGCCGGGTGAGCGGGTTGGCGTCCAGTGACCGGGTCAACCGGCTCAAACAGAGGCGCACACGGTGGACGATTTCGTCCGGGCGATACGGGAGGCAGATATAGTCATCAACGTCGACGCTGCCCCAGTCGACATCATTGAGGCGGATGTCACGAATCAGCACGATCAACGGCAGTCGTCCGAGAAAGGGATCGTTCTTAAGATGCCTGGTGAGAGACTCTACCGACCGGCCGCTTGTCCCTTCAGCTGCCACGATGACGTGGGGGGGATTGTGAACAAGCTCGTGCAACGCGATGGTGGTCAGATCTCCGCCGACCACCTGAAATCCGGCTTTCGTGAGGAGGCCGGAAAGGATGGCAATTTCGCCAGGATCATTGTGAAGGATCAGGACGCGCTGGGCTGCAGTGGGTTTCGTCATAGGTAGTCATCGATCGCAAGGAATTCTTCTGAGGCTCTGGAAATGCAACCTGCCAGCGATTCCGTATCGAGTCCAACTAAATCCCAGGCCTGCCGGGAGAGGGGCGGAACCCATTCGTCGCCGGGGTTTCCGCAGGCCATACCTTTGACCAGCACATCCGCGACGTGCACGACGGCTGTTTGCAGCTGGGCATCCTGTGCCGCTCCCGGTTGGTGGTGGAAGAGAATCGGTTCACGGAGCGTGGCCGGCAGATGCCATGCATTGGCCAGCCAGCCGCCGACCTCGGCGTGAGACACTTCGTACAGATCTTGTTCAACGTGCATCATCGGGCGATCGCCGGATGGATTGGCAGCCTTAATCTTTTTCCCCACATCCGGCCATTTCACATACAGAATGACTTTGCCGATGTCATGAAGCAATCCAGCAACGAAGACTTCCTCGACATTCTTCATCTCCAACCGTTTACCCAGGAGTTGCGCGGTAATGGCGACACCCAATGAATGCCGCCAGAGCTGACCAAGTCCGGCATCTTTCATGATGTCGTGCGCAGTCGCACAGAGGGTCAATCCTTTGACAACGTTGAGTCCCAACACGACAACGGCGTGGGGAACCGATGCGATGCGAGATGGGAATCCGTAAAAGGGTGAATTGGCCAGTCGTAACACCTTTGCTGCGAGGACCTGATCTTTCTCGATCAAGGAGCCGATCTCCTCTGCGGACACGTTCGGCCGTCCAATCATGGAGGCGAGCTTTTGCACCACATGCGGCAACGTCGGCAAGTCACCAAGTTGTTCAATGCGGTTTCGAAAGTCGGTCGCTGCTGACGGACTCATGACGCAGCCGCTCCTTTCTCGAGATCGGCGGTTCCATGGGTATGGTGAAGATGTTCTCGCAAGGCTGTGAGAATGGTCTGTTGAAGCGGATCCTGGCACACGTGTCGAAATCGATGCGCCAGCTCGACTTCCAGCTCAGCCAGCGTTTTGCCTCCGGCCGATCCAGCCTCGCCCTCAACAAAGACGGATAGGAGGTCCAGCTTCTTGAACCGTGCGATCATCACGTCATCCAGGACGGCCCCTTCAGCAACCACAGGCAATCCAGCTGAGTTGGTGACCGGCTTGGCGAGGACCATTCCCGGCAACAGTTCGGTTAGTATCACTCGTTTCATCAGAAAATTCTCCGAGCCCCGGCATCGTCAAAACACTCCCGTCCTCCCAGGGCAAGGAAGCAAGAGAGAGAAATGAGACACATCCACTCCGTGCCTCTCTTATCGGAGCTTGTGCTCCATTTCTGAAGGTTTGCGCTGCTTCTGTTCTATTGACGCTTCCTTCAGTGGAGGCGACGCGAGGACAGCACTCAGCGCATGATTTGATGAATGCTGGAGCAGGTGTGGACTAGTCGCAGTGACCGGTCTTAGCAGAATTCTGCTGTTCCGTTCAAAAATGGCGGATCGATCGAGAGCCGTCGAGGGAGACCTTTGGCAAGTTGTTAGTAATTCAATGGGTTGTGCACGGGAGCTTGTGAGGTAGAGAGGGCACCTAGCTTGCAGTCTCGTGGGCGGTTTAGCCTCCATATGCGGAACCATCACTGAGTTTCTATGATTGGTACAAATCAGCCATCGGTGCGGCTTATAACCCTGTTGTGATCTGCTAGAGTTACTATCGTGCGTGCTGATAANNCAAGAAGGTTCCGTCCCGTGGTCACAAGCGGGGTGTGATCGGGTACAGCAAGAAGTCCGCCCTCCTCGAAGACGCCATTACCCAAATGAATGCGGGGAAGTATGGGCGGTCGTCAGCTGCGCTGAAAGAATTGCTGGCGCTCGATCCTTCGAATATGGAAGCGCGCCGGCTGTTTGCCACGCTTCATCTTCGATTGGGGAGTCTACTCCCTGCGAGGCAGGCCTTTGAATCACTGGCAAACGAGGCGCTTGAACGGCAAGACTACTGGCTTGCTGAATCGTTACTCCGCGAGTATCTCGCAGCCGGTCCCCGGTGTGTACCCTTCATTGAAAAGTTGGGGTCGGTATACCAGGAAAAGGGAGATGCCCTCGCCGCGTCCGAAGAGTTTGCCAAGGCCATTGATATTCTCGTCGAAGATCCTGACCCTGACCGTCCCGCCTTAGCCACTCAGCTGTATGCCAAGATTCGGGAGCTAGCCCCGGCTAGTCCTCCTGCGTTCCGTCTCGCATCACTCTTCGATGCGCAGACGGGCGAGTTGATCGCCCGTGCGGCGACTGCGCCGAGCCCTAATCCCGAGGAGGCCCCAGCACCGCTTGTAGCGGTTGAATCGTCGGAATCCCCAGCATCGAATCTATCGACTATGCTGGCTGACCCGGTCCCCGGCGTCATGCCGTGGGATGACGTACCTGCGGGCAATTCGGTATTACCGGCCCAGGGTTCCCAACCTGAGAGTTCAGATCAGTTCGCTTCATCGACAACGGGACCGCTCGAACCGATAGCGGAGTTATCGGTAGCCTCGGAGGCTGCTCTGCTTGTGGAGGAGACATCTGCTCAGCAGGACGTTCTTATTGATCAAGTTCCAGTGGAGTCGAGTTCAAGTCCCTCTCCCCCGATCTCAAGTGGTGGGAGCTCATCTTCGATTGCTCTTGACGACGCAGAGCCTGCCAGTTTTCCGTTAATTCATGAGGAGATGTCGGGTGCGGTTAGTGCGTCGCCGGGTTCGGAATGGGGCGTGGCCTCTTTGCCAATATCCCAAGATTTTGCGAACACCATTTCGAACGAGACAACTCGTGTGGCTGAAGCGGTGCAGCCTCCTCAATCGGATGCGTCCAGTACGTTGGCGAGTCCCACATCAGACGCTCTCCCTGCTCCCTTGCCCTGGGAGCAGGTTCAGGAAGCAACAGTTGCGATTCCGCAAGCGGACGAGGAACCCCTCCCAGCGGATTTGCAGAGCGCGGAGTCCATCTTCCCGGTCTCACAGGAAATCTCACTACTCAAGATCGTGCCTTCTGATGAGCCGGGAGAGAAGCAGAAAGAAGAGTCTTTATTATTGGCTGGAACAGGGACAACGCTGTCGTTAGCCACAACAGAAGAATGTTCACCGGATGTGGCTTGGTCGGCACCGGATGTGGTCGCTCCTGGGCTGGCGAGTTCTTCTTCGCTGTCGCCATCTCAGACGATTTCTGCCTTGGGGGAACAGCCGTCGGATGGGCTGGCTGAATCTGTGCCTATGCCATGGGAACAGATACAGGAATCTCCGGTTAGTATTGAAGGATTCACTCAGGAGTCCATCGTTCTGGCTGGAGCGACGCCGGAGCCACTTCCGACTCAACTCCAGGAAGCATTTTCAGCTGAAGTCAGCGATCGGGTTATATCTGAGGCTATCGCGATTTCTCCCGAGCTTGGCGGCCTAGAGTCGCACGACGCTTTGTCCAACCCAACAGACGATGTGTTGTCTCCGATGGAGAGTCTAGCTGCTTCCGAGCCGAGCCCGAAGATCGGTGAATTTTCGTGGGCCTCAATTTTCAATAGTGCCTGGAAGTTTGGCTCGTCGTCTCCGGCCCCGCACGACTCCCTCCATCATTCTTCGCCGGTTGAATCTTCTGAGTTTGCAGAATCAGCCATATCCCAAGAAGCCGAGGGTACTCCTGTCCTTCACGAGGAACTGACGCCAGCTGTCTCCCTGGGTGCGATGTCGGAATCGATACCGATGCCTGGGGATCAGGTCCAGGATGCGCCTGTTACGATTCCGTTCGCTGATAGTGTTTCGAACACACCCGGTGAGTCTCTGGGGGAGTGTACTATCGCGCCCGCCGCGATTTCGGAAGAAGATGTCGCCCTGGAAATACCACCGTTGGCTCCTGCCTTTGAGGATGAACAAAGGGACGTGGCCGCTTCCGGGGATATTTCAGAAACAATGCCAGCGTCTGTGAGTCTGGCAGAGCCGCCGGTCTCGCCAATGCCTTGCGACCAGGTTCAAGATACGCCTGTAACGATCTCATCAGCTGACAGTGCCATGGGTGCAGCCGTGGAGCCCCTGGTGGAGGCTTCGGCGACGCCGGTTGCCTCCGTCAATATTCTTGACGAAGCAGCCGCTCACAATGCTCCGCAAGGCATTGCTCCAGTCGAAGTGTCGGCGGATGTTCTCATCGAAGAACCTCGGTCCCTTGAGGCTGCACATGTTGAGTCGGCGGAGGTTTCGTTCCGTTTCAAGGATTCCACTCGCATCGGAGCGGAGTCGACAGCAGTCAGTGAGGTTCTCCAGGCGCAACATCCGACGTTACCAGCTGAACAACCGGCTGCGATTTCATCACCGGTCGATGACCATTCACCGGTTCATCCCGAGGGATTTCGAATCGCCTCACAGGCAGAACCGTCGCCTGTGGTCCAGGAGTCGGTCAAGCCGGCCGCGCCGGCTTCGAGCGCAGAGCCGGCTCTTGCACCCTCTCCCTCTTCAGAATCTGCCCCGCCAGTGTTGCCGCATGAGTTGTTGCCGGTCCTACAAACGTTGGTTGACCAACTGTCGGTGGTGACCAAAACGATTCCTGCGATTTCTGCTGAGCAGAAATCTTCTGAGCTTGTTTCTCGCGATCAAGAGGCTGTTTCGGAAGCCGCATCCTTACGAGAGCCATCAAAGGCGCCGAGTTCCGCGGAGCTTGCTGCGAATCCTTCATCAGCGCAGATGCCTCCGGCTGAAGACGGGCCTCCGTCGCAGTGGAAGACCGGTGAAGTGGCGGTTCAAACTCATCGCCCTTCGGCCAAGAAGCGAAAACATTCGATCGAACCAGCCTCTGAAGCCGCGGCTGTCATACCACCGCTTGACGATTCACCGGCAGCTCACGCTGATTCGGTACCTCAGTTGGCTTCGATGGTCGCTGAGGCAGCGGTGCCGATTCCCCCAACTGCTCAGGATAAAGAGGAGTGGGTCCGAACCGGTGAGGCTATTCGGTTCATCGATTCGGTTGCAGTCGAGCCTGTCCATCTGATGCCGCCATCTCCTCCTGCGCCGCATGATGAAGAGCCGACGATTTCTGCACCGTCTATAGCTGCGTCGGCCGTCGATGTGCTTTTTCAGTCATCGGGACGTCATACGCGAACCCAGACGACTGAGCGAACGGCTGTTCCCAAACCACGTCCACGGTTGAGCGCGAAGCTGGCACGTGTCCGTATTGGCCTGTCGGTCTTCATCGGTTCCTGCTTCTCGACGACGCGTGCGCTTGTGACGTCGATAGTGGGCTTGGCGGTGTTGTCCATGGCGATCGTGGCAATGGCCATTGGGGCAGTGGGTTTGACCTGGCTGGTGATGGAAGAAAAACCGAGCCCGGCGTTTCAAAGTCTGACGACGCCACCTCAACGCGCCCTGATGGATTCCGGCAAAAACGGATACCTGCTCCTGCTAGGATTTGAGGCGGATGCGACGGCCGATCCTGTTCAGGCGGGGTACGAACGAAAACCGGATGCCAAGGATGGAGGGATGGCTGCGGTCTGCCAGGGTGAAGGTGAAGGCATGGCCGGAGCCAATCAGAAGAATGCGTCTGCGAGTGTGGCACAGGATTGGTACGGGTCGGCGGATCCAGCTAGCCAGTTCAAGGCCCAAGCGGACAGCCTGAAAAGCTGGACGAGTCCGGCGAATGTGTCCCTCGGCCGTTACCGGCAATGGCTCAAGATGCCGTTTGAGGATTGGGGACATGGTCAGGCGGTGACACCACCCTGTGCGGCGATTCTCTTTGCGCATCGACTGCATGTGGCGGAAGGTTTTAGTCAAGGGGCTAGCCCTGAGGCAGGAGTTGAGCGGCTGGAAGGTGACATGGAGGCCTGGCGGACCACGCTGGGCCAGGCGAAGTCCCTCCCGATCAAGGTGATGGCGCTGCGGGCGATCAACGACGATATCGCGGTCGCATCAGGACTGCTGGTCAAGCCGGACTTCGATGGGAAGGCGCTTTCTCGGATCATCAAGATGCTTCGTCCGCTTGATCCGGTTGAGTCGTCGATGCGTTGGCCGATGCAGAGTCAGTTAGTCTTGGCGACCAAATCGTATGAGTCACAACTCGATGCTGACCGGGGTGAGGACATCCCGGTCCATGTCAGCGTGGCCGGTATGCTTCCGCTGCCGAAACAACGGCGATTCAACGACTACGCTGAATACTACGAGTCGTCCTATAAGGCTGCCGGAGAAGGTCGGTATGGCGCCATGCCGAAGCGCTCGACGTATATCAAGCATCCGGCGAACGGCGTCATGGACTATCTGACCAATCCGATTGAAAACATCATCGGCATTGATCCGCTTCCGGTATGGGATCACTATAATGGTCTGGTTATCGACACCGATGCGCATCTCCGTCTGGCGAGTCTGCAAGCCTGGTTGCGACGTGGTCCGCAGGATGCCGATCTCCTGGCACGGATCGCCAAAGCCGGTCAACGCTTCTATGATCCCTATACGGGCCTCCCGATGCTGGTCAATCTCAGGAGAGGGGTCATGTATAGCGTGGGACACGATGGCAAGGACCAAGATGCAGACCCTCAGCAGGACGTCGTCGTGTCTATTCCCGTCAATCAACCTGCAGCAGCAATTGCCAAGCCTGTTCCGAAGTCGAAGTAATCTCACCGGGTTTACGTATCACTGCATAGTCGAGATTCTGTTGACGGCCCCGTTCACGTCACCGGTCTGTGTCAACCCACGGCTTCTCAAGACGTTCAGATGAGAAGGCGGCTCTCTCGAACCGAGAGTCGCGTGGAACGCAGGCCTTGACCCAGAGGGCAGATCTCATGACAATCAGTCGTACGGCGCAGGATCGTGTTCCGTCGGCATCGAGGTGAGGAACTGCGAATGGCACTCTCTCGTAGCCTGACACCGGCCCACAGCGGTCAATGCTATCTGGGTGGGAGGATCTCGACTCTGGAGGAGACACGGGCGCTTGATCGATTTTTAGCCGGGGTCGAACGCCGCGCGTTTCGGATGGCACAGATCGCCACGGGACACGATGACGAGGCGCTCGATCTTGTGCAGGAGGCCATGCTCAAGCTGGTCGAACGGTATGGTATGCGTGACGAAGCAGAATGGGGGCCCCTGTTTCATCGGATTTTGCAGTCCAAAATCCGCGATTGGTATCGGCGGACGAAAGTCCGGTCCCGTTGGCGTCTCTGGCTGGGCCGCGATGAGGACGGCGAGGAAGCCGGTGATCCATTAGACGCGATCGCTGATACGACGACTCCGACGGCAGACCACCAACTGAAGATCAAAGAGGCTTCATCGGCGCTCGATGCGGCATTGCGAACGCTGCCTTTCCGACAGCAGCAAGCGTTCTTGCTGCGGGCTTGGGAAGAACTCGATGTGGCGCAAACGGCGGCGGCAATGGGCTGTTCCGAGGGGAGCGTGAAGACACACTATTTTCGAGCCATTCACACGCTGCGAACGCTATTAGGAAATCATTGGCCATGAGTCAGGATCTGCATCACAGCGATCATGAGTTTGTCGGTCAGGCCAAGATGGTATTGGATCGTGCCGTCGGTGAGGTGGATCATGCGACGGCCCTCCGACTGCAGCAGGGACGGCTTGCCGCGTTGGATGTGCGCGCGCGCCGGTCTTCTTGGCGTACCTGGGCTTCCGGCCTGGCAGCAGCCTCGCTTGCGGCGCTGGCCGTGCTGTCCTGGACACAACCGGCGGTGCCTCCTCAGCATGCGGCCGTGCCATTGGATGATTTCGAGCTCGTCACGTCTGCCGAGAATGTCGAGCTAGCCGAAGATCTCGAATTTTTTCATTGGCTGGCCGATGATGACCAGGCCGGGTAGCGGATATACGTGCCTAAGCTGGGTGTGCTGCGCGCTGCTGTGGACGGCGGTATCGGCGGCTGCCGCCTCGCCTGAGGTCACGCAGGCTCCGGATGCCGATTTCCTGGAATTTTTAGGAAACTGGCACACGGGCGATGGTCGATGGGTCGATCCCTTTCATGCTGCTGAATTGTCGGGTGCCGAGACGGTGACTCCCCAAAAGGATCAGCGATCCGGGTCGACGCAAGAAACGCCGCGAACGAATCGACGGGAAAACCGTGAAGGATCTGATCAGCAAAATGCTCATCCAATCGATCCCGTGCGAGAGATGAAGCGATGATGGGACTTGTACTCAATATTATTCTGCTGGTTGGGTGGAGCCTCGCAACCTGGGCCCAGGCTGAGTCCCAGGGTATGCCATGGAGCCAACTGAATCAGCAGGAACAACAGCTGTTGCAGAAATTCAATCAGGACTGGGATCAGCTGCCGGCGGATCGCCAGGAGCGATTGCGCAACGGCGCGCGACAGTGGTCGAACATGAATCCTGATGAACGGACCGAGGCGCGGCAGCGGTTCCAGGAGTGGCGACAAATGTCTCCGGACGATCAACAGCGATTGCGCGACCGATTCCAGCGATTTCGCGAGTTGCCGCCGGAAAAGCGCGAGGCCATTCGCCACGCGCGGCAGTGGTTTCGGTCGTTGCCGCCTGAAGAGCGTCATGAGATGCGTCAGCGCTGGAAAAATATGACGCCCGATGAACGGCGCGCCCTTCGCCGGCAGTTCAAAAAGAACTTCGGGGCCGACGGGTCTGCTCCACCCTCGAATCAGTTCCCGCACCGCGACCGGCCGTTCCATCCGAACCGCTAAGCGATTCCGGATGCATGCTTGACAGTGTCGCACGCATTCCACAGAATCACCCGGGTGTGAGTCTTGTGTCTGGAACACGTCCAGACTCCGCGTCTATTTCAGGAGATCAATCGATGAAAAGTGAAATTCTCTATCCGGGGGCGTTCCCGATGGTGCGAGTTGAGCTGGCGTCCGGGGAACACATCAAAGCCGAATCGGGTGCGATGGTGGGTTCCTCGCCGACCGTGGATGTCGAGAGTAAGATGGAGGGCGGCTTTCTTGGGGCGCTCTCGCGCAAGCTTTTGACGGGGGAAAAATTCTTCTTCCAGACATTGCGGGCCAGTCGCGGGCCAGGTGAGGTGTTGTTGGCGCCGACGGTGCCGGGCGAAATCGTCATTCTGGAACTCGACGGCGTAAACGAATACATGGTGCAGAAGGATGGATTTTTAGCCGGCGCGGACACGGTCAATATCGAGAGCAAGATGCAGAGTCTCAGCCGCGGGTTACTTGGCGGTGAAGGATTGTTCATCCTGAAGATCGGCGGGAAGGGCACGCTGGTGCTGAACAGTTTCGGGGCGATCCATAAGATCGAACTGAAGCCGGATCAGGAATACATCGTGGACAACAGCCATCTCGTGGCCTGGTCTGCGACGACGTCGTACAACATCGAGAAGGCCGCTTCCGGCTGGGTGGCGAGCTTTACCTCAGGCGAAGGCCTGGTTTGCCGGTTCCGTGGACCGGGGATTGTATATATCCAGAGCCGCAACCCGGGTAGTTTCGGAGCGTGGATCAGACAATTCATCCCGGTGTCGGAATAACCGGCGGCTGAAAATGGCTTCCAACTTCGTTCTCGGCTCGCAGACAATCCTCAACGTACCCCAGAGGGTACGCCTCCGGTTGCTGCTCGCCTGCGGCCTCGTTCGAGACCATTTTGAGCAGCCGGATAACCTCTAAATGGCCACCACGTTTTTCCCCAACGCCCTTTGTTTCGGTGAGGAGTTTCCGGCCAGCGGCGCCCCCTGTCTTGTCCAGATTGAAGGCGATGGGCTCACGATCACCTATGAGCCGACAGTATCGACCTCTCCATCTGAGAGAGTCCTGTTTACGGGGCTGGCGGTGTCCGCCGGCGGGCTCGACCATGATCACCTGGTGTTGAAATGGGGGGAGGGCGCGCAGGCGCGCACGTTGTATCTCAAGCATCCCGACCTCATTCGAGCGTTCCGTGAAGCGGCGCCGGATCACTTGAGTCAGCCGTTTGAGCAGGCCGCGGAGCGAGTGCGGCAGGTACGCCACCGGCATCGTGTCATGTGGGGGACTGTCGCCGGCTCGATCATGGCTGTGGTGCTGGGGCTCTGGTTCGGGGCCGATCTGTTAGTGGAGATGGCGGTCAGTCGAATTCCAGTCGAGTGGGAGCAGAAGCTCGGCGAAGCAGCCTACAAGGATTTTCTCAGTCATCAGGACATGATGAAAGAAGGCTCTGCCGTCAAGGCCGTCGAAGAGATGACGCAGCGTCTGGCCGAGCAGATTCCGAACAATCCCTACAAGTTTCAAGTGACCGTGGTGAAGAGTGATGTCGTCAATGCGTTTGCGCTGCCGGGCGGCTATGTGGTCGTGTTTACCGGCCTGATGAAAAAGGCGGACAGCGGAGAGGAAGTGGCGGGGGTGTTGGGGCATGAGCTGAATCACGTGTTGCAGCGCCACGGGATGGAGCGGATCGTGAAAAACCTGGGCGTCATGGCGGCGGTCGCGATCATCGTCGGCGATCAGCAGGGGCTTATCGGATTGATGCGGCAGGTCGGTGTCGAACTGCTGACGCTCAAGTTCGACCGTGCGCAGGAAACGGAAGCCGATCTCACTGGGTTGCAGTTAGTCTATCGCGCCAAAATCGATCCCAAAGGCATGATCACGTTCTTTCAGAAGCTTTCGGAGAAGGACGAGGGGCGCGTCGAGTGGCTCTCGACGCATCCGATGAGCAGCGCCCGCGCTGATCGTCTGAAGGCCGAGCTGGCCGCGCTTCCGAAACACTCTGCCGAGCCCTTTACTTTCGAGTGGAAGACGGTGCAGGAGGCACTCGGGGTTCAACCGGTCGTGGCGCCGTGAGCGAGCGGAGCATCGTGCGGATCGGAGTCATTGCCGATACGCATGGGCTTTTCGCTCCGGCGCTCGTCGAGCACTTTGCCGGCGTGACAGCCATTCTCCACGCCGGCGATATCGGTGATTCCGACGTCATCCGGCAGCTCCAACAGATCGCACCGGTCATTGCCGTTTCGGGAAACGTCGATGAATTCGAGCAGAGAGGCTTCCTGCGCGTGTGCGCCTTGGCCGGAGGCGACGGCGCCATTGCCTACGTATCGACGCCTATGTGAAATTGATTGAGAAGTTGGTAAGGGGCTTGCTGGCGACACTCGGATCACCGGATGTTAAGTGAGTACGGTGTTCATGCTGGGGATCTCTGGGGAAGTGAGGCGAGAGTTGAGTCTGCTCAGGTGTGGTTTGCGATGCCGTCGAGTCTGTAAGCCAAGAGAGGCTAAGTGTAAGAGGGGATGTGTTTGATCTGACGCTCAACGGTGGTGAGCACCTGGCGAATGCCACCGTCATTTTGTCCTAGTTTCGAATCGCCGTCGCTCCCCGAAGGAGAAGTCACTAGTGCTGTGGATGGAATTGGCCCAGTGCAGCGTGATGCAATTCATGCCCGCAGACTTCGAAATTCCACTTTTCGCAGTAGAGCGTGTTGGAGGAGTAGTCGTAAAATCCACGCACGGTTTTAACGACAGGGGTTGTGCTGTTCATGGGCGCAGTCAAACGAACAGACTCTCGTCCCGCAATCTTGGTCCATTGTTCCCGCAAGCTGTGCTCGTCGAGAAAGACGACTCTAAGCTGCTTGATTTCGTGTTCTTCCACATAACGCGTGGACGAGGTCACACAGCCTGCCAAGATGGACAAGGCTGAGCAGAGTAAGAGCCCTAGGGAGAGGGCGTTGACCTGCCGACCCCATTGGCAGCGAGATGAGTTGATGCTTTTGACCAGAGGCGTTATTGGGGTTGTGTGTACCATGTAAGGCTGTGGGTACAGCACAGGTCATGCCTGTACATGGTGGAAATGCAAATGAGCAAAGACGAGTAACAAGCTCGAAGAAACAATAGATTTGGCGAGTGATGTTCGAGAGTTGACAGAATTGGCTGTTTCAGTCGTTGTGCTAAAGGGGACGATAACTGGCGCAACCACAAACGGAGTGAAGAATAGGTGAACTGTAACGGCGTCTAGGCTGTCAGTTTAGACGGTGGGTGATCCCCTACCATTATATATGAGGGATGGGCGTAATCAGGAGCACGGTGGTGTTATCAGTTCCTCCTGCGGCGTTGGCTCGATCGATCAGTCGTTGGCAACATTCCTCTGGGCTACGGCGAGACTCCACAATGATAGACAGGATGTCAGCGTCGGGAATTAACTTGGTAAGGCCATCGGTGCACAGGAGTATCACATCGTCGGATTGCAGCGGATGATGCGTGACCTCAGGGGTCGAAGGATAGCCTGGCCCCAGTGCTTTCACTAAGACGTTTCTCTTCGGGTGGGTGAGGGAATCTTCGACGGTGATGTGTCCTTCGGCGATCAATTGCTGGACGAGTGAGTGATCTTTGGTCAGAGGAATGAGGCGATTATCTCTGACGAGGTAGGCTCGGCTATCGCCGACATGCGCAATCGCCATGGATGGAATAGAGTTTAGATCGAGCCATGCGGCAACGAGTGTAGTTCCCATTCCCGTCAAGGCGGGGTCTTCCGTCACTCGTAGCTGAATCTCGTTCCGGCCCGCTTCAATAGCCTGGGCGAATGCGCCATCCGCAAACTCAGAAAACGTTCCCTGGTTGTTCCATTGATGAAGAAATTCGCCGAGCGACTGCAGGACGGTCGTGACGGCGACCGCACTGGCCACATGTCCTCCCGTGTGGCCACCCATCCCGTCAGCGACGATCCAGATGCCAAGTGCATTATCGAGAGAGAAGGCATCCTGATTGGAGGTGCGAATACGCCCTCTATCAGTGAGCCCGGTGCCTATCCATGAAGGTGTCGTCATAGTTGTGTACTGCTGAAGTAGTCAGAAGGTACCACAGAGCGCATGTCCAATGCAGAGGACGTAGAGAGAAAAATTCCGGAGTATCTGATGGGAGATCCGGTCATGGCTGGAGTGCACGCTGACCTTCGCCCACGAGAAAGAAGGCGGACCAGGCGAAGGGATGGGCGAAGTAACGGTGGTCGGGGTCTTTTGTGGCCTGGTCCAGCAATGTCAGCATCCCTTCCCGGAGCGCCTTCGCTGGAGACAGGGGAGCGTCCCCGCCATACCGGCGAAAGATTTCTTCCATGAGGTGTTGAGTGGCGAGGTCGTCGACACTCCACTGCGAAACGAGTAAAGCTTTGGCGCCTGCAAAGAAGAAGGCCCTCGCCAATCCGGAGAGGCTTTCCCCGCTTCCATTATCCCCCGCCGTATTGCAGGCCGAAAGAATCACCCAGTCTGTATTGGGGAGCTTCAGGTGGAGCACATCTTCCATGGACAGCAGCCCATCGTCATCGTCAGTCGGCACGGAAGGAGGAGTCAGTACAAGCGCCGGTTGTGTCACCCCCTGAACTTCGCCGGCCAGCAATCCGTGGGTCGCAAAGGCGATGACTTTGGCCTGACCGAGCCGGCCACTGTCGTTGAGCCGCCGCACTTCCGGTTCTGTCGCGTGCTGACCGAGAAACACATTCGTCTCGGGTTTGACACGCAGGACAGACGCGATCGTCAGCAATTCCTCACGGGTTCCCGGGAGTTGATCCAACGCCTGCAACGAGTCCACCGCCACGCGCATGCCGCGGCTTGCGACCATGGTGCCCCCGCGTTGACTCCCCTGACCACGGAGGACCGGATCGCCGAATCCGAGAAATGCTTCCCCTTGGCCCTGGGGACGCGCCACCGATTGGCGGATGAGTGTAAGGGCTGAAGCCGATGGCAAGATGGTCAAGGGGTAGGCCTTTGCGAACCACGGCAGTGCGGCATACGAGGCCAAATCCTCTGCAGAGGGCGTCTGCTTGAGGCGATAGAGTTGTGCGAGACGGGTGAAGGGCTCGCCGTTTCGCTGAGTCAGCAGGGCTGCTAAAGGAAGGGGGAGCAGCACTTCATCGGGCACGACAATTAAGTTATCGATTCCCTGGAGCTGTGAGGCCACTGGGGCAAAGAGCAAGCGATAGAGTTCTGCGGCGCTGTCGACATCGAAGGGTACGGGCACCGATTTGGTGCTTCCCGGCCGTACTCTGGGGAGCAGACTGGCACGAATCTGCCGGACCCGATCGGTGAGCCACTCTCGTGCTACCGGGGATTCACGATACAGCGCCGGTTGTCCCTGGCGCACCAGCCAGATCTGGACCCGATCGCTAAGGGTGTAGAAGCTGACCAGGGCTTCATCGGGGCGCAACAGGCGTTGCACACCCGCGAGGTCGAGGGCTTCCGGTTGTGCCAGTTCGGCATAGCGCGGAGCGGCAAGTTGTAACTGGGCGCCCGTCCGGTCGAGTTCCTGTTGAACATCGCTAAGGAGCTGCTTTACCGTGGCAAGGTCTTGAGGGGACCGTTGAGCCTCGGACAAGCCATAGAGTTCATTCAGCCGCGTCCAGAGTTCTTGGCGTTTCCGCCGGAGTTCCTCGACCTGTTTTGCGAGCCGTACGTCTTCGGGGCTTCCCACCGCGCGTTGCGCAAGCGCTTTGGCTACGGCCGCTTGCATCAGCCAGCCGCGGGCCTGCTGGGTGACGGTAAATCCATCGGCCACCGCCGCGCGCTGTTCCGGACCAGTCTTGGGATTTCCCGCGAGGGTGGCCAAGAGCAGGGCGTAGTCCTGGAGCCCCTTCAAGTCTTTTTTCCAAATCCGGCTCAAGGCCTCATCGTCGAGTCCCGGGTTAAGCCCTTGCTGGGATTGGAGAATCGATCGGGCGCGCTCGTATAAGGGACGGGCCGCAATCAACTGGCCCCCCGCGTGCTTGGCGCGGGCGAGGTCCAGGAGACTCGTTGCCACATCTCGATGGACAGGACCGAGCGTGATTTCTCGAATCCGCAGGGCGCGGTCAAAGTGTTTCTCAGCCAGCGCAAGATTATTCTGTTGACCGGCAAGATAGCCTAGGCTTGTAAGTGTTTCCGATACCAGAACGTGCTCTCGTCCAATTGAGTCTTCCTGAATCGTAAGGGCATTAAGAAGCAACTGATGAGCGACATCATTCTTGTTTTGTTGGCGCATTACTTCAGCGAGTTCCTTTAGTGTTACTGCCACGAACGGGTGTTTGTGGCCTACCGTGGCTTTTTGGATCTTGAGAGCTTGTTCGAGGTGAGATTGAGCATTTGAAAGGTCTCCCATGATGCGCTCTATTTGGCCGACTTCGGAGAGGCTTCCCGCCATTTCTGCATTAGTGTTTCCTAAGAGTCTCTCGTTAATAGATAAAGCTCGTTGTAGAAGGGGGAGAGCCGCCGCATAATTCCCGAATTTGTATTCAAGCATGCCAAGTTGAGTAAGGTTCCGCGCAATGTGGGGATGATCTGAGCCTAATACACTTTCGCGGATTTGGAGCGATTCCTCAATGCAGGATCGCGCGCCTTCAAAGTCACCCGATCGGCCAAGTAAATTGCCTTTTGCGCTGAGGGCCGTAGCCAAGTCAGCTTTATGCAGAGGCTGTGCAGTTCGGAGTATGTCAATTGCTCGATCTATGCTGGCGCGGGCGCGAGGTAGATCTCCCATCTGTTTCTGGACAATAGAAAGATGGGTAAGGGTGACGGCCACATCAATGTGTGTGTAGCCAAACGCACGCTCGCCGATTTCCAAGCTGCGTTCAAGCAAAGGGGCGGCTTGCGAAAAGTCACCCATAGCATAGAGCACACGGGCAAGATTAGTGAGAGTTTTTCCCACTTCTGGATCATCAGATTCAGCAATAGCAATAGACTGACGAACTGCGAGTGCCCTGCGTAATGATAATAGAGCCTTGTCAAACTCGGTAAGCTGATGATGAATCAATCCTAGCGTGGTCAGAGCCGTGGCGACGTCGTCATGGGTCGGGCCGAGCACCTGCTCACGAAGTGTGACNNGGAAATAGGGCGAAGGAAGTAGTTCGCCCGTCTCCATTGTGCCCGGTTCAGCATAGCTCCCTCTTCGTCTCTTGCGAGCTGACGGCCGAGTCTCCTGTTCTTAATAGGTCCAGGTCACCAGACTGGTATAGACATTCTGCACATAGTCGTAGAGCGGCACATTGCTCTTGTTGAAGACGCGCTGGTATTGCGCAGTCACCGACCAGTGGTCATTGAAGGGATAGACCAGCTGTGCGCTGTGGGTTTGTTGCGTATCGACACGCTTGCTCAGTTGTCCGCTGAAATCTCTGAAGAGCGACTGCGTATTCGTGTAATCGCGGAAATGGATGTCGTAGTCGTAGCGGAAAATCATATCGGCGACGGGCAGGGCGGATTGCAGCCCCGCTTGGCCGCGATGGCCCTTGTAGGAAAAGGCGCCGCCGGTGGCGCGCTCGTCGTCGTATTGATAACCGACGCGCAGAATCTGTTTGTCCTGCGCGAACCGGAAGGCATGGACGAAGCCGAACATGGTGTTGAAGGCATCACGTTGCTCGCTCGAAAACCGGGTGTCGAGGGCCACCGGCTCACGGTAGAACTCCTTCTTCTGCCATCGGGTGATCACACTCGTGAGGTTGCCGACTGAGCCGACCAGCGGGAGGGTGAATGAGGGCGGCACAATGGAGGCGGTGAGAGTTGGACTGTGGGCTGACATGAACCCGGCATCGTTGAGAAGGATGTAGTTGTAGGTATATTGGGCGGCAATCTGAAACGGAAGATCCGCCACCGTCCCGCGGTAGAATCCGCTGATTCCCGGTAAGTGACTCTGGATATTGAAGGCATTCAAGCTGTCAGCCAGATTGGCGGTCTGCAAGAACGCGTAATTCACGGTGGCTTCAAACGGCCCGTCGCGATAGAAGGAATAATCGGCCACCAGCGAGCCCAGCACGCCGGGAGATTTCGTGCTCCGGCTATTCAAAGATCGAAGCAGATCGTTTGTGTTGGCATCGGGTGTGGTGCCTGGATTTCGGGGGTTGATCGCCACGTTGTCGCTGTAGAATCCACCCACACTCACTTGCAAGCTCAAGCGTTTCGTCTCGTCGGGTTTGCGCCCGGCGGCCAGCGCTTGCTGAATTTGCAGAGCCTGACCGGTAAAGGGCAGATTGGCTCCGGTGCCTTCCAGTTGGCGCAGCTCTGCCGAAGCTTGCTCAGGCAAGCCTAAGATGCCGAGCGACAGTCCACGATAGAAACGGGAGAGCTGTTGGACATTCGGGTCGGTGGTTTTTGTGGTGTTGAAGGCCTCGATCGCCTGCTTGTAATTCTTCTGCCGGTAGCGGCTCAAGCCGACAAAGTAACCCAAGTTCTCTGAAGAGGGATCCGCCTGGTAGGCCTGTTCCAGGAGCGGGGTGGCGTCGTCATAGCGCCCGGCCGTGAAGTAGGCCGCACCTAATTGAGACGTGATTGCAGGATCAGAAGGTTGCGCCTGCTTCGCTGCTTCAAGCGCCCTCACCGCGGCGGCCGGCTGTTTCAGCGCCAGATAGACTAGCCCGGAATAATAGAGCGCGCGGGGATGTTTGGCGTCGGACGTCAGGGCCTTCTTGAAGAGGGCGAGAGCGTTCTCATAGTCCCGGTCATCGTAGGCAAGCACTCCTTGGGCTACCAATACATCTGCTTCGGCTTGCGGCGTTCCGGCGGAGACGGAAAAGGAAAGGCTGAGTGAGAGTATGACAACCAGCAGGAGAGTAGAGAGGAGACCCGGCCGGCAGACGGTTTCCGACGCATCATGTTTCATCCTGATACTCTCCTTTGCCTCGGTAAGTGAGATCCATCATGAATTCTCCACGGGGCTCAATCGTGTTGACATGTGCGCGGTAATCAATCCCACAAGCGGGGGGATGCTACGCGAATGTTCGTCGTGCGACAAGACGCCTGAGCCATAAAAGCGTAAAAATTCAATGCACGTATTTATTTTTGATGGATTCATCGTCGTCGGTCTCTGTATGATCCGCCAATCTGAATCGAGACGCGCGTCGTATGTAGATCTATACGGGATAGTCTTTGGTATGGATGTACGAATCTCCGACAGTATTCCCCAAACGAATTCTCCCTGTGTCGCGATTCTGCGAGACAGACTCCGTTCATCGTGCATCATGAAAGGACGGCTTCTATGAAACGTTTGGCTCCATCACCAGTCATCGCTCTCGCAGTGATCGGAACTCAACTGCTCGGGCCGGCGGTCTTATGGGCGGCGGATCAACGTGGTGTCCGGATCGAAGCCACGCGACGAGTGGTGGTGTCCGCGTTAAGCGGCGACCAGCTGACTCTACAGAACGGCGGCGGGACGAAGACGCTGCAGTTTCGCGAGGGCGTCGCGGCCGGCGATCGCCTCACGACCGGTGACCGGACGATGGCCGAGGTGTTGCTCGGCACGCGCGCGGTGGTGACCGTGGGGCAGGGGACGTCCGTACAGTTCACGACGGTGACTCCTGAACAAACCACTATCCAAGTCAGCAAAGGCACAGTGCGTGTGGCGGCGGCTGCCTCTGCGCTCGGTGAGCAGGGCCTCGTGACGGTACAGACTCCGACCGGGCAGGTGCAGACCCGCGGCGGGATTGTCCGCGTGCTGGTCGATGCGCCGGTGCGTGCTGCAGACCAGATCCCGACCGGAGAGGCGCGGCCGTACCTGGCCTCCTATTCACCCACCACCCTGCTTGCGGCGGTGAACACCAGAGGCGACGTCATTCAAGTGGAAGAAGGCACGGCCGAAGTTTTGGGTGCTGTCCCAGGAGCCAAAGCTGTGACGGTGCAAGCCGGTCAAGCGGTGGGAGTGCAAGCGGGGCAGGCGGGACCTATCGCGGGAATCACCACACAGGACAATCTGAAGTCGGGCGTTGTGGCGACAGTGGGACACCGCAGTACGCCGAAAGAAGGCATGGATAATCTGGTGGCCTTGCAGATGGATCAAGCCACGCAGCTCGGCAAAGCGCTGACGGGCGCGGCAGAGACGGGCGAAGGACAATCGGGGAGCAAGGACGAAAGTGGGAAAGCCATCAACGGCGCCACCGGCGGCGTGGCACTGACCAATGCGGTGTCTGCAGCACTGTTTGGAACGAATAATAGCCTGCTAGCTAGTACGGGAGGGGCAGCTCTTAATAGGTCTGGGTCTGCTACCGTTGATGATTCAAACGACGCTCCAGCGCGGCCTGTTCTTGCGAGCGACTCAGTGCAGGTGAAAGGAGGAGCAGGACTGTTGCTTTTTACGGAGCGTAACCCCATAGAAGCTATATTTTTAGGTGGTGACAAAACTCTCGACAGCAACTACAGGCTTAATATGAAGGTGCCGGAGAGAAGTGATTTTGTAGCAACCAAGGAGCTCCTTTTAATTACTGGCGGCGACAAGTCGCAAGCTGCTCACATGGGAAATGCTCCGATTAGCACACTTATTGCCAGGGGGATTTCTAATTCGAATGAGCTCTTGCCACTTTCTGTTGCCGGATCGTTCGGTCTTCCCGATAGCAATGGCTCAATTCGCCCATTAGATAAGCGAGATATCCTAACTGCAGCCAATGCACGTGTGATGATATCAAAGACCGTTTCTGATACTCGACCCGTTTTCAATAATAGCTTAGATCTGGCAACCTCAGTCAACCTTGTTCCTGCCGCACTGAGCGACTTTACTAACCTGGCAAGCGGATATGTTTGTTTTGAGTGCTCCGGTCAAAGCGGTGGGCAAATGACTAGCTTTATTGATGGAGCTATTACTGCACGTGGTGCGACAATTAATGGTCTGACAGAGACGATCACATTGGCTGGCGGAGCAGTATTAGATTTAGGGACGAAGGTTTCGTTAGGGGAAACTGAATGGACCAATGGGTATTTTGATCCCAGAACAGCCAAGTCCGGGTTAAGTGACCAGGATGCCAAGTTTATCGGTTCCCTGCTGACGGTTAGAGCAGGGGATGGTGGTGGCTGGGATCCTGCCTATGTCAAGATTCAGGACCGTATTCTCGGTGTTCTCAATGGGAGTTCAATTTCTCCAAGTGGGGCTGGGAATATCGCTCTCTTGAGCGTCTTAGATAGCCGCTTGACTGGTCCTGATGCGAACGATCCGTCGACAGGAACCGCTTTATCAGAGACTCTTGGTGGTCGGAAGAATGGAGAGATTGTACCCCTAATAGAGATGGATAACGGCGCCGTGGGGACAGTCACGTCAGCGGTGGTGGTGCGCTCTACTAACGTGACGTTGGACGGAGCCCTGCTGACTGCCTCGTCCCCGTTGCTAGCGATGATGAATGCCAGCATGACGACGACGAGTCACTTTGCCGATCTGGCCGGCAATAACAGTCGGCCTGCGTTGCTCGCGTCGCTCGTGCCGGGGGACGCCCTGGTCAGGCTCAACAATAACTCTATTTTAACAGTCCAGGGCAATCTGTTGAATTTGAATAATGCAACGGCTTCTGTGACGGGGTATCTGTTCTCACTCAATGGCGGCAGCACGTTGAATTTAAATGGAGGGGGGCTCTTTAGTCTCACTGGTGGATCGGCGCTAACCTTGAATGGTAGCGCTTTTGGCGTGTTTGGCAGCGGTGCCAATACTCTTTCGATTACCAATGGTTTGTGTGGAGGTGGGGCTGCTTGTGGCTTGTTGGTGAATTCCTCTAATACGCCCTTTACTATCAATGGAACCTCAATAAAGGTGGCGGGGGTGAGTCAGAATCTTGTGTTGCCGGATAGTTTCAAGCCGTTTGCACTCGCTCAGAATGCGCCAACTCCGACGGTGACGCTGTCGGCAAATGCAGCCCTTTTTAAAGTGGACGGGACTTCGACATTGACCATTAACGCCACGAAGGTTCGATAGGAAGTGACTCGTGCGTTCGACAAGCGTATGGTGTCCATGAATGTCACGGGTATTGCACTGCATTCCGTTGTGGGAGGGCTCCTATATGCGGGAGCCT
>CXWL01111574.1_pt1 | contig 31246 bp, 26 predicted proteins | sample 590931 | NCBI WGS metagenome assembly CXWL01 (sample SAMEA3498368, study PRJEB10139) | groundwater metagenome | biome: water well; material: biofilm material | place: Germany | collected 2015-04-27
CTTGGATATAACGTTTCACAACATCAGCGGGCTGACAGACTCAGCAAATTTTTTGGGCAATTTTTTATAGAGATGCCCATATGTTTGATATGTAAGCGTTAAAATTTCTTGAGCAACGCAGCATCGCGACGGAGTTTGGATTTATAGAGGCCCCCTTAAGTTTGTTTTCCATATTACGTTGGGGGTGGCAAATGTCCTACGCATTACGCATCGACAGAAAGGTAATTATATGAAGCGCCATTGGCTAATTGCATCAATCGTTGCCCTGCTCGCCATTGGGCCAGTCCTTGCTGACCCACTTCCAATCAATCAACTCCCGATGTATGGAGAACGCGAGAAGAATGACGCGATGAAAAACGCTGACGCAGCGTTCATTGCATCGATCGAGAAGCAAGGGCTCTCGCGCGAAGAAGGGGCAAAGCAGGTTAGCCTGCAACCCGATTCCCGCTTCGTGTTAGCATCACATGAAACGAATAACAGGTGCTGAATGAATATTTTGCTACGTTCTTTCGCTGATGAGCTTAGGAGTCTCCTTGATGCATGGTTGCCTCAATTATCCGCCGACTGGTGGGAGCGTCACGTCCTGGGGATTCTGACCTATCAGCAACAAGAGCGCGTCAAACAATCACGCATTGATGATTTGTCCGGTCTCGATCTGGCTGCTTTACTGCGGGTACTCGATCAAAACTGGTACGAACTATCTTCTCGCTTCAACTGGCCAAAAGAAGCGCGCAACTTGCTGAAAGAAACGCAGACGATACGCAACCGTTGGGCGCACGCCACCGCTGCCGAAACCGAGCCGCGTGATGCCTATCGCGATGCCGACACTCTGGAACGTCTGGCAAGAATGCTCGGGGTCGGCGTTGCAGCACAAAACCAAATAGCCACTTACAAACAGCAGCAATTGACGCTGCTTGCGCCCGTTGCCCCCCCTGTTATTTCTACCATGCCAGCTATATTGGCAGTGCCGCAAGTTGCTGTTATCCCGCTAATCGAAGGGTTTTCACCGGGTCAATTAGTGCGCCTGAAATCGAACCATACCAAGGTGTTTCCCATCCTATCGGTGCAGCCAAATTCGGGCGGCGAACGTCGCTACTCGGTTTTCGATGATGGCAAGCCAACGAATTATTATGCAAGCCAACTCGAAGCAAACCCCATGTCCGTGGATGAGCGAACCACACTCGCTCTGTCAGAATTTCATGCGCGCATAACCGCACTGCTGTTGACCGCGCCGTCTGCCGCCAACCTCTACCCGACAAGAGTGGAGAGCGGTGCAAGCCCAGTGAGCTTTCCCTTTCTGACTTGCCTGATGGGTTTGATACAACTTCCATTTGCGCAAAGGAGGTAGCTGATAAGCTGGGGATGAAGCGTCCTGTATCCAGCGAAACCATTGATGCCTTGGGATTCAAGGACGAGGAAGAATTGCGGAGGGCGCAAGCAATAGTTCAATCACCAGATGAGTTTCGGGAATTTGAAGAGTTCAAACGACGCAGGCAAGAAGAGGCCAATTCCAAACCAGCTTTGCCAAACAAAACATCTCTCGACCCCAAAAGGCGTGAGGAGAAAATAGCCGAAGAGGCTCGCAACACGCCGGAGAAAACGCAAGAGACAAGAGAACGAACCGCTGATCCAGACTATAGCGGTGCGCAAGATGACGCGAGAACCTACCTTAAGCATCAGTACACGAATGACGACGGGGCAATGTTCTGCCAGCTCTGCCAAGCCCCGCAGCCTGTGATATTGAATGGCGAACCACATTTTGAAGCGGTAGATTGCGTGGGCGGTATCAATGCCCACCATGAGCATAACAACTTGGCACTCTGCCCCAACCATGCCGCAATGTATAAAAACGGTGGTTTGACTCCCGATACCGTTCAGCGCGCCGTATTGGAATGTGAAAGCCAGAAAATTCCGTTAAATCTGGCAGGCAACCAGGTTGAGCTATATTTCACGCAGCAGCATCTCGGCGATTTACGCGCAGTGCTGACTGCATTGGATTCAGAGGAAATATAAATGGGTTCTGAGAGATAGGTAAATTTATCAGAAGGATTCGTAGGGCACGAATCCTTATCTTTAAAAGAGGAACGAGCCATGTTTGGAAGAGTGGATTATGGAAGTAGTATCTGAGTTAAAGCCACTCATCCTGGCAGAGCCTGTCGAGCCCATTCACCTTTCGATAAGCTCAAGGCGGACTTCAAGCATTATCTGGACGGATCAATAGAGCCAATTTTTCTGACAAGCTGAAAACATGACCGAACCCCAACAATTCCTGATCTACCAGAGCGAAGACGGCTCTACCCGCATTGACGTGATGCTGGAGGCGGAAACCCTTTGGCTGAACCAGAAGCAGTTGACCGAGTTGTTCGGCAAGGCCAAGGGCACCATCAGCGAGCACATCAAGCACATCTTTGAAGATGGCGAGTTGGTTGAAAATTCAGTTGTTCGGTTATTCCGAACAACTGCCGCAGACGGCAAGCAGTACGAGGTGGCGCACTACAACCTGGACATGGTGCTGGCTCTGGGCTTTCGGGTGCGCAGCCCGGTGGGCGTACGCTTCCGCCAGTGGGCCAACGACAAGCTGAAGGAATACATCGTCAAGGGTTTTGTGCTGGACGACGCGCGTCTGAAGAACCCCGGCAAAGGGCGGGATTACTTCGACGAACTGACTCGCCGCCTGCAAGATATCCGCACCAGCGAGCGGCGCTTTTACCAGAAAATCACCGACATCTACGCGACCAGCGTGGATTACGATGCCAGCCACGCGCTCACCCAGACGTTCTTTGCTACGGTGCAGAACAAGGTGCATTACGCCATTCACGGCCAGACTGCTGCCGAGCTGATCACCACCCGAGCCGACAGCAGCCAGCCGAACATGGGGCTGACGACTTGGGAGGGAGCACGCATCCGTAAGGCGGATGTGAGCATCGCCAAGAATTACCTGAATGAGGAAGAGCTGCGCGCCCTCAATAATCTGGCCGAACAGTATTTGATTTTCGCCGAAGGTCAGGCGATGCAGCGTATTGCCATGACCATGCAGGACTGGGTCAGCAAACTGGAAGGCTTCCTGACGCTGAATGACCGCGAGATTTTGCAAGGCGCGGGCAAGGTGTCCGCTGAGTTGGCCAAGGCCCACGCTGAACAGGAGTTCGGCAAGTTCCGGGTATTGGACGACCAGCGTTTCGAGTCGGACTTTGACCAGATGGTGAAGCGTTTACCCAGCAACAAGCCAGGGGAGGAAGACTGATGGATTTTCGTGTCGCCCGCACTTTCACCGATAGTCGCTGTGCCTTCCAGATAGTTGTCAGCGAACTGAATTTCCACGAGGACTTTGCTCTCCAAAATCGCGTGATAACTATTTGATTGCATTAGTGCGTAACGGGTTGTTTTGGCGCTTTTTTTGAGCCGCCAAAACAGCCATAACCTCTTGAACATCATGAAAATTATCAAAGTGCTTTTTATCTGCATGGGCAACATCTGTCGCTCACCTACGGCGGAAGCGGTGTTCCGTGCGCGCACCGAAGATGCAGGTCTGGCACAGCGCATCCTGGCCGATTCGGCGGGCACGCACGATTACCATATCGGCGATCCGCCGGATGCGCGCGCACAGCGCGCCGCAAGGTTGCGCGGCTACGATATGAGCGTGTTGCGCGGGCGGCAGGTCGAGGTGGCTGATTTTTCGCGCTTCGATTATGTGCTGGCGATGGATCGTGACAATCTTGCCATCCTGCAGCGGCTGCGACCGAGGGATGCGGCAGGCCATCTCGGATTGTTCCTGGAGTTCGCCAGCCGCCACGATGGGCGCGAAGTACCCGACCCGTACTACGGCGGCGCGGATGGTTTTGAGCATGTGCTGGATATGGTGGAAGATGCGTCGGAAGGATTGCTGGATCACATCCGGCGCACGCGCCCATAAGCAAATCCGGGATGAAAAAAACCGCACGGTTTGCGCCGTGCGGTTTTTTTATTACGGGATATGCCGGACTATCGGTTTGGCGGCTGGGTTTCGATCTGCACCAGCGGTTCGCTGCTTTCCATGTTGTAAACCTCGCGCGGACGCGGGCGGCGGCGCGGTGCAGGCGGTGACGTTTCGGTCGCGGGGGCGGCTACCGCAGTGCTTTTAACCGGGTCGGTTTCAATCAGGATCAAGCCGCTGTCGCCGAGTATTTCCGGTATGCTGGCCTGAACCGGAGCCGGAACAACGGGGGTGGTTTCAACGAATTGAGTAACCGTTTCCGCTTGCCGTTCGGCAACAGGCGCGGGGCGTCGTTCCTCGGCTTGAGGGGTAGGCTGTGCCGGTGCTTCGCTGTGGCGCACGATCTCCGCTTCGCTTGCCGCTTTAGCTACCGGTTGCCCATTGACTGCCGGTTCGACCGTCTGCTCACGGCGTTCGCGCTCGCGTTGGCCGCCGCGCCTGCCGCGCTTGCGCCCGGTGCGCTGGCCATTTTCTTCCGTTTGTTCAGGCGATGCGGCAGCAGTTGGCGGCGTATTTTCCAGGACGGGCTTTTCTGCCGCCACGCGTGGCGGGCGGGGTGGCCGCTCGGTGCGCGGCTCCTGCGCTTTCGGTGCGGCTTCAGGGCGCGAGGGTCTTTCCGCGCGCGTAGCGGTTTCGTCACGGTCACGGCGCGGCTTGTTGCGCTGGCGGTTGCCGTCTTGACGGTTTCCCTCCGGGCGATTGCCCTCGCGGTCACGGCGCGGCGGGGTGCTGCTGTGCGGTTTGGCGGTGGCAGGTTTTTCGGAGGGTTGTTCCGTATCCGGCGATTTGAGCCAGCCGAACAGCCTGCTGAAAAAGGAGGGAGGTTGCGCGGGTGTTTCAACTGGCCGCATGGGCGCCGGCTGCGCCGGTGTGATTCCCTGCACTACGGCCAGCGGGCGCTGCGCCTTTGTTTCCTGCGCAGCGGCGGCAGCATCCTTGTTTTCTTCCGGCTTTTCCACGAGCTTGTAGCTGGCTTGCAGGTTTTCGCTGGTCAAGTCATCCTGGCGCAAACGGGCCACGCTGTAGTGCGGGGTTTCCAGATGCGGGTTCGGGATCAGCGTGATATTTACCTTCAAGCGCGATTCGATGCGGTGGATATCGCCACGTTTCTCGTTGAGCAGGAAGGTGGCGACATCCACGGGCACCTGTACGTGGATGGCGGCGCTGTGCTCCTTCATTGCTTCCTCCTGCATGATGCGCAGGATGTGCAGCGCGGTGGACTCGGTGCCGCGTATGTGGCCGATGCCGTTGCAGCGCGGGCAAGGGCTGTAGCTGGTTTCCCCCAGGCTGGGCTGCAGGCGCTGGCGTGACAGCTCCAGCAGGCCGAAGCGCGAGATCTTGCCGGTTTGCACGCGGGCGCGGTCGTAATGCAGCGCGTCGCGCAGGCGGTTTTCCACATCGCGCTGGTTGCGGCTGCTCTCCATGTCTATGAAGTCAATCACGATCAGCCCGCCCAGGTCGCGCAGGCGCATCTGGCGCGCGATTTCGTCGGCGGCTTCCAGGTTGGTGTTGAGCGCGGTGGTTTCGATGTCCGAGCCGCGCGTGGCGCGCGCCGAGTTGATGTCTATGGCGGTGAGCGCCTCGGTGTGGTCTATCACGATCGCGCCGCCCGAGGGCAGGTTCACCTGGCGCGTATGCGCCGATTCGATCTGGTGCTCGATCTGGAAGCGCGAGAACAGCGGCACGTCATCGTGGTAGCGCTTGATGCGGTTGACGTTGTTCGGCATCACCGTGCCCATGAAGGCCTGCGCCTGCTGGAAGATGTCGTCGGTATCAATCAGGATTTCGCCGATTTCCGGGTGGAAGTAGTCGCGGATGGCGCGCACTACCAGGCTGCTTTCGAGGTAGATCAGCGACGGCGCTTTTTCGGATTTCGCCGCCCCTTCGATGGCGTCCCACAACTGCTTGAGGTAGTTGAGATCCCATTGCAGCTCTTCCAGGTTGCGCCCGATGCCGGCAGTGCGCGCGATGATGCTCATGCCCTGCGGCACTTCCAGTTGCGCCAGGACATCGCGCAGCTCGTTGCGGTCTTCGCCCTCGATGCGGCGCGATACGCCGCCGCCGCTGGGGTTGTTCGGCATCAGCACGATGTAGCGACCGGCCAGACTGATGTAGGTGGTGAGCGCCGCACCCTTGTTGCCGCGCTCGTCTTTTTCCACTTGCACCAGCAGTTCCTGGCCTTCGCGCAGCGCTTCCTTGATCGTGGGGCGGTTGCCGCTGCCGGACAGGTAAAATTGCGGGGCTACTTCCATGAATGGCAGGAAACCGTGGCGGCTGCCGCCGTATTCGATAAAGCAGGCTTCCAGGCTGGGTTCGATGCGGGTGATGACGGCTTTGTAGATGTTGCTCTTGCGTTGCTCTTTACCGGCGGATTCAATGTCGAGGTCTATGAGTTTTTGACCGTCAACAATGGCGACACGGAGTTCTTCCGGCTGTGTCGCATTGAATAACATGCGTTTCATTATATTTTCTCCCGCGCTCTGACACGGGCAGGACAAAGCTACCCGCGGCTAACCGCGTGCGAGAATACAGGCCGTGCAAACAGTGTTGAGATTGGGATGCAGACGGTTGTACAAGGTATTATGTTCTCGTTTCCAGCTTGTCATATAGTTAACGCGTGCCGCCGATTTTGTTGTAGGGGCGACACGATAAAAATCCACAGGTGCTTTGAGCGCGCAATTCAATTACCATCACTGCTTCTCCCGGTGAGTGACTTTAACCGGATGGCGGCTGGGACGGGGCGGCACAATTGCCTGCTCTATGCTTAACGGGGAATTCGCATCCCGTTTCCCGTATTGACCAACACGCGCGTTGCGAAGTATAAGCAAAATGAATGATTTACGCAAAGAATCTGTAACTTGGGCCGAGATTGACGAAGGAAGCGCCGGCCAGCGCATTGATAACTTCCTGTGCAAGCATCTCAAGGGCGTGCCCAAGAGCCATATCTACCGCATCCTGCGCAGCGGCGAAGTGCGCGTCAACAAAAAGCGCGTGGACCAGACCTGCCGCCTGCAACTGGGTGACCAGGTGCGTATTCCGCCGGTACGCGTGGCGGAGCAAGCGGAGCGCGATTACGTTCCGGCGGCGGAATTTCCGATTTTGTACGAGGACGATGCGCTGCTGGCGGTGGACAAACCGGCGGGTGTGGCGGTGCATGGCGGCAGCGGGGTCAGCTTCGGCGTCATCGAGCAATTGCGCCAGGCGCGCCCGCAGGCCAAATTCCTCGAACTGGTGCATAGGCTGGATCGCGAAACTTCCGGCGTGCTGTTGCTGGCCAAGAAGCGCTCCGCGCTCACCGCCCTGCACGAGCAGATGCGCGAGGGCAAGACCGACAAGCGCTACCTGACATTGGTATTGGGGCAATGGAAGAACGCCAGGCAGCACGTCAAGCTGCCGCTGCACAAATTTACCCGCCCGGACGGCGAACGGCGTGTCATGGTGCGCGAGGACGGTCAGGAATCCCATACTGTCTTTGTATTGCAAAAAGCCTGGGCAGGTTACGCGCTATTGGAAGCCCAACTCAAGACCGGCCGCACCCACCAGATCCGCGTGCATCTCTCTCACCTCGGCTTTCCCATCGCGGGCGATGATAAATACGGCGACTTTGCGCGCAACAGGGAATTGATGAAGCAGGGGTTGAAGCGCATGTTCCTGCACGCCCATGCGATTGCGTTCACCCATCCGTTGACAGGTGAGCTGCTACGTTTGCTGGCGCCGCTGCCGAAGGAGCTGCAGGGGTTTATAGAGAGGCTGGATGGGGCGTTGTAGGAGCGAGCTTGCTCGCGATGATGGCTGAAAGGTTTATGTGCCGTGGAAAAATGTGGTTTGATAGGCAAATCTTATGAAGGAGCGGTGTAGTTATTTATACATCCGACGGAACAAAATCTTGTATGGCAAACATTAGGGAAACGCAGATTTATTCGCTCAGGCTACCAACGAAACTGGATGTCTGAACGGTAAATCCGAAAGATTGCCGCGAACAAGGGGGAAGCGTAACTACTTTGACGCCGGAATTCGTGCATCAGATGTCATTGCGCTTCGTTTTGAAATTAGTTTTGCAAGAAGCTCTTGTGCCGAAAAAATACTTCAGGAAATTTTTGCCCAGCCACGATACGGTAAAGCAAAGCCGCTGGATACGCCCATTCGGCGCATGGTTGCACCACCCCGGTCTGTGGCATCTCAATCGCCGCTCGGTGGCGGGCGGCGTCGCGGTGGGGATGTTCTGCGGCCTGATCCCCGGCCCGTTCCAGATGATAGGTGCGGCCATCATGTCCGTGCTGTTCCGGGTCAACCTGCCGGTGGCGATATTTACCACGCTCTACACCAACCCGTTCACCATCCTGCCGCTGTACGTGGTCGCGTATAAACTCGGCGCGTTCGTCACCGGCCAGCGTGATGGATTGCCAGCCGCGCACTTTGCGTTGCCGGAAATGGGCTGGAGCAACTGGCATACGGTCTTGCCGGAGTGGGCGGCGTCATTGGGCAAGCCGTTTGCAGTCGGCTTGCCTCTGCTGGCCATCAGTCTCGCCATCGCAGGCTATTTCATCGCGCGCGTGCTGTGGTACGCGATGGTGGCATGGGAATGGCGCAGGCGGGCAGCGCGGCGCGGGAAAAGGCTGTAAGCCTTTGGCTTGTGGACTGTCATACTTATCCCCGATAGAAACGCCCATAACCTGCATCTGTTCGTGGCTTCGCAGGCCAACTTAGAACTTCAGCCGCTCAGGTTCATTTCATATTGGAAGAGGCTTAAGGAGTAATTTCATCATGGATGTTGTAAAATGCGGCAGGCAGCGTTTTGCATTTATTCAGAGTTTCTAACCGCGCTTCAGCCCGGAGATCGTCATGTACAGATATGTTGTTGGACTCTCACTGCTACTAGCCCTGCTGGCGGGTTGCTCTGAAAAAAAAGAATCAAACGCGCTACAGCAATTACCGCTGGATCTCGAGGCTGGCAAGGTACTTGCCCAAAAAACCTGCTCTCACTGTCATGGCATGGATGGTCGAGGCGTGAAGGATAGTATCCCCAATCTTGCGGCTCAAATCGAAAACTATCTGCTCAAGGCCATCCAGACGTACGATCACGGAAAACGTGCCGGCAGCAGTGGCGACGCCATGGAAATCGCCAAAGAATTAACCCCAAATCAACTGCGCAATGTGCTCGGCTACTATGCTAGCCTGCCGCCACTAGGCAACCTTGGGAATACGAGCGCCCGTTACTCCTACTATGATCGTGGCGAGGAGTTGAGCAAACCCTGTTTCCGTTGCCATGGCACCGATGGCAACCCCGCAGAAGCCGGGTTGCCACGCTTGGCTGGACAGCACCCACAATACATTATCAAGGCGACCAAGGCCTACCGGGACGGCGCCCGCACCATGCCCACCATGCATGAAAAGTTAACGGGTTTGAGTCAGTCCGACCTGGAAAATATAGCCATATATTTTGCCCTGAATAAACCGAAGCCTGCCGCCAGCAAGGTGACCAACCCCTACGAGGGCAAGATGTTCACCAATAGCTGCGCCAAATGCCACGGTTCCATGGGCTCCAGCGAGGACACCAGCATACCCAACCTGGCCGGGCAAGACGTGAAATACCTCAAAACTATAATCAAGGCCTATCGTGACAAGGTGCGTGACCATAGCGTGATGCACCAGGCGATGAGTGGGATAAAGGACAGCGAGATCGAAAAGATCGCTATATTTTTCGCCTCGGAACAACCCACGCAAATCACTTTTGTTCCGCCGGAGCCGATTGATGCCCTCGCCGAAAAATGTGATCTTTGCCACAACCTCGGTAGCACCAACCCTGAGATGTTGACGCCCAAACTCAAGGGGCAAAACCGCACCTATTTGATCAATGCAATGACCGCGTATCGCGATGGCGACCGCGGCAGTTCTGCCATGCATAAAATGAGTACTTTTTTATATTTTGACGCCACCATCGAAGCTATTGCTACCTACTACTCTGTGCAAGCTGTCAAGTAAGCAACATGCATGCAAATCGCTCGGGCATCGTCCCCGGGTAGGCGGTTAGGGGTTAACGGGACATGCTAAGGCTGCGCTGAATAAGCCCCGCATTTCGTCATTAACGCACCAATGCAGTAGCTACATCACGCCCAACACGAATTTATTCGTGCCCCATCAATAACACCTTCGGATGGCTTTGCACCCCCCCATTCGGGCTATTTAATATGCCCGGCAAATACGTCAACATTGGCACCACATCAGGATTCGGCGAATTGCCCGCGAGGCCGCGCCGATTCGTGAATCCGGTTCTGGTGAAACAAGTCTGAGCCATGACATGAGTAACGCCAAATGAGTGCCGAGATCACTGCTTCCGCGTATCGCGTCAACCCCATCATCCCCGCGCTGAAGCCGGGGGCGATGTCGGAGACAAAATCATTTGTCGCCAGGATGGGCGAGCTCCTGGCCCGATCCGTTCACTCAAGGTCTTTCCCGATGCCTGCGTGCATAGCGGCGCCTGCCCCGACAAGCGCCGCTATTTCATCGGCGCCTTAGCAGATTAATAGAGCGAGTAACAAAAATAAAAATGACATATATTTCCCAGCTTATTAAGTTCGTGGTAATGGTGGCCGCCATCTGCCTGGTTGGTTTGTTTGCTGTTTTGCGAGCAGAAGCTGCGGCTAAAGAAATAGCGGGTGGCCATGGAGTTTCGGCTCTGCCGGTCAAGCTCGACAACGCGACCTGTTTGTCCTGTCATGAGGCAGGCAAAGGGGAACCGAAAACTGCGGATACAAGCGATAAACCGCAATCGCTGCATGGTGTTGACAGTAAAAGATTCGGCAAGAGTGTGCATAGCGAAATGCAGTGCATCGCTTGCCATAAGGATATTACGGACGCTGCCGCTCCACACAAGAAGGGCGCGGGGCAAAAAGCCAATTGTGTTGCGTGCCATCTGGAATTGTGGGAAACCGCCAAAAAGGAGAACCTGACCAAGGAAAAAGAGCGCTTGGGGGTGGTAGTAAAGAATATCGAATATTACAAGAACTCCTATCATGCGCGGCCCAATAAAGAAGACAAGTCGCGTGCCAATGCAGTCTGCGACGAATGCCATCACACCCATGTTTTCAATGTTCCCCCTCTAGGCACTACCCGGCGCTCTGATTGGCACCTGACCATACCCAACGTGTGCGGCGAAAAGTGCCATACTGATGCGCTAGAGGAATATGCATCCTCTGTTCATGGCAAGCAGGTCCTTGAAAAACGCAACCTGAAAGCTGCGGATTGTGCCGATTGCCACACCTCTCATAGCATCACCCCAACATTGAAAGATCCGTTCAAGATATCCATCACCGAGAATTGTGGGAGTTGCCATGCGGCAAGCCTGGAAACCTACCGGGCCACCTATCACGGGCAGATTAACAAGCTTGGCTACGGGCATACTGCCAAGTGTTATGACTGCCATGGCAGCCACGGCATCCTGAGCCCCAAGGATCCGGAATCGAAAGTACACCCGGATAACCGCCTGAATACTTGCCAGAAATGCCATAAGGAGGCGACACAGGGGTTTGTGACGTTCAGCCCGCACGCCAATACCCATGACTTCGCGCGTTACCCGCAGGTGTGGGTCGTATCAAGATTCATGTGGGCTTTGCTCGTGTGGGTGTTTGCATTTTTCTGGTTGCATACCGGATTGTGGTGGTACCGCGAAGCTAAAGACATCAGGGCGCGCAAGAACCACCCGGACAGGAGAAGGTAAATAAAATGACACATCGAGTTATGGATGAATCACCGCAAGGGCACGGCAAACAGGTGCGACGTTTCGGGCTTATCTGGCGGATCGCGCATCTGTGCTTTGCGTTGAATGTCATGCTGCTGATCTTGACTGGCATGGCGGTGTTCTACGCCGAAACGACCTGGGCGCCCGTCATCATGCAGGCGTTCGGCGGCCCCAAGACGGCAGGTATCGTTCACCGCACGAGTGCGGCAATCATGCTGGGAATATTTTTTCTGCATCTGGTCGGTGTGGCCATCAACATTTCGCGTAGCTGGAAAACCTTCAAATGGTTCGGGCCTGATTCGCTGGTGCCGAACTGGCAGGACTTCAAGGATGTTTACGGGATGTTCAGGTGGTTTCTCGGCAAGGGGCCGCGTCCGATTTTTGATCGCTGGGCGTACTGGGAGAAATTTGACTACTGGGCCGTGTTCTGGGGGATGGGGATCATCGGCAGCACCGGCATAATGCTGTCATTCCCGAATGTGACCGCGTCATTCCTTCCGGGATGGGTGTTTAACGTCGCCATGATCGTTCACGGGGAAGAAGCCTTCCTGGCCGCCGTATTCCTGTTTACGGTACACTTTTTCAACAACCATTTCAGGCCGGACAAACTGCCCCCGCCCGATGTGGTGATGTTTACCGGCTCGGTTCCCATGGAAGAGTTCAAACGTGAACACACACTGCAATATACCCGCATGGTTGAAACGGGGCAGCTTGAAAAACATCTGGTAGATACGCCACCGCGCGCGCTGACGCTGGGTTCCAAGATATTGGGGCTTACTCTGATAGCTATCGGATTAACGCTGCTGGTACTGGTGATCGTTGGCTTCGTGGGCGATTCGACATGATAGTTAACGCAAAAGCAGGGTAGTAATAATTAACCACAACGAAAGGAAATAAAATGAAAAGCCACTTTATTGCCAGCGCCTTGTTGGCGATTCCCGCCGCCATTTTCATGACAGCCGTATCCGCCGCAGAGGTTGATGCCGATGCCGCAAAAAAACTGGCAAAGCGCAGCGACTGCTTAACCTGCCATGCCGTGGACAAAACCAAAGTAGGGCCTGCTTACAAGAAAGTCGCGGCCAAGTACAAAGGCCAGGCGGATGGGGAAGAGAAACTGACCAAGTTCATCACTACCGGCTCCAAGGTCAAACTTGAAGACGGCACTGAAATGACTCACGCGGTCATCAATACCAAAGATAAGGGCGAAATAAAAAACCTGGTCGCCTGGATTCTTTCACAGTAAGCCTTACAGCAACATCTTAATTAAGGGCGCTTCTAAAAATTCAGGTTCGCCCATATCCCGCAAGGGAACACCGATCCGCTACGGGCTGAAGCCCGTGCGGAATCGTCCGCAAGGCGCGGAAGTGGGGTAAGCGGGCAGGCCGCGTAGCGGCTGCTTGCAAAGAATTCCATAGCGCCGCATCTGTTTGATATGCCAGCAAGAAAACGAAGCTTCAGTGCAGGCAACCTTTCGGTTGGCCAAAACTAAATCTTCTCCATAACGCAGCATAACCAGCCATTTGGTTGCCGTTTTTGGGCAGTCTGGCAGCCTAAAGAAAATCGGCTGCAAATCCGCCTGGCCGGTGCATATTTCGCCGAATTTTTAGAAGCGCCCTTAATTACACCACCGCACCGGGTTTCGGCGGCAGCTTTTTATGTTTGCCGCCGGTTTGCGCGGTCAGGTGTTCCGCCTCGGTCAGCAGAAACTGCTTGAATGCCTGCGCGGCGGTGGACAGGCGCTTGCTTTTGCGGTGAACGATGTGCCAGTGGCGCACGATGGGAAAGTGTTCCACGTTAAGCACGGCCAATCGCCCGGTTTCCAGTTCCAGTTCCGTGCTGTGCAGCGAGAGGATGCCCAGCCCCATGCCGGCCTGCACCGCCTGTTTGATCGCTTCGTTGGTGCCCATCTCCATCCCGGCATGGAACCGGATGCCGTGCCCGGCGAAGAAGCGCTCCATCGCACCGCGCGTGCCCGAGCCTTGTTCGCGCAGCAGGAAATTTTCCTGTTCAAGCCGTTTCAGCTTGACACGTTTCAGCTTGCATAACGGATGGCTGGGCGGCGCGATTACCACCAGCGGGTTTTTCATGAACTGTTGCGCCAGCATTTCGGCACCCTCCGGCGGCTGGCCCATGATGGCGAGGTCGGTGCGGTTTTCGGCCAGTTGCCCGAGCACCGCGTCGCGGTTGGCGACGTGCAGGCTGACTTGAATTTTGGGATGTTGCTGGCAGAATTTCGCCAGCAACTGCGGCATGAAATAGTTGGCGGTGCTGACCACCGAGATGTCCAGTTGGCCGCGCTCCAGCCCTTTCATTTCGCCGAGCACGGCTTCCATTTCCCGCAACTGCTGCGAGATGCCACGGCTGTAGTGCAGCATCTCCTGCCCGGCGCCGGTCAGGTGGATGCGCTTGCCCGCCTGCTCGAACAGCGGCAGCCCGGCGCTCTCCTCCAGTTGCTTGATCTGCATGGAGACGGCGGGCTGCGACAGGTATAGCTCCTTGGCCGCGCGCGAATGGCTCAGGAGCCGCGCGACGGCCTCGAATACTTGCAATTGGCGGAGGGTGACATGAAACATGGTGAAGGCATTCTACATCAACCCATAAGCGATGCTTATGGATTTGATAAAAATGTTTGACTATCATTTATATTTGCACAGCCCTATAGTTCGCTTCGCAGTAATTCATATTGTTAACCAACCGGGAGAATTAAAAATGGATCAATCGAACCGCTATGCCGACCTCAGCCTGAAAGAAGAAGACCTGATCAAGGGTGGCAACCATGTTCTGGTGGCTTACACCATGGAGCCCGCCGCAGGCACCGGCTATCTGGAAGCCGCCGCGCACTTTGCCGCCGAATCTTCCACCGGCACCAACGTGGAAGTATGCACCACCGACGATTTCACCAAGGGCGTGGATGCGCTGGTGTACGAAATTGACGAAGCCAAGGGCATCATGAAGATCGCCTATCCGATTGACCTGTTCGACCGCAACATCACCGATGGCCGCGCCATGCTGGTTTCGTTCCTGACGCTGGTGATCGGCAACAACCAGGGCATGGGCGACATAAAAAACTCGCAGATGCAGGATTTCTACATGCCGCCGCGCATGTTGCAACTGTTCGATGGCCCGGCCAAGAACATCTCCGACCTGTGGCGCATCCTGGGCCGCCCCGTCGAAAACGGCGGCTACATTTCCGGCACCATCATCAAGCCCAAGCTGGGTCTGCGCCCCGAGCCATTCGCGCACGCCGCATACCAGTTCTGGCTGGGCGGTGACTTCATCAAGAACGATGAACCGCAAGGCAACCAGGTGTTTTGCCCGCTGAATAAAGTGATCCCGCTGGTTTATGACTCCATGAAGCGCGCGCAGGACGAAACTGGCCAGGCCAAGCTGTTCTCCGCCAACATCACCGCCGACGACCACTATGAAATGTGCGCCCGCGCCGACTTCATCCTGAACACCTTCGGCCCGGATGCGGACAAAGTGGCCTTCCTGGTGGACGGCTACGTCGGCGGCCCCGGCATGGTGACCACCGCGCGCCGCCAATACCCCAACCAGTTCCTGCACTATCACCGTGCCGGCCATGGCGCGGTGACTTCGCCCTCTTCCAGGCGCGGCTACACCGCGTTCGTGCTGTCCAAGATGTCCCGCCTGCAAGGCGCTTCCGGCATCCACGTCGGCACCATGGGCTACGGCAAAATGGAAGGCGGCAAGGACGACCGCATCATCGCCTACATGATCGAGCGCGATAGCTGCACCGGCCCGTTCTACCATCAGGAATGGTACGGCATGAAGGCCACCACGCCGATCATCTCCGGCGGCATGAACGCGCTGCGCCTGCCGGGCTTCTTCGAAAACCTCGGTCACGGCAACGTCATCAACACCGCCGGCGGCGGCGCTTACGGCCACATTGACAGCCCGGCGGCCGGTGCGATTTCCCTGCGCCAGTCCTACGAGTGCTGGAAGGCCGGCGCCGACCCGATCGAATACGCGAAGTCACACAAAGAATTTGCCCGCGCATTCGAGTCGTTCCCGAAAGACGCCGACAATATCTTCCCCGGCTGGCGCCAGAAGCTGGGCGTACACAAGTAATAGCAACGCCCGGTTGCAACAGAAAAAAGCCCCCGCTGTTTGGCGGGGGCTTTTTCTTTGGCGCGCCCGGCAGGGTGCGTGGTTATGGGTCGTCGGGCTGCTGGCCGCCGCCGTGTTCCACCAGGGAAAAGAGCGGCGGATCATTCATACTTCGTTAGCGCTGACGACATGCGCAAAATCCACCCCCAATGTATCGAAGTGCGCCTTGCCACACTGAATCTTTGCCCATTCCGAGCCGCGCAATTTCAATTGGTCTTTTGTGCTTTTTGTCTCGCGCACCAGGTAAACCTTGGCATCTTCCTGTTTCACAATCGCCCAATCCGGGTTGTAAGTACCGATAGGCGTTTCGATCTTGAACCACCACGGCAGCTTGATGAATAGCTTGATGTCCTCGCGTTTGCTCATAGCTTCGGCGAAAGCGCGCTCCACTTCCGACTCGAACAGCACGGCATCGTAGATACTGTTATCCACCTCGATCATGCTGGTCAGCGCACCGGTAATTTCCTCGGCTTCAAACAGCATCATTTCGTACTCTTGCCCGTTGATGCGCTCGTATTTGATGCCGTCTATCATCATGCCATGCAACTCCGCTTCGATGGCCTGCTGGGCTTGCTCAAGGAATTGCTGAGGGTTTTGCTGCACTTCGTTCAAGCGCCCGGAGCGCATCAGAATCCCGGCAATGGTTTTTCGTGTCAGCTCGGTTTTCGCCTGCAAATACCCAAGCATATCGGGCACATTAATCGCCCTGTAATCCTTGGCCTCGGCCTCACGCACCCCAAGCAATTTTGCGCCCACCCCGTCACCGGACATGACGATGCCGCTCTTCTGGACACTGATACGGCTCGGCGCAATTTTGTCGCGCGCCGCCAGATTTTTTGCAGCGCGGGCAACCAGCACGTCCGTTTGATAATCCACCGCATAGCGGGTCTTGTGTTTGATGCGGCCCCACAACTCCTTGAAGTCCTCATTCAATCGCCAGCCGGGTTTCAATTTGGCAGTGCGCGTGTTCTTTTTGTTGACGATGCGCCCCTCAAACTTCACGCCGCATTCATCTTCAATCTCGCTTTGCAGCTTCGCAGCAAACTCATCGTAATGCTCGTTGGCAATCACCGTCAGCCGGTTAATGCTGGCATCGAAGCAACGTTCTCCGCTTTCCAGTACCGGCAAACGCAAACCCCTGCCTATCTCCTGCCGCTTCTTGATGTCGGATTTGGTTTCATTCAGTGTACATATCTGGAACACGTTCGGGTTGTCCCAACCCTCCCGCAACGCCGAATGACTGAATATGAAGCGCAACGGCTCATCCGGCGACAACAACCGCTCCTTGTCCTGCATGATGAGCGCATAAGCCTCGTCGTCCGCTGCCGTATCGCCGCGCGTGTCCTTGGGTATGCCTTTGGATGCCGCGAAGTAGCCGTTGTGTACCTTCTCCACCGGCAGCGGCGACAGCTCGCGGTATTTCGGTAAGGCCGCCAGCTCCCTGTATGCCTCGATGAACCAGTGGCGTATCTTGCCGTCGTTAACATTAACTTCGCGCAGCGATTCGTTTGCCCCCTCTCCCGCTTGCGGGGGAGGGTTGGGGTGGGGGGCGTAGTTTGCCACCCGGTCAATAAAGAACAGCGACAACACTTTCAGGCGCGCACCAGCCCCCGCAATATCGGGCAACAACTTCCTGATGCGCAATTCCTTGTCAAAATGCTCACGCACCGTTTCGCGTATCTGCACACGCATTACATCGTCACTACGCCCGCCATGCGTTTGTCCAACATTCAGCACCAGCCCATTAGTGAAACTCACATAGCCATCCGCCGCAGGGATCGAATCATCCTTTTTCCCATCGGGGAAAAGTCGGTCGCCTCCTCGCCCGCTTGCGGGATAACCAGTGACTTGGCTGGCGTAGTTTGCCAGCCTAGTCGAATGGCTAGTTGTTCCATCAGAGGATTGAGGTGAGGGCGCTCTTATCTCGTCCACAATAAACCCGGCATAGTTGCCGCGCTGGTTGGTCTTGTCGAACAAATCCACGCCGCCCGCGCTGATGGAAATGCTCTTGCGTTGCGGCCCTGCCTTTTCGTTCACGTCTATCATCAGCCTGGCGGTAACCTTGGTCTTGGTCGCGCTGATGCTCTGCACCAGGATATAAGGCTGGTTGAAATCTGGATCGTCCAGCACCGAACTAACCTCGATGCGCTTCACCAGTTTCAGGTCGTAAGCCTGCACCGGATCGAGTTTATAAACGAGGTTGTAGGGGTTGCGATGAGTCGCCGAATAGCGCAGCGTACACAGCGGGTTCAGGCTGGCTATCGCCTCCCTGGCAGTCGCCGTTTCCATATTCTGCGGCTCATCCATCACCACGATAGGCTGCGCCGCCTGCACAAATTCAATCGGCCTGCGCCCGGACAACTGATCTTTTTCCTGATGGATCACCGCCACATCCTTCTTGTCGAAGGCCTGGATATTCATCACCAGAATTTGCAGCGTGCTGCTCTGCGCGAACTGGCGCAGCCTGGAATACTGCTTCGAGTCATACACCCAGCTATCGAAAGCCACATTGCCGAACAGCGCCTGGAAATGTTCCTTCATCAATCGTAAGCTGGTAATCACGCCTTCGCGTATCGCCACGCTCGGCACCACAATAATGAACTTGCTGAAACCGTAACGCTGGTGCAGCTCGAAAATGGAACGCAGGTAAACGTAGGTCTTGCCCGTGCCGGTCTCCATTTCCACCGAGAAGTTCATGCCGTCCAGCGCAGCGCTGGCAGGCAATTTGTTTGCCTGTTGCACCGTTTGCAGATTGCGCAACAACGCCGCCTCATCCAGCGCGAGCCGATTGCCCAGGCCCAGCTCCGTCAGGCCAGCCAGCGAGCCCACATCGGACAAGGCAAACTCGAACGCGCCCGAACTCAACGGCTGCCCGTCGAACAGCCCCAGCACCGCGTCCATCGCATCGCGCTGGTAGGGCTGGTTGCCGTCAAACCTGATTTTCACGCTTGGCCTTCGAATAATTCCGGGCGTTGTTGCCGAATGTTCTCCAGCATCTGGTGCAGCTTTGGCGTCTCCACCTCAACCACACGCCAAAGAATCTCATTGTTGATGCCGAAGTAACCGTGCGCCAGCCGGTTACGCATCCCAATCAACTCGCGCCACGGCACTTCAGGCATCTGGTTGCGTATTTCCTCGGGAATATTTTTTGCTGCCTCCCCGTAGAGTTGCACATTCCACAGCGTGGCATCGTAATTCAGCCCGATCGCCTCGAATTTCTCGCGCGTCAACCCGTGCGTGTAACTCATCACCTTTTCGCAAAACCCGAACAAGTCGTCAAAATACAGCTTCCACTCACGCGACATAAATGGCCTCCTTCTCGATATAGGGTTTGAGTTGCGGCCTCACGGCATCCGTGCACACCAGGTCAATTTCGCAATGCAGGCTATCCTCCAGAAAGAACAGCAGGTCGAAATAGTTGCGATAAGTTTCGCCGCCCTCGAACTCCACCAGCACGTCGAGATCGCTGTTTTCGCCGGCTTCGTCGCGCACCGTCGAACCGAACAAGGCCAAGTGCTTGACCCCGAATTTTTCGATAAACAGCGGCTTATGAGATTCAAAAAAATTCAAAGCGTCCTGTTTTTTCATGGCTTATCTCCTACACCGTCTTGAAAATAATCCCGTGCGTCTGCGCTTCCAGCACGGTGTTGGTTTTCAGCGCATCGTTGCCATCAAACGCGGTATCGAGGCACAGCACCATTTGCGGCTTGCGGGCGAACAGGGCGCGCAGGGTTTCGCGGTCGAGGTGCGGTTCGAGGCAGATCAGCAGGTTGCCGTCGGCAATAGAAAAGGCCGTTCGCCCTGAGCCCGTCGAAGGGCGTGCTTCGACAAGCTCAGCACGAACGGGTAATTGAATTTCCTCCACCCGCGCCGACAGCGGCATCCCGCATTTCAGGATCAACTCGTACAACCGGTCTTGAACGCTGCGCCCATCCAGCACGTTGTCGGCATACAGGCTCAACTGCTCCGCCAGTTGCTCGGCGGATTGCGGTGCCTGATCCGAGCGCCAGATTTTGAAATTGCTGGAGCCGAGCTTGAAGGCGCGGAAGCCTACATCGCCGTCATTCCGGCGCAGGCCGGAATCCAGTGGGTTAAAATCAAGGGCATTTTGAATTGCTGGATTCCGGCCTGCGCCGGAATGACGATCTTCTTGCAGCTTCGCGATCACCCGCCGCACCCGCTCGCGGGTGATATGCGCGATGGTCGGGTATTGCGGGTTGCCGGTTTTTTCGGGGAGCTGGACGAGGATGAACTTGCGGTTGCCGCCGTCTTGCTGGTTGAGGTCAAGTACGGCATGGGCGGTGGTGCCGGAGCCTGCGAAGAAATCGAGGATGATGTCGTCTTCTTTAGCGGATATGGAAGTTAGCTCTTTAACCAAGGTCGTTGGCTTTGGGTAAGAGAATACTCCGCTACCTAACAAGTCTTGAATTTGTCGTGTTGCCTCACTGTTTAATCCAACCGAAGTGAGCCACGTTGATGCAGGATTGACCTCGCTTCTCAATTCACTTTTGAAACGCTTTAGCATTGGCCTTTTGCTGGTATTGGAAGGGAAGATGACGCGCCTCTCTGCAATCAGCTTATTCATTGAATCAGGTATGTATGCCCAAACTCGATTAGGGTTTGGTGGGTAACTGATTCCAGTGGCAGGGTCTATGAGATCGTAATACTGATTGGGTCGCTGATCTTTGTTCATGCCAACAGTTAAGTCACCTGCTGTCCAGTCTCCACGTGGATCACCATCCGGGTTGCAGTAGCTTTCAAAATCCTTTGCAATTCCAAACGAAGTAAAAGATGCCCTTTGATAAGCAACAACGTACTCATGATCGGTGGAAACCAACCGCTCTGCCAAGGCGGAAGATGCACGCCGTTTCCAAACAAAACTACCAACAAAATTCTCCTCCCCAAACACCTCATCCATCAGCAACCGCAGGTTATGCACCTCGTGGTCGTCTATGCTGACGAAAATCACGCCGTCCTCTTTCAGCAGGTTGCGCGCCAGGAACAGGCGCGGGTACATCATGTTCAGCCAGTTGGAATGGTAGCGTCCGCTGGTGTCCTTGTTGGTGCTGGTTGCGGTGCCGTCCTCATTCAACTGCCCGGTGTAGCGCAGATATTCGTCCAGCCCTTCGCGGAAGTTGTCGGGGTAGATGAATTCGTTGCCGGTGTTGTAGGGCGGGTCTATGTAGATCATCTTGACCTTGCCGTGGTAGGGCTTTTGCAACAGTTTCAACACCTCCAGGTTGTCGCCTTCGATGATGAGGTTTTCGCTGCTGTCCCAGTTGACACTCTCTTCCGGCTGCGGGCGCAATGTGGCGACGCTTGGCACCTGCACGTTGCGGAAGGCATCGCGCTTGCCCGCCCAGGTGAGGCCGTAGCGTTCCGGGTTGGTGTCAATGTGCTTGTCTAGCGCGGCTTGCAGTTTGGTGTAATCAATACGTCCCTCGCTGAAAACTTGGGGGACGGCTTCGCGCAATTGCGCGAGCAAGGCTTCCGTCAGGTCGGCGGAAGTGAGGGGCAAATTATTTTTATCGGTCATTCAGATGCCACCTTTCCTCGCGATGGTATCCTGTGCCCTGATGGAGGTATCCATCAACTCTTCAATCGCCATCACCGTTTTGGGTGCAGCTCCGGTGAGCACTTCGCAGCCTTGCGGGGTGATGGCCACATCGTCCTCGATGCGGATGCCGATGTTCCACAAGGCTTGCGGCACATCGTCCGCCGGGCGGATGTAGCAGCCGGGTTCGACGGTCAGCGTCATGCCGGGTTGCAGCGGGCGCCAGTTGCCTTCCACCTTGTAAGCGCCGACATCATGCACGTCCATGCCCAGCCAGTGGCCGGTGCGGTGCATGTAGAAGCGCTTGTAGCTTTCGCTTTCCAGCACGCCGTCCAGGCTGCCGCTGCATAATTTCAGATCCAGCAATCCCTGCGCGATGACCCGCAACGCGGCATCGTGCGGATCGTTCCAGTGGTTGCCGGGCTTGGCGGCGGCAATGGCGGCAGCCTGCGCAGCCAGCACCATTTCATACACGTCTTTCTGCGCGGCGCTGAATTTGCCGTTGACGGGGAAGGTGCGCGTAATGTCGGCGGCATAACCATCCAGTTCGCACGCGGCATCTATCAGCAGCAGGTCGCCGTCCTTGAGCGCCGCATTGTTGCCGGTGTAGTGCAGCACGCAGGCGTTGGCGCCGCCCGCGACGATGGGAGGATAGGCTGGCGCCAGTGCGCCGTTGCGGCGGAACTCGTGCAGCAACTCCGCCTCGATTTCGTATTCCATTCTGCCGGGGCGTGTGGCCCGCATGGCGCGGATGTGCGCGGCGCTGGAGATGGCGGCGGCGCGGCGCATGGTGGCGAGTTCGCCGCTGCCCTTGAGCAGGCGCATTTCGTCCAGCAGAACCCGCACGTCATGGATTTCATTGGGCGCGCTGATACCGCTGCGCGCCTTTTCCTGCACGCGGGAGCGCAGGCCGAGCAGGCGTGCGTCCCATGTCGCATTGGCGCCTACCGGGTGAAACAGCGCGGGCTGGTTGCCCATCAGTTCGACAAGCTTGTCGTCGAGTTGCGCGATGGGGAAAGCCGCGTCGAAACTGAAAGCGATTTTTGCCGCATCGGGGCCGTGGCGGTAGCCGTCCCAGATTTCACGCTCCATATTTTTTTCGCGGCAGAACAGAATGGCCTGCGGCGAACCATTGGCAGGCAATCCTTGGCCCGCAATCAAAACCAGCACCGCCTCCGGTTCGTCGAAGCCGGTGAGGTAATGGAAGTGGCTGTCATAGCGGTAGGGGTAGTGCGAATCGCCGTTGCGCACCGCTTCCGGCGCGGTGGGGATGACGGCGATGCCGCGCCGCATCTGGCCGATGAGGCGGGCGCGGCGGCTGGCATGGATGGCGGGATCAAACATGGGCGGTATTCTGCGGTGCGCGCAATGCATTGTCGAGTTGTTCGAGGCGTTGCGGGGTGCCGACATCCATCCAGCGTCCGGTGTAATGCTCGCCGCTGACCTTGCCCAATGCGATCTGCGCGCGCAGCAGCGGGGCGAGCGGCGCCTTGGTTCCGCGTTTGATATGGGCAAACAGCGCGGGTTGGTAAAGGCCGATGCCGCTGAAAGTTAGCTTGGGTGTACTGTCAGTTACCCGTCCGCGCCGCAAACCAAAATCGCCATTGGGGTGATGGGCGGGGTTATTGACCAGCACCAGATGCGCGGTATCGCCACTGGTCTGGAGCGTTGCAGCGCGGATAAGCAGGTGCGCGAAATCGTAGTCGCAGTAGATATCGCTGTTGATCACCGCAAAGAGTTCATTGCCCAGCAGCGGCAAGGCATTGGCAATCCCGCCCGCCGTTTCCAGCGCAGTCTCTTCGGGTGAGTAGCCAATCTGCGCGCCGAACTGGCTGCCGTCGCCAAGCACGTTCTCAATCTGCGCACCAAGATGCGCGTGGTTGATAATAATTTCGGTGATGCCCGCACGCGCCAGCTCTTCGATGTGCCACACGATCAGCGGCTTGCCGCCCGCCATCAATAAAGGCTTGGGCGTGTGGTCGGTGAGCGGGCGCATGCGTTCGCCGCGCCCGGCGGCCAGCAGCATCGCCTTCATGGGTTTATGCCTTTCACGATTGCCCTTTCTCCCGCGCACCCGCAAGGGGTAGGCCGCGGTTGTAAAGCCGATAAATCGGCAACAACCACGCACTGCGGTAGGGTTAGGGAGGGGGAGATGCGTAGCATCAAAAGGTGTACCCCACCACAGGTTTTTTCTGCTCCAGAACATCCAGCAGGTTGAGCAACGGCTTGAGGTCAATATAGCGTTCGCAGGCGCGGCGCAAGTATTCCATCACCAGCGGCAGATCTTTCAGGTAACCCTCTTTGCCGTCGCGGTGATACAGGCGCGCGAAAATGCCCAGTATTTTCAGGTGGCGCTGCACACCCATCCATTCGTAATCCCGGTAGAACGCGGGAAAGTCTTCATGCACCGGCAATCCGGCCTTGCGCGCCTTTTCCCAGTAGCGGATCAGCCAGTCCAGCACTTCGGCTTCCTCCCGGCGGATGTAGGCGTCCTTGAACAGCGAGACGAGGTCATAGGTGATAGGGCCGTACACCGCATCCTGAAAATCCAGGATGCCGGGATTGGGCTCGCTCAACATGAGGTTTCTGGAGTGGTAGTCGCGATGCACGTAAACGCGTGGCTGCGCGAGATTGTTCCGGATGATGCGCCGGAACACGGTTTCCAGCGTGGCATTTTGTTTTTCGTCCAGCGTGGCTTGCAGGTGTTTGGCGATGTACCAGTCGGGAAACAGGCGCATTTCGCGCATGAGCAGCGTTTCGTCATAGGGCGGCAATTCGTTCCCGCGCGAAGCCAGTTGAATTTTGATGAGCGCATCGGTGGCGGCGCCATAGAGCTCGCGCGCATTGCCTGTTCCCAACGCTTGCAGGTAAGTGGTGTTGCCCAGGTCAGACAGCAGCAGAAAGCCCTGCTCCAGATCTTGCGCATACACATGCGGGACATGCGTGCCGGCATCCTCGAACAGCTTGCCGACATGCAGGAAAGGGCGGCAGTCCTCGTGCTGCGGCGGGGCATCCATCACGATGCGCGTGTCGCCGGGGAGGGTGACGCGGAAGTAGCGGCGGAAGCTGGCATCGGCGGAAGCCGGCGCGAGCTCGAACGAAGCGCCGGGAAACTGGCCGTGGAGCCATTCGGTGAGCAGTTGCAGACGTTGCATGGGTGTTCTGATTGCCTTAATTATGGATTTGTGCGATTTTATCACCTTAACCCACACGCCCCGCACCATGCGCTTTCGCCTCGACCCTGTTGTGCTCTCCTTGCTCGGCATTTTCACCGTAGCGGCTCATGCCGGGGACGATGCGCTGCTGCTGCGGCTGGATCGCACCTTCATGAACTCGCGGGAAAGCAGCGATGAAACGCCTGTCTTCATTTCGGCGCAGCAGATGGAAAGCAGGAATGAAAGCCTGATCGAGGCCACCGGCGAGGCCGAGCTGCGCAAGCGCGGGCAGGCAATCACCGCCGACCGCCTGTGGTACCAGCAGGACAGCAAGGAAGTGGGGGCCGATGGGGCGGTGCGCATGGAGCAGGACAACAACGTGATACGCGGCCCGCATTTGAAACTCAACATGGGCAGCAATATCGGCGACATGACACAGCCGGTGTTCCTGCTCGGCGACAACCATGCGCGCGGCAACGCCGATAGCCTGCATATGGAAGGCCGGCAGAACTATACCCTGCACAATGTCAGCTATACCACCTGCCCGGCAGACAAGGACGATTGGCTGCTGAAAGTGCGCGAACTGGAGATAGACCGCAACAGCCAGATAGGGGTGGCGCACCATGCGCGCGTGGAATTCAAGGGTGTGCCAATTCTTTATACGCCGTGGATGGACTTTGCGCTCAACAACCAGCGCAAGTCGGGTTTTCTCGGCCCGGTGTTCGGCAGCACGGTCCGGGGCGGCAGCGAGGTGACGCTGCCCTATTATTGGAATATCGCGCCCAACCGCGATGCCACGCTTGCTCCGCGCGTCATGCTCAAACGCGGCCTTTTGCTCAACAACGAATTCCGTTATCTGGAACCGGCTTATTCCGGCGAGGCGCATGTGGATGTATTGCCCGGCGACCGCCTCGCCAACCGCACCCGTTCCCGGCTGGCCCTCACGCACGTTCAAAATCTGGGTTATGGGCTGGGCGGCTCATTGAACCTTAACCAGGTTTCCGATGATGCCTATTTCCGCGATTTGTCAGATACGGTGAACAGCACCTCGCAGACCAACCTCGTGCGCGAGGGCGTGCTGACCTACGGCAAGGGCTGGTGGAATGCTTCGGCGCGATTGCAGAGCTTCCAGACCCTGCAGGATCCGGCTGCGCCGGTGGCCGTGCCCTATCGCCGCATGCCGCAATTCAGCCTGGGCGCGCAACGCACACTGGCCAGGGCGAACGTGATGTTCTCCGGGGAGTTCGTGGATTTTCGCCACCCCACATTGATCAACGGGCAGCGCCTGGTGCTGTATCCCGGCGTAAGCTACCCATTGGTCGCCCAACCCGCGTTTTACCTGACTCCCAAGCTGGGCCTGCACAGCACTTATTATTCGATGGGCGCGAACAATGCGGGTGCGCTGCCCAACATGACGCGCACCGTGCCGATACTCAGCGTGGACAGCGGCGTGACGCTGGAACGCGACTGGAGCCTGGCCGGGCAGAATTTTGTGCAGACGCTGGAGCCGCGCGCGTTTTACGTGAACATCCCCTACCGCGACCAGGCCCGGTTGCCGAATTTCGATGCGGCCCAGGCCGATTTCAGCTTTACCCAGATGTTCACCGAAAACCGTTTTTTCGGCAGCGACCGCATCGGTGACGCCAACCAGATGACGCTGGCGCTCACCTCGCGCCTGCTTGAGCCAAACAGCGGCGCGGAACGTTTCCGTGTGGCCGTCGGCCAGCGCTTCAGCACGAAGACGCCGCAAGTGAACCTGGTCACTCCTGCGGCCACCACGACCAAATCGGATATTTTGTTCGCGGCATATGGCCGGGTGACACCCGCCTGGTCGCTGGATGGCTCCCTGGAGTACAACCCCAACCAGTCGCACAGCGAGAAATTCAACATCTCGGCGCGTTATCAGCCGGAAAGCGGCAAGGTGCTCAACCTGGGTTACCGCTTTACGCGCAACAGCCTCAGGCAGATGGATTTGTCCGCGCAGTGGCCGCTGGCCGGGCGCTGGCACGGGGTGGCGCGCTGGAACTACTCCATACAGGACGGTCGTATTCTGGAGGCGCTGACCGGGCTTGAGTATAATGAAAAATGTTGGACGGTGCGGCTGGTGACGCAACGGTTTGCCACGGCCACCCAGCAGGTTTCCACAGGCTTCTTTGTGCAGCTTGAACTGAGCGATCTGGTAATGGTTGGCGCGGATCCGCTGGCCATGCTGCGCCAGAGCGTCCCCGGATATACCAAAGTGAACGAAACATCCCGCGACAAGCCGGTGCAGGGCTTGCGCTAATTTTTGAAAGACAAATATGTCATGCAGTTTCAGTTTTAATTCGCGGGCGAACCAATTCCTTCCCAACCCCTCACCTGCCATCCCGGCTGACAAGGGAGCAGGGATTGCGTGGAAACGGAGCGTGTGCCGGATCCATGTGCTCCTGCTGTGGTTGGCTTGCTCGCTCAACGCCCACGCCGCTGACCCGCAAAAAAAACCGGGGCCGCAAAATCAGGTTATGCCGATAGATCGGATTATCGCGGTGGTAAACGACGACGTGATCACCCGCCACGAGCTCGATGACCGTCTTGGCATCGTGGTGCGCCAACTGCAAAAACAGGGCACACCGCTGCCCGCGCCGGAAGCGCTGGAAAAGCAGTTGCTGGAACGCATGATCGTTGACATGCTGCAAGCGCAGTTCGCCAGGGAAACCGGCGTGCGAGTGGATGACACGCAACTGGACAAGACACTGCAACGCATCGCGCAGGAGAACAGTTTCCCCTCGCTGGCGGAATTCCGGGCCAAGCTGGAACAGGAGGGCGTGGACTTCAAGAAATTCCGCGAGGAAATCCGCAGCGAAATCATCGCTACCCGCCTGCGCGAGCGCGAGGTGGACAGCAAGCTGGTGATCAGCGACAGCGAGATTGACAATTTTCTCGCCACCCAGGCCAGGCAACCGGGCAAAGGCGATGAGTACAATATGGCCCACATCCTGGTGCTGGTGCCCGAACAGGCCAGCGCGGACAAGATACAGGCCAGCCGCCAGCGCGCCGAGCAGGCGCTGGCCCAGTTGAACGACGGCGCGGAATTCGCGCAAGTGGCGGCAGGAATTTCCGACGCCAAGGATGCCCTGCAAGGCGGCAATCTGGGCTGGCGTCCGGCCGACCGCGTCCCGGCCTTGTTTCTGGATACCCTGCAAAAGATGCGCCCCGGCGAAATCAGCCCGGTGCTGCGCAGCCCGAACGGGTTCCATATCCTCAAGATGATTGAACGGCGCAGCAAGAACGCTCCGGTTGTACTCTCGCAAACCCATGCAAGACACATCCTGATCAAGGCCAGCGAACTGGTGCCGGAAAACGAGGCCAAGAGCCGCTTGCTGGAAATCAAGGAACGCATAGAAGCAGGCGCCGATTTTGCCGGAGAAGCCAAGCGTTACTCCGAAGATGGCAGCGCCATGCAAGGCGGCGATCTCGAATGGATTTCGCCGGGCGACACCGTGCCCGAATTCGAGAGTGCGATGAATGCCTTGCAGGACGGCCAGATGAGCGGCGCGGTGCAATCCGGCTTCGGCTGGCACCTGATCCAGGTGCTGGAGCGCCGCAACGCCGACGTGAGCGTGGAGCAGAAAAAGCAGCAGGCGCGCTCCGCGATACGCACCTTCAAGTCCGACGAAGCGTATCAGGACTGGCTGCGCCAGTTGCGCGACCGGGCATACGTTGAATACCGCCTGGAGCAAAACGACTGAGCGCGATGAACCTGAAAACCGCAATTCAAGCCACAGAGTTCACAGAGAACACAGAGAGTGACGGGCTTTTTCCACCTTTCGTTGGCTCACCCAAAAGGTGAATCAATCACTGTGTTACAGCCGCCTTTTTTTGCGAGTTGGGCGATGAAGCCGCCCATCCCTGCCTACCCCGCTTCCTCTGTGATCTCTGATGTAACTACTAGCCATTCGACTAAGCTGGCAAAAGACGCCAGCCAAGTCGCTGGTTATGTGGCTAACTGCTTTTTCCGGGATGAATGATCCTACCTCATTGTTGGCGGTCACCTCCGGCGAGCCTGCCGGCATCGGCCCCGATCTCTGCCTGCAACTGGCGCAACGGGTGCCGGAACAGGCGCTGGTAATTCTGGCCGACAAGACCGTGTTGCAACAGCGCGCCGCCACCCTCGGCCTGAACGTGCAGCTGCACGATTACGACCCGCGGCAAACCGCCCCTCTGTTACCCGGCCATTTGCGCATCCTGAATGTGCCGCTGGCACAACCCGTTCGTGCCGGGAAGTTGAATCCCGCCAACAGCAGCTATGTTCTCGATATGCTGACCCGCGCGGTGCAGGGCTGCCATTCGGGTGAGTTTGCCGGCATGGTCACCGCGCCGGTACACAAGGGCATCATCAACGATGCCGGTATTCCTTTCACCGGGCATACCGAATTTCTCGCGGAACAGACTCACACCGCGCAGGTGGTGATGATGCTTGCGGGCGGCGGTATGCGGGTGGCGCTGGCCACCACCCACCTGGCCCTGCGTGAAGTGCCGGACGCGATTTCCGCAGGGCTGCTGGAAAGTGTGTTGCGCATTATTCGGCGCGACCTCACGCGGCGCTTCGGGATCGCGCATCCTCGCATCCTGGTTGCCGGGCTCAACCCCCATGCGGGCGAAGGCGGCTATCTGGGGCGCGAAGAAATCGAAGTGATGATTCCCGTGCTGGACAGGCTGCGTACGCAAGGCATGGACGTCAGCCCGCCCCTGCCTGCCGACACCTTGTTCACCCCGCAGCGCCTGGCGCAGTGCGATTGCGTGCTGGCGATGTATCACGACCAGGGGCTGCCGGCGCTCAAGCACGCCAGCTTCGGGCGCGGCGTAAACGTCACGCTGGGCCTGCCCATCATCCGTACTTCGGTTGACCACGGCACCGCGCTGGAACTGGCCGGTACAGGGCGGGCAGATGCAGGCAGCCTGCTTGAAGCGATTCAAATGGCGGCGGATATGGCGCGTTGCGAGCGCGCGGCGTAATGCACAAGGCGCGCAAACGGTTTGGCCAGAATTTTCTCGTTGATGAGCAAATCATCGCCGATATAATTTCCGCCATCCGCCCCGAGCCCGCCGACAACATGGTGGAGATCGGTCCCGGCCTGGGGGCGCTGACCCGCCCGCTGCTGAAAAAACTGAATTACCTGCATGTGGTGGAGATAGACCGCGACATCATCGCGCGCCTGGAAAACGATTATCCGAAAGACAAACTGGTCATCCATGCCGGGGATGCGCTGAAGTTCGATCTGGCGCAACTGCCCGCGCCGCTGCGCGTGGTGGGCAACCTGCCCTACAACATTTCATCGCCGTTGCTGTTCCATTTCGCCGCATACGCCGACCGCATCACCGACATGCATTTCATGCTGCAAAACGAAGTGGTGGAGCGCATGGTGGCGGAGCCTTCCACCCCGGCTTATGGGCGATTGTCGGTGATGCTGCAATACCGTTTCTACATGGAAAAACTGCTCGACGTGCCGCCGCAATCGTTCCGCCCCGCGCCCAAGGTGGACTCGGCTATTGTGCGCATGGTTCCGTTGCCCGCCAGCGAGGTGCTGGTGCGCGATGAAAAATTATTTGCCGAAGTTGTCGCCGCCGCGTTCGGGCAACGCCGCAAGACCTTGCGCAATACGCTGCGCGGTTATTTGGACGAGGCGGATTTTGAGAAGCTGGGGATAGATGCGCAATTGCGGGCGGAGAATTTGGGTGTTGCTGAATTTGCCGAGGTAGCTAATTTAGTGAGGTAAACCCCCGGCCCTGCCGGGGGCTCGTTAGGTTTGACCGTTCTGGCGGCCATAAAGAGCAATGTTAAAATTTAGGGGGCCCCTTTAGCAACATCATCCCCTCCCCCTTGCGGGGGGAGGGGTATAGGCTCCGTCCGTTATTCGCGCGCTTGGTGTCTTATAGTTTCAAACAGATTAGACGCGACGTTAATCAGCCGGGTCAACTTTTGCGAGTCAAACACATGGCGCGGCAGATCTGCACCCATTTCGATGCTGGACAGAATCAGGCTGTCCCCTTGGGCATCCAGGCAGACACCTCCCCTTGCGCGCAAGGCTGTGGTTATCCGCTCCAAAAGTGGCATGACTTGCTTGACTTTCCCGGAGTCGGCATAGACGCGAGAACGCTCGTCAAACTCCGCATCGCCCGTCTTGATCCGCTCCATGCCGGGCATGGGAAAGGTTTCCGATAAACCTTGAAAGAGCTTGCCGGCGATACCGGATGTCTCCGGAATACCATCTATGGAAAATCGCGGCAAATCCAATTCGCGCGAAATCAGGCAGATAAGCGACAATTGCGCGCCCCGTGCCTTACCGCTGGCGCTGGCGAACCGATAATCGCAAAAGTAAAGATTATGGCTGCCATCCGCCGATACCCGACGATAAAGATGCATCAACAAACGCTTGCCCTGATGACGGGGGTTCACTATCAGCAAGCGTTGCGCCAGTGTCGCCTTTTCTTCCCCGGAGAGGCATACCTCGAAACCCATAGGCAAGAGAGCCGTTTCGATCTTCTTGCGCCATCCTCCCGCATCAAGAACTGTCAGGTAGATGAACAAACCCGCAACAAGGGAAAACCCGAGAAGCGTAAACACAACAATCATGAAATTGCTCATAAGGATGCCCAACGAATGAAATGGACTTCCCCGTCCCGAGGCAGCGGAGAAGTTTCCGCAAACGGCAACAAGT
>CXWL01112549.1_pt1 | contig 31238 bp, 33 predicted proteins | sample 590931 | NCBI WGS metagenome assembly CXWL01 (sample SAMEA3498368, study PRJEB10139) | groundwater metagenome | biome: water well; material: biofilm material | place: Germany | collected 2015-04-27
GCCGCCGCCGATGGTCCACCTGATGAGCCAGAAGATGGGCATCCACGAGTGGAGCTTCGACAACGCGGTGTCGAACGACAAGCGCGTCAAGGTGCCGCTGCGCGACGTCAGCGCGGCGCTCAAGAACATCCGCGTCGAGGTCGAACTCGGTTTCGATCCGGCGCTCGCGCTCAAGGAAGCGGGGCGCTGCCTGAACTGCGACGTGCAGACTGTCTTCTCCGACAGCCTGTGCATCGAGTGCGACGCCTGCGTCGACATCTGCCCGATGGACTGCATCAGCTTTGTCGACAACGCCGAGGAGGGCGCGCTGCGCACCCGCCTGAAGGCGCCGGCGCTGAACCTGGCGCAGTCGCTGTACGTGTCGGACGGCCTCAAGACCGGGCGCGTGATGGTCAAGGACGAAGACGTCTGCCTGCACTGCAGCCTGTGCGCCGAGCGCTGTCCGACCGGCGCCTGGGACATGCAGAAATTCTTCTTCTCGCCAGGGCGGGCCGGCCCCGGCTGCCGCGAGCAGCACGCCGCCGCGCCGCACCTGATCGAACAGGGAGCATGACGATGCAGACCAACATCGAATCGATCAACGACTTTGTCGTCAAGTTCGCCAACGTCAACGGCTCCGGGTCGGCCTCGGCCAACGAACTGTTCGCCCGCGCGATCCTGCGCATGGGCGTGCCGGTCAGCCCGCGCAACATCTTCCCGTCGAACATCCAGGGCATGCCGACCTGGTACGAGGTGCGCGTGAGCGAAGCGGGCTATCTCGGCCGGCGCGGCGGCTGCGACCTGATGGTGGCGATGAACCCGCAGACCTGGGACGCCGACATGCTCGAAATCGAGCCGGGCGGCTACCTGTTCTACGACAACACGCGGCCGATTCCGCCATCGCGCTTCCGGCCCGACGTCCACGTCATCGGCGTGCCGCTGACCGAAATTTGCAACGAGGCCTACACCGACGTGCGCCTGCGCCAGCTGTTCAAGAACATCGTCTACGTCGGCGCCTTGTCGGCGCTGCTCGACATCGAGGTTGGCGTGCTCGAGAAGCTGTTTGCCGAGCAGTACAAGGGCAAGGAGAAACTGGTCGACTCGAACCTGAAGGCGCTGCACCTGGGGCGCCACTACGCGCTGACGCACGTCGATTGCGCCGCTGTCGGCCTCAAGGTGCGCCGCGCCGACAGTGTGGGCGAGCGCATCTTCATGGACGGCAACAGCGCGGCGGCACTTGGCTGCGTGTACGGCGGCGCCACTGTGTGCGCCTGGTATCCGATCACGCCTTCGTCCTCGCTGGCCGAAGCGTTCCAGAAATACTGCAGCAAGTTCCGCGTCGATCCGGATACGGGCAGGCACAATTTCGCCATCATCCAGGCCGAGGACGAACTGGCGTCGATCGGCATGGTCATCGGCGCCGGCTGGAATGGCGCGCGCGCGTTCACCGCCACTTCCGGCCCCGGCATCTCGCTGATGACAGAATTCATCGGCCTGGCCTACTTCGCCGAGATTCCCGCCACCATCATCAACGTGCAGCGCGGCGGCCCGTCGACCGGCATGCCGACGCGCACCCAGCAGGCTGACATCCTGTCCTGCGCCTACGCATCGAACGGCGACACGCGGCACGTGCTGCTGTTCCCCGAAGACCCGAAGGAATGTTTCGATTTCGCCGTCACCGCGCTCGACCTGGCCGACCGCCTGCAAACGCCGATCTTCGTCATGACCGACCTCGACATCGGCATGAACACGCGCCTGTGCGCGCCGCTCGAATGGGATGATGCACGGCGCATGGACCGCGGCAAGGTGATGGGCTACGACGACCTCGACAGCGGGCGCGACTTCGGCCGCTACCTCGACGTCGACGGCGACGGCATCCCGTATCGCACCTATCCCGGCACCCATCCCAAGCGCGGCGCCTACTTCACGCGCGGCACCACCAAGGACAGTTACGCGCGCTACAGCGAGGAGGGCGCCGTGTACGTCGCCAACATGGAGCGGCTGCGCAAGAAGTTCGAGACCGCCAAGACGCTGGTGCCGGCGCCGGTCGAACGGCGCGCCGCCAAGCCGGCGCGCGCCGGCGTGCTGTACTTCGGCTCGACCAGCCCGGCCATGAGCGAGGCGCTCGACATGCTGGCGCAGGACGAGTTGCAGGTCGACGCGTTGCGCATCCGCGCCTATCCGTTCTGCGACGCCATCATGGAATTCATCGCCGCCCACGATCACATCTTCGTGGTCGAGCAGAACAGCGATGCCCAGCTGCGCGGCATGCTGGTCCTCGAAGGCAACCTGAACGCCGCCAAACTGACCCCCGTGCTGCATTACGACGGCACGCCGATCACCGCGCGCTTCATCGCCGGCGCCATCGCCGACAAGCTCGGCTTGCTCAACGTAACTCCGCTCAAGAAGGTGGCGCAATGAGCTATCTGGCCAAACCGAAACTGCATCACCCCGAACTCAAGGCCAACAAGCTCGGCTACACGCGGCGCGATTACGAGGGCACGATCTCGACCCTGTGCGCCGGCTGCGGCCACGATTCGATTTCCGCCGCCATCGTGCAGGCCTGCTACAACCTGGCGATCGAGCCGCACCGCGTGGCCAAGCTGTCCGGCATCGGCTGCTCGTCGAAGTCGCCCACCTATTTCCTTGGCGGCTCGCACGGCTTCAATACCGTGCACGGGCGCATGCCCTCGGTGCTGACGGGCGCCAACCTTGCCAACCGCGACCTGATCTACCTGGGCGTGTCGGGCGACGGCGACTCCGCCTCGATCGGCCTTGGCCAGTTCGTCCACAGCATGCGGCGCGCGGTCAACATGGTCTACATCGTCATGAACAACGGCGTCTACGGCCTGACCAAGGGGCAGTTTTCGGCCACCGCCGACCAGGGCTCGCGCTCCAAGCGCGGCGTCGTCAACAACGACACGCCGGTCGACCTGGCGTCGCTGGCGCTGCAGTTGGGCGTGAGTTTCGTCGCGCGCAGCTTCTCCGGCAACAAGGAGCAGCTGATCCCGCTGATCGAAGCGGCCCTCACGCACCAGGGCGCCGCCTTCATCGACGTCATCTCGCCCTGCGTGGCCTTCAACAACCATCCGGGTTCGACCAAGAGCTATGACTATGTGCGCGAACACAACGAGTCGGTGAACCGGATCGACTTCGTGCCGCACGCCGAGGAAATCTCGGGCAACTTCGAGCCGGGGACGGTGCAGGACGTCCTGCAGCACGACGGCAGCCTGCTGCGCTTGCGCACGTTAAACGCCGAGTTCGACGTCAACGACCGGGTCGCCGCGATGAACTACCTGCACCAGCGCCAGGCGAAGGGTGAAGTCGTCACCGGCCTGCTCCACATCGCGCCCGATCCGGACGACCTGCACAGCCACCTGAACACGTCCCTGCGGCCCCTCAACCTGCTCGACGAGGCCGTGCTGTGTCCGGGCGTTGCCGCGCTCGATAGGATCAACGCGGCGCTACGTTAGATGCAAGAAGCAGGACTGTGGCCCCGCGCCGTGCTGGTTGGCATTTTCTAGGCTATGCAGCTGCCGAGTTTGGTTTCGAAGGCTTGATTAGTGCTTCTGCGGGAATGCCGAGCGCCTCGTGGAGACGCCGAATCATCGGCAAAGTCAGGGGACGCTTCCCGCCCAGTATTTCGTACACGCGGTTTAGCCGACCGATCATCGGCTCCAGGTCCTTCGGCGTCAGTCCTTTCTGTTCCATCGTGAATTTGATTGCGTCGATTGGGTCTGCCAGCTCCATGGGGAAGTGTTTCGTTTCATATGCTTCCACTAGAGTCGCAAGAATGTCGAGGCGATCACCTTCGGGTGTGTTCATCTCGGCTGTCATCAATGTGTCGATTTCGTTCAAGGCTGAGCGATGGTCTTCCGCGGTCCTGATAGGCTTGATGTTCATGATGAAGTCCTTCAAATGGTGTGCGCGTCGATCGCATCGTATTGTTTATGGGTACCGATAAATCTGACAAATACAATGCCATACGGATAGTTGATCGATGTCACCAACCTATACTTATTCCCGGCGATATTGAACACCACACGGCCTTCCTTGAGGATGCTGGCATTTCCGAAGTCCGCTTTGAGCTCGGATGGCTCGCGCCAGTTCGCTTTCAGCGCGTGTCCGTACCAAGCCAAAAGCGGCCCTTTCGCATCGGCATAGCTCGGCGACTCGTAAAATGATCGAAGCGTCGCGAGTGAAAGGATGCGCATGTCACTATCTTAGTCCCATGCTGGGACAAGCGCAATCGACGACGCCGAATGCGGCGAGCGAGGGCTTGGTCATCAAGGGCATCTACAGTCGCGCAGGCGCATTGTGATCAGCGGCGCTACCTAACGCCGAAAAACAAAAAGCCCAACTTGAAAAGTTGGGCTAAGTGTTTGATTCTTTGGTGCCGACTGCCGGTTTCGAACTGGCCACCTGATGATTACAAATCAACTGCTCTACCAAATGAGCTAAGTCGGCGTAGGGCAGGATTATACCGCTATTTGATGACTGTCAGCGTTGGCCGGCCGCCTTTTTTGGGCGGCTCATTGTTATCGTCGGGAATTTGCGACAGCGCTTCGGCAGGCTTTTCCGCGGCGGCGCTAGGCACGGCCGACAAGGCCGGCGCGGCGCTGGCAGGGGCCTCGACGGCGGGCGCGGCGGCGCTCTCGGCGGCGGTACTGCCGACCTCGAACGCCATGCCCTGGCCGTTCTCGTTGGCGTAAATCGCCAGCACGTTTTGCACCGGCACGTAGATCTCGCGCGAGACGCCGCCGAAGCGGGCGTGGAAGTGCACCGCGTCATTGTCCATCTTCAGCCCCGAGGTGGCGCCGAAGCTGATGTTGAGCACGATTTCGCCCTTTTTGACATATTCCATCGGCACCGTCGTGGCGGCATCGACCTTCACCGCCAGGTAGGGCGTGAAGCCGCTGTCGGTACACCATTCGTAAATGGCACGCAGCATGTAGGGTTTGGTTGAGATGTCAGGCATGTTCTGGAATGAAAGTGATACGGATATGCACGCCAGTTTACTTGGAAACGCCAATCGGCGCTGCCGACTGGCGTGCAGGATGCTGCAATTAACGGCGCATGACCTTTTCGGACGGCGTCAGCGCTTCGATGTAGGCCGGACGCGAGAAGATGCGCTCGGCATACTTCATCAGCGGCGCGGCCGTCTTCGACAGTTCGATGCCATAGTGGTCGAGGCGCCACAGCAACGGCGCAACGGCCACGTCGAGCATCGAGAATTCGTCGCCCAGCATGTACTTGTTCTTCAGGAACAGCGGCGCCAGNNGTCAGGCGGTCGCGGATTTCCGCGCGGGCCTTGTCGTGGCTCTTGTCGTTGGCCTTGGCGCGCTCGCTCTCGAGCACGTGGACGTGGACGAACAGCTCTTTTTCGAAGTTGAACAGCATCAGGCGGGCGCGCGCGCGCATCAGCGGATCGGCCGGCATCAGCTGCGGGTGCGGGAAACGCTCGTCGATGTACTCGTTGATGATGTTCGATTCGTACAAAATCAGTTCGCGCTCGACCAGGATCGGTACCTGGCCGTACGGGTTCATCGTCGAAATGTCTTCCGGCTTGTTGAACAGGTCGACGTCGCGCACTTCAAAGTCCATGCCCTTTTCGAACAGGACCAGGCGGCAGCGTTGGGAAAATGGGCACGTGGTGCCGGAGTAGAGAACCATCATTTTTATAGTTCCTTAGAAACAAAGGGGGTGAAACGGCTAGCGGCTCACCCCGAAATGAACACCCGCGAACGTCACGGGCGATAAACGAATTACTTAACTTCTTTCCAGTACGAGGCCGACAGGCGCCAGCACAGCAGCGAGAACATCGACAGGAACAGCAGCACCCAGACGCCGAGGCGCTTGCGCGTGCCCTGGGCCGGCTCGGCCATCCACTCGAGATAACCCACCAGGTCGGCCGTCGCGGTGTCGAATTCGTTGGCGCTCATGGCGCCTGGCGTGACTTGCTCGTAGCCACCGAACTTGTGCACGGTCTTGGTGTGATCGTGCGGGTCTTTCTCTTCGACCATCTTGACGGTGCGCACGCCTTGCAGTTGCCACATCGCATGCGGCATCGCCACGTTCGGCAACACCATGTTGTTCCAGCCGGTCGGACGGGTGTCGTCCTTGTAGAAGCTGCGCAGGTAGGTGTACAGGTAGTCGCCGCCGGTACCGGCGCCCGATGCCTTGGCGCGCGCGATCACCGACAGGTCCGGCGGTACCGCGCCGAACCACAGCTTGGCGTCGGCCGGTTTGATGGCGGTGGTCATCATGTCGCCCACTTTTTCGCCCGAGAACAACAGGTTGTTCTTGATCTGGTCGTCGGTCAGCCCGATGTCCTTCAGGCGGTTGTAGCGCATGCTCGACGCCGCGTGGCAGTTCAGGCAATAGTTGACGAACAACTTGGCGCCGTTCTGCAGCGAGGTCAGGCTGGCGCGCTCCGGCGCCTTGTCGAGCGGGAAGCCGCCTTCGTTGGCGAATGCCAGCGCCGGCAGCAATGCCAGCAAAGCGATCATTTTCTTCGGAAAATTCATGAAATGTCCTTGATGTCGTCGATTAGTGCGGATGGAACGTCACACGGGAAGGCACCGGCTTGAAGGTACCCATCGTGCTCCACCAAGGCATCAGCAGGAAGAAACTGAAGTAGAACAGGGTGCACACCTGCGACACGATGCCGCCGGTCGGGCTCGGCGGCTGGGTGCCGAGGTAGCCGAGCGTGACGAACGACAGGCCGAACAGGATATAGACATATTTGTGCCAGTCCGGACGGTAGCGGATCGACTTGACCGGCGACTGATCGAACCATGGCAGGCCGGCGATGATCATCACCGACGAACCGAACAGCACCACGCCCCAGAACTTGGCGTCGAGGATCTGCGGCAGCATGCCGATGATCATCAACAGGCCGACCACGGCGATGATCACCTTGGTGGTGAACGCCAGGCGCGACTTGAGCCAGATGAACACGACGTAGGCGGCAACCGCAGCCATCAGCACGTACATGAAGTCGGCGGTGGTGGCGCGCAGCACCGAGTAGAACGGCGTGAAGTACCAGGTCGGCGCGATGTGCAGCGGCGTCTTGAGCGAATCGGCCGGGATGAAGTTGTTGTACTCGAGGAAGTAGCCGCCCATTTCCGGCGCGAAGAAGATCACCGCGGAAAAGATCACCAGGAACACCGACACGCCGAACAGGTCGTGGAAGGTGTAGTACGGGTGCGACGGCACGGCGTCGAGCGGATGGCCGTCCGGTCCGAGCGTGTCTTTCACTTCGATGCCGTCCGGATTGTTCGAGCCCACTTCGTGCAGCGCGATCAGGTGGGCCATCACCAGGCCGAGGATCACCAGCGGAATGGCGATCACGTGGAAGGCGAAGAAGCGGTTCAGGGTGGCGTCGGAGACGACGTAATCGCCGCGGATCCACAGCGACAGGTCAGGACCGATCAGCGGAATCGCGCCGAACAGGTTGACGATCACCTGGGCGCCCCAGTACGACATCTGGCCCCATGGCAGCAGGTAGCCGAAGAACGCCTCGGCCATCAGCGCGAGGAAGATGGCGAAGCCGAACAGCCAGATCAGTTCGCGTGGCTTGCGGTACGAGCCGTACAGCAGGCCGCGCGTCATGTGCAGGTAGACCACGATGAAGAACGCCGACGCGCCGGTCGAGTGCATGTAGCGCACCAGCCAGCCCCACGGCACTTCGCGCATGATGTATTCGACCGAACCGAAGGCCAGCGTGGCGTCCGGCTTGTAGTGCATGGTCAGGAAAATGCCGGTGACGATCTGCAGCACCAGGATCAAGGTCGCCAGGATGCCGAAGATGTACCAGAAGTTGAAGTTCTTCGGGGCGTAGTACAGGCCCCACTGGTCGTTCCACAGCTTGGTCAGCGGGAAGCGGTCGTCCACCCAGCCCAGCGCCTTTTCGGCGGCCGGGGCGTTGGCGGGAAATTTGGTTTCTTTAAAAGCAGCCATGGTTACGCATCGCCTTTCTCGTCTTTACCAATGACGATCCTGGTATCGGACAGGTACATGTAAGGCGGCACGTCGAGGTTGGACGGCGCCGGCTTGTTCTTGAACACGCGCGCGGCGAGGTCGAAGGTGGAACCGTGGCAAGGGCACAGGAAACCGCCGTTCCAGTCGTCCGGCAGCGAAGGCTGGGCGCCTTCGGCAAAGCGCGACGACGGCGAGCAGCCCAGGTGCGAGCAGATGCCGACCACGACCAGCACTTCCTTGTGCTCGGCGCGCGAACGGGTCTCGTTCTTGGCGTAGGCCGGCATCTCGAGCTGGTAGATCTTGTCCGAATGCGGGTCGGCGACCTTGTCGTCGGTCTTGGCCAGCGAGGCCATCATTTCCGGCGTGCGGCGCAGGATCCATACTGGTTTGCCGCGCCATTCGACCACTTTCATGGTGCCCGGCGCGACGTCCGAGATATCAATTTCAACCGGCGCGCCGGCGGCTTTCGCCCGCTCCGACGGCTGGAACGTACTGACCAAGGCGCCTGCCGTGGCCAAACCAACTACTCCACCCGCCGCGCATGTGGCAGCCAGAAGTCCCCGTCGGCCTGGATCGACCTGTTTTTCGTTACTCATCTCCAACCCCAATCAGTCAAAAAGCGAAATCTTCAGAAGCCGTGCAGAACTTCTAGCAACCTTAAATTATAAGGTAAGCAGCAGGTGAATTAAAGAAAAAAAGTTGCAGTTGCCGCATCACCGGGGTTTTGCAAGGCTTTTCCGGCGCTATTGTGCGCGTAAATGCGCCGAAAGCGGGTAAAACAAAAAAGTCGCCCACCGATGGGAACCGCAAGTCGCAGTATAGTTTCTAATAGGTTCGATGTATGATTGATATGCAAATTTTTGCATATTCCACGGGAGAGCGCGATGAGCATGATGGGCGAATTCAAGTTGTTTGCACTCAAGGGCAACGTGATGGACCTCGCCGTCGGGGTGATCATCGGCGCGGCATTCGGCAAGATCGTCGATTCGCTGGTCCAGGACATCATCATGCCGCCGATCAGCCGCGTGTTCGGCGGCCTCGACTTCGCCAGCTACTACATCCCGCTCAACAACCAGGCCGCCAACCTGCCGCTGGCCGAAGCCAAGAAACTGGGCGCGGTGCTGGCGTACGGCAACTTCTTGACGGTGCTGATCAATTTCATCATCCTCGCCTTCGTCATTTTCCAGATGGTGCGCTTCATGAACCGCGTGCGCCAGCCGGTCGAGGCGGTCGTCGCCACGCCGGAAGACGTGCTGCTGCTGCGCGAAATCCGCGATTCGGTGCGCCGCTGAAGGGCCGCCTGAAAGGTTGAACCACCGATGCGTCGTTTCTGGCTGTTGTTCGCGCAAACCGTCACCATCGCCCTCGGGCTGTACGTGGTGCTGCACGCCATGCGTCCCGAATGGCTGGCCGGCCCGGCGCCGCGCCTGCAGGCGATCGGCCCGGCCAGCCCGGTGGCGGTGCTGCAGGCGCCGCCCCAGCCGGCCGCCGGCAGCTACCGCGAGGCGGCCGGGCGCGCCATGCCGGCGGTGGTCAACATCCTCACCAGCAAGGCGCTGCGGCAAAACCATCCGCTGCTGCGCGATCCGTTCTTCCGCAAGTTTTTCGGCGACCGCCTGCCGCAGGAGCAGCAGGCCAGCCTCGGCTCGGGCGTCATCGTCAGCCCCGACGGCTACATCCTGACCAACAACCACGTCGTCGAGGCCGCCGACGAGATCGAGGTGGTGCTGGCCGACGGCCGCAAGGCGCCGGCCAAGATCGTCGGCACCGACCCCGAAACGGACCTGGCGGTGATCCGCATCGCCGCCAAGAACCTGCCCGTCATCGTGCTCGGCCACGCCGACCAGGCGCGCGTCGGCGACGTCGTGCTGGCGATCGGCAACCCGTTCGGCGTCGGCCAGACCGTCACCATGGGCATCATCTCGGCGGTCGGACGCAACAACCTGCACATCAACCAGTTCGAAAATTTCATCCAGACCGACGCGGCGATCAACTTCGGCAACTCGGGCGGCGCCCTGATCGACACCAGCGGCAACCTGATCGGCATCAATTCGGCGATCTATTCGCAGACCGGCGGTTCGGTCGGCATCGGCTTCGCCATTCCGGTCACCACCGCCAAGTCGGTGATGGAGGAAATCATCAAGACCGGCCAGGTGGTGCGCGGCTGGATCGGCATCGAATCGCAGGACATCACGCCCGAGCTGGCCGACAGCTTCGGGCTGGCGCGCCAGAGCGGCGCGATCATCGCCGGCGTGGTGCGCGGCGGTCCGGCCGACCAGGCCGGCATCCGCCCCGGCGACATCCTGCTGACGGTACAGGGCAAGCCGGTCGGCAACACCAACGAAATGCTCAGCCTCATCGCCCAACTGGTGCCCGGAAAAACCGCGCAGATGACGGTGATGCGCAAGAACCGCCAGTCGACCCTCGACGTGAGGGTCGGCAAGCGTCCGCGCGCCGTCGAGTAAACTGTTCCCTTTTCACTTTTTCCTGGAAGTCGATCCATGCATTTGCGCGACCTGACACAATTCTTGACCGAGCTGAGCGAGAACAACAACCGTCCCTGGTTCATCATGAACAAGCCGCGCTACGACATCCTGCGCGAAGAATTCCTCGCCGTCGTCACCGAGCTGATCGCCGAACTGTCGAAGTTCGACAAGCAGGTCGCGGCCTGCAATCCGAAAAAGGCGATGTTCCGCATCAACCGCGACATCCGCTTTTCCCACGACAAGAGCCCGTACAAGACGCGCTTTTCGGCCGGCATCACGCCGAACGACAAGCGGCGCCCCAGCGCCGGCGGCGGATCGACCTATTATTTCCACATCGAAGGCAACGGCACCCTGCATTTCGGCGCCGGCGAGTATTTGCCGCCGGCCGCGCGCCTGAAGGCGATCCGCGAACACGTGGTCAACGATGCGACAGGGTTTGCCAAAGTGCTGAAGAATAAACAGCTGCGCGCCACCTTCGGCGACCTGCTGTTCGAGGACAGCCTGGTGCGCCCGCCGAAGGGCTTCGACCCGGACCACCAGCACATCACCTACCTGAAGCTGAAAAGCTTCTTTGTCTGGACCGAGGTCAAGCTGGAGGTGAACAAGCCCGACAAGCTGGTGCCGGAACTGGTGCGCGGCTTCAAGGATGCGTTCGCGCTGGTCACCTGGTTGCGCGGCGTACCGGAACATTTTGACGAAGCAGAGCAGGCTTAACGACAGGGAAACTCAATCATGGCATTGCACCACGCAGTATCGGGAGAAAAAATCGCACTGGCGCGCGGCGACGAGGACATCGCCTTTTTTACCTCTGTGGCGCTGGCCAAGACCGAGCACATGGAACTGATCCGGCTGGTGCTGCCGGTCGAGCGCCCGATGCCCGAACACAAGGTCGACGGCGAGATGACGCTGCAATGCCTGGAAGGGGAAATCGCGGTGGAGCTGCGCGACGGCAGCGTCAGCCTGAAGCCGGGCGAGATGCTGTTCCTCGCCGGCGGCGAACCGCATTCGATCCGCGCCGTGGAGGATGCCGTTGCCCTGATGACGATCCTGCTCACCCACGCCCACAGCGAGCGCAAGCAAGCCGCGCTGGCTTAAGCGGCGCAGTTCAGGCCGATTCGCCGCGCGGGTCGCGCGCCAGCAGCTGCGCCACCATCGCTTTCGGATCGTCGCCGTCGAACAGCACGCCGGCCACCGCATTGGTGATCGGCATGTCGACACCCAGCCGCGCCGCCAGCTCGCGCACCGCGCGCGCGCACGGCACCCCTTCGGCCACATGGCCCAGTTCGGCGACGATGGCGTCGAGCTTCTTGCCGCGCGCCAGTTCGAGTCCGACCCGGCGGTTGCGCGACAGGTCGCCGGTGCAGGTGAGGATCAGGTCGCCCATGCCGGTCAGTCCCATGAAGGTGGCCGGGTTGGCGCCCAGCGCGGTGCCGAGGCGGGTGATTTCGGCCAGCCCGCGCGTGATCAGGGCGGCGCGCGCGTTCAGGCCCAGCCCGAGGCCGTCGGCCGCGCCGGTGGCGATCGCCAGCACGTTCTTGACGGCGCCGCCGACTTCCACGCCGATCATGTCGGCGCTCGAGTAGACCCGCAGGTTGCCGCCGTGAACCAGCGCGACCACGCGCTCGCTCAGCGCGGCCGAATCGGAGGCCACCGTCAGCGCGCACGGCAGGCCGCGCGCCACTTCCTGCGCGAACGACGGGCCCGACAGCGCCGCCCCGGCCACGCCGGTGCCCAGCACCTCGCGCACCACCTGGTGCGGCAGCAGGCCGGTGCCGTATTCGAAGCCCTTGCACAGCCACACGACGTTCGGGATGGGGTACGGCTTGAGTTGCTCGAGCAGGGGGCGCAGGCCGGCCACCGGGCAGGCGGCGATCAAGAGCGGCGTGGCGCCGGGCGCCTCCGCCACGTGCGCCAGCGCGGCGTCGAGGTCGGCCGTGACGGCGAGCGCCGGCGGCAGCGCGAAGCCGGGCAGGTAGGCGCGGTTTTCGCGGCTGGCGGCGACGTCCCGCATGGCCTGCGCATTGCGGCCCCACAGCAGCACGTCGTGGCGCGCGGCGAGCGCCATGGCGACCGCGGTGCCCCAGGCGCCGGCGCCCAGCACGGTGATTTTTCCTGCTAGTTGTTTGGAATTTTGCATGTGGTGATTCAGATGCCCCAGATGTCGGCGGCCTTGATGAAACCGGCGATGCCGTCCTTGTGACGTACCTTCAGCCAGCTGCTCGCCTGCGGGTCGACCAGTTCGAGCAGGACGCCCTTGTCGGCCGTCATGACGGTGTTGCCGGCCTCGTCGGCGCTGGCGCGCACCCTCGCGTTCGGGGTGCGCACGACGACGTTGCGCCGCGCGCTGAGCAGTTTCGCCTCAAGCCAGGCCATGTCGCCGCTGACGTCGCGCACCTTGACCCAGTCGCCGTAGCTGAGCACCACTTCAACCGGCATGCCGGCGGGGGCGATAAACAGCTTGCCGCCCTTGACCGACGGCGCGTCGTACAGCACGGCCGGGGCCGCGCCCACCGTCTTGAAATCGAAGGCGCAGCCGGAGGCCGAGGCCAGCATCAGCAGCGCTGCGGAAATCAGGCGGGGAAGAGTCATCGACGAGCCTTTTGGCTAGGAGTCAGCGCGGGAGGACCTGCGGCCCGTCCCGTACGCATGACTGTTACTGCGGGTGCTTAGTTGATTGCGCTGTCGGCAGGTGCGCCGGCGGCAGCTTCAGCCATCGCCTGGCGGCGCTGCTGGTAGAACACTTCGAAGTTGATCTCAGCCAGATGCACTGGCGGGAAGCCGGCACGGGTGATGATGTCGGCGATGTTGCCGCGCAGGTAAGGGTAGACGATGTTCGGGCAACCGATTCCCAGCAATGGATCCATCTGGTCCGCAGGGATGTTGCGCGCTTCGAAGATACCGGCTTGCTTGCCTTCGACCAGGAACGCGACCTTGTCCTTGACCTTGGCGGTCACGGTGATCGTCACGGTCGACTCGTAGATGCCATCGGCGATGGCTTCGGCGCCGACGTCGAGCGACACTTCGATGGTCGGCGCTTCCTGCTCGAGGAAGATCGACGGGGAATTCGGCTGCTCCAGCGACATGTCTTTCAGATAGACGCGTTGGATTTGGAATACGGGTTGCAGGGTTTCGTCAGACATGGAACGCTTTCGTTGAGAAATGAGAAGAACGGCGATTCGCCGTTCCACATGTGCTTGGGATCAAACGCGACGGCAATTGTATCAAAACCAATGTGCTTGCAATAGCTTTGCCGCCATCGCCGCGATTTATTCAGTCAAACGCCATTTAACAGGGGATCGAGCCGGCCGGCCTGATCGAGCGCATACAAGTCGTCGAAACCGCCGACGTGGGTGGCGCCGACATAAATCTGCGGCACCGTGCGGCGCCCGGTCTTTTGCATCATCACGACGCGCTGCTCGGGATCGAGGTCGACCCGGATCCGTTCGATGTTGGTGATGCCTTTCGCTTCGAGCAGGCGCTCGGCGCGCACGCAATACGGGCAGCTGGCGGTGTGGTACAGGACTACATGGGCATGGGCTGTCATTCGGGACTCCTTGTTGATTACTTAGCGACCGGCAAGCCAGCGGCTTGCCACGCGGTGAGGCCGCCATCGAGGCTGACGACGTCGTCGAAACCGGCCGCGGCAAGTTGCCGCACCGCCTTGTCGGCACGCGCGCCGCTCTGGCACACGACCACCACGGAACGGCCCTTCGATTTCTCGAGCTCGCCGATCCGAGTGGCCAAGTCTGCCAGCGGAATGTTTTTCGCGTCGCGCAAATGCCCTGCGGCAAATTCTTCAGGGGTGCGCACGTCGATGACGGTGCTCTTGCCGCGGTTCATGATCTGCGTCACTTGCAGCGCCGAAGCGCGCTTGCCGCGCGGCTGCAGCGCCGGCAACAGCAGGAAACCGCCCGAGATCAGCACCAGGGCAACGGTAAAAATATGGTCAATAATGAATTTCACAAAGGTTCCAATGGGCTAAGTCAATCCGCGCATTATAAAATAGAAGCTGGAACTGAATAANNACCGGCTGGACCGACGTCGACCTGACCGCCAAGGGCGAGGCCGAGGCGCGCGCCGCCGGCAAGGTGCTGAAGGACGCCGGCTTCGCCTTCGACCTGGCCTACACCTCGGTGCTCAAGCGCGCGATCCGCACCTTGTGGCTGACGATGGAAGAGATGGACATGGTGTGGCTGCCGGTGGTCAACGACTGGCGCCTCAACGAGCGCCACTACGGCGCCTTGCAGGGCCTCGACAAGGGCGAGACGGCCGCCAAGTACGGCGACGCCCAGGTGCTGGTGTGGCGCCGCAGCTACGACACGCCGCCGCCGCCGCTCGAGCCGGGCGACGAGCGCACCTCGGCGCACGACCCGCGCTACGCCAGGCTGGCGGCGTCGGCGATCCCGCTCACCGAATGCCTGAAGGACACCGTCGCGCGCGTGATGCCGGCCTGGGACGAGGAAATCGCCCCGGCCATCCGCGCCGGCCGCCAGATCCTGATCTCGGCGCACGGCAACAGCCTGCGCGCGCTGATCAAGATGCTCGACGGCATCAGCGACACCGATATCGTCGGCCTCAACATCCCCAACGGCCAGCCGCTGGTGTACGAACTCGACGCCGACCTGAAGCCGATCCGCAGCTACTACCTGGGCGACCAGGCCGCGATCGCCGCCGCCACCGCCGCGGTGGCGAACCAAGGGAAGGCCAGGTAACTTTTGCAGCTAGCAATGAAGAAGACCGCCAGCCGGGCGCTGTGTTGCATCGCCCTGGCGCTGGCCGCGGGAGGCGCCCTCGGCGCCGCCAAACCCACCGAACGCAGCAAGCAGAAAGCGGTCGCCGAAGCGAACCGCGCCGCGATCCAGCAGAAGCTGTCGAGCCTGAAGAAGGACATCAGCCGCACCGAAACCGAGAAGGAAAGCGCGGCCGACGCGCTGGCCGAGTCGGAGGAAGCGATCTCCGACGCCAACCGCGCGCTGCACGACCTGGCCGGCGAGCAGGGCGAGACCAACGCCAAACTGCGCGAGCTCGGCGCCGCCCAGCAGAAGCTCGGCGCCACCATCGAGGCGCAGAAACAGCAGCTGGCCAGGCTGCTGCGCCAGCATTACGTCGCCGGCAACGAAGACCGCATCAAGCTGCTGCTGTCGGGCGACAACCCGAACCGCATCAACCGCGACCTGCAACTGATGGCGTACGTGTCGCAGGCCCAGGCGCGCCTGCTGGCCTCGCTGCGCGGCAACCTGGCGGCGATCGAGGCCAACCGCGCCGAGGCGCAGAACGCCAAGGACGAGCTGCAGGAGATCGCCGAGGAGCAACAGCAACAGAAGGCGCTGCTGGAGAAGGAAAAGACGCGCCACGCCGCGCTGGTCGGTTCGCTGTCGAGCCGGCTGGCAAGCCAGCGCAAGGAAGCGGGCACGCTCGAGCGTGATGCGCAGCGCATGACCGGCCTGGTCGACCAGCTTTCCAGGCTGATCCGCGAGCAGGCCGAGGCCGCCGCCGCCGAGCAGCGCCGCCTCGCCGCGGTCGCCGCCGCCAAGGCGCGTGCGCAAGCCGAGGCGCAGGAGCTGGCCGCCGCGCGCAAGAAGGCCGAGCGCGAACGGCTGGCGGCCCAGAAGCCGCGCCCCGGCGCCAGGCCGGCGCCGTTCAAGCCCGATCCGATCGACGCCGACGAGCCGAAAGCGGCGGCCCAGCCGGTCGACGCCAAACCCGATCCGGCAGCGGCGCGGCCGGCCGACATCGCGCTCGCGCCGGTGGCGCCGGACGGCGCCTTCGCCAGCCTGCGCGGCAGGATGACCGCGCCGGTGACCGGCAAGGTGGAGGCCCGTTTCGGCGCCAAGCGCGGCGAAGTGAGCTGGAAAGGCATGTTCATCAAGGCCGCCGAAGGCGCCGAGGTGCGCGCGGTCGCCGGCGGCCGGGTGGTGCACGCCGGCTACATGCGCGGCTTCGGCAACCTGATCATCGTCGCCCACGGCAGCGAGTACATGTCGATCTACGGCAGCAACCAGGCGCTGCTCAAGCACGTCGGCGACGTCGTCAAGGCCGGCGAGGCGATTGCCAGCGCCGGCAACACAGGCGGCAACGAGGAATCGGGTCTATACTTTGAACTGAGACACCAGGGCAAGGCGTTCGACCCGGCCAGCTGGATCAAATTCTAAGGCGTGAGCATGAAGCAAATTAATTTTCGTAATTCAGGGCGCACCCTCGGCCTGGTCGGTGTCGGCCTGGTGGCCGGCGTCGCCCTGTCGCTGCAGTTCCCGGCGGTGGCGCAAAAGGCCGCCGGCGTGCCGCTGCCGCTCGACGAACTGCGCCAGCTGGCCGACGTCTACGGCCTGATCAAGTCCGACTACGTCGAGCCGGTCGAGGACAAGAAGCTGCTGTCGGAAGCGATCGGCGGCATGGTGTCCTCGCTCGACCCGCACTCGGTCTACCTCGACAAGAAGGCTTACCGCGAAATGCGCGAAAGCATGCAGGGGCGCTTCGTCGGCCTCGGCATCGAAGTGTCGATGGAAGACGGCTACGTCAAGATCGTCTCGCCGATCGAGGATTCGCCGGCCTACCGCGCCGGCATCAAGCCGGGCGACCTGATCACCCGCATCGACAGTACCCCGATCAAGGGCCTCTCGCTCGACGATGCGATCAAGAAAATGCGCGGCGCGCCCGGCAGCAAGGTGCTGCTGACGATCGCCCGCAAGGGCGAGGACAAGCCGCTCGCCATCACCCTGGTGCGCGAGGAAATCCGCGTCCACAGCGTCAAGGGCAAGATCGTCGAACCCGGCTACGCCTGGCTGCGCATCAGCCAGTTCCAGGAACTCACGCTCGACGAGCTGGCGCAGAAAGCCAACGCGCTGTACGCCCAGGATCCGCACATCAAGGGCCTGGTGCTCGACCTGCGCAACGATCCGGGCGGCCTGCTGCCCGGCGCGATCGGCGTCTCGGCCGCCTTCCTGCCGAAGGAAAAAGTGATCGTCTCGACCCGCGGCCAGTTGCCCGACTCGAACCAGACCTTCTACGGCCGGCGTGAATTCTATGCCGGGCGCAGCAGCGCCGACCCGCTTGCCAAGATGCCGGCCGGCCTCAAGACGGTGCCGATGGTGGTGCTGGTCAACACCGGCTCGGCCTCCGCCTCGGAAATCGTCGCCGGCGCGCTGCAGGATTACAAGCGCGCCATCATCATGGGCAGCCAGACCTTCGGCAAGGGCNNTGCTGGTCGACGAAACCGCCAATGGCGACGGCCTCAACGCGCTGCGGGTGCGCGAGGCCGATCTCGAAAAACACCTCGGCAACGAGGGCGACAAGACCGCCAAGGGTGTGACGATGGGATCGCTGCAGGCCTCGTCGGCCCGCCGCGACGAGCTGGAAGAAGAGCGCCACGCCGCCGCCGCGCTGAAGGGCGGCAAGCCGCTCGAATTCGGCGGCAAGGACGACTTCCAGCTGGCCCAGGCGCTGAACCACTTCAAGGGCTTGCCGGTCAAGCTGGCGCCGGAACTGGCGCTGGAAGTAACGCCGCCGGCCGACGGCGCCAAGCACACCGCCCCCGAGGCGCCGCCTGAACTCAAGGGCAAGGCCATCAAGAAATGACGCCCGCCCGATGACCGACGACCAGCTGCTGCGCTACTCGCGCCACATCCTGCTCGACGAGATCGGCATCGAAGGCCAGCAGCGCCTGCTGGCGGCGAGCGCGCTGGTGATCGGCGCCGGCGGCCTCGGCTCGCCCGCCGCGCTGTACCTGGCCGCCAGCGGGGTGGGGCGCATCGTGCTGGTCGACGACGATGAGGTCGACCTGACCAACCTGCAGCGCCAGGTCATGCACGCCACCGCGCGCATCGGCCAGCCGAAGGTCGAGTCCGGCCGCGAAGCGCTGCTGCAAATTAATCCCGGCATCGACGTCATCGCCCTGCGCGAACGCGCCGCCGGCGCGCGCCTCGACGAACTGGTGCGCGCCGCGTCAGTGGTGCTCGACTGCAGCGACAACTTCGCCACCCGCCACGCCGTCAACCGCGCCTGCGTCGCCGCCGGCGTGCCGCTGGTGTCGGGCGCGGCGATCCGCTTCGACGGCCAGGTCAGCGTGTTCGACCCGCGCGCCGCCGCCTCGCCCTGCTACGCCTGCCTGTTCCCGGAGGACGCCGGTTTCGAGGACGTCGCCTGCAGCAGCATGGGCGTGTTCGCCCCGCTGGTCGGCGTGATCGGCGCGATGCAGGCGGCCGAGGCGCTCAAGTTGCTGCTCGGCGTCAAGCCGTCGCTGGCCGGGCGCCTGCTGCTGCTCGACGGCCGCGCCATGGAATGGACCAGCATCGGCATCGCCCGCAACGCCGCCTGCCCCGTGTGTTCGCCCCCGTAGTCTCATTGCCCCCCAATTACAACAAGAAGGAGATGCTCCACATGAAGAGATTCATCGCGCTTGCCCTCGCCGCCGGCGTTGGCGCCGCGGCCCACGCCGCCACCGAAACGACGCGCTACGACATTTATGTGGAGAACGGCAAACGCGCCGGCGAGCAGGTCGTCACGCGCACCGACGACGGCCTCACGCGCGTGCATTTCGTGTTCAAGGACAATGGCCGCGGGCCCGAGCTCGAGGAGCAGTTCCGGCTGGCGCCCGACGGCACCCTCGCCAGCTACGCGGTGAAGGGCAACTCGACCTATGGCGCCGTCGTCGACGAGCATTTCGAACGGCGCGGCGAGCGTGCCGACTGGCATTCGACGTCGGAGAAGGGCGGCAAGGCCGTCAGCGGCGCGGCGATGTACGTGCCGCTCAACGGCTCGTTCGCGCCCGCCTCGCTGATGCTCGCCGCGCTGGCCGCCAGGCCCGGCGCCAGCCTGGCGCTGCTGCCATCCGGCGCGCTCAGCCAGCGCGTGCTCGACCAGCTCGAGGTCAGCGCCGGCGCCAAGACGCAAACCGTGCAGCTGATCGCGCAGACCGGGCTCGGGCTGTCGCCGCAGTTCATCTGGGCCACCACCGGCGCCAATCCGCGCCTGTTCGCCGTGGTGATCCCCGGCCACCTGACGATGACCGAGCAGGGCTGGGACGGCAACCGCAAGCTGCTGGCCGAGCGCCAGAAGGTTTCCGAAAGCAAGCTGCTGGTCGACCTCGCCGCGCGCCTGCAGCATAAGCTCGACGGCCTGACCGTGGTGCGCAATGCGCGCGTGTTCGACAGCGACAAAGCCGTGCTCGGCCCGCTGTCGGACGTCTACGTCCAGCGCGGCCGCATCAGCGCGGTGCTGCCGGCCGGCGCGCCGGTGCGCGGCGCCGTCAACGAGATCGACGCCGCCGGCCGCGTCATGCTGCCCGGCCTGTTCGACATGCACGCCCACGTCAGCCGCTGGGAAGGCGGCCTCAACCTCGCGGCGGGCGTCACCAGCGTGCGCGACATGGGCAACGACAACACCCAGCTGCAGCAGATCCTCGACGAGACCGCCGACGGCAAGCTGCTTGGCCCGCAGATCGTGCCGGCCGGCTTCCTCGAAGGCGAGAGCCCGTACTCGGCCAACAACGGCTTCGTCGTCAAGGACTTGCCGGAAGCGAAGAACGCGGTCGACTGGTACGCCGAGCACGGCTACCCGCAGCTGAAGATCTACAACTCGTTCCCGAAGGCGATCCTGCGCGACACCGTCAGCTACGCGCACGGCCGCGGCATGCGCGTGTCGGGCCACATTCCGGCCGGCCTGCAGGCGCGCGACGCGCTCGACGCCGGCTTCGACGAGATCCAGCACATCAACCAGGTCATGCTCAACTTCGTCGGCTCGCCCGCCACCGAAACGCGCACGCTCGAACGCTTCGTCCTGCCGGCCGAGAAAGTCGCCGCGCTCAACTTCGACGCGCCCGAGGTGAAGCGCTTCATCGCCCGCCTCGCCAGGCAGCAGACCGTGATCGACGCCACCCTCGCCACCTTCGCCTTCCTGAAGCAGCGTGACGGCGACCTCAACGAGCCGTTCGCCGCCGTCGACGCGCACATGCCGCCTGACGTGCAGCGCGGCTTCCGCGTCGGCACCATGAAGATCGCCGACGAGGCGACCCTCAAGCGCTACGAGCAGTCGTACGCCAAGATGGTCGAATTCGTCGGCCGCCTGTACCGCGCCGGCGTGCCGCTGGTGGCCGGCACCGACGAGCTGGCCGGCTTCACCCTGCAATCCGAACTGGCGATGCTGGTCAAGGCCGGCCTNNCTGGCCGACCTGGTGCTGGTCGACGGCGACCCGACCCGCCAAATCGGCGACGTGCGCAAGGTGGCGGCGGTGATCACCCGCGGCTACCTGGTGTACCCGCACGAAATCGACCAGGCGCTCGGCATCGCGCCGTTCGTCGCCAACCCGCCGCTGCTGCGCGCGCTGGCGCCGGTGTCGACCAATATTGCAGGCCAGTAAGCACGCCGCCGCCTGCGCCAACGCGTGGGCGCGGGCCCGCGCGCTGCCTTACAATGGTTCGGGCGGCCGTAATCTCGCCGCCGCGGCAAAACCGCCTTATACTCTGCAATCCTTACCGAGCTGACTCAGACACATGACCATGCAAACCGTATCCCGCACTTCCCGCCGTCCGCTGCGCCAGCGCCTCGCGCGCGGCTTCACCCTGGTCGAAATCATGGTGGTAGTGGTCATCATCGGCATCCTCGGCGCCCTGGTGGTGCCGAAGCTGATGGGCCGCACCGGCGAATCGCGCGTCGCCGCCGCCAAGGTCGACATCTCGACCCTGATGCAGGCGCTCAAGCTCTACAAGCTCGACAACCAGCGCTATCCGACCACCGAGCAGGGCCTCGCCTCGCTCACCGCCAAGCCGACCACCGGCCCGGCCGCCAACGGCTGGAAGTCCGGCGGCTACGTCGAAAAGCTGCCGAAAGATCCATGGGGCAACGCGTATCAGTACATGTCCCCCGGCATCCACGGTGAAGTCGACCTGTTCTCGCTCGGCGCCGATGGCCAGCCTGGCGGCGCCGGCGAGGACGCCGACATCGGTTCGTGGGATAACTAAGCCTTACTGACCGCCAGGGGATTCCCGTGCCCGCCATCGCCGCCCGCCGCGCCGCCCGCGGCTTCACCCTGGTGGAGCTGATGGTGGTGATGGTGATCATCGGCATCACGCTGGGGCTGGTGTCGCTCAACGCGATCCCCAGCCCGCAGCAGCATCTGCAAAACGAGGCGCAGCGCCTTGCCCTGCTGCTGCAGCTGGCGCGCGACGAAGCGATCGTGCGCAACCGGCTGGTGGCGTTCGAAGCCGACGGCGAGCGCTACCGCTTCCTGGTGCGCAACGAAACGCGCTGGGACCCGGTGGCCGGCGACGACCTGCTGCGCGAGCGCGCGTTCAAGAACGCGCCGGTGTCGCTGCTGATCGATCCGCCCGCGGCCGGCGCCGGCAACCCGCTGCGCATCACCTTCGGCCGCGAGCCGGTCGACAAGCCCTTCCTGCTGACGCTGGCCAGCGGCGACGCCCACGTGGCGATCCGCGCCGACGGCATCGGCCACTTCGTGGTCGAATGATGGCGCGCCTGCGTCCGTCATCGCACGCCGGCTTCACCCTGCTCGAGGTGCTGGTGGCGCTCGTCATCGTCGGCACCGCGCTGGGCGCCTCGCTGCGCGCGGTCGGCAGCCTGGCCTCCAACAGCGCCGGCCTGCGCACCGCCATGATGGCGACCTGGTCGGCCGAGAATCGCCTCGTGCAGATCCGCCTGGCGCACGAATTCCCCAACGTCGGCAAGCGCAGCTTCGACTGCGCGCAGGGCGACCTGAAGCTGATGTGCGAGGAGGAGGTGCTGGCCAGCCCGAACCCGATGCTGCGCCGCGTCGAAGTGGCCGTCTACGACCTGCAAAACCCGGAACGAAGGATCCTCAAACTGGTCCAACTGGTGATGAGGCCTCAATGATGCGCGCACGCGGATTCACGCTGGTCGAGCTGCTGGTGGCGATCAGTATCCTGGCAATGGTGGCGGTGCTCGGCTGGCGCGGGCTCGACGGCATCGTGCGTGCGCGCGTGGCCCTCACCGACCAGATGGAAACGACGCGCGGCATGCAGCTCGCCTTCGCCCAGATGCAAAGCGACTGCGAGCACATGGCCGACAGCACGCTGCTCGACAAGCGGCCGTTCCTGCTGGCCGACAACGATCGCATGACCCTGGTGCGCCAGAGCTTCGTCGAGAACGAACCGATGCGCCTGCAAGTGGTGGCCTACCGCATCCACGACGGCAAGCTGACGCGGCGCGAGTCGACCGGCACGCGCGACCTGGTCCAGCTCGACGTGCTGTGGAAGGCCGCCACCAGCGACGTCGACACCACCGCGCCGGTCACCTTGCAGGCCGGCGTCACCGGCATGGCGATCCAGACCTGGGAAGGCAACCTGTGGCGCCAGGGGCCGACGCAACAGGCCGACCAGGCGGTGCCGGCGATCGCGCCGACCGGCCTGCAGGTGGCGCTGCAGGTAAACGGCGCCGGCGCACCGATGGTCAAGGCCTTCCTGCTGGGGGGAATATGAGCATGCCGCGGCGCCAGCGTGGCGTGGCCGTGATCACCGCCTTGCTGCTCACCACGCTGGCGATCACCATCGTCGCCAGCCTGTTCTGGGCCCAGCAGGTGCAGGTGCGCTCGATGGAAAACCAGCGCCTGCACCTGCAGACCAAATGGATCCTGCGCGGCGCGCTCGACTGGGCCGGGCTGGTGCTGCGCAGCCAGGTCGGCGCCGACGCCGACCACACCTCGCTCGACCAGGTGTGGGCCACGCCGCTGGCCGAGACCCGCCTCGACCAGTACATCGAACGCGAGCGGGTGCAGGGCGAGGTATTTGATGCAACTTTGTCGGGAAGTATTATTGACGCCGGCTCGCGGTACAATCTGTCGAACCTGGCGAAACAGCGCGGCGTGCCGGATCCGGACAATGTCGCCATTTACAAGCGGCTGCTGGCCAACCTGAAGCTCGATGCCGGCCTGGCCGAGCGCACCGCGGCGATGGTCGCCAGCGCCGCGCCGGTGGCGGCGCCGACCAGTACGCCAACGAGCACGGCGCCGACGCCGGTGTCGTCGACGGTGCCGGTGCGCTTGATTCAGGTGGATGACCTGTTGTCGATTCCGGGGTATACCTTGGAAGTGGTCGAAAAATTGCGCGAGTTCGTCATCGTGCTGCCGGAACGCGACACCAAGGTCAATGTGAACACCGCGCCGGCGGAAGTGCTGGCGGCGGTGATCGACAAGTTGTCGATGGGCGAGGCGATTTCGCTGGTGGCGCGCCGCAAGAGCTGGCGCGACATCAACTATTTTCAGGCGGACATGCAAGGCAAACAGGTCAACCCCGATACGGCTTCGGTGCAAAGCAATTACTTCCTGGTGCGCAGCCGGGTGCGGCTCGATCGCGCCGCGCTCGACGCCGAAGCGCTGGTCAGCCGCAGCGCCGATGCGCGCAAGGTGACGCGGGTCGAATGGGTACGGCAAAACTAGAAGAAAGCGAGACGGTTTGACTACTTTATATATCCGGTTACCGGCCCGTGCCGACGGCGAAGGCGCCTTGTCGCACTTCGCGCTGGTCGACGACAGCGGCGCCATCGGCCAGGCGGGCGAGGGCGTGCTGCGCGGGCTGGGCGACCTGGTCGCCGCCAGCCGCCGCGTGCTGCTGATGCTGGCCGCCGCCGATGTCACCATGCTGCAGGTCAAGGCGCCGCCGCTGTCGGCCGCGCGCCTGAAGGCCGCCTTGCCGGGCCTGGTCGAAGAGCAGGTGCTGGGCGACCCGGCCGAATGCGTGCTGGTGGCCGCGCCGGCGCAGTCGGCCGACGGCATGCGCAGCGTCGCCGTGGTGCAGCGCTCCTACCTCGAGGCGCTGGTGCGCGCCATGCTGGCGCTGGGTGCGCGCAGCGTCGCCGCGCTGCCGGCCCAGCTGTGCCTGCCGTTGCAGCCGGGCCATGTCAGCGGCGCCATCGGCCACTCCGAGATCACCTTGCGCGACGGCCTGTACCACGGGCTCGGGCTGGCCATGGCCAGCACCCCGGAAACGGCGCTGCAGACGGCGCGCGCGCTGGCCGGCGACGCCCCGCTGACCCTGTTCGTCCCGGCCGCCGAGCTGGGCCAGTACCAGGCGCTGGCGACCGACGCCGGCGCCGCCATCGAACTGGCGGCCGACCAGTGGCCGCACTGGATCGCCGGCTCGAAGACCACCACGCTCGACCTGGTGCCCGCGCTCGGGTCGGCCGGCACCCGCGCCACCGACTGGCAGCGCTGGCGCTGGCCGTTGCGCCTGGCGCTGCTGGCGCTGGTGGTCAACCTGGTCGGCCTGAACGTCCAGTGGCTGCGCCTCAAGCGCGAGGCCGACGCCACCCGCCTGTCGATGCTGCAGACCTTCCGCGCCGCCTACCCGAAAGAAACCGTGATCCAGGACCCGGTGGCGCAGATGCGCATGAACATCGCGCGCGCCAAGGCCGGCAGCGGCCAGCTCGGGCCGGACGAATTCACCTACCAGGCGGCCGCCTTCGGCGAGGCCGCGCGCGGCCTGCCGCGGCCGCTGTCGCTGGCCTCGCTCGATTACCGCGAACGTGCGCTCACCGTCAAGGTCAAACCGGAGTCAGCCGATCCCGGCGTCGTCGGCCAGCTCAAGGGCGCGCTGGCCGCGCGCAGCCTCGGCCTGACCGAACCGGCGGCCGCCACCTGGCTGATCCGCAACACAGGAGCGAAGCCATGAGCGCCGCCAGCAGCATCGGACAAATCAAGGAGCGGCTGGCGGTAGCGTGGCTGGCGCGCACCGAGCAGGAGCGCAAGTTCCTCACCATCGGCGCCGCCGTGGCCGCCGTCTTGCTGGTGTACGCGCTGTTCGTCGCGCCGGCGCTGGCGGGCCGCGCCAAGCTCGAGAAAGAGTTGCCGCAATTGCGCCAGCAGGACGCGCAACTGCGCGCCATGGCGCTCGAAGCGGGCGAGCTGGCGCGCCAGCCTGCGGCCCAGGTCGCGCCGATGACGCGCGAGAGCCTGTCGGCCAGCCTGCTGGCGGTCGGCATCACGCCGGCGTCGCTGGCGATGACGGGTGAATTTGCCCGCGTGCAGCTGACCGGGGTGGCGTTCGCCAACCTGGTCGGCTGGCTCGACGCCCAGCGGCGCGAGAACCGCATCGCGGTGCAGGACGCGGCGATCAGCGCCAGGGAGCCGGCCGGCCAGGTCGACGCCACCCTCACGCTGCGCCAGGACGCCGGGGCGGGGCCGCAGTGATGCGGGCCGTGCTATGGTGTGGCGCGATCGTGCTGGCAGCCGCGCTGACGGTGCTGGTATGTTTCCCCGCAGCATGGCTGGGGCCGATGGTGGAGCAGCAGACCGGCGGTCGTTTGACTCTCGGGGACGCGCAGGGTACGCTGTGGCGCGGTTCGGCCTTTATCGGCGGCGCGCCGGGAGTGGGCGGCGCGGTGACGCCGCTGTTGCCGGGGCGCTTTGTTTGGCGCCTGTCGCCGCTGGTGCTGGTCGGCCACGTCGCGGTGCAGCTGGAAAACCCGCTGGCGCTGTCGCAGCCGATCCGCGTCGAGGGCAACTGGTCGCAGTGGCAGGTCAGCCCGGCCGAGCTGATGCTGCCGGCCGAAGGATTGGCCGGGCTCGGCGCGCCGCTGAACACGCTGGCGCCGAGCGGGGTGATGCGGCTGTCGTGGAGCACGCTCGAGCTGGTGCGCCAGCAGCGGACGGTGGCGGTGATCGGCCGCACGGTGCTGGCGATGAGCGACATGGGGTCGCGCATGACGCCTGTCAAGCCGCTCGGCAGTTATGAATTGGCGATGGACTGGCGTGGCCAGCAGGCGCAGCTGAACCTGAAAACGGTGCGCGGCGCGCTGGTACTGACGGGCACTGGATCGCTCGACCGGGGCCGCCTGCAGTTTTCCGGCCAGGCTTCGGCCGCGAATGGATATGAAGAAACGCTGGGCAACCTGTTGAATTTACTGGGCCAGCGCCGAATGGTGGGCGGCAAGAATATTATCGCGTTAGAGTTCAAATAATGAAAAATCCAGCACACAGCATTTCCCACCGTCCGGCCCTGCGCCGCCTCGCCGCCGCCGTCATGTTGAGCTGCGCGGCTGCGTCGCTGATGGTCCCGGCCGTGGCACAGGAGCCGTCCGCTTCCGGCGCCGCGCTCAACTTCGTCAACGCCGACATGGAGTCGGTCATCAAGGCGGTCGGCCATTACACCGGCATGACCTTCATCATCGACCCGCGCGTGAAAGGCACCCTGACGCTGGTGTCCGAGCACACGCTGACCAAGTCGCAGGCGTTCGCGCTGCTGACCTCGGCGCTGCGCCTGCAAGGCTTCGCCGTCGTCACCGGCGACGGCTACGCCAAGGTGGTGCCGGAAGCGGAAGCCAAACTGCAGTCCTCGCCGACGCTGGTCGGCATGGGCGGCAAGCGCGCCAAGGGCGACCAGGTGGCGACCCAGATCTTCCGCCTCAACTACGAGTCGGCCGCCAACCTGACCGCGGTGCTGCGCCCGCTCATTTCGCCGAACAACTCGATCATGGCCAACCCGGGCAACAACAGCCTGGTGATCACCGACTACGCCGACAACCTGCACCGCCTCGAGAAGATCATCGCCGCGCTCGACGCGCCGGTCGGCGGCGGCGTCGACGTGGTGCCGGTGCGCTACGCCGTCGCCAGCGACGTTGCGGTGATGGTCAGCCGCATGATGGAACCGGCCCCGGGCGGCGATTCGGGCCGCGTCTCCGTGCTGGCCGATCCGCGCACCAACTCGGTGATCGTGCGCGCGCCATCGGCCGCGCGCGCCAACCTGGCCAAGTCGCTGATCGCCAAGCTCGACCAGCCGACCGCGGAGGCGGGCAACGTCCACGTGGTCTACCTGAAGAACGCCGACGCCACCAAGCTGGCGCAGACGCTGCGCGCGGTGGTGTCGTCCGACACCTCGCTGCCGCAGACCCAGCAAGGCACCACCGGCGGCTCGGTCGCTTCCGGCACCCAGGGCGCGACCGGCGGCCAGCAGCCCGGCGGCATGACGGGCGGGCAGACCAGCACGATGAGCCCGCAAAGTCCCGGCCAGACGGTCGGCGGCGGCACTGCCGCCACCGGCGCCGGCTTCATCCAGGCCGATGCCTCGACCAACACCCTCATCATCACCGCCAGCGAGGCGGTCTACCGCAACCTGCGCGCCGTCATCGACCAGCTCGACGTGCGCCGCGCCCAGGTCTACATCGAAGCGCTGGTGGTCGAGGTCAACTCCGACAAGGCCTCCGAATTCGGCGTGCAGTGGCTCGCCGCCAGCGGCGACGAGGCCAGCAAATACCGCGTCGGCGGGGTGCAGAACTTCAACGCCACGCCGGGCAACGGCCTGGTGTCGCTGGTGACCAAGGCGGCCGCGCCGGGCCCCGGTTTTTCGGTCGGCGTGTTCAAGCAGATCAATGGCGCGCTGGGGCTGGGCGCAGTCGCTCACGCACTTGAGGCTGACAACGGCGGCAACATCCTGTCGACGCCGAACATGCTCACGCTCGACAACGAGCTGTCGACCATCAAGGTCGGCCAGAACGTGCCGATCATCAGCGGCCAGTTCACCACCTCGGCCGGCGGCGCCAACGCCAATCCGTTCCAGACCATCGACCGGCGCGATGTCGGCCTCACCCTCAAGGTGCGCCCGCAGATCTCCGAAGGCGGCACCATCAAGCTGGCGATCTACAACGAAAGCTCGAGCGTGGTGCAGTCCAGCCGCACCGACCCGGCCGGCGTGACCACCGACATCCGCATCATCGAGAACAACGTGCTGGCCGACGACGGCCAGATCATCGTGCTCGGCGGCCTGATCAAGGACGACTCGAGCGGCACCGAGGAGCGCGTGCCGGGCCTGGGCAGCATCCCGGTGCTGGGCAACCTGTTCAAGTACCAGTCGCGCAAGCGCACCAAGACCAACCTGATGGTGTTCCTGCGCCCGGTGATCGTGCGCAGCAAGGAAGACAGCAACTCCATCGCGCTCAATCGCTATGACTACATGCGCTCGTCCGGCATCGACGCGCAGCCGCGCGACGCCACGGGGCTGGCCAAGGACCTCGGCGCGCCGGTGCTGCCGGCGCTGACCAACGGCCAGCCGCCACCCGGTGGCACCATGGCGACGGTGCCGCCCAAGCGGGCGGTGACGCCGGCGCCGGCGCGCCCGGGCGCTGTGCAGCCGCCGCCGCAGCCGGTCGAGCCGGCCCCGCTCTACCGGCCGGTCCAGAAGTGAGGTTGAATCAATGAGTAACCTGCTGCCATACGCCTTCGCCCGCGACTTCGGGGTGCTGGCGCGTACCCTCGACGGCGGCGAGCAACCGGTCGAAGTATGGGTCTCCGGCGCCACCGCGCCGGCCGCGATCGCCGAAGTGTCGCGCCGCTTCGGCCGCATCTCGCTGCGCCGCATGGAGCGCGCCGAACTCGAAGCGGCGATCGCCACCGCCTACGCCGGCGCCGGCGGCGACGCTTCGCAGGTGGTCGACGAATTCGACGCCGACCTCGACCTGACCAAGCTGCTGCAGGACGTGCCGGCGATCGAAGACCTGCTCGAATCGTCCGACGACGCGCCGGTGATCCGCATGATCAACGCGCTGCTGACCCAGTCGCTGCGCGAAGGCGCCTCCGACATCCACATCGAGCCGTTCGAGCAGACCTCGGTGGTGCGCTTTCGCATCGACGGCGCCTTGCGCGACGTGGTCCGTCCGCGCAAGGCGATCCACGCCTCGCTGATCTCGCGCATCAAGATCATGTCGCAGCTCGACATCGCCGAAAAGCGCCTGCCGCAGGACGGCCGCATCACCTTGCGCATCGGCGGCAAGCCGGTCGACGTGCGCGTCTCGACCCTGCCGACCGGCCACGGCGAACGCGCGGTGCTGCGCCTGCTCGACAAGGAAGCGGGCAAGCTCGACCTGTCGAACCTGGGCATGAGCCCGGACCTGCTGCCGCAGTTCGATCGCATGATCAACCAGCCGCACGGCATCGTGCTCGTCACCGGCCCGACCGGCTCCGGCAAGACCACCACCTTGTACGCCGCGCTGTCGCGCCTGAATGCCTCGACCACCAACATCCTGACGGTGGAAGACCCGATCGAGTATGACCTGCAAGGCGTCGGCCAGACCCAGGTCAACGCGCGCATCGACATGACTTTCGCCAAGGCGCTGCGGGCGATCCTGCGGCAGGACCCGGACGTCATCATGATCGGCGAGATCCGCGACCTCGAAACGGCGCAGATCGCGGTGCAGGCTTCGCTCACCGGCCACCTGGTGCTGGCGACCCTGCACACCAACGACTCGGCCGCCGCCGTCACGCGCCTGCTCGACATGGGCATCGAACCGTTCCTGCTGTCGTCGTCGCTGCTCGGCGTGATGGCGCAGCGGCTGGTGCGAAAACTCTGCGAGCACTGCAAGCAGCCCGACGGCCAGTACTGGAAAGCGGTCGGCTGCGACAAGTGCGGCCATACCGGTTATCACGGCCGCGTCGGCGTCTACGAGCTGCTCGAAACGACCGACCAGATCCGCGCCCAGATCCACAACCGCGCCTCCGAAGCCGAGATCCGCGCCGCCGCCCAGGCGCACGGCATGAAGACCATGCGCGAGGACGGCGAACGCTGGCTGCTGAGCGGCACCACCACGCCGGCCGAACTGCTGCGCGTGACCAAGGACTGAGGCGCCCATGCCCGCATTTCGCTACGAAGCCGTCGACGTCGGCGGCGCCACCCGCAAGGGCGTGGTCAACGCCGACAACGCCCGCTCGGCGCGCGCCGACCTGCGCAGCCAGGGCCTGACGCCGCTGGCGGTCGACGCCATCGCCGCCCAGGTCGATGCGGCCGGCGTGTCCAAGAGCCGCGGCTTCGGCGAGAAATTGTCGCAGGTCGAACTGGCGTTGTTCACGCGCCAGCTTGCCAGCCTGCTCGAAGCCGGCCTGCCGCTCGAGCAGGCCTTCACCGCCTTGCTCGAACAGGCCGAACGCGCCTACGTGCGCGACCTGGTCGCCTCGATCCGCTCCGAAGTGATGGGCGGCGCCTCGTTCTCCGATGCGCTGTCGCGCCACCCGCGCGACTTCGCCGAGATCTACCGCGCGCTGGTCGCCTCGGGCGAGCAGATCGGCCAGCTCTCGCGCGTGCTGTCGCGCCTGGCCGACTACATCGAGCGCAGCAACGCACTGGTGCAGAAGGTGCGCCTGGCCTTCATCTATCCCGGCATCGTCACCGTCGTCGCGTTCGCGATCGTGATCTTCCTGCTCACCTACGTGGTGCCGCAGATCGTCTCGGTGTTCGCCAACACCAAGCAGAAGCTGCCGCTGCTGACGATGATGATGCTGGCGGTGTCGAACTTCACCCGCGCCTACGGCATCTACGTCGCCCTGATCCTGATCGGCGCCTTCATGGCGTGGCGCCGCGCGCTGAAGAACCCCGACCTGAAGCGGCGCTTCCATACCTGGCTGCTGACGGCGCCGGTGTACGGCAAGTTCGAGCGCAGCATGAACACCGCGCGCTTTGCCAGCACGCTGGCGATCACCACCGGCTCGGGCGTGCCGATCCTGCGCGCGCTCGAGACCAGCCGCGACACGCTGTCGAACGTCGCCATGAAGGAGCTGGTCGAAGAGGCCAGCGCCAGCGTGCGCGAAGGCGTCGGCCTGGCGCGCGCGCTGTCGGCGCAAAAGCATTTCCCGCCGATGCTGGTGCACATGATCCGCGCCGGCGAAATCACCGGCGAACTGCCCGCCATGCTCGAGCGCGCGGCGGCGTCGCAGCAGGCCGACCTCGAACGGCGCGCGCTGACCATCGCCGGCCTGCTCGAGCCGGTGCTGATCCTGGCGATGGGCGTGGTGGTGCTGCTGATCGTGCTGGCGGTGCTGATGCCGATCATTGAAATCAACCA
>CXWL01003545.1_pt1 | contig 31221 bp, 25 predicted proteins | sample 590931 | NCBI WGS metagenome assembly CXWL01 (sample SAMEA3498368, study PRJEB10139) | groundwater metagenome | biome: water well; material: biofilm material | place: Germany | collected 2015-04-27
CCGACACCCAAGGCCCCCATGATCACCAGATCATAGGCATTGGTATTGATGTCTTCGGCCAGCACTTTCCAATTCCGGCCTTCGAGCGAGCGGCGCTCGATCGGAAGATTGTTTTCCGCGCATTTCTTATCGACATAGTCGAGGTAGGAATCGGTGATAATCTGGAGGCCGCGGGTAATCAGCGAATCGTGGATTTGGCGCTGGCGGTCGAGCTCTTTTTCATCGTGGTACTCTTCGGGCAAGCCCGCTTCCATCTGCTTGAAACGCTTATCATGCATTTTGGCTGCATACACGTGGCTCCCCACGATCTTCGAGCCGAAGGCTTTGGCGAAATGAACTCCGACGTCGACGGCCGTATTGGAATGGTCGGAGTTATCGACCGGGACATAGATCGTCTTATACATCAAGGTGTCTCCTCAGGATGCCCTCCAGGCCAGGGCGAACGAGAGTAATTATCAAAAATTCCAAACGGTTGACGTGCTTTCCACGCCTCAAAGAACGTGTATGCTAGCACCGGTCTGAATTCGAATGCAAGGAGCCGGAGGGGCAGCCGGGAGGCAGCGTCAACCGTCAATGGTCATGATCGAACGAGTGAGTAGATAGCCGGCAGCAGAGCCACACGAAACTGCTTGCTAAGTTGTTCAGGAGAAACGGAACTTGTTCATACCTTGGAGGGCTCCGCTCTGACGGGTGATTGAGGCGTGACGTTCGATTTCCGAGACCGGAGTATTTCCTCCAAGGATAGAAGGGCATCGCGCCCAGAGTTCCCCTCGATCCCGTTGATCAGACTCTTGTCCGCATAGGGGCCTGATTCTTTTGGGGCTTGGGACAGAGATCCTGTCCACTTCCGTGGATCCCTGCTTCCCTCTTTCCGTTCCCAGGCTCTGAGACAGGCCTTGGCAATGAACGAGTTCAGCGGCGCCGGGTTATAGAGGAGCTTTCGAATACTGGTCGGAGTCAACATCAGAGGGTTATAGCCGGCCGAGAGGTACCCCTCCTCTAACAGCCGCTCTTCAAGATCCGTGTTCGGCTGAATGCCTAAAAAGAACATGAGGGGGAACACTCGCTCCTCACCAAGAATCGCGGCCACCTTCTTATAAGATTCCACGCTTTGGAGCAGCGTTTCCTCTGTCTCCTTGGGAGAGTTCAAAGAATAGTTAAGAATGACCTTCCCTTTGAACCCCGCCTCTGCCAAATAGCGACAGCCGTCATACAGCCGCTCAAGCTTGAACCCCATGTGGAGGTCGTTCAACACTTCCTGAGAGCCCGACGTAATGGCAACCTCAAGATCGCCGACACCAGACCGAACCATCAGCTTTGCCAGCTCCGGGGTAATGAGTGACGTCCTGATATAGCCAGACCATTCGATCTCCAGCTTCTCGGCAAGGATCCGCTCGAGGATCTCGGTACATTGTGGATAGGCTTCTTTCCCGGTAATAAACTGGGCATCAGTGAACCAGAAACGCCTGGCGCCCCATTGGTGGTAGTGCTGGGAAATATCCTTCACGACCATAGAGGGTGGCCGATAGCGCACCCGCTTTCCCTCAATATAGGGGTAGAGACAGAACGCGCAGTCGTAGGGACAACCTCGCTTCGACTGGACCCCAATGGATTCGCCCAGATATTCCCGATGCTGTGGAAAAATCGAGGTCAGGTAGGGCAAGTCGACCGTGAGCGCATCAAGAAGGGCCGGTGAACCCTGCTGGCCCTTCCGGACGGTCTTTCCCTCTCGGAGGATATAACGCTCTTTCTCCAGCGACTGGCCTTCAACGACCTTGAGAATGGCATCTTCACCTTCACCCAGGATCCCGATGGCGCCTTCCGGGAGCTTCTGAATGAGCTGGTCGGCAAAAGCGGTAAAGGCTCCGCCGCCGATCATGATTTGCGCCTTCGGAAACTCCTTTGCGATCAACCAGGGATAGGAAAGCGCCGCCCGAATATGGCTGTAGTAGCGGTAGAGCTGTTGGAGTCCGGCAAAGGAGGCGATGACCCGCTTGATTGGATTGCTCGCAAAGTAGAAATTGAACGCATGTTCCAGCGAGGAATCTCCCTCATGCGGGGAAAAGATCTGAATGTCGCGCCAGGAGAAGCAAACGAGGTCCGGCTTGAACTCCGTAGCGGCATCCCGGACAGCGCTGATCCGCTGGGAGTCGGGAAAGAGGGAGAGATCCAGGATGCGCTGCCGCACATCCGGCTTACGCCGATGAATAAAATCAGCGAGATAGGTCACCCCGATGGGGTAAACTTTCTTACAGGGGAGGAAAATATATAAAATAGAATTCATAAATTATCAATGTTCAATGGTGAATGTTCAATCGCCAGAGCTGTGAGTTTCGCAGTTTCAATTGATTGAACATTGAGCATTGAAAATTGCTACTTCGTAGCGATGTGTATCGCCACGATCCCGCCGCTCAGGTTGCGGTACGTGACCTGGCGAAAACCTGTATCGAGGAGCATCTGCTTCAGTCGTTCCTGGTCCGGGAAATTCCGAATGGAGGCAGGGAGGTATTCGTAGACACCCGTCGTATCATGCGCCACCTTCGTGCCGATCCAGGGAAGAAGCCGGAACGAGTACCAATCGTAGAGGGCTCGCAGCCACCCAAAGATTGGCCGGGAGAATTCCAGACATACAAACGTTCCGCCCGGTTGCAAGATTCGGTGAATGTCCGCAAGCGCTTGCCGTAGATTGCCCACATTCCTCATGCAAAACCCTGTGGTCACAGCATTGAACGTCTCGTTCGGAAAGCCTAGATGTTCGGCATTGGCTTCAAGACAGGTAATCTTCTTCCCCAGACCCCGGCTTGTAACTTTTTTCAACCCCTCGACAAGCATGGCATGGTTCAAGTCTGAGGCAATCACGCGGCCATTGGCTCCCATGCGGGGTTCGACCAGGAGCGCGAGATCGGCTGTGCCGGACCCGACATCGAGTGCCCGGCCTCCCGTAGTAACGGGGACATAGGAGGCGGTGATTTTCTTCCACCGGTAGTGCAGCCCAAAGCTCAGAAGCGTGTTGTTGAGATCGTAGACGCCGGCGATCGACGTAAACATCCGCTGGACGGCCTGTTCACGGGCCGAGCCAGTCCAAGTCGAAACGGCTTGGGCTGGAGGCGTGGCTGATGAAGCCGGATGTTCTTCAAGCTGAAGCATGCCGTGATGGTTGCACTCGCTTCGACGTGTTGTCAAGCATGGAGTCGCCTGCATGGAGTCGTCGGCTGCTTGGTGAATGTGAAACCCTCTGACAGGAAACATTCCTGGCGAATCAAAGGATGAAAATCCTTGTTACTACTAGGGAAAACGATTATAGGTGCTTCCAGACTATGGCACGAAGATTCTTTCGCTCCTCCATACAAGAGCTGGAAGCGTTGTGTAAGGAGAAACACAACAACGTCGATTTTCTTCTTGCGTTGGAAGAGGAGCTGAGCCAACGGAAAACTGAGCGTGCAGCAAGATTGCGCAATCAGATCAAGGAAAGGCTTGTAGTATTGAGGCCTGGAACATCATCGAAAGAGCAGATTCCCGCAGAATTACCGCCACCTCGATCATCCCAGCATCAATCGGTTCCTCACCCGCACGAAAAGCAAGAGCCGCACCATCCTCATTCGCTTCGCCCTGAAAATCCTGTTGTAGGCCTACCCTCAGGGGCTAAGGGAGAGCCTCTGCCGCTGCCACCAATTACTAACAGACCGGACGATGTCCTTTCGGCGTGGACGGCGCTGGAAGTTCTCTCGCCACAAGTCTATGTCCGGTCTGAAGACTTAGCTAGTGGTGACAAAAAGCGAGTCGTCACGCTAAGCGAGTCACCGCTTCCGTGGGAACGAGGCGACAAGTCACGGCCTAATCAACGTCTTTACTATCAGGTTGTTCTCGGCTCAATAAAGATGGAATCAGCGATAGGGTGCCTCATCGAACGATATGGTGATAACCGCGAAGAGAGACCAGGTGTACGTGGCAAGGCAGCTCTCGCTATTGTCGTGGTTGATCGCCACGGTCAACTCGTTGAGTCGCCAGCAGTTGGGATTTCTAGCTTCGGCTGGGGTGTAATGTCCGCGCTAAACGGCGAGTTGGCAGACCTTGGGCGATGGTCAGCCATTGAATCACAGTTGGTTGAACGAACCGAGAAGCTCCTTCTCGGAATAGTGCCGGGAGATGAAGACAGAGAGGAACGTCGAGCGCGTCCACTTACACAAGCGGCGTTGTTTGCCACATACGAAGCGCTTGTTCATGAACTGGGTTTGCCAAGGGAATGGGTTGAGCCACCCGAGTTTGCAATTCGCTCATACGTCTATTTCAAGGATCCTAACCCCCCTGAGCCTCTTTTACTCAATAGCTTCTTTCTCACAGACCTCGCGCTCGCTCATAAGCTGTTTGCGGAGGGCAAAGCGCCGCAGAATCTCCGACGCTATCTCGGCGTCGAACATCCACAGAACCGTCGAGATCTGTTGCACGATACCGCCACATTGGCAGAAGCTGTTAGCCCTGGTTTCACCCAGCCCTCACGCTGGCCTGGCATAGACCGTTCCCCGCTGGTATTACTTCAGCAAGCGGCCGTCAACCTGTCATTCCGAGAAACGAAGACTGGTGGGTTGCTCGGTATCAATGGGCCACCTGGCACTGGAAAGACAACGTTGCTTCGGGATCTGGTTGCCGGAGTGGTTACTGAAAGAGCTGAAGTAATGGCTAAATTCGACGATCCAGAGACTGCGTTCGAGCATTCTGGAGAAAAACTCAAGGCTGGCACGAGCTGGATTCATCTCTATCGGCTAAATCCAACTTTGCGTGGGTTCGAGATGGTGGTGGCATCATCAAACAACAAAGCGGTCGAGAACGTGAGCGCAGAACTTCCGAGCCTTAGCGCCATCGCGAATGACGCCCAGGAGCTGCGTTACTTCAAGACGCTGTCTGACGCAATGCATCAATCTGATACCTGGGGAGCTATTGCCGCTGTTTTAGGCAATATGCAGAATCGCAGCCGGTTCAAGCAGGTCTTTTGGTGGGACGACGACAACGGGCTTAGCAACTACCTACGAGCTGCAACGGGTTTAGCCAGAGACGTAGAAATAACCGATCCGGAAACAGGGCATGTCGATCATCGAACACCACGCATTGTCGAAGCAGAGCAGCCGCCATCTAGCCGAGAGGAAGCCCTCGAGCGGTGGAGGAGTACCCGGAAGCGATTCCTGAAAGCGTTGAATGAAAGCCGCCGTCAGCAAACATGGCTGGAGAGTCTCTACGCCGAGTTAAAACGATTGCCTGCGTTGGCTGAGGGGAAAGCAAGCACCAAAACGCAATGTGATACTGCAATAAAAACCGCCCAACAACTCAAAGATGCGGAATCGATAACTCAACAGGCAGAAACCGAAGCAGGGCATCAGCTTGAATATACAGACCAAGAGCTTCGCACACATGGCTTGGCAAAGCCGGGATTCTGGGCGCGATTGTTCAGAACGCGCCTTGCACGCGAATGGTCAGTCAAGTTGGCATCTCTCCGCGCCAATCATCGCGGAGCGAAGATGCAACATGCAAAAACAACTGCGGAACGCCAGCGCATCAAAGATGAACTCCGTCTGGCTGTGCTCGAACAGCAGAACGCCGAAACTGCCTGGCAAGCGGCTCGCGCACAACATCAGCAGGCGAAGCAACGACTCGTTGAGGCTCAGCAGAGGCAGGGGGTTATCCTTGCAGATGATGCGTTCTTCTCGTTAGAGCACGTCAAGCGGCACCAAGTAACACCGTGGTTTTCTCCATCTACCCAACGCCTGCGTGACGAGGTTTTCATTTCCGCGATGGCGGCGCACCGTGCTTTTATTGACGCAGCTGCCAAGCCCCTGCGTCACAACCTCGGAGCCTTGATGAATGTGTTCACGACACAGACGCTGCAAGGCCATGAGAAACAGGTGTTGTTGCCGGATCTGTGGGCCTCACTTTTCCTTGTAGTGCCATTGATCTCAACGACATTTGCGTCTGTCAACAGAATGCTGGGCAAGTTGCCACCTGAAAGTCTCGGCTGGCTGTTTGTGGACGAGGCTGGCCAAGCATTGCCGCAAGCTGCAGTGGGCGCACTCTTGCGAACTCGCCGAGCCGTTGTTGTTGGCGACCCTGTTCAGATTGAGCCAGTGGTTGCGCTTCCTGATACATTGACACAGGCCGTTTGTCGCCGTTTTGGGGTAGACCCTGACCACTATTCGGCCCCATCAGCTTCGGTGCAGGCCTTAGCTGACTCTGCGTCCTCCTATACCAGTGAGTTCCAAACCCATGTCGGTAGTCGGAATGTCGGTGTGCCGTTGTTAGTGCATCGGCGATGTTCAGAACCGATGTTCAGTATCTCCAACACGATAGCCTACTCCGGTCTGATGGTGTCCGCAAAGTTACCCAAACCGTCTACCATCCGCGATGTGCTTGGCCCTTCTACGTGGATTCACGTCGAAGGTAGCGGTGTGGGTAAGTGGTGCCAAGAGGAAGGCGAGGAGGTTCTGCGCATGCTCCGTCAACTAAAGCAAATGGGTGTAAAGCCAGACCTTTACGTCATCACACCTTTTGTCATTGTCGCAGACCGATTGTGCCAAACAATACGTGAGAGTGATGTGCTCAGAGGATGGGTCGAGGATGAATGGCACTGGATCAACGAGCGAATTGGCACCATACATACCGCACAAGGACGTGAAGCTGAGGCGGTCATTCTCGTACTGGGAGCACCGCACCCGACACAAACCGGCGCGCGTGGTTGGGCTGGTGGCCGACCGAATTTACTGAACGTAGCGGTCACACGCGCGAAGGAAGCCATTTACGTTGTCGGCAACCGACGACTTTGGCGTGAGGCCGGTTTATTCAGAGAACTTGATAGGCGGCTTCCATGAAACAATTTCAAGTCAACGCGGATTGCTCAGTCGGAGTTGAACTGAGACCCGCGTGACTTCTGCACGCCCACTATAGTCCACGCCTCATGCATAATCCCGCCCCTGATGCATAACTCGATCATCATAAAGGAGCGTGAGAGTACAATCTCAAGAACATCGATGCGATGGTCCCCCGCGACCGGCTCGTCGTGATCACTGACCGGAGGGGAAGGCGCTCACTCCCCGAATAAAGTCAGGCCGGCTACCATCTGAAAGTGCCGTTTATTTCGTGTCATCAGAGGAAGACGCTTGACGAGGGCGGTGGCAGCGATGAGCGCGTCACCTTTGTCGAGTGAAAGATGCAGGCGGCGAAGATCGGAGTATCGAGCGGCAATGGAATCGGACAGGGGAATGAGCCGGCATCGGGTCAACTCGACCAAAATCGATTCCCGTTCAGCATCGCGGAGCCCGGGCTTGCCCAGCAGTTCCTTTTTCGTGATGATGGAATAGTAGACGGTGAATCGGGCGGAATCGAACAGAGCGTGAAACCGGCTTGCATTGAAATAATCGATGAAGATGTCGGTATCTACGAGGACCGAGATTTTTGCCATGCTTCAATCTCAGCCAGGAATGCGTCATCGGACTGTTTTCGGCCCTGTTTCCGGAGTGCGGTCACATAGTCGGCGCTATCATCCACGTCTGTATGCCCATACGGGTTGAATTTTTCCCTCACGAGATTTTCGAGGACGGTCACAGGATAGACCCCTCTGCGCTTGGCTGCCTTGACGACCGCGCTTTTCAGCGCCGGGTCGAATGAAAGTGTCCATTTCTCTTTTTTTAATGCGGCCCTGGGCATACCGCCCTCCTGTTGAATCATACGTATAGTAGACGTACGATTCAACAGTGTCAAGGGTGGAGGTTGAGTGCTATAATCCCGCCCCTATGCATAACTCGATCGTCATTAAAGGGGCAAGGGAGCACAACCTCAAAAACATCGACGTGACGATCCCGCGCGACCGGCTCGTCGTCATCACAGGGCTGAGCGGGTCGGGCAAGTCGTCGCTGGCCTTCGATACGATCTACGCCGAGGGGCAGCGGCGGTATGTCGAATCGCTCTCGGCCTATGCCCGGCAGTTTCTCGAACAGATGGGCAAGCCTGACGTCGATTCGATCGAAGGGCTTTCGCCTGCCATTTCCATCGAACAAAAGAGCACCAGCCACAATCCCCGGTCCACAGTCGGCACCGTGACGGAAATTTATGATTACCTCCGTCTCCTCTTTGCCAGGATCGGGCGCCCCTCCTGCTTTCAGTGCGGCGAGGAAATCACGGCGCAGACCGTGCAGCAGATGGTCGATGCCATCGGTCTGCTTCCGGAAGGAAGCAAGTTTCAGCTCTTGGCCCCCATCGTCCGCGGTAGGAAGGGGGAATATCGCAAAGAACTCCTCGACATGCGCAGGGCCGGTTACGTCCGGGCCAGGGTCGATGGTCGCCTGATCGACTTGGACGAGGACATTGCGCTCGATAAACAGAAGAAACACACGATCGAGATCGTGATCGATCGGCTAGTGATGAAGCCCGGCGAGGCACTGACAAGACGGCTGGCCGACTCGGTGGAGACCGCGCTGAAACTCGCCGGCGGACTCGTCGGGGTGCTCACGGACAACGGAAAAATCTTCCTCTATAGCGAGAAACTCGCCTGCATCCGCTGCGGGGTCAGTTACCCGGAAATTACGCCGCGCGTCTTTTCGTTCAACAGCCCACACGGAGCCTGTCCTGCTTGCGACGGCATCGGCTACGCGATGACACCTGGCTCTTCTGACGATGAAGATTTCACCTTGCTGGAACCCTGCGACGTCTGCAAGGGCGCGAGGCTCCGCCCTGAAAGTTTATCGATCAAGTTGGCCGCACAATCGATCGCGGAGGTAACCCATCTGTCTGTTCGAGCTGCAGCAGACTTTTTCAGTTCATTGAAACTCACCGAGCGTGAACTGATGATCGCCCAGCGCATTTTGAAAGAGATTCGTGAACGGCTCGGGTTTCTCGTCAATGTCGGTCTGGATTACCTGACGCTGGATCGAGCCGCCGCCACGTTGTCCGGTGGAGAAGGGCAGCGCATTAGGCTCGCCACGCAAATCGGCTCCGGCCTTGTCGGCGTCCTCTACATCCTCGACGAGCCGTCGATCGGTCTCCACCAGCGGGATAATCGGCGCTTGCTCCAGACCCTGCTGCGCCTGCGAGACCTGGGCAACACGGTAGTGGTGGTCGAACACGATGCGGAAACCATGATGGCGGCGGACCATCTGTTGGACATGGGGCCGGGCGCCGGGACGCACGGCGGCCAAGTTATTGCCCAAGGCACGCCACACGAGGTCATGGGGAATCTCGACTCGCTGACAGGCCAGTATCTTCGAGGCACACACATGGTCAGCCTCCCTCGTCGTCAACGAGCGGCCAAGGGATTTGTATCGATCGTGGGGGCGAAGAAGCACAATCTCAAGGGGATGACCGCTAAGATTCCACTCGGTCTCCTCACCTGTGTGACCGGCGTGTCCGGATCCGGGAAAAGTACTCTGGTGCTTGAAGTCCTGTTCCATTCTCTCTCCCAGTTGCTCTATCACAAAAAACCGAAGATCGATGGCTGCAAGGAACTGCTGGGCGTTGAGGCGCTGGATAAAGTGATCGACATCGACCAGGCCCCGATCGGCCGGACTCCACGCTCAAATCCTGCAACCTACACAGGCCTATTCGGTTTTATCCGAGATCTCTATTCCAATCTCCCCGAGTCCCGCATTCGCGGTTACAAGCCAGGCCGCTACAGTTTCAATGTGAAGGGCGGCCGCTGCGAGGCCTGCCAGGGCGATGGGCTAATCAAGATCGAAATGCATTTCCTGCCGGATGTCTATGTCACCTGCGAGGTCTGTAAAGGCCAACGGTACAACCGCGAGACCATGGAGATTCACCATAAGGGGAAGAGCATCGCCGACGTGCTGAACATGACGGTGGACGATGCCGTGGAGTTCTTCGAACATATCCCATACATCAAGCGGAAGCTCGACACCCTACACGATGTCGGGTTGCACTACGTGAAGCTTGGCCAGTCCGCCACGACGCTGTCCGGGGGCGAGGCGCAACGAGTCAAACTCTCGCGCGAACTGTCGAAACGTCCGACCGGACGCACAATGTATATCTTGGATGAACCGACGACCGGACTTCACTTTGCCGATGTGCAGCGATTGCTCGATGTACTGGATCGGCTCGTTGAAGCCGGCAACACTGTGGTCGTGATCGAACATAATCTCGACGTGATCAAGAATGCGGATTGGATCATCGACCTCGGGCCTGAGGGTGGCGATCGAGGCGGTGAGATTGTCGCGGAAGGACCGCCAAGAGAGATTGCCAAGTCGAAGCGGTCGTACACGGGACAAGTGCTAAAAGAGGCGGGGGCAGAATAAGTACATCCCGTTGACGGAATTGCTCGTCCGCAATGGAGTCTCTCCGGTTCTGCGCCAGAATATCGAAGACCCGCCTTTCTGATTAACGGCACGCTATAAATATTAGAACTGACCGTTGATTATTAGGGACACCTCATCCAGGTGCCGGGTACCTCCGACTGGCCATGGGCACCGACGCAGTCGTTTGGAATATGCGCGTCCAACCTTGTCGCACTACCGACTCACGGGTTCGAAGCTAACGATGCGATCGCAGCCATCATGATCTCGACACCTCGACAACTCAGGCTGAAGCGAATATAGCCAAACGCATTGGCTGATCACGTCGATGGGGAACTGATGGCGTGGATAGCTGCGCTTAGAAATCGTCGTGTTCTTGCAGCACAGCCACGTTCAAGTGACAATGGCGACTCGGGTGCATCGCCGTTGATTGAGCCATAGCGCTCACTGGAAGTCCGTATGCAGATGCGGGCACGGGGTTACGCAGTTGGCGCGCGTAAGGATCCTGTCAGCGAGCGATGTACGCATCGTTGCAGGGTCGAAAATCGGTATCGAACCGATGATTTCGAGGGAGCACCGTGGATACTGAGCTGGCCACACGAATTGCGAACAATCCGAACTATAAAGCGCTAAAAGCTAAGCGAACCCGCTTCGGTTGGTGGCTGATCCTGGTGATGATGATCGCCTATTACGGCTTCATTCTGCTAGTGGCGTTCAACAAGAGCTTTCTGTCACAGAAACTTGGCGCCGGCGTGATGACCCTGGGCATTCCGATCGGCTTCGGCGTCATCGTGTTCACGATCGTGCTCACCGCCTACTATGTGAATCGGGCCAACCGCGAGTTCGATGCGCTGTCCGACTCCATTGCCAAAGAGGTACTGGAGTGATCGGGTTGCATCGCACGTATCCCAATGCGATGCGTTCCGGTCTGATCGTAGCGGCGTTGTGCGCTGTCGCTGGATCGGTGTACGCCGCAAGCCCGGATGTCGGCCAGACACAGAAGCAGGCGGTCAATTGGACAGCAATCTGCATGTTCAGTGTGTTTGTATTACTCACGCTGTTCATCACGAAATGGGCGGCGGCCCGAACCAAGTCGGCGGCTGCTTTTTATACAGCGGGCGGGGGTATTACGGGTTTCCAGAACGGTCTGGCGATTGCCGGTGATTTCATGTCTGCGGCATCGTTCCTAGGTATTTCGGCAGCGGTGATGGCCAGTGGCTACGACGGCCTCATCTACTCGATCGGCTTTTTGGTCGGCTGGCCGGTACTCACGTTCCTGATGGCCGAGCGCCTGCGCAACCTCGGCAAGTTCACCTTCGCCGATGTCGCCGCCTTCCGGTTCAAGCAGGCGCCGATACGCATCTTCGCGGCCTCCGGCACGCTGGTGGTGGTGTCGTTCTACCTGATCGCGCAAATGGTTGGCGCCGGCCAGTTGATTAAGCTCCTGTTCGGTCTCGAATACTGGATGGCGGTGGTCATCGTCGGCGCGCTGATGATGGTCTACGTGTTGTTCGGCGGCATGACAGCAACCACCTGGGTGCAGATCATCAAGGCCTGCATGCTGCTGGGCGGCGCAACCTTCATGGCTTTCATGGTGCTGCTGAATTTCGGCTTCAGCCTGGAGGCAATGTTTGCCAACGCGGTTGAGATCAAAACCGGCCTGGCCACAGCCGCGGGCAAGACGTCGACGGAAGCGGCGGCGGACGGGCAGTCGATCATGGGACCGGGCAACTTCGTCAAGGACCCGATCTCGGCAATCTCGTTCGGCATGGCGCTGATGTTCGGCACAGCCGGCCTGCCGCACATCCTGATGCGTTTTTTTACGGTACCGAACGCCAAGGAAGCGCGCAAATCTGTGATGTGGGCGACCGGATGGATCGGCTATTTCTACCTGCTGACCTTCATCATCGGTTTCGGCGCTATCACCTTTGTATTGACCAACCCGGAGTTCCTCGATGCGAATGGCGCGCTCAAGGGCGGCAGCAACATGGCAGCGGTGCACCTGGCCAACGCGGTAGGTGGCAATGTGTTTCTCGGCTTCATCTCGGCCGTGGCATTCGCCACCATCCTGGCGGTCGTTGCCGGTCTCACGCTGTCTGGCGCGTCAGCCGTGTCACACGACCTGTACGCGACGGCTATCAAAGGCGGCAAGGCCGACGGCGCTTCCGAGTTGCGGGTGTCGCGCATGACCACGGTGGCGCTGGGGATTCTGGCCGTGTTGCTGGGTATCGTGTTCGAGAAACAGAACGTGGCGTTCATGGTGTCCCTGGCGTTCGCGATTGCGGCATCGGCCAACTTCCCGGTGTTGTTCATGTCAGTGTTGTGGAAGGACTGCACGACCCGCGGCGCTGTCATTGGCGGTTTTCTTGGGCTGATTTCATCGGTGTTGCTCACGATCGTATCGCCTTCAGTGTGGGAAGCGACCTTGGGCTATCCGAAAGGCAGCGCGTTGTTCCCCTACACCTCGCCGGCGCTGTTCTCGGTCACGATCGGATTCGTAGGCATCTGGTTGTTCTCGATCCTTGACCGAAGCAGCCAGGCGGCAAAGGACCGTGGCGGATTTCTGGCCCAACAGGTGCGCTCGGAGACCGGCATCGGCGCGACGACCGCATCCAGACACTAGAAAGACCATGGGGGCGCGCCCTTCCCACAGAGGAAAAACAGACGAATATGGAGGATCATTAATAGGAAGGATAGCGGTTGTTCAACGCGCGCAGTGAAAAATAACTCAACCATCCCGCTGTGGAGGAATGAATGCTATGGCGACTCCCTCCATATCCATCCCCCCCCACGAAGAGAGAAATGAAAAGAACGGCTGAGGGCGCTAATGGATTTTAGCCGTACATTCGGATGCCCAATTGAAACCAATCCGGAAAATGATTACCCTAGCGCGAGCTGTGCCCCTCATCTTTATGGAGTGCTAATCCATGGCTACGAAGAAAAAAGAGCCAACAACGGCGAAGGTACCGGCGCCCACTGGTGGAGGTTCGACAGAAGATTTTGAAAAGCTCGGCATGTTCTATTTGGGTCGGCCTTACGACATGACAACCAAGCAGTCCAAACCCGGCTGGCTGTTGTATGACTCGAAGGACCTGGTCACCCATGCCGTCTGTGTCGGGATGACCGGCAGCGGGAAGACCGGTCTCTGTATCGGGCTTCTCGAAGAAGCGGCGATCGATGGGATTCCCGCGCTGATCATCGATCCCAAAGGCGACCTTGCCAACTTGATGCTGAATTTTCCGCAACTGCGGGGTGAAGACTTTGCACCATGGGTCAATGAGGACGATGCCCGCAAGAAGGGACTCTCGCCGGCTGACTATGCAACGCAGCAGGCCGAGATGTGGAAGAAAGGCTTGGGGGATTGGGGCCAGAGGGGCGAGCGGGTTCAGAAGCTCCGCGATGCAGCGGATGTGGTGGTCTATACACCCGGCAGCAACGCGGGCATTCCAGTGTCCATCCTCAAGTCCTTCGCGGCGCCGTCGCAGGAGATTCTGGACGATTCCGAGATGCTGCGTGAGCGGATCAGCACGACGGTGACAAGTCTGTTAGGTCTCGTCGGTGTCGAGGCCGATCCCATCAAGAGTCGCGAGCACATTCTCTTGTCGACGATTCTTGACCATACCTGGAGGGCAGGACAGGATCTGGATCTGGCCACATTGATCCAACAGATTCAGACTCCGCCCGTGACCAAGATCGGTGTGTTGGATCTGGACTCGTTCTATCCCTCGAAGGAACGGTTCGCACTTGCCATGCAGTTGAATAACTTGTTAGCAGCGCCAGGATTTTCTGCCTGGCTGGAAGGCGACGCGCTCGATGTCGGGCAGATGCTCCATTCGCCGGGAGGCAAGCCGCGGCTCGCCATTTTCTCGATTGCCCATCTCAACGATGCTGAACGTATGTTTTTTGTAACCTTACTGCTGAGCCAGACGCTCGGCTGGGTGCGGGCGCAGTCCGGAACCACCAGCCTCCGCGCCATCCTCTATATGGACGAAATCTTCGGCTACTTCCCCCCAGTCGCCAATCCGCCTTCAAAGCAACCCTTGCTGACGTTGCTGAAACAAGCCCGCGCGTTCGGTCTGGGCGTCGTGTTGGCAACCCAGAACCCCGTCGATCTGGACTACAAAGGTTTGGCGAATACCGGTACCTGGTTTATCGGACGGCTGCAAACCGAGCGAGACAAAGCGCGTGTCCTGGAAGGACTGGAAGGCGCCGCCGCAAGCAGCGGGAAGAAGTTCGATACACAGGGGATGGAACAGCTTCTCGCCGGCCTCGGCAATCGAGTCTTTCTCATGAACAATGTCCACGAAGATGCACCGGAGGTTTTCCAAACGAGGTGGACGCTGTCCTACCTGCGAGGCCCACTGACGCGGACACAGATCAAGATGCTCATGGAGCCCGTGAAGCGTGAAACGTTAAACGTGAAACGTGAAACGTCCGGGACCTCGCACTCAGCACTCAGCACTCAGTCCTCAGCACTGAAAGCACGTCCCATGCTCCCCCCTGATGTGCCGCAACATTTTATTCCGATCCGGGGTAGCCAACCGAGCGGCAGTTCGTTGATCTACCAGCCGATGTTGCTCGGCGCAGCGCAAGTTCGGGTATCAGACAGCAAGGCCGGTGTGGATGTGACACAGGATGTGACTATGCTCGCGCCGATTTCGGATGGCGCGGTGGCGGTGGACTGGAATGGGGCCATGGAAGCGAGCTTGACCCTGGCTGATTTGGAGTCGGCGCCAGCAGATGGTGCGCAGTTCGGATCTGTTCCTGGCGCTGCGAGCAAAGCCAAGAGTTATGAAACCTGGAACAAGGACTTTTCCGGATGGCTATTCCGCACCCAGAAAGTCGATCTCCTCAAGAGCCCCAGCACGAAAGAAGTGTCGAAGCCCGGCGAGTCCGAGCGGGATTTCCGTGTACTGCTCCAGCAATCCGGTCGTGAAGCCAGGGATAAACAATCGGACAGCCGGCGTCAAAAGTACGCGCCGAAGATTGCCGCGCTGCATGATCGGATCAGGCGTGCAGGACAAATGGTCGAACGGCAGCAGGCGGAATCTCGATCGAGTCAAATGCAAGCGGCGATTTCGGTCGGCGCCTCGATTCTAGGGGCGTTTCTCGGAAGAAAAACCGTCAGCGCGACAAACATCGGCCGGGCGACAACGGCGATTCGCGGAGCCGGACGAGCGATCAAGGAATCGAAAGACGTGGGGCAAGCCGAAGAAAATGTCGCGGCATTGCAGCAACAATTGGCCGACCTCGAAGCACAGTTCAAAACGGAGACCGATGCGCTCGCTGCGGCAACCGATCCCCTTAACGAGAAACTCGAAACCCTCTCGCTCAAGCCGACCAAAGCCAACATTGCGGTGAAACTCGTGGCCCTCGCCTGGACACCCCACTGGCGCGACTCGGGCGGCGCAACAGTACCAGCTTGGTCCTAGCCCGCATTATTCATGACGGTTCGTCGCAACAGCGGATCGGCGATTGCAGCAGAAGCGCTCATGAATAATGCGGGCTAGTCCGTGAATGGTGAGTGGGACAGGTGAGACGGTTGCAAGGCTGAAGTATTCGGACCTTCGGCCTTTCCCACCTTCAGCCCTCGGCTGACTTACCCTCAGTCACTTGGAAATAGCAGAACCCTTCGTGTTCGACGAGTTTTTTCGCCATCACCCCTGCGGCGGTCTCGAGCGAAGCCGCCAGCGTTTCGTTCTGCGTGCCGAAGACACTTCCACCGCGCACGGTTTTTCCGACCAGGGAAGTCACGGCAGCTTCGGCGCGCAGGGCGTCACGGGTCACTCGGGCCAAGGCCTCCAGTGAAATCATGGGACGATTGGCATCGAATTCAGGGTAAGGCGACTCCTGGGAGTTCGGCGCCACTCGCAAAGCGGTCGCGCCATGTACTGCCGGCACTCGATAGGCCGCGTCGAAGAAGGCTTCCAGGAAAATGCGCATGAGATCGGCGCTGACACGTTGCGAGTCGACCGTCGTGGCCGAGATGCGAACTGAGTCGGCAGGGCTCACTTCAAGTCCTGTCGAGATCCCTGGGAACAGCAAGGCATTGCCGCTTCGATCGACAAATCCCCTCGAAGCGACTTTCACCACTCTGCGCAGGCCGTCCCCCGATGCAGCCGGTTCTGCCATGAACCTGAGATCGCCAAAATAGGCCTTGTTGTATGCCAGTAGCATCCGGGCGAAGCGAGAGGCATCCTGTTCGAGTTGATCCTCATCCAGACCGAGATGCCCATGCCATTGTCTGGCTACTTCGATGACCTCTGTGAGTTTGCCTAGATCGACGTGCGCGTTCGCATCGTTGGCCACGTCATCGAGGACGTCGGCAAGGATGTAGAGGGAAGTGTCCTTGCCCTGATGACGCCAGCGGATCCTATCGATGAGGGATGTCAGAGGACGGACGCTGGTTGCCTGACCCTCCGGGGATTGCAGGAACAAGGAATCGGGCGAGGCGCTGGGGTCACGTCGTTCGTTCAGCGGTTCATTGTGGGCTTGACTGGTGCAGGCCAGGAACTTCGTCACGAGCTCTTTCTTGTCATCCAACTTCTGCCGGAACCCTCCACGGTGGAGATCCAGTTGGTCGCGCAGTTGCAAGACCGCCCCACTGCAGCCCGCATGCACGAGTAGGAGGGCCAGCAGGGCAATTCGCACTTGCGGCAATCGCTTCATCGTTGCTTCTTATCAGATAGATAGGCTGAAGTTAGTGTCTCCCCCTAACAGCCTTCAGCCTGAACCCCTGGGTTAGTGTTTGCGATCTTTCTGCATGATTTTATCGGTCCAGGCCAACAGGATGGCGGAGCCAATGAAGGTCATGTGGATAAAGATCTTCCATTTGATGTGTTCGAGATCTTCATTCGCGATGTTGACGAATGATTTCAGGAGATGAATGCTGGAGATGCCGATCAGGGAGGCAGCGAGCTTAATCTTGATAGTGCCTGGGTCGATGTGGGTCAACCAATCCGGACGATCGGCATGGCCCTCCAGATCTAATTTGCTCACGAAAGTGGCGTAGCCGCCGATGATCACCATCGTGAGCAAGTTCGCCACCATTGTGACGTCGATCAGCCCCAGGACGCCCAGCATGAAAACTGTCTCTTGCTGCTGATTGACGTGCCACACCATCTCCCACAGTTCGATGAGAAATTTGTACGCGTACAGCAGCTCGGCCACGATGAGGCCACCGTAGAGTGGGGCTTGAATCCACCGGCTGGCGAACACGATCGTTTCGAATACGTGCTCAACAGGGTTGATGGGGGCGTGGGGGTGCTTCACTGCGGCAGATTCTGAAGGATCGGAATGACTCACGGCGCACTATCCTAGTCGGCAAGGGGGGGAGCTGTCAATTTCAACGACCCTGTCGTTCGCGAAAGGTGAGACGTAAAAGGTGAAAAGTTTCGGATGAAGAGACTTCGGTGGTCCTGCGTCTCACATTTCACTTTTCACGTCTCACGCCTAACGATCCTCGTATGCTGGCGGACTTTATCAACAGCCTGCTAGTCATCCAGATGATGGTCGAGCGCATAGCGAATCAATTCGGCGGTGGTGGTGAGTTGCAGCTTATCCAAGAGGCGGCCTCGATAGGTACTGACAGTCTTGACGCTGAGAGTGAGAGACTGCGCGATGCTTTTGAGTGACTGTCCTCGGGCTATGTGTACTAGAACCTCATGTTCTCGCTCCGATAATGTGGAGGAGCCGGGGCCTGTTGAGCTCTTGCTCAAGCTGTCGGCCATATGCTCCCCGATGGAAGCGGTGACATACATACGGCCGCTCAGAACTTCCTTGACGGCCCTGGCCAGCTCTTCCGGCGCAGTCTGTTTGGTGAGGTAGGCCATGGCCCCTGCATGGAAGACACGAACGGCATATTGCTCCTCAGGGTGCAGGCTCAAGACCATCAGCGGGAGTCTGGGCCTTGTACGGTGTAGCGCGCCCAGCAGCTCCAATCCACTCTGATCGGGAAGATTGATATCCACGATCGCCAGATCCCAAGGCTGCTGCTGCACTGCAGCTATCCCCTTCCGGCTGGTATTTGCTTCTCCAACTTCGACGTGCGCGAAGGTCTCCTCAAGAATCTGTTTCACGCCCCGGCGCACGACCTCGTGATCGTCGATGACGAGAATTCTTACCGACTCAGCCTCAATCTGTGTCGTAATCATGAGGCAACGCACTCCGTAGCCGGCAGGGAAACATAGGCTCTGGTTCCGGCTCCGGACGTTCCTTCAATATGGAAGCGGCTGCCCAGGATGGAGGCCCGCTCCTGCATTCCTCGAAGCCCAAAAGAACGAGGCCTGGTTATCCTCTCGTTGGTAATCCCTTTTCCGTTGTCAATCACTTCTAACGTCACCGTGCCGCCGTCCTGGTACAACCGGATCTGAACCTGCGAGGCGGCAGCGTGACGCATCACATTCGTCAGCAATTCCTGCGCAATTCGAAAGAGTGCGGCAGACACTTCGGGAGGCAGCACGATGGATAACAACTTCGGAGCCACGTCTATTGCACAATGCGCGCCCATGCGATCCTGAAACGTCATGGCCAGACATTCCAGCGCCGGGACCAATCCAAGATCGTCCAACATCGCGGGGCGCAGCGATGCCGCTTTTGCTCGAACGGACGCCAAGAGCGCGTCGACCGATTTCGACATGGCTTGAACGTTGTTCAGTAGGTCCCCGCCGCCGGTTGGAGCGGGCGATTGCGCAAGCGTCCTGCCGAACCATGCCAGATCAAATTTCAAGCCGGTCAAGGCCTGTCCAAACTCGTCGTGCAACTCCCGTGCGATTCTTCGTCGTTCCTCTTCTACAGCTCTCTGCACCCGTCGAGCTTCGCCGCGCAATCGAACAGAGGCCAGCCGGAGTTCCTCTTCAACATTGGCAGCTGGAACGACGGACTCAGGGTGAGGAATCGACATGTGAGAGCCTATTGCCTTGATCATGTTGTTCTTGCTTACGCCTCGACTGGGAACGTAAGACGATGAGGCCATGACGCAGTCGGTAACTGGTATTTCATATCGTTGTAAGTATCGGTTCAGGATAGATATCTGCGGAGATACAGGTGCCTCGACCCGCCGTAGATTGGATTTCCAGGCGACCGCCGATCTTCCGAACCCGCGCTTCCATCTGCGAGAACCCAAGACCCTTTGGCCGTCTTTGTTCGACGTCGAAACCTGACCCGTTGTCGCGAATGGTCAGGCGGACTCGTGAGCCGATGGGCCGAAGGGCGATCACGATCCGCGTGGCCTGGGCGTGATGCACGCAATTGTTCAAGGCTTCCCTAGCGATTGTGACGAGTTCACGCGCTTCTTCACCGGTCAGAATCTCCTCCGCCGCCCGGTCGATCTCCACACGAATCCGTATCTGACTCACCCGCTCAACCGTCTGGGCAAGGGCCTGTAACTCGGAAACCAGTCTAAACGGATCCACGCAGTCGGACTCCACACTTAGAATCATGCGCCGGATGTCTTGGATAAGCGAATGGAGCTGGTCGGTAGCATGATCGCAAGAGCAGGGCACCGGTTGCGGCACCCCCTCGCGCAATCCAGGGGTTTGCCCAATGGTCAGCTTGATCGCATAGAGCGCTTGCAGCACAGATTCGTGCAGTTCACGTCCGATGCGGCTGCGATCGTGAAGCAGCGCACTCAATCGTTGCTCAGATGCCGTGAGGGCCTCGGCAAGACTGCTTCCCACCTGTTCACGCAGCAGGCAAGGAAGAGTCTCAGCTGTGTCGTTGGGAATCTCTTGTGCGAGAGGAGTACCCCGGTTCGCCGGCTTTCCAGGGGATCGCCGAAACCCTTCGAGAATCTGAAACCCCCGCCGATTTTTCATCAGTCGGAACTCCCGTATAAATTATTAATGTGACGAGGAACGCTTTCGGAATCCTTCCCCATACGGACTTCTCAGTCTTAGAGATCCCTACTATTACGCCACTGCCATGCATTCCGTCACCTGGCGGATCCGCCAGGTGACGGAATGCCATCATTTGATGCATTTCTTCCTCACAGTTAGCGAGTGGCCCACAAACAGGAAGCAAGGAGGTGCTTATGCAGGTGTTAGAGGAAAGTCGACCGATCGAGTTTCTGGAAGAGAACTTATTAGTAAAAACATTGTCTGATGAGCAGGATCTTACCGCGTCGTATCATCTGCGACACCAGGTGTTTGCGGACCGGCTTCAATGGGTTGCTAAAAGCAACGACGAGCTCGAAGTCGATGCCTACGATGCATTTGCCACATCGGTTGGGTTGTTTGACGGTGAGCAGAAGCTTCGAGGTGTCTTTCGGATGGTAAGATCACCCTACCCATTCATGATCGAGAAAGAATTCCGTCCTTGTTTACACGCGGACTGCGAAATTCGGAAGGAGCACGATACTGCGGAGATAACAAGGTTTGCGGTAGATCCGACGTTGACAGAGAAAGGGCTTTCTAGCCGTCTTATGTTGATTCTAATTAAAGGTGTATATCAATGGTCAAGGCAAAATGATGTCCCCTATATGTACATGGTGGTCGAGAAACGATTTCTCCGAGTGCTTCGCGGCATAGGACTTTCGTGCGAGCCCATTAGCACGGCCGTGTCGCTTCCGCCGGCTGGGGCGGCCTCCATTGCCGCGGTGCTGGACTGGAAGCAATTTTACGAAACATGCCCGCAGAAACAACCCTCTTTCTTTCAGTGGATGAACACAGCAGATGGTTCCACCTCGTTTGAGAAAAGCGGGTTTTTCGCAAGGGATCCCAGGGAGCAGTTCGCCGAGTCTGGCGTAGCTAAGATCTGGCGGCAAGATCAGCAACCGTTAGGCGAGATAGAGAGAAGATTGGCCGCAGCCTGATTGAAGAAGATTGTTGAGTATCAGGGCAAGTAGCTTACTCGGCTGAAAGCAGGCCATGTTCCATGGCAAGTGCTACGGCTTGGGTGCGGGAACTGGCATCAAGCTTCATGAAAATGCCTTCAATGTGAAAACGCACGGTTCGTTCGGTCACTCCCACAATTTGAGCGATTTCCCAGTTAGTTTTCCCTTGCTTCATCCATAACAGCACGGTCATTTCTCGCGGCGAAAGGCCTTTCACACGATTGAGTAACGGCGTGTGGGTGTTTGCAATAAGAACCCGGTGAATAGAGGGAAGAAGGTATTCTAGCAGTCCCGTAAACCGCTGGGTGCCATTTGCGTCACCCCCGGCAAACGAAAAAAATGTCGCAAAGCCCCGGTCACGTTCGAGCATCCCAGTGGTAATCCCATGCGTCAGTCCGACCGACCGAGCTTCCTCAATGAATTCTAGCTGCTTCCGAGAACTGGCTGTTGAGTATGTCTGCTTCCAGGTTTGCGTTTGGAACGTAGAGAGGACAGATTGCAACACCGGATCAACGGTTTCATACTCGTTCTTGCAATATGTATACAGCCAGTCGTTGGAATAGCTGACATTGATCACGCTGTTGAATTCTTTAAAGCCTCCAGTGGCAGTGAGCTGCGCTACCCCGCCGATCACTTTTGGGCACGCCACAGCCCGCTGAATAAGCTGTAAGACCTGATACACATCATCCCCTGTCGTTGCCTCCGCCGAGTAATGGAGAATCTCTACGACATTTTGAATCTCTCTTTTTGTCAGGTCCTTGAAAATCTCAGAAGGGAAACGGCGCGGATGTTTACCAAGGCTCTGCTGGTGTGGGGTCTGGTTATGGCCGTTGCCAAGACTTCGCTGCGTCGAAAGTGGGAGAGCATGATCGTGCCCTCCTCGTTGGAAAAAAGGAAACTCCCCACGGAGATCATCTTCAGAAACAGTTTGCCGTTCTCGAATGGATTGGCGCATCATGCTCTCTGATCCTCAAGAAGCCGCGTGGAATTGCAGTGATGAAGCCTTACGGGTACAAGTTTAGTCGAGGTCATCTATAAAATCAACATGTATACTGCTCGAAAAGTCCGCATTTACGCAACATACAGTTAGGACAGTTTACTTTCATGAACTAGAGCCATACGGCTTTATTGCATAACAATGTGATCGCTTGATCATATGGCCATAATCTAAAATTCTTTTGCTTCCCATTGATTAGGATCAGTACTGCTTTTAGGAATCCTTCACTAATATTCGGTATTTCCTCAGCTTCAGCCTCGCGGCATGGCTACTGCTGCAACTATCAGAAGCTTCTGCGCAGGCACTTCGGTTCCAACCACAAAGCGCCGCTGCGGCCGGGCAGGGGAATGCCTTTGTCGCACAGGCCGATGATGCGTCGGCCATTCACTACAATCCAGCCGGGTTGAGCCAAGTGAATGGAGTCCAAGTCGTCACCGGAACCACCCTGGTAGGCGGGTCCATTAAGTTCAGTAGCCCGACCGGGACAGATAGTCGAGGGGACTTTGGAGGGAGTATTGCGTTTCCTCCACCGAGCCATTCCTACGTAAGTGCGAACATGGGATCCCTCGGATGGGACAGTCTGTCGAATGTGACTGTCGGACTGGGCCTCACTTCCCCCTATGGCCTGAACATCCGCTATCCGTTAGATGGGCCCTTCAATTCCGCCGTTACCTCTGCAGCCCTTCCGCTCATCGATATCAAGCCAACTGTCGCCTATAAGTTGAACAATCAATTGTCCATCGGGGTGAACGCAGACATTTATACCTTCGCCAGTTTTTTTGGACAGGGGCATGCGGAACAGAAACAAGTAGGTGCTGGGGTCTTTGGTATCCCAGCTGGGGCTTCCGTCGAATTCAACGGCAACGGAACGGGGGCTGGCGCAACTGTCAGCCTGCTCTACACCCCCTCTGAGAAACGGCGATGGCAAACCGATGGTCTCCGTCGGCCTGGTCTATCGCACCCAGGCTGTGGTGCCGTTGAATGGATCGTTGTTAGTCAACGGGGCGAAGGTTGCCGATGCCTCCACCAACCTCGTACTTCCCCAGATCTATACAGGAGCCATTGCGATCTGGCCGGTTCGTACGAGTGAGCGGGAATGGAAGTTGGAGCTCGATATGGAATATGTCGGGTGGAAGTCGAACCGTGATCTCGACATCCACCTCTCCTCCGGCGGAGTCTTCCCGCAACCGCAACAATGGAAGACAATGCCGGTCGTGGCGATCGGGACCGAATACAAATGGCTCAACCCTGCGTGGTTACCTGATTGGGATGTGGCGGTGCGATCAGGCTACACGCGCACCGAGAACCCCCGTTCCTGATATGACATTCAATCCGGCAATCGTGTCTTTATCTTCCAACACTCTGTCCATTGGGGCCGGTTTCTTGTGTAAGGGCCAGGGGCGGTTTCTGGGGCTGGTGCCTTGCGGAGGGACCTCCGCTCTATGGCCGAAGACAATTGGCATGGATATGGCGTTTCAGGAATGGTTTTATGAATCGCGCACGGTTGCCGGGAATCTTAACCCAACCGTCAATGGGACATACCATGCCTATATCCATCTAGGGACGGTCAGCGTCAAATTCATGTTTTAGCCAGGATGCTGAGACAACCCTTTCCAGGAATCGTGAAACGTGAGACGTAAAAGGTGAAACGTATAATTGCCGAGTGCTTTCCCTCCGGAACATTTCACGTTTCACCTTTCACGCACAACAAATCTGGCCTTTTTGAGCATCCTGCGAAAATATTCTTCTATGGAGTATTGTTCGCGAGGGCTTTTCGCATTTCCGCAACAGTCTTGGCATCGAGGCCGGATGCCGTCAATTCGTTGTCCGAGGCGGCGGCGATATTTTCCAGGCTGCCATACTGTTTGAGTAGGCGGGTTCTCGTGATCTCGCCGATGCCGCGTATTCGATCGAGTGGAGAAGCCATCAGAGCCTTGCTGCGCAGCTTGCGATGGAAGGTGACGGCAAACCGATGGGCCTCGTCGCGAATGCGCTGTACCAGATGGGTGGCCGGGGAATTCGCGCGAAGCACGATAGGATTTTTTCTGCCAGGCAGGAAAATCCGTTCGTCCTTTTCACCGCGTGCTTTGGCTAATCCAATAATGGCCAAATCTCGATGACCGACCTGTTTCAACCCCTCCAGAGCCGCGGCGAGCTGGCCCAATCCTCCATCGATGAGGATGAGATCCGGCCGTGCGAGATGCTCGCTGTCTCCATAGCGGCGCGTGATCACCTCCTGCATACTCGCGAAATCGTTGGCGCCGGACACAGTTTGGATTTTGAAGCGCCGGTAGTCGGCTCTCTTCATCTGGCCGTCTTCCCAGACGACCATGGAAGCGACGGACTGGTTGCCCATGGTATTCGAAATATCGAATCCCTCAATGCGCCGAGGCGCGATGTCCAGTCGTACGAGCCGCTTGAGTTCTTCAACCGCCTGCCGCCCGACTTCTTCATCTCGAAGATGATTGGCGACAGCCGCGCCGGCGTTCTCTTCCGCCAGGAGGAGTAATTGATGTTTGACGCCCCGCTCGGGCGCGACGATGCGGACGGTGGTTCCACGTTTACCTGAAAGCCACTCTTCGATCACCGCGGCGTCGTCGAGGGCAGCGGGGATAAGCAGCTCTTTGGGCGGCTGACCGTCTTTGTTGTAGAACTGTTCAATGGCAGATCGAACGAGTTCCTCGTCGCCGGCGTCGGCTGAATGGGGCCAGAAGAAGTCTTTTCGTCCGATCAAGAGACCGCCGCGCACGAAAAGGATCTGGAGATCGACCGCCGAACCTTGCCGCGCCAGGCCGATCACGTCTTGATCGGTCGTCGTCGTTTGGGTGATACGTTGTTTCTCAAGTATACGTTCGATGTTGAAGAGCCGATCACGCAGGCGCGCCGCTTCTTCGAATTCTTCACGTTCTGCCGCTCCCTCCATCCGGGTGCGCAAGTCATCCAGTAATTCATGGTCGCGCCCTTCGAGAAACTGGCGGACCTGCGAAACGATGTGCTGGTAATCCTCCTTTGATTGATTGCCCGTACAGGGCGCCATGCACCGTTTGATCTCGAATTCGATGCAAGCCCGTTCGGCTTTACCGTCGATCTCGATCGTACAGGTGGCCAGGGGAAAGGCTTTCTTGATGACTTTCAGCGTCTCCCGCAGGGCGCCTGCCGGCGTGTAGGGGCCATAGTAGAGCGCGCCGTCCTGTTGCACGCGGCGAACGATGGAAAGGCGAGGGAAATCCTCTTTGACCGGCAACCTGAGATAGGGATACTGCTTGTCGTCCCGCAAGACCACATTGAACCGGGGCCGATGCTGCTTGATCAGATTGCTTTCGAGGATGAGCGCTTCGAGTTCTGAGCGGGTGACGATCGTTTCGAGGTCTGCGATGTGGCCGACAAGGACGGTGGTTTTCGGAGAGCGATCAGTTCCCTTTTGAAAGTAAGACCGCACGCGGTTGGAGAGAACTGCGGCCTTCCCAACGTAGAGCAATTCGCCCTGCTCGTCCCTGAACAGATAGACGCCGGGCTGATCTGGGAGGTGGTCGAGTTTGGATTGGAGGGTGGCAGCGAGATTCATGGTCAATGGCAAATGGTCGATGGATACTGGCCGATAAGTCAAGAGGAGTTCGATTGACGCGCGGCCTTGGTTTTTCCGCGCTGAAGGATCTTTCGGTCAATGCTCGCGATGAGATTCGCAAGTTGCCTGAGAGCGTCGTCATATCCTTCTGTCAACGCCCGCCCCTTCTCGTCCGACAATTGCTTGATGGCCATTGCGTAGCGCACATGCGTCATCGTTTCCCGTTTTTCACGACGGCATCGATACAAGGCCTGAAGACATTCCGTGCTGTATTGGGAATAGAAACCTTCGGTCATATTCGCACAGACCGACTCAGATGAACGCAGCATCTGCCCACGAAGCCATTTGAAGTCAACCGCAAAGACACGGGAGTCTTTCTCAATGCTCAAAGCTAAAGCAACGCAGGCTTGAAAGACCGGCATGTCTTCGACTCGTTCTATTTTCTTCTTTTCCATCTCTCCTTGGTTCTCTGTATTTCATATCGTCTACCATTTTCCATCGACCATCACCCATCGATTCCCTCATCGGAGCGATCGTACAAATGACGGACTGAGGCTTCCCCGCGCCACTTCCGCGACCGGCCCTTTCATGGTGAGGCTGAAATCTGCGGCCACCTGGATATTGAGGCTGCCTCCCGGCATCTTCACCGTGACAGGACTCTTCACCAGCCCAAGCCGGACTGCCGCACTCGCGGCAGCGCAGGAGGAGGATCCGGAGGCTTGGGTTTCGCCGGCTCCGCGTTCCCAGATCAGGATGAAGAGTTCCTTCGGGCCAACCGGCACGGCGAGTTGCACGTTCGTTCGCTTCGGGAAGAGGGGATGGTTCTCCAATACCGGTCCCAATTTCAAGAGATCTTCGCGCGACCAGGACTGCCCGGCCTGCTTGAAGACGACGCAGTGAGGATTACCGACGCTGACCCCGGTAAAGGTAAGCGACTGGCCTGCCGCGTCGATTGGCTGTGCGATCAGTTCGCTGGCAGTGAGGGTACAGGGGAGTGCAGCAGGCAGAAACGTGGCCTTGCCCATTTCGACGGTAACCGCACTCGCATCCCCATGCCGATCCACATGCAGATCAATCGTCACCAGTCCGCCTTTGGTCTCGACGGTGAAGTGTTTCTTGTTCGTTTTGCCGGTCGCATAAAGATAACGGGCGAAGATGCGCAAACCGTTGCCGGACTTTTCCGCCTCGCTGCCGTCAGGGTTGAAGATCCTCAGGCCAAAGTCGGCTTTCTTTGACGGGGCGAGCGCAAGGATTCCGTCGCTGCCCAGACCCCAGTTGCGATCGCAGATGGCTTTGACTCTTGATGGGCTGAGCGAGAACGACAGCTCTTTCGGGTCCATCACCACATAGTCATTGCCCAGCCCATGCCCGCGGAAGAATCTATTTTTCATCTGCGCACTCCTTGTTCATAATCTCTATGCAATGGTTAATGGTCAGTGGTTAATGAATACGGAAAGATTCGATCGGATTTTGCCCTCGTCAACCATAGCCCATTATCCATTCACCATTTTCCCATTGTTTCAGACGATCTTCACGGCCGGTGGTCGTTCGATGAGTTCGATTTCGTAACCATCCGGAGCATCGATAAAAATGAAGCGGCTGCCGGAGGAGGATTGCGTGGGCCCGTCTGTGATCTTGACTCCCTGCGCGTTGAGCGACGCAATGGCATCATCGAGGCTTTCCACTTGAAAAGCGAGATGGACAAGATCTTCCTGGACTTTCACTGGCCCACTCGGAGGAAAACTGGTCAGCTCAATCAACTCCTCGCTATTGGGCACTTTCAGAAACGCCAGATGAGATCCGCGCGGCGAGACCTTCCGTTCCAAAACCTCCAGGCCAAGGACATCGGTATAGAACCTGATCGTCTGCTCCATGTCGCTGACCCGCATGCGGGTATGGAGGAGTTTGGTGATCTTCATAGCGTGGCTCCCGGTCAATGGTCAATGGTGAAGAAGGTCAACAGTTACTGGTCAATGGGGGGACTCAATTTGAAGGAAGACCACCTATCGCCTCAGTCTTTTTACCATTGACCGGTGACCAATGACCGGATCGCTGCGGCCAATGACTATTGACTCTTCTCCCTTGCCGGCCCGCCCGTCTTGCGGAGCAGAATTTCCGCGCTGCCTTGGATCAGAAAATTCGGCATGGGGCCTATTTCCTGGTAGCCCTGCTTCTTGTAAAAACTCCTGGCTTGATCGTTGAAATCCGATACGCAGGCGAACAGGTTCTTCACCCTTGCAAAGACCACCCCTTCGACGTAGGCGAGCAATAGCCGCCCCACACCTTGGCCCCTGGCCCACCCCGCCACTCCAAGCAGCTCTAAATAGTCGCCGAGCAGAAACTTCTGACGAACGACCGCGATACCGGCTACTCTGCCGTTCTGATCCACGACGTAACAGTCACGTCCCAGGGGGAAAGGAGTGAAATAGCTGTCCCAGTCTTTTGCGTGGTAGCCCAGCCGTTTCCATGGATCGGAATCGGCGAGCAACTCGATGACTGCTGCCCGATCCTCCGCCGTCATCGATCGAACGGACTGGCCGGTCATGGAGGCGGCTGCTTACAATTTAAGAGGTCGCTCACGGTCATGGGAGTGAGGTGTCGGTCCGGCAAGAGATGTTGATGGAGGTCTTGCACCACCTCATGTGTGTGCTTCCCCTTTCCGTTGGCATGCATCACGATGACACTGCCCTTCCGAACAAACCGTTTCAGCCTCCCCCCTATTTGGTCCGCCGTAAGCGTCGGGTCCGGATCGCCGGACACCACATCCCAGAGAATGAACTGAAGGCCAAGATCGCGGGTCACATTGACGGTCTCGTCGTTGAACTCTCCATAGGGAGGGCGAAACATGTTCGAGTCATGATTGTACTTGGCTTTAAGCAGGCGAACCGGCCCGAGGATTTCCTGTTTCTGCTCCTCCGTTGAATGGAGCGGCATATGGGCATGAACTTCTCCATGGGTGCCGACTTCGAAGAACGGAATCAGAAGGAGGGCCTTCACTTGGCGATCATGTTTCGCGATCCACCTTCCAGACATGAAGAAGGTAGCGGGGATTTTCTGTTCAATCAAATAGTCGATTAACGCTTGATCGTAGCCCGTTCCGTTACGCACCGGGCAGAGGTCGAACGTCAATGCAACTCCGGGACAAGAGGAAGGGCCAGACTTAATCACCTGGGCCTGCGTAAAGGAAGCCGCCGTTGGTACAAACACCAGTATGAGCGCCAGGCGCAGTATCCATGAAGCGTAACGAGGTTGCATGGTCACTAGTATACCGGAAGAGACATCAAGGAGGCTGCGGAAAAACTCTTTACGCACAGAAGCTTCAACCCTCCCGCTGCGGCTCCTGCCCATCTCACTCGTCCTGCCCGTCCCGCTTATCACGCGAGTCTCGCCCCGCAAGTTGACGCTTGAATTCATGCACTGTTACGGTGAACCTATGGCTTTCCCGAATTGGAAAATCGGTCATGCGCTCGGCATCCCGATTTATCTACATGCCTCCTGGTTTGCGGTGTTCTTCTTTGTGACCTGGTCGTTGGCGACGGGCTATTTACCCGAGACGTTGCCAGGCCTGCCGGTTCCACGCTATTGGGGGATGGGCGGGGTTGCCGCTCTCTTGCTGTTTCTCTCCGTCCTTCTGCATGAACTGGGACATTCCTATGTGGCACTCCGCTACCAGATCCCCATCAAGCAAATTACCCTGTTCATTTTCGGGGGAATGGCCCACATGGGTAAGGAACCGCCTAGTCCTCGTGCCGAGTTTTTGATCGCGATCGCAGGACCAGTTGTCAGCTTGATCCTGGGGGCCGGCTGTTTTGGCGGATCCTTGGCCGTGGAATCGTTGTTCGCGCAATCTGGGGCTCACGGACTCATCGTCCTCGGAAGCTTGCTCGGCATGGTGAATGTGCAACTCGGACTCTTTAACCTGATTCCGGGGTTTCCCTTAGACGGAGGCCGCATCTTACGGGCCGGATTGTGGGCACGGAACAAGAACTTCGATCGCGCCACGAGTCAGGCTGCGCTCGCTGGAATAGGGTTCGGTGTGGCCCTTGGGTTGATCGGTGCGACCCTGATGGTGGGGGCTTGGTCTGGCGTTCTGGGACAGTCCATCGCCACGAACGGAGGCTGGCTCATCTTCATCGGCACATTCCTCTTCGCAGCGGCATTGGCAAGCAGACGGCAAGCGGCCCCGCGAATATTGCTGGCCTCGGTGACGGTTCGTCAGGTCATGGTCCACCGCGTCATGACCCTGCTACCGGACATGAGCGTGCAGGATGCGGTCGATCACCACTTTGTCGCGCAAGGAGGCGGTGAATTCCCCGTCTGCGAGGAGGGGAAGGTGCTTGGCCTGCTCACGGTGCGTGAGGTGCAAGCGCTTCCCACGGCACTCTGGCCCTGGCGCCTTGTCCGCGAGATCATGCGCCCTACGTCGCGGGATTTCTGCATCCCTCCGGACTGGTCCATTATGCAGGCCATGGATCGGATGGCCCAGAGCGGGTGGGATTGTCTCGTCGTGATGGAAAATGAACAGATCGTAGGACTCATCACCCGATCGGCAATCTCGCAGTTCTTGGAACTGCATAGGGCGTGAGACGTGAAAAGTGAAACGTGAAACGTAACAGGTGGGGGAAAGCATCAGGAGATTATACGGATTTCTCCTTTTACCTCTCACGTTTCATTTTTCACTTTTCACGTCTTACGATCAGTTATCAGTGCGGGAGATGGAAATGTTCTGTGCGATGGAAATGCGCACGAGATGAACCACCAGCAGGAATCCGTATACGACGCAGAAGAACTTGAAGGTGGCGCGGTAAAAGTCCGACAAGAGGATGGGGAGACAGAGCGCGAACAGCAGACTGGCGATCAGGGTCACGAAGGTCAACCGCTTGCAGAATTCATGGGAAGCCTCCTTCCCGATCAGTTTCAGCGCACGGGCATAGCGGTCGGCTCGTTGCAGTCTAGCTGCCTTCACGGCTTCCTCGCTGATACCCCAATAGCGGAGGTAGCAATACCCACCCAGAATGAACAGCCACGGCGATGCCCACAGTGGCCAGTAGGCCGGGCCTCCGTAGATCTCACTGCTGATCAAAGTGGCGCAGACGGGAGCGTAAAGCAACCCTAACACCAGCGGCAAGATACGCTCATCCTTCGGACGTTCTCCCTCCGGTCCGCCATGAATCAGTTCCCGCTCGAAGAGCGGGTAGCCGTATTTGAGGATCACGAGGGCAATGGCTGCGCTCATGGTTTTGTCCGGAATATAGCGAACCCAGTTCTGAAACCAATTCACAATCCACCAACTCAGACTTTCTCCCCAATGTATTCCTAACAAGGATTCAATGTAGAGGTGCGCCAGCTGCTCCCATTTGAGCACGCGCTGGCTTACCGACTCGGCCACGTCCGGGTTTAAGGCAAAGGTCGTTTGTTCATGCAACGCCGATTGGATGAAGATACCAGGCATGCTCATGACGATGGCGCCGCCGACGCCAAAGACATACAGAAACCAGCCATGCGACAGAGCGGCATTTCGTCCGGTACGGAGATATTTTTGAAA
>CXWL01008711.1_pt1 | contig 31212 bp, 25 predicted proteins | sample 590931 | NCBI WGS metagenome assembly CXWL01 (sample SAMEA3498368, study PRJEB10139) | groundwater metagenome | biome: water well; material: biofilm material | place: Germany | collected 2015-04-27
TCGGGCTCCGACGCGCTCGGCATGAAGACCAAGGCCGTGCTCAACGCCGCCAAGACCCACTACATCCTCAACGGCGCGAAAATGTGGATCACCAACGCCGCGTGGGCCGACGTCTTCGTCATCTTCGCCAAGGTCGACGGCGAACACGTCACCGCGTTCATCGTCGAGAAGACCTTCCCTGGCGTCTCCACCGGCCGCGAGGAACTCAAGCTCGGGCTCAAGACCTCGTCCACGCGCCGTGTCATCCTCGAGGACGCGCAGGTGCCGGTCGAAAACGTGCTCGGCGAGGTCGGCAAGGGCGCCTACATCGCCTTCAACATCCTCAACCTCGGCCGCTTCACGCTCGGTGCCGGCACGATGGGCGCCGCGAAGGATCTACTCCGCACCGCGGTGAAATACGCCGGCGAGCGCCAGCAGTTTGGGAAGCCGATCGCCACGTTCGGCCTGATCCAGCACAAGCTCGGCGAGATGGCCGCGCGCATCTACGCCATCGAGAGCGCGCTCTACCGCACCGCCCGCCAGATGGACCAGGTGAAGGCCACCGGCGAGATGGTCTACTCGATGAAAGCCGGCCATTCCCGCTCCATCGAGGAGTTCGCGCTCGAGTGCTCCGCCGTGAAAGTGGCCGGCAGCGAGATCCTCACCTTCGTCGCCGACGAGGCCCTGCAGATCCACGGCGGCTTCGGTTTCACCGAGGAATTCTCCCCCGCGCGCGGCACGCGCGACGCACGCATCAACCGCATCTTCGAGGGCACCAACGAGATCAACCGCCTTTTCATCCCGACCAACCTCCTCCGCCGCGCCGCCAAGGGCAAACTCGCCCTTATGGCCGCCGCCATGGCCGCTTTCGCCGACGCCCAAAAGGAGCCCGCCCCCGAGAAGGCCGGCGACGACCTCGCCTCGGCCCAGTTCCTCCTCGGCCGCGCGAAGAAGGCCGTGTTGCTGCTCTTCGGTGGCGCGCACCAGAAATTCGGCGACAAGCTCATCCACGAGCAGGAGGTGCTCGCCGTGCTCAGCGACCTCGTGATCGAGATCTTCCTCGGGGAGAGCGCCGTGCTCCGTGCCCTGAAGATCCGCGGCCACAGCGCCAACGCCGGCACGCACGCCGACCTCGCTCTCATCTGGGTGAACGACAGCGTCGCCCGCATGGAGAACCGGGCCCGCGATGCCGTCGCCCACATGGCCACCGGCGACGAGCTCAAGCTCCAGCTCGGCCTCGCCCGCAAGATGCTCCGCTGGACGCCGCTCGACACCGTCGCGATGCGCCGCCGCATCGCCGCGCGCCTCGGCACCGTCGGCAGCTATCCCGCGCTCATCGCCGCCAAATAGACCCGGCTTGCGTCGCTGCCAACTCCCGGCAACTGATTGCCGGTCAGGCAATCCCTTCCCCCGCCATGAAAAAATCCGCCACCAAAGCCTCCTTCCGCTGGGAAGATCCGTTCCTCTTGGAGGACCAGTTGTCCGAAGAGGAGCGCATGGTGCGCGATTCCGCGCGGAATTATTGCCAGGGCAAACTCATGCCCGGCATCATCGCGGCGAACCGCCACGAACATTTCGACCGGGAGATTCTCAACCAGCTCGGGGAACTCGGGCTGCTCGGCTCGACGATCGAGGGCTATGGCTGCGCCGGCGTGAACTATGTCAGCTACGGCCTCGTCGCCCGCGAGGTCGAGCGGGTCGACTCCGGCTACCGCTCGGTGATGAGCGTGCAATCCTCGCTCGTGATGTTTCCCATCCACGCCTACGGTTCCGAGGCGCAACGCCGGAAATTCCTCCCGAAGCTCGCGACCGGGGAGTGGGTCGGCTGTTTCGGCCTGACCGAGCCCAACGCCGGCTCCGATCCCGGCAGCATGACCACCCGGGCGCGCAAGGTCGCCGGTGGCTACCGGCTCAGCGGCACCAAGACGTGGATCACCAACTCCCCCATCGCGGACGTCTTCATCGTCTGGGCGAAGGACGACGCGGGTGAGATCCGCGGCTTCATCCTCGAGAAACCCATGAAGGGCCTGACCGGCCCGAAGATCGAGGGAAAGTTCTCCCTGCGCGCGTCGCCCACCGGCATGATCGTGATGGAGGACGTCGAGGTGCCGGAGGAAAACCTGCTCCCCAACGTCAAGGGGCTGAAGGGGCCCCTGGGTTGCCTGACGAAGGCGCGCTACGGCATCGCGTGGGGGGCGCTGGGCGCCGCGGAGTTCTGCTGGCACGCCGCCCGCCAATACACGCTTGATCGCAAGCAGTTCGGCCGGCCTCTCGCCGCCAACCAGCTGATCCAGCTCAAGCTCGCCAACATGCAAACCGAGATCGCCCTCGGCCTGCAAGGCGCCTTGCGCGTGGGCCGGCTGATGGACGAGGGCAAATGCACTCCCGAGATGGTCTCGCTGGTGAAACGCAATTCCTGCGGCAAGGCGCTCGACATCGCCCGCGTCGCCCGCGACATGCACGGTGGCAACGGCATCGCCGACGAATACCACGTCATCCGCCACGTGATGAACCTGGAAGCCGTGAACACCTACGAGGGCACGCACGACATCCACGCGCTCATCCTCGGCCGCGCCCAGACGGGCATTCAGGCGTTCGGACCGGAATAGTTGCCTACACAATACCCCGCTCGACCCACTGGTGTTCGCCGTTGATCACTTGCTGGGCGAGCGTGTAGCCGTGGTCATCGGCATTATGGCCGATGTCGTGGAAATTCCGGTCGATCCGTTGCCTTGCTTGCACGTGGAAGTCGTCCCCCAGCATGAAGACTTTGGCCGCCGGCTCGCCGTCCTGCAGCAGCTTCTGCGCGTAGACGCAGGTGGCGGCGAGGGCGAAGAGATCGGCGCCGATGTCGGCGATGCGGGCGAGCTGCACCTGGCGTTTCTCCAGCTTCACCCCGTGCCGCACCATCTGGTGGAACAGGGTGCGCGCGAGCCGCCGGCTCAGGCCGGCGACTTCCGTCATGTAACCGGCGAGATGCGGGTGCATGCCCGCGGGTGCGCTGCCGCCGAACGGCAGCCATTGCCGGGGATACCAGAAGGTGTAGAAGACGGCGGCGTTGAGGGCGCTCTTAAGCCGCGCCCCCCAGGGACGCTCGGAGTTGAGCGCGATGCCCGCGATTTTTAAATGCGGGTCGAGCGCCTCGCGCATGATGAACAGCCGCATGATTTCGGAGGAACCNNCACATGGCGGCTTCGAGGCGGATGTCGGCCTGCTTGTCGCGGTCGACGAGGCGCGAGGTGGTGGTAAGCATGGCCTCCATCGCGAAGGCGTGGGCGGCGATGCGGCGGATTTTTTCCGCCACGGCCGCGTGCTGGCCGATGGGCACCCCCCACTGGATGCGTGCGCCGCCCCACTCGCGCGCGATCTGCAGCGCGCGCTTGGCGACCCCGATGCTGGCGGCCGGGATCGAAAGGCGGCCGGCATTGAGCGTGGTCAGCGCGACCTTCAGGCCGCGGCCCTCGCCTCCGACGATGTTGGCGCGGGGCACCCGGACGTTGGTGAAGCGCAGCACGCCGTTGTAGATCGCCCGATGCCCCATGAACTGGCTGCGATGCACCACCTCGAGGCCCGGGGTTTTCGCCTCGACGACAAAGGCGGTGATCTGCGCGCGCGGTTTGCCGTCGACCATTTTCGGCGGGGTCTGCGCGGCGACGATGAGCAGGCCGGCGCGGGTGCCGTTGGAGCACCAGAGTTTCTCGCCGTTGAGGAGGAACGCCTCCCCGTCTCCGGTGGGCGTGGCCTGTGTGGTCATGCGGGCCGGATCGGAACCGACGCCCGCCTCCGTCAGCGCAAACGCCGAGATCTCGCCGGCGGCGACGCGCGGGAGGAACTTCTGCTTTTGCTCCTCGGTGCCGAACAACATCAGCGGCTGCGGCACGCCGACCGATTGGTGGATCGAGAGGTGCGCAAAGGTGTTGGTGCAATGGCTGGCGATCAGCTGGCAGGCGCGGCCGTAGGTGGATTGCGAGAAGCCCAGGCCGCCGTATTGCGGCGGCACCTTGATGCCGTAGCAGCCGAGCCGGGCCAGCCCGGCCATCACCTCGTCCGGGATTTCGCCCGTGCGGTCGATCAGGTCGCCATCGACCTTTGCTTTCAGAAACGCGCCGAGTTCACCGAGGAACTTGTCCGCGCGTTCCTTCTCGTCGGCCCCGACATCGGTGACGGGGTGAATCTTCTCCGGCCGCCAGCGCCCCATGAACAGGTGCGCCACGAAGCTGAGATCCTCGTGCGACTCGCGCGCCGCCTCCGTCACCTGAAGCGCCGCCCTCTGGCCCGCGTTCATCTTCGACATGTCGATGACCGATTTGGTTTCTTCGGACGGGGCGGGCGGTTCCGGCGTGACGGTGGACATGGGGTGAAGCGCGAAGCCGCGCCAGTGGCGGCGGGCCAGCGGTAAATTTCAGCCCGGGCCGGGTGGCAGTCAACCGGCGGCGGGGCCGAAACACCCATTTAACGCTTTGGGAGTAAACGGGTCCGCGCGTCCGGTTCGCGCCCGGCTTGCATTCGGGCCGCGATGTGGCACGTTCCCGCTCCTCCCTCGACCGGCCCGGGACTCCGCGCTGGCCGCATGGACCTGTTCTTTGACGGTGTGCTCACCACCGGTCACTCTGTCCTTTCACTCGTAACTTTACGGGGGTGTTCTGGATTCGACCCTAGGTTGGAGCGCGCAGCTGCCTGTCGAGAGTGAAGGTCTCTCGTTAATCCCTCTTCAAAACAAACAAACGGCACATTCGAAGAAATGCCCCTGGCTGCCTAAAAATTGCAGCCACGTTCCCACCCTGACACCTGCTAGGGGCTGGTAACGTCGACAGCAGGAATAACGGTGACGGCCGTCGTGACGTCGCCGCGGTATCTTCAAACCACGGCTGGTTCCCCGGAGCGCTCGCGGCTTGGTGCCCGGGGGATGAGATCCTACAAGACGCTATATAGGTAGATGCGGCGCGTGAAGGCCCGGGGCACAGGGGTTCAACTCCCCTCACCTCCATTCTTCGCCCCTCCGGGCTACGAATGGCGCAGCCATTCAGCCCGACATCCATTCTTCGCCTGCCGGTTTACCGGTCCAGGCGAAGAATGGAGCCCTTCGTAGCTCGCAGAGCGAAGAACGGGCTCCTAGACACAGTCATGCACTACGTGTATCTCCTGCGCAGCATCTCTCGGCCTGATCAAACTTACATCGGATATTCGGGTGACCTCAGGAAACGGCTCACTCAGCACAACACCGGCATGGTTCCGCACACCTCAAAATTCATGCCTTGGGCGTTGGTTACTTATCTGGGTTTTGACTCTAAACACCGCGCCCAAGCTTTTGAGAAATACCTCAAATCTTCTTCCGGCATAGCCTTCGCCCGCAAGCGACTCTGGTAATCCCCAAACCCCCCTCACGCCCCCGTCAGTTCGTCGTAAGCCACCGCGAGGTTCATGGGCAGGCGGTTGCTGCGGCCGGGCGGCACGTGGAAATCGGGGAACCCCGCGAGGTTCTCCAGCTGGATGATCTCGTCCTTGGACTTGCCGGCCTTGATCTCGCCCTCCGCGTGGGCGAGCAGGGCGGAGAGATAATCACGGAACACCAGCAGGTCCGCCGGGCCGGTCGTGACACCGAACTTTGCGTGCCCGTGGCCGCAGAGGTAGATGGCGTCCTTCGGGTAGTCCGCGACGATTTTCTCCAGCACGGTCACCCAGTGGCGGATGCTCGCGCCGCCCGGCCGGTCGATCACGGGATAGAGCCGGTTGAAGAGCAGGTCGCCCAGGTGCACGACGTTGGCCTGCTCGAACAGCGTGACGATGTCGCCCTTAGTATGGGCCGGGCCGAAATACCGGCAACTGATCGCCTCGTCGCCGAACCCCTGGCGATAACCCTCGGCGAAACCCAGATCAGGCAGCATCGCCGGATCGAGCGGACGCTGGTCGGCCGCGGCCCGCGCGCGCATCAGTTCGGGCACGTGGGCGTGGGCCACGATGGTTTTCGTCTCGGGCCGGAAGACCGCATTGCCGCCGGTGTGGTCGCCGTGGTGGTGGGTGTTGATGACGGCGTCGAGCGTGCGCCCGGCACGGCCGGGCAGGTCCCGAAGGAAGATCGCCGCCGTCTCGGGAAACTGCGTGTCCACCGCCACCACGGATGTGGGGTTGACCAGCCAGCCGATGCTGCCGCCGCGGCCGGTAAAGCAGCCGACATTGCGGCGCAACGGCGTGAAAACGGTCACCGGTGGCGGTGGCGCCACAAGCAAGGCTTTGGCGGCCGCGGCCGGCCCGGAGTTGGTCGCCGGGGCCTGGGCAAACAGCGGGCCCCTCGCGAGCAGGCTCAGCGAGGCGGCCGCACCGGATTTGAGCAGGAAATCGCGGCGATTCATGGGTTGATTCAGGGATTAAATGCCTCCGCAGCGACTGCATCGATTTCCGCCTGATTGCTCGAGCGCGCCACCGCCACCAAACGGATCACCAACTCGGCAGGGAGCGAAGCGGCCAGCGGAATCCGCAGTTTTCTCAAGACTTGCGCTTGATACCGAACGGCGCCGCCACGCATCTGCACTGATACGGCCCGGATTTGATTGTAAACAAAGGTGCTGCGCAAAATCGCCTGGAGGGCACGTAGATCCCAGCCTACGGAAGTAATCCAATATACATTATGGTGAGGGTAGTATTTGCCTTCATCCCAGCCGACGACACCGCCGCTCTGAATATCCGGCAGCAGTAACTTCGGCGTGCCGGTGAGGCCGTAAGCGACACGATCTATAGTGCGATACCATGTTTCTGGATTCTTGCGCGCCGTGTGCCGCTTCTCCAAGTGCTCGCGATGCTGCTCAAAATAGGCCGCCAAACCCGGATTCTCCTTCAGCGAATTGAAGCCGCCCTCTGACGAAGCCGTGTAAGGATTGATAAGGTAGTGGCCCGACCAGTTCAGTGACTCGGCCGACACATCTTTCGCCACGACCAATGGAAGCTGACAATGCTCCTCGACCGAAGGCTCTTTCGCCGGACGAACAAAAACATCGTCAGCCCCCGTGGCCACGCCGATGCCAACGCGAGTTTGTTCGGCGGACTCTTCCAGCAAAGGATGCCGTTCCGCCAGGGCTGCATGTTGGTCGAAAACGTGTTTGCTTGTCGCAACCCAAGGCACCCCTCCTGGATACCACAGGGGGAATACCGACCATGCCGTGGATTCATCCTCAAGCATATCCCGAAGCACAGGCGCATCCACAGAATCCAATGAGGCCGCCCGGGTTGCTTTGTCCACTCTCCGATCGATCACCACAATGCATGGATAGGCCGACACATCGGTTACGAATGGCTGCGTATGTTCCAGGTTAAGAAAATACCGGACCCGATATTGTCGCGCGATCAATTCGCGCAGGGACCGGCCATATTGGTTTTTGGCGAAGCGATTCGCACAAATAAAAGCCAGTTGCCCGTCAGGAGAAAGCAACCGCAGTCCTTGCTCGAAGAAGGCTATATAGAGATCGGCGCGATCCACACAGGTTGGAAACAGCTCGCGATAGCGACCCAACACCCCTTGCGGCAGATCTTCGATTCGCACATAGGGAGGATTGCCGATCACGAAATCGAAACGCTCTCGCCAGTTGGCGAGCAGGAAATCGGCGTGTTCCACCCAGCCGGCAGACAAGGTGTTCGCCCGTTCCGCAGGACACCCATCCGCCACAAGCAATCGGATGATCCGCTCACGCGCCAGGGTCACAAAGCCGATGTTCACATCGCACGCCTTCAACGCCGCGGCCAATTGCGTATCATCCCATACAACCTCGCCTCGATGTTTCCGCTCCGAAGCCAACAGCCGTCGCACCGCCGCCCCCAGAAATGCCCCGTCGCCGCAACTTGGCTCCAACAGCCGTCGGTCGGCGAGCCGGCCGGACAGCGGCCGATAGCCGGCTAGATCCAAAATAAACTCCGTGACTTCAGGCTTGGTAAACACCGCTCCTACCGGTTCGGTCGGGGCTGCCCCATCCCAGACATCCCGCCAATCCTGCTCGAAAAGCAACAGCGACATGGCTCGGGTTCAGGCGCAACCGGCCAAGTGGCCGTGCAAGGATTTCATGAACGAGTAGAACCGCAATTGCTCATGCGGCTCTTGAAAATCGCCTAATCCTCCTCTCGGGGCCAGGACCAACGCCGTGCTCGTGAATTTCCGTTCCAGAACAAGGCGCTCACATAGAATCGCGTAGCGGTCGGCGTAGGAGGTCTTCTCGAAAACCGATAGCGGAGGGAATGAGCCTTTCTTCAGCCCCACCGGTTGAGTGGACTTCTTTGCCTCCTCCAGCAGGAAGAAATAGCCTAACCATGGAGCCTGTGCACCCATCGCACCTTCGCGGAACGCTGTCCAAAAATCCGTGGAGCAGCCGATGGCCTCTTCGGTGCGATTATTGAAGTTGTTTCCAAAGCTGCCGGCCTGTGATTTTAATTCGATTGCCGCACACAGGCGCCCGGCCCGGACGATCACCAGGTCCCACTTTTTTTGAGGCCGAAAATAGCCTGGTAGCTCCAAATCCTGATCGAATCGGATTTCCTCATCACTGAAGCCCGCGGATCGCGCGACCGTTATCAACAGGCGAAGGATGCCATTCAGGTGCTGGCCTCCTGTTACTTCGCTGCGGGTCCCGGTGTCCTTGGCCCCATTTTTCCCCTGCCTCCTCGATTGGCCGCGGCGGCCACGCCAGTAGGCTTTCACCACCGTGCGCAACTCCTGCTCAAGGTGTTCTTGGGACCAAGGAAATGGATGCGGATCTGTGGCGGCCACGCTCCACCTATTTGGCGAAATCAGGTCGAAGTCAACGGAGCCCTCGGCCTTTCGCCGCCCGACTGGGCGCGCCAGCCCTTTCGGAAATCCTGTAACCTTTCCGCCGCCGGCCGGTATTACCCGCCGCCCACCTATGACCGCTCTTCATGCTCCTCGTCCCCGTCACCCAGTTCCGAGTTCCCTCCGCGCCCGCCGCCGCTAGCCTGCCCGTCGCCGTGGAAGCCGCGTCCGACCATGAACTCATGATTGCCGTCCGCGCCGGGGAAATCCGCCGGCTGGGCGATCTCTTCGAACGCTATCATCGGCCGCTCTACGGCTTCTTCGTGCGCCTGACGAACCAGCCCTCCGTCGGCGAGGATCTGGTGCAGATCGTCTTCTACCGCATCCTCAAATACCGGCACACCTACCGCGACGAGGGCAAGTTCTCCGCCTGGATCTACCACCTCGCCCGGAAGGTCGCCGCCGACCACTTCCGCAAACACGCCGCCACGCCCACGCCCACCGACCCGGCCGACCTCCACGAACAGCCCGCCACCGAGCCCCAGCCCTCCGAACAGGCCGCCACCGCCGAGGATGTCGTGCTGTTGCGCACCGCCCTCGCCCGCCTGCCGCTGGAACACCGCGAGGTGCTCGTGCTCGCGCGCCTCCAGCACCTCGGGCACCGGGAGATCGCCAAGCTGCTCGATTGCTCCGTCGGCGCCGTGAAAGTCCGGGCCCACCGCGCCCTCAAGGAGCTGCGTGAAGTCTATTTCAAGATCAGAAAGGAAAAGGCGGCCTAGGAGGCCAGGGTGAAAGTGAAAATGGAAAGTGCCCAAGCCAGACTCACCACTCCCCCCCCTCCGCCCACCTTCACTCTCACTTTCACCCCCCCCACCATGAACTGCACCCGAGTCCAGGATAGCTTCATCGATTACCAGGACGGCTCGCTGCCCGCCGACGAGTCCGCCGCCCTGCGCGCCCATCTCGCCAACTGCCCCACCTGCCAGCGCGAATGGGCCGCCCTCCAGGAAATGACGCGCAAGCTCGACGCCCTCCCCGTCGCCGAACCCGGCCCGCGCCTGCGCGAGAATTTCTACGCCATGCTCGAGACCCACCAGCGCGCGGCCGACGCCCCCAGCCCGTTCGCGCTCGCCCGCGGCCGGATCGACCGCTTCTTCGCCACGCTGCTGCCGGCGCAGCCCGCCCTGCAGTTCGCCTTCGCCCTTGCCCTGCTCCTCGGCGGCCTCTTTGCCGGCCAGCACTATCTCGCGCCCAAGGCCGACCTGTCCTCCGAAGCCTTGGCGAAGGAGGAGCTCGCCGCGCTCAAGGCCCAGGTCAATTCCATGGGGCAGCTCGTCACCTGGTCGCTCCTCCAGCAGCAATCCACCGGCGACCGCCTGCAGACCGTGCTGGCCAAGATGGATCTCAAGACCCCCGACCGGAAAGTCCTCACCGACCTCGTCGGCGCCCTCGCCTTCGACCCGTCCATCAACGTCCGACTCTCCGCCGTCGAGGCCCTCGCCCAGCACGCCGACGACTCGCTCGTCCGCGCCGGCGTGCTCTCCGTCCTCACCCGCGAGCGCGCCCCGTTGGTCCAGGTCGCCATGATCGAGCTGCTCGCCGGGGCCCGCGACGAGGCCGCCGCACCGGTCTTCGAAAAACTTTCCCGCGACGAGGCCGCCGACAAGAACGTCCGCGATGCCGCCCGCCGCGCCCTTGCCATCCTCCGCCTCCCGGCCCAACCCACCGCCACCCTCCCGCAAAACGCCAAACCCGCTCTCACATGAAAACCTGCATCCCCCAAAAACTCCTCTGCGGCCTGCTCTGCACGAGCCTGGCCCTCACCCCGCTCGTCCGCGCCGGCGAAAACGAAGGCTCCACCGCCACCGTCAAGCTGTCGGCTCCGGGCCAACCCGCCACCCTCCGGCTCGACATGCCGTGGGCCGACATCCACATCACCGGCGTGGACGGCGACACCATCACCGTCGAGTCCACCCTCGCGGAAAAGAATTCCAAGGTTGACCGCCCCGGCGGCCTCCGCCGCCTCGACGACGAGGTCAGCTTCGAACTGACCGAGAAGGACAACATCGTCACCCTCTCCCTCGGGGGCGAAAATCCCTGGTGGGCCGGCCACGACGCCGAGTTCAAGGTCTCCGTGCCGCGCGCCATGGCCCTCAGTCTCAAGACCGATGCCGGCGGCGACCTCGTCGTCGAGGGCGTCGAGGGCGACGTCGAGATCAACAACATGAACGGCGACATGAAGCTGGAAGGCCTCGTCGGCTCCGCCGTGCTCAACACCATGAACGGCGAGATCCGGGCCGTCTACGCCCAGGCCCCGCAAAAACCTGTCTCGATCACCTCGATGAACGGCGAGGTTGACCTCCGCCTGCCGGCCGACACCAAGGCCAACATCCGCCTGCGCACGCACAACGGCTCCATCCTCACCGATTTCAGCGAGGACGCGCTCAAGACCAAGACCGAGGGCAGCAAGCATGGCGGCGGTTATGCCTACGGCCACGGTGACACCCGGGAAATCGCCCGGGCCGCCGCCGAGGCGGCGCGCGTGGCCACGCAAGTGGCCCGCGAAGTTTCCCGGGAAGTCTCCCGGGCCGTGAAGGAAGCCGTGGAAAAAGACGAGGAGGACGCCCGTGACCGGGTCGCCCCCACGGCCCCGCGCGCCCCCCGGGCCCCGCGTGCGGCTATCGCTCCGCTGCCTCCCATCACCGGCGGCAAGCTCGTCACCGGCACGCTCAACGGCGGCGGCGTGGACATCAAGGTCTCGACCATGAACGGTGAGATCACCCTCCGGCAGACGAAGTAAGCGCCGGCAAAAAATCGTGGCCGCACCTGCGCCGGGGCTCCCGCCCCGGCGCTTTTCTTTTGTCCGCCACCAGCCACGCTTTCGCGAGGCAACACAGTGATTGCAGTTGTTTTCGCGTTCCTGCATAGTGTGTGCGTTTAGGGCAGTCACACAACTCCCCCCAAGCATCTACGAACTCAAATTTTACCGCCGCATTCTGCTGCGCGGTGGTTGTTTTTGCCCGGCTCATGACGAATAAACCGCGAAGCGAACCCGTTTCCCGGGCACCCCCTTGGCTGGGGATCGTCGGCTTCGCCCTCGCCTATTTTGGCTGTGCGCTAATTTCTTACGATCTCAAGGCCACACCGAGCAATCCCCTGACTTTTTGGCTGCCGAGCGGATTGTTCCTGGGGGGATTGCTGATCGCCGAGCGCCGGCACTGGTTGCTGCTGGTGCTGGCCGCCGGCCTGGGTGATCTTTGTTATAATTATTACACGGAGAATTCATGGCCCTTCCATTATTGGCTCACCGCCCACCTGGGCAACAGCTTGGCGGCTGTCGCTGGCGCCTGGCTGGTGCGTCGCTGGGTGGCCGAGCGCCCGACCCTGTCGTCGTTTCGTGAACTCGTCGGGCTTGTCGTATTGGGGGGACTGGTCACCCTTCCCCTGTCGGCCACGGTCGGGGCCCTGCTGATAAATTATTCGGGCAGCCCGGCATCATATTGGAGCAATTGGACTTCCTGGTATTGCAGCGACTTGTTGGGAGTGCTGCTGCTGACCCCCGCCTTGCTGGTCTGGCTGCCGGCCGTCCCCCGGCCGGCCCTCTGGCGGTTTGCCACCCGGGAGCTCGAGGCTCTGACCCTGCTGATCGGCCTGCTCGCCGCCACAAGCCTCGCCTATTATTTCAGCTGGCCACAACAGACTGAGGCGATCTACGTCGCCTTCCCTTTTGTGATTTGGGCGGCTTTGCGGTTCGGGCTGCAAGGCGCCACCGGGGTTATTCTTATCACCACCCTGCTGGCGGCTTGGTTCACCGCCCATGGCTTCGGGCTGATCGGAAGCAGCCACATGACCCATGGGCAGGAGATTGTGGAAATACTCTTCAGCCGGGGGGCATTTGTTTTCGTGGGGCTTTTCCCGGCCATCGCGCTCGCCGCGCAGCGGCGGGCGGAGGCGGCGTTGCACGAAAAGGACCGGGTTTACCGCGACCTGATTGAGAACATCAACCAAAGTTACTACGTGGCCGACCGGCGCAGCCGGTTCACCTATTGCAATCCTGCCCTTTACGCCATGGGCGAATACAGCCGCGATGATCTGGACGGCATTTCCTGTTTCCGTCTCGTCGCAGAGGAGGACCGGGCCCGCGTGATGCAGGCCTACCGCCAGTGGGCCCGCGACCCCGCCCTGACCGAAGTCCGCTGCGAATTTCGTGCGGCCACCAAGTCGGGCCGCCGGTTCTGGGTCGAGCAGGCGACCCATTTCTTGCGCGACCACGACGGTCAGGTGATTGAAGGCCGCAATGTGCTGCGCGACATCACCGAGCGCCGCCAAGCCGAAAGCCGCAACCGGGAACTGGTCGACTATCTCAACAAGGCGCACGATGGTATTTTCGTCACCGATCTGCACAACCGGATCATCTATTGCAACCGGAGCATCGAGCATCTGACCGGCTGGTCCGCCGCCGAGATCATCGGCCACAGCCCGGAGGAATTGACGGGGCCCTCGCTGGTCGGGCAAATCCAGGCCGTGCGCGCGGCGGTCCAGGCGACCGGCACCTGGCAGGGGGAATTTCAACTGACCGGCAAGCACGGCCGGACGCTTACGCTGGCCACGAGCATCACGCTGATCCGCGACGACGACGGCGAGCCCACGGCCCGACTCACCATCATGACCGACATCACGGCGCGCCTGCAGACGGAACACCGTCTGCAACTCCAGGGCGCCGCCCTGCAGGCCGCCGCCAACGCGATTGTCATCACCGACCGCGACGGCACGATCGAGTGGGTCAATCCGGCGTTTGCCACCCTCACCGGCTTCACCGCCGCCGAGGCCGTCGGCCGCAATCCGGGGGACCTCGTCAAATCCGACCAGCACAGCGACGCTTTCTACAAAAGCCTTTGGGACACGATTCTCGCCGGCCAGGTCTGGCAGGGTGAGATCGTCAACCGGCGCAAGGACGGCTCGCTCTACACCGAGGCCCAGACCATCACGCCCGTGCGCAACGAGCGCGGCGAGATCTGCCACTTCATCGGCATCAAGGAAAACGTCACCGAACGCCGGCAGGCGGAGCAGGCGCTGACGCTGGCCCATCGCCGCTTGTCGGTGTTGGCGCAACTAGGCCGCGAGCTGGCCGAAGCGGCCACGCCGCGCGCCGCCGCCCTGGCCATCATCGAAGCGGCGCGCGAGCTGCTCGGCTGGGACTGCTGCTGGCTGCATGATTGGAACGAGGGAGAGCAGGTTTTCGAGAATCCGGTCAATTTCGACCTGGTCGGCGGCGAGCGCCGCGAAATCGTGTCGGCCCTGGTTTACCCGCTCAAGCCTTCGCCGTTCATGCGCCGGGTCATGCAGGAAGGGCCGCAACTGCTCCTGCGGGAAAACGAGGACGAAAAAACCGAGGGTCTTCTGCCGTTTGGCACGCTCCGCCGCTCGTTGTCGCTGATGTTTGCACCCATCCGCCGGGCCGGCCGGCTGCAGGGTGTCATCTCCATCCAGAGTTACAGCCGGCACGCATACGACCAGGCCGCGCTGGATCTGCTTCAAACCCTGGCCGACCACTGCGCCGGCGCGCTCGTCCGCATCCAGGCCCGTGCGGCCCTGGCCGCGACGGAGGAACGCTTCCGGCTGGTGTGGGAAAACGCCACCGAGGGCATGCGTTTGACGGATGCCGAAGGCCGGATGGTGGCGGTCAACGACGCCTTCTGCCGTATCATAGGCAAGTCTCGAAACGAGATCGAAGGCCAGTTTCTGTCCGTCCTTTACGCCGAGCCGGATTGCCGCCGCATCCTCGCTCGCCATCAGGAACGGTTCGCGCAGCATACCGTCCCGGCGCATCTGGAACAGCACCTGACGCTTTGGGATGGCCGCACCCGCTGGCTGGAGGTGTCCAATTGCTATATCGAAACCGATCCCGCCCACCCGCTGTTGCTGGGCATCTTCCGTGACATCACCGCGCGCAAAGTGGCCGAGGCCCGCACCCGCGAGCAGGCCGAGGTCATGGACAAGGCGCCGGTGGCCATCATCATCACCGATCTTTCCCATCGGGTGACCTATTGCAACGAGGGGGCCCGGCGGCTCTACGGATTCACCGATGCCCAGATGCTGGGGCACACCGCGGATGAATTGTTCACCGCCGAGACCATGCTCGTCCTCGGCGCGGGCCGGACCGCGACGCTCGCGACCGGGTCGTGGCGCGGCGAGGTGCCGATCCATACGCACGCCGGCCGTCAGGTAGCGGCTGAATTCATCATGAGCCTCATTCGCGACGGCGACGGCCGGCCCGTCGCCCGCCTGAGCCTCGCCGTCGATGTCACCGAGAAATTACAGATGGAGGAACAGGTGAAGCGCATGCAGCGGTTGGAGAGCCTCGGGATGCTCGCCGCCGGCATCGCCCATGACATGAACAACATCCTCGCGCCGATCCTCATGGCGGTGCCCCTGCTCAAAACCCGCGTCAACGATGACCGGAGCCAGGGCATGCTCACCACGCTGCAGAAGAGCGGCGAGCGCGGCGCCGCGCTCGTGCGCCAGCTCCTCTCCTTCGCCCACGGCGCCAGTGGCGAACTCAAGCTGCTCCAGGCGCGCCATGTGCTCAAGGACATCGCCGAGATGGTCACCGCCTCCTTCCCCAAGACCGTCCGGCTCGCGGCGGAACTGCCGGGTGACCTCTGGCCCGTCATCGGCAACGCCAGCCAGCTCCACCAGGTCTTTCTCAATCTCTGCATCAACGCGCGCGATGCCATGCCCAACGGCGGCACGCTCCATCTGCAAGCGGCCAACCGCCGGCTCACCCCGGAGGCAGCCCGGGCGCTGCCCAACGCCCGGCCCGGCGCCTTCCTCGCGGTCACGGTGGCCGACACCGGCACCGGCATCCCGCCGGAAATCCTTGAGCGCATCTGGGAACCTTTCTTCACCACCAAGACGCCGGACAAAGGCACCGGCCTGGGCCTGTCCACCGTGCGCGGCCTCGTGGCCCAGCACCAAGGTTTCATCGTCCTGCAAACGCACGCGGGCCAGGGCGCGACCTTCACGGTCTACCTGCCGGCCGACGAGGCCTCGGTGCGCGGCGAAAGCCGCCCCGTCACTGCCACGCCTTTGCCACACGGCGCCGGCGAGCTGGTCCTCGTGGTGGACGACGAGCCGCCGGTGCGCGAGATGGTCGCCGGCACGCTTGAGCATTTCGGTTATCGCGTGCTCAGCGCCGGCGACGGGGCCGAGGCCATCGCCAGTTTCGCCACCCACGCGGAGGAGGTGCGTCTGGTCGTGACCGACCTCCAGATGCCGCTGCTCGACGGGAAAAACCTGGTCACCGCCCTGCTCCGGATCCGGCCCGGACTGCCCGTCATTTGCATGTCCGGGGCGGACACCGTGTCGAAGAGCCTGACGCCGTTCATTTCCGCTTTCCTCACCAAGCCCTTCACCGTCGAGGCCCTGTTGGAGACCACGCACACCGCGTTGCACCGGTCGTCCGGGAGCGCGGGATAGTCCAGGCCCCGGCCGGCCGATCCCTTCGCGCTCCTTGCGAGGACAACCGGGCAGAAGAGCAGGTGACGGCGTTGGGTATTTTCGTGCGGCCGCGGGTGCGGCCCGGCCGGTGGGCTGTAAAACGGTTTGATAGTCTTTTTACCGCCGCAAGGTTTACATGTTTTTTTTCAATAATACCTTGATGGTCAGCCCCAAGGGGCGGACCGGATGAAAAAAGCGAGTAAGATTTCCCAGGGTGATGACGTTTTGGTTGCCGACGCTCAGAGCCCGGTTTCGAGCGCTTTACCCGCCCCGCTGACCGCCGCCCGGCGATTCACCTGGGTGGTGGGCTTGGTCTTCGCGGCCGAACTGCTCGGCCTGCTGGTTTATTCTCAACTCGGATCAATCTTCACCGGAGGGCCGCGGGCCGTGGTCGCCGCCACGGTCCTCGCGCTGCTCGTGGCGCCATTTTTCTGGCAGTGGCTCGGGCGCCATGAAAAAAATCAACGCGCAACCGAGCAAGCCTTGCGGAAAAGCGAGTTGAAGTTCCGGCGCCTGTTCGAGGGCTCGGCTGATGCGTTGTTGTTGATCGATCTCTCTTCGAACCGGTTTATCGACTGCAACCCGGCGGCGGCGGCCATGCTGGGTTACGCGCAGCGCGATGAACTGCTGAACCGCCATCCGGCGGAACTTTCCCCGCGGTTGCAACCCGACGGCCAGACCTCCGAGGCCAAGGCTCCGGTCATGATCGCCCGGGCGGTGGAGGCCGGCAGCCACCGTTTTGAGTGGGTCCATTGCAGCGCGCGCCGCACGGACTTTCCCGTGGAAGTGCTGCTGACCCCCATTCAACTGGAGGGGCAACAGCTCCTGATGACCACCTGGCGGGACCTCACGGCGCGCAAACAGTCCGAAAAGCAAATGCAGCTGCTCAGCTCCGCCCTGCAGGCCGCCGCCAACGCCATCGCCATCACCGACCGCGCCGGCACCATCGAGTGGGTCAACCCGGCGTTTTCCACCCTCACCGGTTACGCCAGCGCGGAGGCCGTGGGCCGGAATCCCGGTGATTTGCTCCGGTCCGGACAACACGCGGCCGCCTTTTTCAAAAACCTCTGGGACACGATTCTCGCCGGCCGGGTCTGGCAAGACGAGATCACCAACCGGCGCAAGGACGGTTCCCGCTACACCGAGTTCCAGACCATCACGCCGCTGCGCGACGAGCGCGGCGAGATCAGCCACTTCATCGCGATCAAGGAGGACATCACCGCGCGCAAGCAGATCGAGACCCGCCTCCGCGAGCAGGCCGAGGTCATCGACAAATCCCCGGTGGCCATCATCATCACCGATCTTTCCCACCGGGTGACATATTGCAACGAGGGGGCCCGGCAGCTCTACGGATTCACCGAGGCCCAGTTGCTGGGGCATACCGCCGACGTATTGTTTTCGGCCGAAACCATGCGCGTCCTCGGCGCGGGCCGGAACGCGACGCTGGCCACCGGGGCCTGGCGCGGCGCGGTGCCCATCGAGACCCGGAACGGCCGCCGGTTCACCGCCGAGTTCATCATGAGCCTGATTCGCGACGGGGATAACAAACCCTTGCGCCGCCTGAGCATCGCCATCGACATCACAGAGAAAGTCCGGTTGGAGGAAAAACTGCTCCGCGTCCAGCGCCTGGAATCCCTCGGCCTGCTGGCCGCGGGGATCGCGCATGATCTCAACAACATCCTGTCGCCCATGCTCATGGCCGGGCCTCTCCTGCGCAACCGGGCCACCCACCCTNNGCCCTGGTGAAGCAAATTCTCTCCTTCGCCCGCGGGGTCAACGCCGAGCGGACCCTGCTGCAATCCCGGCACATTTTGCTCGATGTCAGCCAGATGATCACGGACACCTTTCCCAAATCGATTTTGGTGGAGAGCCAGTTTCCGGGCGACCTCTGGCCCGTGCTCTCCAACCCCACCCAGTTGCACCAGGTCGTGCTCAACCTCTGCATCAACGCCCGCGATGCCATGCCGACCGGCGGCACTCTGACCCTGGGCGCCCGCAATGAAACCCTGGCGGACGCGCCCGATGGCCTCCCCTCGGGCAGTTACGTCATCATCGCGGTGGCCGACACCGGCACTGGCATGACTCCCGAGGTGATGGCGCGCATCTGGGAACCATTCTTCACGACCAAGGCCGAGGGGCAAGGCACCGGCTTGGGCCTGGCTACGGTGCGGGGCATCCTGGCCCACCATGGCGGCACGATAACGGTGGAATCCGCGCCCGGCCGCGGATCCGTTTTTCGCGCCTATCTACCGGCGACCATGTCCGCCGTCGCAACGGCCGCGGCCTCCGGCTCGCCCGATGCCGCGGTGACTTCCCTCCGCAACGAACTTGTGCTGGTGGTTGATGACGACACGGAAGTGCGCAAGCTCATGTCCCTGTCCCTCACCCAGTGGGGCTACCGCGTTCTCCAGGCCAAGGACAGCGCGGAGGCGATGGAATGCTATCTCGCCCATTCTTCGGAGATCTCACTCATTATTTTTGATCTGGATTTGCCCGGCCAGGACGGCCTCACTCTGGCTCGCCAGCTNNTGAAGAAACCGTTTGCCCGCCAATCCCTGCGGACCGAAGCCGAGCGCACCCTCGCCGCTCCCGTCTTTGCCCTCTGACCATGCTGGTGCGGCTGCGCCGCCTGCTGCCCTGCCGTGAATTTCCTCCTGATCGACGATCACCCGATAATCCGGGAATCCCTGCGCCTGACCCTCGGCGCGCTGTTTCCCCGGGCCGAGCTCAGCGAAGCGGCTTCGGCGGGTGAAGCCATGCGGTTGCTGCCCACCCGGCGCTGGACGGTCATCGTGCTCGATTTGGATCTGCCTGACCGGAGCGGACTCGACCTGTTGAAGGATGTGCAAGTGCTCGCCGCCGGTGCGCCGGTGCTGGTGTTCTCCGGCCGCGGCGAGGCGGAATACGGCCGGCGCGTGCTCGCCGCCGGTGCCATGGGCTTTCTGACCAAGCTGTCCTCCCCGGCCCAGATCGAGGCGGCGGTGCGCCGCGTGCTGTCCGGCCGCAAGCACATCAGCCCCGATCTGGCGGAGAGCATCATCGGGCATCCGCAGACCTTGGACGGGGCCCCGCCGCATGCCGCCCTGTCCGCCCGGGAGCTGGAAGTGCTCCGCCTGTATGCCACCGGGGTTGCGCCCGCCGGCATCGCGCAGCGCTTGAAAATCAGCGTCAAGACCGTGAGCACCTACCGGACCCGGATTCTGGAGAAACTGGAGCTGGGCACGACCGCCGATCTCATCCGTTACGCGGTGGAGCATCAGCTCGCCGGCTGATTGTCTCCGGCCGCTGTAGGCCGATTCCTACACGCGGTTCAGGGTTTGGCCGCTACTGCCGGCCGGGCGAATGTGGTTAATTGGGGGCATGAAAACGGTGCGCTCATCCCAGTTCCAAGTGTGGGTGGCTTGTGGCGGCCGGTTTTCACGGTTCATGCTCTGCGGGTTGCTCGCGATCGTGGCGACGGCCGCCACGCCTCTCTCCGCGCGCATCAAATCGGAGCGCATGCTGAAGGCCATCATCGCGCAGACGCCGGCACCGCAGCTTGTGACCGAGGGCCAGCAATTGAAAACCGCCGAGCGTGCCGCCGCCCGCATCCCCGGGGCCGTGGCCTACTGGGGGATCGGCGCCTCCATGGAACCCCTCTACGCCACCAACACGGCCGTCGTCGTCACCCCGATCACCTATGATGCCGTGAAGAAAGGTATGACCGTCGTCTACCTCAAAAACAACGGCCGCCGCGTCGCCCACACCATCGTCGGCGAGACGCGCGGTGGCTACCTGGTGCAGGGGATCAACAACGATGAACCCGATGCCGGCGTGGTGAACGAAGAAAACCTCATCGGCGTCATCGTGTCGGCCTACTCCACGGCCGACTCGGCGTTTCGGGTCGAACTCACGCAACGCCTCGCCGCCCGCGGGCGGGCCCCCCGCTCCACCGCCGGTTAACCCCGCTTTTTAATACCATGAACTCAATACTCGTAGTCGAAGATGATGATGGCCTGCGTTCCGTAATGATCGAAGGCCTGCGCTCCGCCGGTCACGAAGTCGCCGAAGCCGCCAATGGCCGCGAGGGCTTGCGCCACTTCCGCGCCCACCCCACCGAAGTTGTCGTCACCGACATCATGATGCCCGGCATGGAAGGACTGGAGCTTATCTATGCCCTCCGCTCCGCCACGCCCCGCCCACGGATCATCGCCATGTCCGGCTCCACCAAATTCAGCCAGTCGCTCTGCCTCTCGTCAGCCCGCAAACTGGGCGCACAACGCGTCCTGTTGAAACCCTTCAAGCTGGAGACTTTGCTCGCCGCCATCACCGCCGAACTGGCGGCGCCTGCCGGGCCCCCGCCGGAACCGCTCCCCCCCACCGGGCTGAAGGCCCTTGCCCTTGTCTCGTAAACCCTCCCTGACAAATAACACCCATGGCCCGTATACTCCTCATTGACGACGATGATGCCGTCCTCACCGTCACCGCCGAAGTTCTCCGCCAAGGCGGGCACACGGTGGCCACCGCGCCCGACGCCAAAACCGGCCTCGCGCTGCACCGCGCCGGGCAACCCGACCTCATCATCACGGATATCAACATGTCCGAGATGGACGGCATCGAGCTGATCATGACCTTGCGGCACACCGCGCCCCGACCGCGCGTCATCGCTATTTCCGGCGGCTACCGGTTCAGCGAATCGCTCCTCCTGCCCGTCGCCCAGCGACTCGGGGTGCAGCGCGCTTTGACCAAGCCGTTCCAGGCCGACGTGCTGTTGCAGGCCGTGGCCGACGTGCTGAGGGAGCCGGCCCCGCCCTTCGTGCCTGTCTTGGCCTAGTTTGGTCTTGGCCCGGGAATTTGTTTTTCTCCCCGCCTGCCCGGCTCACGCCCGGCGGGCTTTTCTTTTTAGGGGAAGCTGCTCTGCTGGTGCCGTGCCTCCCGCCCTCTCTCCCCGATGAAAACCGTCCGCCTCGTCGCCCCGGGTCGCCCGCTTGAATGGTGAAACATTCCCCGCAGCTTGCTGCGGGTTTCGGTGAGGGTATTAGGACGCCGTCCGGCCAGTCCCGCCAAAGCGGGACTGTGCAAGCCGCGGCGTGCTGGACGATCTGGAAAATTTCGGCGGCGCGACCCGCACCGTGATCCATGTCGCGGATTGAGTCCGGGGCTTGCCCCGGGTGGGGCCGGCGCTAGCTTCTGCGCATGACTGCTTCCCGTCGCTTGCTGCTCGCTGTCTGTCTTCTGTCCTCCGTCCTCTGTTCTCTGCTCGGCGCCCAGCCCGACCGCATCAACGGCCGCGCTTTCGCCACCCGCTCGCAGGTCATCGCCCGGCACGGCATGGCCGCGACCTCCCACCCGCTCGCCACCCAGGTCGCGCTCGATATCTTGCAGGCCGGCGGCTCCGCGGTCGACGCCGCCATCGCGGCCAACGCCACGCTCGGCCTCATGGAGCCCACCGGCAACGGCGTGGGCGGCGACCTCTTCGCCATCGTCTGGAGCGCCGCCGACAGGAAACTCCACGGTCTCAACGCCTCCGGCCGCTCCCCGCTCGGGCTCTCCCGCGACCAGCTCATGGCCGAGCTGCACAAACTCGGCCGCGACACCATCCCGCCGCGCGGCTTCCTGCCCATCAGTGTGCCCGGCGCCGTCGACGGCTGGTTCGAGCTGCACGGCAAATTCGGCAAGCTCCCGATGAAGGATGTGCTGGCCCCGGCCATCCGCTACGCGTCGGAAGGCTTCCCCGTCACCCAATACATCGCCTACGGCTGGGACCGCGGCGTCCGCAACGCGCAGGCCGACAAATTCCCCGGCGCCTTTCTCCAGACCTACTGTGTCAACGCCAGCGGCCTGCCCGCCGAGGCCTTGGCGAAGGAGGGCCGCGCGCCCGCTGAGGGCGAGCTGTTCAAAAACCCCGGCCTCGCGCGCACCCTCGGCCTGCTCGCCACCGGCGGGCGCGACGCCTTCTACCGCGGCGAGATCGCCCAACGGATCGACGACTTCATGCGCACCCACGGCGGCTTTCTGCGGAAAATTGATTTCGAAAAACACACCTCCACCTGGGTCGAGCCCGTCTCCGTCAATTACCGCGGCTACGATGTCTATGAGCTGCCACCCAATGGCCAAGGTATCGCCGCGCTCCAGATGCTGAACATTCTCGAGGGCTACGACCTCAAGGCGCTCGGCTACAACTCCCCCGAGGCCTTGCACCTGATGGTCGAGGCCAAGAAACTCGCCTTCGAGGACCGCGCGAAATTCTACGCCGACCCCGCGTTCAGCAAAATCCCGCTCGCCGGCCTGCTCTCCAAGGAATACGCCGCCGCCCGCCGCCGGCTCATCAATCCCGCGCGCGCCGGCCGCAGCTACGACGCCGGCAACCCTGCCGTGCAGTCGGGCGACACCATCTACCTCACCACCGCCGACGCCGCGGGCAACATGGTTTCGCTCATCCAGTCCAACTACCGCGGCATGGGCTCCGGCATCACCGTGCCCGGCCTCGGCTTCACGCTCCAGGATCGCGGCGAGATGTTCACGCTCCGCCCCGGCCACGCCAACGACTACGCGCCCGGCAAGCGCCCGTTCCACACCATCATCCCCGCCTTCATTCTCAAGGAGGGCGCGCCGTGGCTCAGCTTCGGCCTCATGGGCGGCGCCATGCAGCCGCAGGGCCACGTCCAGATCGTCTGCAACCTGATCGACTGGGGCATGAACCTCCAGGAAGCCGGCGACGCCGCGCGCTGGCAGCACGAGGGCTCTTCCGATTACGACAATCCCAAGATGACCGACGGCGGCTACGTCGAGGTCGAGAGCGGTGTGCCCTACGAGAGCGTCCGCGGCTTGCTCCAGCGCGGCCATGTTGTCCGCATCGGCAACGGCGGCTTCGGCGGCTATCAGGCCATCGCCCGCGATGCGAAAAACGGCACCTACGTCGGCGCGAGCGAATCCCGCAAGGACGGCCAGGCTGCGGGCTATTGAGGCCGCACTTCTTGCCGGCTCCTGCCACGGAACACCCGTGACCCGCAAATCGTTCTCGTTCTCGCCCTCGTTCCCCNNTTGGATTCACCCTCTGATTTTATGCCATCCTCCGTGCGGAAGAAGGTTTCTGCCAAAGCCGCGCCACTCCTTGCCGCGCCGAAGCCCACGGGCGAAGGCGGGCCGCTCTTCAACTGGCTGCAGACCCGCAGCGCCGGCCTGCTGCTCCACCCCACCTGCCTGCCGGGCGACCAGGGTTGCGGCGTGTTTGACCGGCACGCGGTGCGCTTCCTCGATTTCCTGCAGGCCGCCGGCATGAAATACTGGCAGGTGTGCCCGCTCGGGCCCACCGGCTACGGCGACTCGCCCTACCAGTGCTTCTCCGCCTTCGCCGGCAACCCCTACCTCGTCGATCTCGCCGCCCTCGTCCCCTTCGGCCTGCTCAAGGCCGCCGACCTGGCCCCGCTCGCCGCCCTGTCGGCCGACCGCACCGACTACGGCGCGATTTATAAAATCAAACCGCGCCTGCTCGCGTCTGCTTACGCGCAGTTCAAGCAACAACGCCCCGCGCTGCCCTACGGCGACTTTGCTGGCTTCTGCCGGAAACACGCGGATTGGCTCGACGCCTATGCCTTTTTCCGCGCCCTGAAAGACCACTTCAACGGCCGCGTCTGGTGGGAATGGCCGCCCGAGGCCCGCGATTTCACCCGGGCGGGAAAATCCCCGCTGCGGGCGCAGCTCGCCGACGCCATCGCCGCCTGCCAGTTCGGCCAGTATCTGTTTTTCGGCCAGTGGGCGCAGGTGCGCGCCGCGGCCCGCTCCCGTGGTATCGAGGTCATTGGCGACCTGCCCATCTTCGTCGCCGCCGATTCCGCCGATGCCTGGGCCAACCCCGGTCTGTTCGAGCTCGACCCGAAAACCCTGCTCCCGCTCGCCGTGGCCGGCGTGCCGCCGGACTATTTTTCCGCCGACGGTCAGCTGTGGGGCAACCCGCTTTACCGCTGGGCCGCCCACCAAGCCGACGGCTACTCGTGGTGGCTGGCCCGGATGCGCGCCTCGTTCGAACTGTGCGACGTCGTGCGCATCGACCACTTCCGCGGGTTCGACGCCTGCTGGCGCATCCCGTATCCCGCCAAAAACGCCCGCGTCGGCGCATGGGTGCCCGGCCCGGGCCTCGGGCTGTTCCGCGCTTTCCAGCGCGCCTGTCCCGCGGCCCGCATCATCGCCGAGGATTTGGGCGTGCTCACCGGCTCCGTCACGCAGTTGCTCGCCGATTCCGGCCTGCCCGGCATGCGGGTCCTGCAATTCGCCTGGGGCAGCGACGCCAGGAACGCCTACCTGCCGCACAACACGGTGCCAAACTCCGTCATCTACCCCGGCACGCACGACAACGACACGACCGCCGGCTGGTATCAGGCCGCACCCGGGGCCGAGCGTGACCATGTGCGCCGCTACCTGCGCGTCGACGGGGCCGACATCGCGTGGGACTTCATCCGCGCCAGCTACGCCTGTGCGGCGCGCCTCGCCATTCTCACGTTGCCGGATCTTTTCTCGCTCGGCACCGCCGCGCGTTTCAACACCCCGGCGAAGGCCGGGGGCAACTGGCAGTGGCGCTACCGCGCCGCCACGCTGGAAAAAACCTCCGGCCCCACGGCGAACTACCTGCGGGAACTTTCCACGCTCTATGGTCGCTGAAGATATTTTCCGGCGGACCAAAAATGTTTTTCGCGGACGGAAATGCGAAAATTTCCGGGCCCAATAATATTTTCACGAAGCTGCATATTTTTAGTGCAACTGCGCGAAAAATTTCCGACAATGAATCATGGCTAAAAAGAAAAAGGCTAAGAAAAAGAAAAAGTAACGACGCTTGCGTCGCTGCTTCTCTCTCCCCTCAACGCCGGCTCTTTGAGCCGGCGTTTTTTCCCGAGACCCTGCGAACTTTACCGCGCAGGGTTTTTTCTTTCCGCGTTTTGGCCTGAACCCGCGGGCGCGGGCTGGCCCGGGACCCGCTTCCCCGTCCTGCCATCGGCGGCCGGTCGCCGCCGAACCCTCACTTCACCGCGGCCCAGACACGCTGCACGTCGTCGTGGTCCTCAAGCGCCTGCAGGAACTCGCCCACCTGGGCGCGCGCCGCATCGTCCAGTTCGGGAAACACCTTCGCCACGTAACCGATCTCGCTCGTGACCACCTGCCAGCCGTGTTGTTTCAGCCAGGCGGAGACGCCGTGCACCGTCTTGAGCCCGGTGGTGAACCGCACCCCGGCGGCGCCCTCGGGAATGTCGTCGTTCTGCGCGTGGGTCAGCTCCTCGAAATCGTCGGCGCCCGCCTCGATCGCCACCGCCTCGGCGTCGAGCCCGGCGTCGGCTGCGTGCCACGCTTCGACGAGGCCGACGTGGTCGAACAGGAATTTGTTGCTGCCCGCGGTGCCGAGGATGCCGCCCTTGAAGAGAAAGCGGATCTCCGGCGTGATGCGCTGGTGATTGTCGGTCATGCACTCGACAATGACCGGCACCTTGTGCGGCGCATAACCCTCGAAGACGACGTTGTCGAGGTGGGTCTTGTCGCCCCCGGTGCCCGTGCCTTTGGCGACGGCGCGCTCGATGGCGTCGCGGGTCACGCTGGCCTTCTTCGCTTTTTCAATGGCGGCGTGAAGCCGGGCATTCCCCTCGGGATCGCCGCCGCCCAGCTTGGCGGCCACCGTGATCTCCTTCACCATCTTGCCGACGGTCTGGCCCTTCTTCAGGTTGACGATTGCGCGTTTTGCATGAAGCCATTGGCGTCCCATAAGACGCAAGGTATAGGCGGAGCACCCCGGCCCGGGCAAGGAGGAAGAAGCCGCTGCACTCCTGACATGACGTCGTCAGCCCCCTGTGTTACCCTGCCCCGATGAAAACGCGCTGTCCCTGGGCCGCAGCCGGGATCAACCACGCCTACCACGACACCGAGTGGGGCGTGCCCTCGCACGATGACCGCCACCTGTTCGAGATGCTGATCCTTGAAGGCGCGCAGGCCGGCCTGAGCTGGTCGACCATCCTGAAAAAGCGCGACCACTACCGCGCGGCCTACCATGGCTTCGATGCCGCCCGCATCGCCCGCTACGGCGCGAAGGACGAGGCGCGGTTGCTGGCCGACGCCGGCATCGTCCGCAACCGGCTGAAAGTCGCGTCCTCGGTGCTCAATGCCCGCGCTTTCCTCGCGGTGCAGGCCGAGCATGGTTCCTTTGACCGCTATCTCTGGCGCTTCACCGGCGGCCGGCCGGTCCGGCATCGGTTCCGGCGGCCGGCACAGCTTCCCGCGCGCAGCGTGGAATCCGACGCCTTGAGCCGGGATTTGAAAAAGCGCGGCTTCAGGTTTGTCGGCACCACGATCTGCTACGCCTTCATGCAGGCGACCGGCATGGTCAACGACCACCTCGTCACCTGCCCGCGGCACGAATACTGTGCCCGGCGGGCCTGAGCCTCGCTCGCGGCCAGTGCCCGCCGGTGAACGGCATCGGCCTGGTGCTGGCGAACAACCCGGCGGTTGGTGTGGTCTCGCTGGGTTGCCCATGGGGATCGGGTCTGCTGCGGCAGGGAACAGATCTCGTTGCAGGGGTGATTTTCATGGCAGCCGGAGGCGGAGCTTTGCTTTTCGTCCAGGAGAACCTATCGTGTCCCCGATGTTCGCCAACCTGCTCCAGTGGATCGACCGCCGCGTGCCTGAGACCTATGAGCAGGCCTTTGTCACGGAGGTGCATGCGAGCCGGCCGGTGCCGCGCAATCCACGGTTGGAGAAAATCATCCTCGTCTGCTGGGGTCTGATCGCGGTGAAGCACATCGCCGTCATCTGGGCCGTGCACCACTACGCCGTGCCCTTCCACCAGCTCTGGATCAACGCGCCGACCTTCCTCCTCGGGCTGCTCGCCACCCTCGCCTACTATTGGCGGGAGTGAGCCGGCTGATCATTTTGGATTTTAGGTTCTCGATTTTCGATTGAGGGTTCTGTTATTTCTTTCCAGCCCAACGTGCGTCCCGCCGTCAATGCGGACCATCAGCCATCCAAAATCCTCAACCGACCATCGAAAATGGCCCATGTCCCCGGTCTCCGAAGTCCCTACCTCAAGGTCGGCCGCCTCGTCTTCTTCGGCCGCATGCTCGACAAGATCCGTCTCCAGGCCGCCGGCCGGCTCCCGCCCGCCGATTACGCCGCCAACCTCGGCAAGGGTTTCGACGGGCGCACCTGCGGTTTTTTGCGCGTGAATTATGACGAGCTGAAGACGCGCACGCGGGCGGGCGGCACGGACGAGGAGATCCTCGCCTGGTGCCACGAGAAGGGCGGGCCGCGCACGGACGACGAATGCCAGGTCTGGAACCAGTTCATGATGAAGTGCGGTTGGCGTGACGGCGTGGCCGAGACCCTGGCCAGACGCATCAAGCAGAGCGCGCTGGAGGCCGCCCCCATCATGACCATGTTTGATTACCTCGATTTCGATGAGGACCGCGATCCGGTCGAGATCCGCGCTTGGGAGCAATAGCATGCCGGCCTGGCGCACCCGATTGCGTTGGATTTTCGCCGTGTTCGGCGGACTCCTGTTGATCGTCATCGTCGCCCTCGCCTGGGGTTGGTGGCAGATGCGCGGCAGCCTCCCGATACTCGACGGCGAACGCCCGGTCGCCGGCTTGGCCGCCCAGGTGAAAATCGAGCGTGATGCCCTTGGTGTGCCCACCATTACCGGCTCGACCCGCGCCGATGTGGCCCGCGCCACGGGATTTCTCCACGCGCAGGACCGTTTTTTCCAAATGGACCTGCTGCGGCGCCGCGGGGCCGGCGAATTGTCCGAGTTGTTCGGCGCGGCCGCGGTCGAGCTGGACAAGAGCGCACGCCTGCACGGCTTCCGCCGTCTGGCCACCCAGGTGCTCGCGCAGGCCGAGCCGGCCGAGCGCGCCGTCCTCACGGCCTACACCGCCGGCGTCAACACCGGGCTCGCGGCGCTGGGGAAAATCCCGTGGGAATACCTCGTGATCCGCACCCGCCCGGCGCCGTGGCGTGAAGAGGACACCCTGCTGTGCATCTACGCCATGTGGTTCGACCTGCAGGACTACAAGGGCACCTTTGACCTGAACCGGGAAGCGCTGCGCACGGCCCTCGGCTCGGCCGGGCTGGAATTTCTCGCGCCCCGTGGGAATTCCTGGGACGCCGCGCTCGACGGCAGCACCTTCGCGCCCGCGCCGCTGCCATCGTTGCGTTTTCGCCGGACCGAAACGTCCGCCGCGGGCCTCGCCACCATCGAGCCGGCTGGCAAGCGCGTGGTCGGCTCCAACGCTTTCGCGCTCAGCGGGGCGCACACCGCCACCGGTGCCGCCATGCTGGCAAACGACATGCACCTCGACCTCAACCTGCCGCAGATCTGGTATCGCGCCGTGTTGCAATGGGCGGACGGGGCCGGTTCACACCGCGTGGTGGGTGTCACGCTGCCGGGCGTGCCGTTCATGGTGGTCGGCAGCAATGGCCGTGTCGCCTGGGGTTTCACCGACGCCTATGTGGACACGACGGATGTCATCACCCTCGCGACGGAGATCACCGCCCACAGTTTTTACAAGACTCCCGATGGCTGGAAGGAAATCGAGGGCCGGCCGGAGGAAATTCGCGTGAAGGGTGAAAAGTCCGTGCCTTTCACCGCCCGTTGGACGCAGTGGGGCCCGATCATCGACGGCCCCAAGGACGGCCGCGGTCTCGTCCTGCGCTGGACCGCGCACGATGCCGAGGCGACGAACCTGCATTTCATGGCCATGGAAACCGTGCGCACCACGGCCGCCGCGGTGGACCTCGCCCACCGCGCCAGTATTCCCCACGAGAACCTGCTCATCGCCGACGCCGACGGCCACATCGCGTGGACCATCATCGGCCGGCTCCCGCGCCGCGTGGGTTACGACGGTCGCGTGCCGGTCAATTGGGGTTATGGCGACCGCCGCTGGGACGGCTGGCTCGCCCCCGACGAAATTCCTGTCGTAACCAATCCGGCGGAAGGGGCTCTGTGGTCTGGCAACAACCGTCCGCTCGGCGGCGAAGCCTACGCCAAGCTCGGCGACAGTGGCTACGACGACGGTGCCCGCGCCGGGCAGATCCGCGCCGGACTGCGTGCGCTGGTAGCCTCCGGCCAAAAAGCCGTCCCGGCCGATCTGTTCGCCATCCAGCTCGACGACCGCGCGATATTCCTCGATCGCTGGCAGAAACTCCTGCTTGAGATACTCACCGACGACGCGGTCACAGGAAACAAATCCCGCACTGAACTGCGCCACGCCGTGCGTTCTTGGAACGGCCGCGCCAGCACGGATTCCGTCGCCTACCGCGTGGTGCGAGCGTTCCGACTCCACACGGCCGAACGCGTGTTCGCGCCGATCATCGAGCTGGCGCAACAAGCATATGCCGCCTTCAACTGGCGCAGCCTGATCTATGAGGACGCTCTTTGGCAACTGGTGCACGAAAAACCGGAGAAGCTGCTCAATCCCTCGCACGCCTCGTGGTCCGCGCTGCTGCTCGCCGCCGCAGACGATATCGCGGCCGATGTGGAGAAGTCCGGCGGATCGCTGGCTGGGTTTACCTGGGGTGCCCGCAACACCCTGGCCATGCAGCACCCCTTCGGCCGCTTCCTGCCCAGGCCGGTCGCCCGCCTGCTCGACATGCCGGCAGACCAGCTGCCCGGCGACAGCGACATGCCGCGCGTGCAGACCGCGCGCTTCGGCCAGTCCGAACGGATGGTCGTCTCGCCCGGCCACGAGGAAGAGGCCTTTTTCCACATGCCCGGCGGCCAGAGCGGACACCCGATGTCGCCCTACTACCGTGCCGGCCATGAGGCGTGGGTGAAAGGCACACCAACCCCGCTGCTCCCCGGTCCGACTCTGCACACGCTAACCCTGGTTCCATAATCGTTCTCGTTCCTCCTGCTCTTTCCCGTAATCTCGGCCTGTGTTTCGCCCTCCGCCTTCAGCCAATCGAAAATTCGATATGCCCCTCCACACGCTCTCCCACCCGCTCGGCGCCCACGTGCTCACCCACCTGCGCGACAAGACCACCAAGCCCGCGCTCTTCCGCACGCTCAGCAACCAGATCGCGCTGCTGCTCGCCCTCGAGGCCACCCGGGACCTCGCCACCGAGGAAAAGAAAATCGAGACCCCCATGGAACCCATGTCCGGCCGCGTGCTGGCCAAGCCGCTCGTCATCGTGCCCATCCTCCGCGCCGGCCTCGGCATGCTGCAGCCGTTCCATGACCTCTTCCCCGATGTCTCCGTCGGTTATGTCGGCCTGGAACGCGACCACACGACCGCCGTGGCGCGCAGCTATTATTGCAAGCTTCCGCCACTGGCTGGCACGCGCGTGATCGTGGTCGACCCGATGCTTGCCACCGGCGGCTCTGCTGTGCAGGCCGTCAACGTCGTGAAAGCCGCCGGCGGCACGGAGATTGTCTTCGTCTGTATCGTTGCGGCTCCCGAAGGCGTGGCCGCCATGCACCAGGCGCACCCCGAGGTGCCGGTCCATGCTGGCGCGCTCGACCGCGAGCTGAACAGCCGCAAATACATCCTGCCCGGACTCGGCGATTTCGGCGACCGCCTCTACGGGACCTGAACGGACGGACGCGGCAAACCTTCACTGCCCTGCTGGCACGCTGGCACGCGCTGCCGCCGGGTGCAACGCTCGAGCTAAAATACCCGCCTACTCTCTCGGCCACCACACCATCCGCTGATGTCAACCAATAGTTGACATCACGGCTGGGGGCCTGGACGACGGACTCCCCCGCAGCCGACTGAAGCGCGCTGCTTTAATCCAGCCAGCCACCCGTGGCCTGCAACGGCGTCAGCTCGCCGCGCCGCGTCACCCACACCGCCAGCGCGGTCCGCGTCACGCCGTCGCGCACCGCCGCAGGCAGCATCACTTGGGCCGCGCCGGCTTCGAGGCGCGCGGTCCGAAGCGCCAGTGCCACAAATTCGTGGTGCAGCGTGCGACCCGCGTTTTCCCCGGCCCGCACCGGGGAGACGATGCCGCCGCCGAGCAGCGCGACATGCACC
>CXWL01018553.1_pt1 | contig 31208 bp, 38 predicted proteins | sample 590931 | NCBI WGS metagenome assembly CXWL01 (sample SAMEA3498368, study PRJEB10139) | groundwater metagenome | biome: water well; material: biofilm material | place: Germany | collected 2015-04-27
ACCGCCGACCGCCGACCGCCGACCGCCGACCGCCGACCGCCGACCGACGACCGACGACCGACGACCGCCGACCGCCGACCGCCGACCGTGAACCCATCCGCTAAACTGCACCCGTGCGATTCGCCGTCCTCGTCTTCCCCGGCACCTGGTCCGACAAGGACTGCCAGTACGTCCTCCAGCACGGACTCGGCCAGCAGGCCGATCTCGTCTGGCACAAGGAGTCGAATCTAGACGCCTACGACGCCGTCGTCATTCCCGGCGGCTTCTCCTACGGCGACCACCTGCGCACCGGCGCCATCGCCCGCTTCTCCCCGGTGATGGAGGCGGTCGCCGTCCACGCGCAGCGCGGCAAGCCCGTCATCGGTATCTGCAACGGCTTCCAGATTCTGTGCGAGTCGCACCTCCTGCCCGGCGCGCTCATGCGAAACGACAGTCTGCAGTTCCGCTGCGTGCCATCCTACCTGCGGGTAGAGAATGCCGACACGATGTTTTCGCGAGCTGCTGTCGAGGGCCAGGTGCTGATGGTGCCGGTCTCGCACGGCGAGGGGAACTACTACGCGGACCCATCGACCATCGCCACGCTCGAGGATGCGCGCCGCGTCGTCTTCCGCTACGTCACGCCCGAAGGCGAGCAGACGGCCGAGGCCAACCCCAACGGCTCCATCAACAACATCGCCGGCATCATCAACGAGCGCGGCAACGTCCTCGGCATGATGCCACACCCCGAGCGATCCGCCGAAGCCGTCCTCGGCAACACCGACGGCCTCACCATCTTCCGCTCGATGATCGAAGCCGCCGTCGCCGCCGTTGCGTAATCGAGTAGGGGCGCAGCCTGCTGCGCCCTCGCTAGGATTGCGCCTGACGATAGCGAGAAAGCGTCGACGCTGTCGGCTTAGGGCCCTGACCCATCTCTGCTGTAGGGAAGAATGGACGCTGATCGTTACTGACAGTCGACCCGGATCGAAGCGCTCGCCTCGCCCGACGTGACATTGACAACCACCCCCGCCTGGCTCGCCAGCGCCACGACCGATGTCTTGGCAACGCCGTCCGTAGTTACCGTGTTGATCGGATCAGCCGTCCCCAGCGCCACAACGCTGAACCGCACTTCTGTGCCGTCGTCCACCGGCCGGTTGCCCGCGTCGAAGACACTGGCCGTGACGACGGACGCCTGCTCGCCATCGCAGGTCAGTTTCTGCGGGTCGGCCGTCAGCTCGATGGTGGCTGCCGGGCCGAGCGTCGCGTCGTCGGTGGAGACAGTTGGCGACGGGGCGAGCGTCGTCTGGAGCGCAGTCTTCGACTCCGTGACGACACGGGTCGTCGACGGGGCGGGCGTCGGCGTCGCGCTCGTCGCGCCATCATCGTCACCGCAGGCCGCGAGAACGACCGTGGCGAGCACACAATACGTGACGAAGGCGACGATCCTCATACCGCAGTCTACTTCACGGCGAAGATGCGGTACCCCACCTTGCCGGTGCCGAAGTAGCCGACACCGACGCAGATGAGCTTGTTCAGCCAGCCATAGGCCTCGTGGCCCGTCTCGAAGCGCGGCGCGGTCCGGAAGTAGTACTCAGCCAGGCTGACATCCTCGCCGCTCAGGACTCGCCCGGCGACTTCCGGCGTTACGTCGAGGATGCCGTGATAGGCGAGGTAGAGGAGCGCGCCATCGTCGGTCTTGAAGGTGACCCGGACATCGAGTTCGCCCGCGCCGTTGGGCAGACCGAGGAACCAGTCGCCGCTGCCGGGCAGCACGGATCCCCGCAGCCGCGGTCCCGCGAACGTTCCGCCGGTGACGCTGAAGATGCTGCGCTGGCCTAGCGGCGTGCCGCCGACGGCGTCCGGTGGCGCCAGAGTGATGTGCGCGTCGAACAGCAACTCGGTCTGCAGGGTGTCCGGGAATTGTGGCACGGCTTCCTCCTCGTCAAGGGATGATGCCCGGACAGGCTACCGCGGGGGAACGCAGAAGCGGCGCATCCGACGCTCGTCGGCGCGCCGCTCTCAAGCGGGGTGGGGTTGTTTTGGGCTGCGAACTACGGTTTTACGCTGCCTTCTTCTTCTTCCGCCGGGCCGAGACGGGTGGCAATTCATCCTCCGCCAGCGGCAGCGGCGGGAACGGCGCAAACGTGTGCCCTGCCAGGCAGTAGGTCGTCCCCGGGTCGTCCCACGGATCCTGCGAGAGAAACAGCGTGCTGCCGCAGCGCTCGCAGCGCCGTTTCGCAATCATCGTCTTGGTCTGAATCATCCCTCTCCTCCAGCGTCTCCAATTCCCCCGTCGTGATCTCTATACGTTCACGCTATCGCTTTCAGACTGCCGACTTTGTTTCAAATCCGTTGTCATCATTGTTAGCAAGCCTCGCCCGGTGCCCGCAACGACTCTGCGCGCAGCTATGCAGCCAGCGGGTATTCGGTCAGGCCAGCAGCTCGAGCGAAGCGAGATCCAGAGCCTTCCCCTGAAGCCGTCGGACCAACAGCCGTCCCCGCCGTTACGCCCCATCCCGCATCAGCACCGCCCGGGCAGGTGCCCCATCACTCCCCACAAGCAGTAGCGGCAGGCAGACAAGCTGGTACGTCCCCGGCTCCACCCGTCGTAGGTCGAGTCCCTCAAGAATCACCACCCCGGCTTCCAGCAGCGCGACATGCGTCGCCGCACCGTTCCCCTTCGGCCCGATCGACAGGTAGTCGATGCCGACCAGCCGGACGCCCCCCGCCACCAGCGCCGCCGCCGCATCCCCCAACAACCCGATGAAGTCCGCCGAAAAGTGGTCGAGATCCCACAATCGCGAGTTGGTCGTCTTGAAGATCACCCGCTCCGTCCCCGGCGGGATTGCCAGCAACCCCAGCGCCGCCGCGTCGATGTGCTCCGTCATCGCCGCCGCGTCCACCACCACCACCGGCCCGATCAGCGCCTCAAGCGCGATCGTCTCCGCGCCTCGTGCGCCGTCGATGAAATGCCCCGGCGCATCAACGTGCGTGCCCGTATGCACCCCAAAGTCCAGCCGCGACACATTCGCTGAAGCGCCGTCCGCGATCGCCTTCACCCGCTCTAGCGTTACATCCGGGTCGCCCTCGTACACGATCATCCCGGGCCGGATGGGCACTGAAATATCGAAGATCTGCATGGTTCGCCTCCAGTCGAGAGAGCGTATCGAACGCCGCCGTTCACCCGCGGTGCGGCGCCTGGATCTCCGGCGACGCCACGATCACCTCTGCCTCGGCTTCGGGCTCCGATCGAAGAAGCGCCGCCGGACGCCGGGCCAGCGCCAGTGTGACGACGCCCGTGTTCGGGGCGAGGAGCCACGCAGCGAAGAACATCCCCGTTGAAATCAGCACGATCGCTCCGCCCGCTGAGGTCTCCTGGTGAAAGCCGACGAACAGCCCCGCGACCGACGCCACCATGCCCAGAGCACTGGCGGCTAACGCCATCGGCACCAAACGGTCGGTCAACAGGCGGGCGGTTGCCGCTGGAGTAATCAGCAAGGCGATGACGAGAATGTTGCCTACCGCCTTGAACGACACCACAACTGTAAGCGCCGTCAGCAGCAACAGCAGAAGATCGAGAAGCAGCACCGGCAGCCCCATCGCCCGCGCTCCTGCTGGATCGAACGATGCCATCACGAACAACCGCCGCAGCACGAAGATCGTCAGCAGCACACCCGCCCCGATCAACATCGTGATCACCACATCGGCGCCGCTCGCGCCGATCGGATCGCCGAACAGGATGTGTTCCAGTTCTTCGCCCTCGATCGTCCGGTTCGCGAGGATCACCACTCCTAGCGCGAACGCCGCCGTGAAGACGACGCCGATCGCCGTGTTGTCGCGCACCCGCGCGTTCGCCGTCAGCATCCCCATCAGACTCGCCGTGACAAGCGCCGCTACCAGCGCCCCCACCAACAGGTTCGACTCCAGCAGGAACGCGACAACGACACCCGGAAAGATGGCGTGGGCCAACGCGTCGCCGAGAAAGCCCACCCCCCGGAGGACGATGAACGTCCCGACCACCCCGGCGACGGCGGCCACGGCGATCACATCAAGCAACCCACGTTGGAAGGCCGCATCGGACAGCGGATCAGTGAGGATGTCCATGATGCTCTCCCCCTTCCGCCGCGTGATGCTCGAAATGTTCGGCCGGGATGGGCTCCGCCCGTCGTCGCAGCACGATCATCGAGCCGCCGTGAATGTGCGCGTGGGTGGCCTGCAGCACGACCTTGCCGGCCGTCCGCCATTCGTCGAAGAGTTCGAGGATACGGTCGTGCGTCGCCGCGTCGATGCCCGTCATCGGCTCGTCGAGCAGGATCACCTCCGGCTGTTGCGCCAGTGCCCGCGCGATAAAGGCCCGCCGCTGCTGGCCGCCGGAAAGTTCGCTGATCTGCCGTCCCGCTAGGTCGGCGATATCCAAGTGCCGCATCGCATCTTGCACCACCACTTCGTCCTCGGCGGTCGACGAGCGCAGCCAGCCCCGCACCGGATATCGCCCCATCATCACCACATCGTGCACCGAGACCGGAAACGTCCAATCGACGTCCTCCCGCTGCGGCACGTACGCAACCCGCCGCCGCGACTTTGACAGCGCGCCGCCGAACAGCGTGATCTCCCCGCTTGAAAGAGGAATGAGCCCGGCGATGGCCTTCAGCAGCGTGCTCTTCCCAGAACCGTTCGGTCCAACGATGCTCACCACCTGGCTTCGCGGGATATCCGCGTTGATATGCGCCAGCACGACCCGGCGCCCGTAGGCGATCGTCACATCGTGGAGCACGAGGCAGCTTTCGTGCAGGCCGCCGTTCGGGGCAACGCCGGTCGCCGCGGCGGTATCGCTAACCAACGAACACCCCCTGCGACTCCGTCGCGTTGACCAGGCGGCACGTCTGGCACCGCCCGTACACCTCCAGCCAGTGCCCTTCGATCTCGTACGAGGTCGCCTTCTGCAGGTCGCGCACCAATGCGTTCACGTCACAGTTGCTGAAGTCCTCGACCCGGCCGCAGTTCGTGCAGACGAGATGATGATGGTGGCGACCCGTGCTCAATCGGTAGTGCAGCGTCCCGTCGTCCAGCAGCACCCGGCAGACGATGTTCAGATCCTGCAGGATCTTCATCGTGCGAAAGACCGTCGCCCGCCCCACTTTGCGCGTAGACCGGAGCACATCGTCGACCGTAAAGTGCCCGTCCTGCGCTAGCACCACATCTAGGACTCGCCGCCGGCTTCCGGTGATCCGGTGCCCCCGCATCTCCAGCCGTTCGATAACAAGGTCAATCTCTAACATTCCGCCGACCCTTCTTTGAGACGATGTCTCATCTTAATTGAGACCACATCTCAGGTCAAGGTCGTCGTACTGGGATCGTAGAGGTTCTCTAGATGTAGGGACGAAGCTTTAGCTCCGTCCCCTGGGTCGTCGACACCGTGCATCCCCGCGATTCAAAACCGCGAGGCCGAAAACGCCACCGGCGTCGCCCTCCAGTCTCCCGCCACCACTCCTCGCGCCACAAATCGCCCCGTCAGTGGCCCCAGCAGGATCCCGTTCCGGTAGTGCCCCGTTGCCGCGATCACGTTCGCCCATCCCGGTACCGGCCCGATGATCGGCAAGTCATCCGGAGTCCCCGGCCGCAGCCCCGCCCACTCGAACACCTGCGTCGCCGCCGCCAGCTGCGGCACCAGCCCATTCGCCATCGACCGCAGTTGCCGCAACCCTGCCTGCGTCGTCCGCCGCCGAAATCCCACGTCCTCCACCGTCGCCCCCGCGAATACGATGCCATTCGCCCGCGGCACGAGATACCCGTCCGGCCCCCACACGATGTGCCGGATTGGCGTCGCCATTCCACCCAGCGCGATCATCTGGCCGCGTATCGGGCGCACTGGCAGAAGCGGCCGCGCCTCCTTGCCGGTCGTTCGAAGCATCGCCGCAATCTGGCCGGAACGCGCCCCCGCCGCGATGACGACACTATCGCAGGCGACCTCGCCGTCCGCCGTCCGCACCGCCGTCACGCGGTCGCCGTGGGTGGAGAAACCCACCACCGGCGTCCGCTGTCTGACGGCCGCACCGTTCGCGATCGCCGCGCGTTCCAGCGCCAACGCGAGCAGTTGGTTGCTCACGTGCCCTTCGCTCGCTGAGAAGAGTCCGCCGATGACGCCTTCACTGAGGCGCGGCTCCGCTTCCCGGCACTGCGCCGCGTCCAGCAGTTCCAGCTCGTGCCCGCGAGCAGCCAGCCACTCTCGGCGCCGCGCCAGCTCGTCGAACTGCTCATCGGTTAACGCCACCTTCAGGATCCCGTCCAAGCGCAGCTCCGTATCGAAACCGCACTGGCGTTCCAGGTGGGCGACGTCCGCGGGCATCTCGCGCAGGGCTCGCACGCAGGCGTCGAACATCGGGCCCGGCCCGTGCGCCTCGACCAGCGGCGCCAGCATCCCCGCCGCCGCATTCGTCGCCTGCATGCCGGTCTTGCCGTACTCCAGCAGCGTCACCGACGCGCCGTCCTTCGCCAGTTCGTACGCGCAGGCCAGCCCGACGATGCCGCCGCCAACGATCACGACATCGCTCACGCCGCCCCTCCGCCCACCATGCGCACGATCTCGACCGCGTCACCTTCGCGCACAACAGCATCGCCAAACGTGGACTTCAGGATCACGTCGCCGTTGATCGCCACCGCGACGAGCTTCGGGTTCACCTCATGCGCGGCGAGAAAGGCGAGAAGCGGCATGTCCACTGCGCCGTGGGCATCGGTCTCGCGCGGCTTGCCGTTCACCGTCGTTCGCATCAGCTACCTCGCGACGTGGCCGCGTCAATTGCGGACCGAAGTGCCCTCGCCGCCGCCCGTGCGTCCGCCGCATCGCAGATCGCGCCGATGACTGCAACGCCCGCCGCCCCCGCACCAATGACGTCAGCCGCGTTCTCTGCCGTAATCCCGCCGATCGCGACCACGGGCGCGCGCACCGCCTCACAGACCGCCCGCACCCGCGCGATCCCAAGGGGCGTGATGCCCGGCTTGGACGCGGTCGCGAACACCGTCCCCAGGACCAGCAGGTCCGCCCCCGCAGCCTCCGCCCGAACGGCTTCCTCCAGGGAATGCACGGCCACCGACACCAGCACCCCGTCCCGCAGCCGCCCCCGCGCCTCGCCCACGAAAGCGCTATCAGCGGGAAGATGCACGCCGTCCGCTGCCAGTGTGCGCGCGGCGGCGATATCGCCGTTCACGAACAGCAGCGCCCGATCCGCCACCGCGTCCCGAACATGCAGTCCCATCGCGATCAGCTGCGTCGTGTCCAAGTCTTTCTCGCGGAGTTGGACCACATCCACGCCACCCAGCACGGCATCCCGCACGACGTCATCGAGCGCTTCCTCGCCGTCGTGCGGCCTGCCCTCGGCGCGCCTGCGATCGGTCACCAGCATCAACGTCGGACGGCGAAGCTCGCGTGGCATCAGCTTGTCCTGGCCAGTGACGGCACGCCCTCCGTCGGACTGCTGGCGCTGGCGTACGCCTTCGACGGAATGCGACCAGCTCGGTAGGCTTCGCGCCCCGCCTCGACCGCCTTCTTCATCGCCGCCGCCATCAGCGGTGGATCCTGCGCCTTCGCGATGGCCGTGTTCACCAGCACCGCGTCCGCCCCCGTCTCCATCGCCAGCGCCGCATCCGACGGCGCCCCGATGCCGGCGTCCACCACCACCGGCACCTTCGCGTTCTCAATGATGATCTTGATCTCGTGCAGCGTCAGGATCCCCTGCCCGGAACCGATCGCCGAGCCGAGGGGCATGACCGTGGCGCACCCCGCCTCCTCCAGGTGCTTTGCCAACACCGGATCGGCGTGGATGTAAGGCAGCACGACGAACCCTTCGGCGATGAGCTTCTCGGCGGCGCGCAGCGTCCCGATCGGATCAGGCAGCAGGTACTTCGGATCGGGGATGACCTCCAGCTTCACCCAGGTCGAGCCCGTCACCTCGCGCCCCAGCCGCGCCGTGAACAGCGCTTCGTCGACCGTGCGGCATCCCGCCGTGTTCGGTAGCACCGAGTACCGCTCCCAGTCGATGAAGTCCAGCTCGGTCCGCGCCTTCGGGTTGTCGAGGTCGAGCCGCCGGATGGCCACCGTCACCAGCTCCGTGCCCGAAGCCTCAAGCGCCGCTACCGTCTCTTCCGGCGACGCATACTTCCCGGTCCCTAGGAACAGCCGCGACGAAAACGTCTTCCCCGCGATCGTTAGCGTGTCTGCCCTTGTCCCAAGCTTAGCCATGTCGCCTCCGCCGTCCCGTAAGGACAGGTCTTTAGACCTGTCCGCGGTCGTGCCGATCACGTTCTTCTTTCTCGGAATCCGCCGCTTGGCCGCGCATCCGCCGCATCACCACGGCTCCACCCGCCACGACAGCTATCATGGCAACAGCGATTCCCCCAACCAGCCAGTCGCCCTGCACGACGCCCCACACCGCCAGCCCCCCAAACCCCGTCGCCATCACCGCATAGAACCACGGCGATGCCGCACCCGGCCTCGATGACCCTCGCCGAAGAAACACCGCTACCCTCCCGTCTTCAGTCGCACGCCGGGTCGATACTTCGCGCCCGCCGGCTGATAGTACCGATAGAAGTGGTGTACCGGCCCGTGCCCGCCGCCGATCGGATACGCGTGCTGGATCGCCAGCGTCACGTACGACTTCGCCAATGCGACCGCGTCCGGCACGCCGAGTCCCTTCGCCAGCCCTGCCGCGATGGCGGAGGCGAAGGTGCAGCCGGTGCCGTGCGTGCTCGTGGTCTGCACGCGAATCGACGTAAAGTCGCGGAAGTGCTGACCATCGTAGAACAGGTCCGTCGACGAAGCCGTGTCGTCGAAGTGCCCGCCCTTCACAACGACGGTCTTCGCTCCCATCCCGCTGATCTGCGCCGCCGCCTCTCGCGCGTCGTCCCAGGTGATGATGCGCCGTCTCGTCAGCACCTCTGCTTCCGGAATGTTCGGCGTCACCACAAGCGCCAGCGGCAGTAAGTCGCGGATCAGGGTGGCGACCGCATCGTCCTCAAGGAGCTTGTGCCCGCCTTTCGCCACCATCACCGGATCGACGACGAGCTGTGTCACTCGGTACGCGCGCATCTTCTCGGCGACGATGCCGATGATCGCCGCATTCGCCAGCATCCCCGTCTTGACGGCGTCGGCCCCGATGTCCGACAGCACTGCATCGATCTGCTTGCCGACCAGATCCGGCGGCATCGCCAACCAGTCGGCCACCCCCAGCGTGTTCTGCGCCGTCACCGCCGTTACCGCCGACGCCCCGTACACCCCGTACGCCGCAAACGTCTTCAGGTCCGCCTGGATGCCCGCCCCACCGCCGGAGTCGCTCCCGGCGATCGTGAACGCCCGCGCCGCCCCCTCAGGTTGCCGGTTGTCGTAGTCGTCGTTCATGCCGAAGGTGCCTCATCGCCACCGTAGCCCGGGCCGTGTTCTGTCACGCATGCAGGTCGCAGAGGGGAGCGCTGCCCGTTCCTTCCCTGCGCCGGCATTACCCGGTTCAGGTTCAGCGGTCGCCCCAAAAGGCCTCTCAGCCATCGCCAAGCGACAGCTCCCGCAGAACGTGATCGTGTCCCATGCAGGCTACGGAGGCTGCGGGAGGGAGTCAAGCAACCGCTTGCCACCGTTGGGTATGATGGATGCATGGACTGGCGCGACCACATCACCTCGAACCCGAGGGTGCTCGGAGGAAAGCCTGCCGTAAAGGGCACGCGGCTTGCCGTCGACTTCGTCCTCGGGCTCTTCGCCTCCGGCTGGACGACCGAGGAGGTTCTCACCAATTACCCCTCACTCAACCAGGAGCTGCTCCAGGCCGTGTTTGCCTACGCCGCCGACGTGACGCAGGACAACACTGCCTATCCGTTGCCGGCGACCTCGGTCTAGGGGTGCGGTTTCTCGCCGACGAGAATTTTCCTCACGGAAGCATCTGGTATCTCGAGAGTCTTGGGCACGATCTGGACTTTATTCCCGGGCGCCTGCCGCCCGTTGACGACGCGGATGTTCTCGCTAAGGCTGTGGATTCTCAGCGAGTGTTGCTCACGCTCGACGCTGATTTCGGCACGCTTGTGTTTCGCGAACGCCTGCCGCATCCACCGGCCGTAATCCTCTTCAGGTTGGGGACTTTCGCGCCGCTGGAGCCTGCGAAGATCATCGAAGAACTGATCGCGGATGATGACATCGTGATCGAGGGCTGGTTCACCACAATTGAAATGAGTGGCATTCGCCAACGTCCGTTCCCTCCAACGATCTGACCCGTCAGATGTTCACCGCGCCGTAAGCAACACCCCGCCATCAACCGGCAATACCACGCCCGTCACATACCGCGCCTCGTCCGACGCCAGGTACACCGAAGCCCAGGCGATATCCCATGCCGTCCCCTCGATCCCCAGCGGCGAGGCCTTCCGCCGCGCCTCCCGCACCGCGTCTGTCATCCCGGCGACCTGCACCATCGGCGTGAACACCGGCCCCGGCTCGATGCAGTTCACCCGAACCCCGTCCCGCGCATGGTCCGCCGCCAGCCCACGCGTCAGCGCTTCCACCGCCCCCTTAGACGTCGCGTACGCCGTCAGACCCCGCGGCCGCCACGCCGCGATCGATGAGATGTTCACGATCGCCCCGCCGCCGCTCTTGAACATCGCCGGGATCGCCGCCTTCGCCGCCAGCATCATGCCGGTCACGTTCACCCGCATCATCCGCTCCCAGGCCGCCTCCTCCACATCCAGCACCGTCCCCGCCCGCACCCCGATCCCCACGTTGTTCTGCAGGATGTCCAGCTTCCCCCATCGCCCGACCGCCGCTGCCACCATCGCCGAGCAGTCGGCCGCCCTCGTGACATCCGCTGCCAGCACCGCGCACGACTCGCTCAGTCCCTCGCCCGCGAGCAGCGCCGCCGTCTCTTCCGCCCGCTCGGCTACCCGGTCCACCAACAACACGTTCGCGCCCTCACGCACGAACAGGATCGCCGCCGCCCGCCCGTTCCCAATCCCCTCGTTCTGCGACCCCGCCCCCGTAACAATCGCCACCTTGCCTTCAAGCCGTCCCATAAAACCTCCGCTCCCCGGGAACTCTTCACCGCAGAAGCGCTTCGTGCGATAGCGTCACCGCTGGCTGAAGGCTCATCCAAAGCCTTCGTGCTCTTTGCGCTCTTCGTGGATAAGATCCGTCGGTCGGATTGCGGCGCCATCCGCGTCTCGCGGTGAACTCCTAGTCCGTCGCCAATTCATCCGCCACGATGCGCCGCTCTTCTTCCGTCAGTTCCGCGTTCGTGAGCAGATCTGGTCGCCGCCGCGCCGTGCGGATGATGCTCTGCCGCCGCCGCCACTTCGCGATCTCCGCATGGTGCCCGGAGAGCAGGATCTCCGGGATCGGCAGGTCGCGGTACACGGCCGGGCGCGTGTATTGCGGATACTCCAGCAGCCCCTGTGCGTGCGACTCCTCCTCCAGCGATAGCTCCGATCCCAGCACCCCCGGCTGTTGCCGCGCCACCGCATCCACCAGCACAATCGCCGCCGGCTCCCCTCCCGACAGCACGTAGTCGCCGATGCTGATCTCGTCGTCGCACAGATGCTCGCGCACTCGCTCGTCCACGCCCTCGTAGTGTCCGCAGATCAAGATCAGTCGAGGCTCGGCCGCCAGTTCCGTCGCCACGGCATGGTTCAGCAGCCGCCCCTGCGGCGTCAGCAGCACCACCTTCCCGCGCCGCTCGGCCATCTCCTGCACTGCCTCGACGCAGGCGAACAGCGGCTCCGGCTTCATCACCATCCCGGGCCCGCCGCCGTACGCGTAGTCGTCCACCACATGGTGCTTGTCGTCGGTATAGTCGCGCGGATTGTGGATCGCGATCTCGATCACGCCAGCTTCCTTCGCGCGCGCGATGATGCTCGCGTCGAACGGCCCGACGAACATCTCCGGAAACAGCGAAAGAATGTCGATCCTCAAGGCCTACAACCTAACACCTATCGCCTGACACCTACATTCGCCGAATGTACTCCCGCAGCGCCTGCTCCGTCGTCTCGAACGCTAGCTCGCTCCACGGGATCTCCTCAGGCGCAAACCACCGCACCGCCATCGACTCCGCGTCTCCGATGATCGCCGCGTCCGTCGCGCTCGTCCCGCGGTACACGACCAGCACAATTCCCACGTCAGGGCGCGCGTAGACTCCGTGCAGGCCGTCCAGCGTAACGTCCAGCCCGACCTCTTCCTTCGTCTCGCGCGAAGCGCCCGTCTCCGGCGACTCGCCGAACTCTAGAAAGCCGCCCGGGAACGTCCAGTATCCCCGCCGCGGCTCGATCGCCCGCTGCTGCAACAGCAGCTTCCCGCCGTGCTCGACGATCACCGCCGCGACGACCCGCGGGTTCATGTAGTGGATGAAGCCACAGCCCTCGCACTGTAGGCGCCGCCGCCCCTCGGATGCGATGTGGCGCTCCACAAGCTCGTGGCCGCAGACCTGGCAGAAGCGTGGCGTCGGCAGTCGTTCGGGCATCGTGTTGACATGATCGCTGGTCTTGCCGCTTATTCGCTACCGAATTGCTTGACTGTACGTCCAAACAGGGCATAAGATCGCACCCATCGGCGATCGGCCGCTGTCCTTACGACGTGTCTCAAGGAGGAATCGCCTTGGCATTGGAAGATCGATCATTGACCTGCCGGGACTGCGAAGGCACCTTCGTGTTCACGGCCGGCGAGCAGGGCTTCTATCTGGAGAAGGGCCTCCTCAACGAACCACAGCGGTGTCCGACGTGCCGGGCTACCAAGCGGCGGGATCGCCCAACCTCGGCTGGCCCCCGCGAGATGACCACCGTCACCTGCGCCGATTGCGGCGGCGAGGCCACCGTCCCCTTCGTCCCCCGCTTCGACCGTCCCGTCTATTGCAGCAACTGCTACGACCCCGCCCGCACCGCCGTCGCCGCTGCCGGCTAGTTCGTCAGTCGTCAGTCGTCAGTCGTCAGTCGTCAGTCGTCCCGTCGTCAGTCCTCTGTTGTCTGTTGTCTGTTGTCTGTTGTCTGTTGTCTGTTGTCTGTTGTCTGCCCCTATCTCCCGCCGCCCCCAACCTCCGGCACCGTCCCCTCCACCCACTCCTCTCCACCCTCGAACACTTCCTTCTTCCACACCGGCACAATCTCCTTGATCCGGTCGACGGCGTAGTGGCAGCCCTCGAAGGCCTCTTTCCGATGCCCCGACGACACCGCCACCAGCAGGCTCGTCTCCCCGATCTCCAACCGCCCGATCCGGTGCAATACGCCCACCCCCGTCACCGGAAACTTCGCCCGCACCTCGTCCGCCACTTCGCGCATCTTCTTGATTGCCATCTCCGGATAGGCGTCGTACTCCAGCCACAGCACGTTGCGGCCCAGGTTCTCGTTCCGGACAACCCCATAGAACAGGGCGATGGCGCCGCTCTCGTCGCGCCGTACCGCCTCCACCAGCGGCCCCGGATCCAGCGGTTCCGTTGTGATCTCAAACATCAGCCCCCGCTCACCGGCGGAATCAGCGCCACCGAATCACCGTTCTCCACCACCCGGCTGTTCGGCGCGTAGTCCTCGTCGACCGCACACACCAGCACCGGCAAGAACTCTCGCACCCGCGGATAGAGCTCCGCCACCCGCTCGCACACATCTGCGATCGTCCCGCCCTCCGCGAGCTCGACCTGGATCTCCCGCTCCCCCACAATTTCATGCAGGTTCGCAAACAACCGCACCGTCACTTTCATGTCGGCATTGTAGTGCTTGCTTGAGGTTAAGTTGGCATCACGTGGCGCGAAGCGCGGAGCATAGCCGCCCTCGGCTGTGCAATCCGGCAAAGCCGGATCAACGCGGTACATAGTGCGACCTGACTCAACAATGCCGCGTGCGAATCCACCTCCCGCCTTGGTCACGGGAGCTCAAACCCCGCCGCCAACTCCTCCACACACCCCGCATCAGGCGCAACCGAAGGCTCTGCGAGAAATGACGCGATGATCTCCATCGGGCACGTCGTCTGCTGCTGGAACAGCACGCTGTGCCCCAGGCCGGGCACTTCGTAGAAGTAGCTGTTCGCCAGCGTCTCCGCGGCCAGACGCCCCCAGTCGAGCGGCGTCGTCGGGTCGAACTGCCCCGCCAGGATGAGCACCGGAACGGCGCTCGTGACTGCCCGATCCTCGATGCCACCCAGCGCGGCCGCGCCCCAGCGCTCACAGAGGTCGAGTTCTTCTTGCAGCATCGCCTCATTGGTGATCCCAAAGCGCCCGGACAGGAACTCCGGCCTCAGCCCGACCGTCGCCTCCCGCAGCGACTCCGGCGTTGTGAACGGAAGTTCCTCCGCGCACAGTACGCTCGTCCGCATCGCGATCGCGCCCGCTGCCGTTGGCCCGCCGTACTGCTCGCCCGCCACAGGCCGCAGCAGCGTGTCGTCCCCGCGCTCGATCGCCGCGATCATCGCCGGTAGCGTCGCCACAAAGCGCGAGTTGTACAGCGTGCGTACGAACGCCGACAACAGCCTGCGTCCGTCGAACTCGATCGTCGCCGTGTTCCCGTCGAGGTCGGTGTAAGGCACTTGCAGAGGTGTTCCACCGGTTTGCCGCACGAGCGCGTACATCCGCTCCTCCAGGTCGGGATAGGCCGCCGAACACCCCTCGTCAGCCACGCACGCCGCAAACACACGCTCGAACGCCGCCTGCAGGTTCGCGACGGTTGTCGCATACAGCTCGACCTGCGGCGGAAAGGTCGAGTCCAGCACCACGGATCGCACCCCCTCCGATCGATCCCGTAGCATCGTCAGGGCCACCCGCGTCCCGTACGAAACGCCGTACACATCAAATGCGTCATATCCCAGTGCGCGCATTAGATCCGAGGCGTCGGCGGCCAGCGCGGCAGTGTTGTAGGCGGAGAGATCAGCCCCACCAGTGACGATACGCTCGCCGCACGCCAGCAGCGCCGCTTCGTACGCCGCCTGCACATCCGGGTCTGTCTCGTCGACCGGCACGCTGGCATTCGAAAGCGCGTCGACCTCCGGGCAGGTCATATCCGGCGTCGAAAGCCCCGTCCCCCGATAGTCGATGAAGACCAGATCGCGCTGCGATTGCAACGGCTCCGCAAACCGCGCCGTGAACCACCCCAGCAGCGTCCCCAGCGTCGAACCCCCGGGCCCCCCATCCAGCACGAGCAGTGGTGGCTCGGCCGCCTCGTTCGTCTTCTCCAGCACCGCGTATGCCAACCGCAGCGTGCGTGCACCCGGCGCCACTCGTAGTTCCGGTACCTCCGCATACCCACAACGCACGTTCGCTTCGTCCTGCCCGGCTGGTAAGGAGAACGCGCAGTCGCCGGCAGTCACGCGAACGTCGTAAGAAGGTGGTATGGGCGCCGACACCGTGCCAACCGCCGTCGTCGGCGTGTTGGTATCGGCGACCGGAGGATCGGAGTCTTGACAGGCTGTTGCGACGAGAACAGCCGCCACAACGAGCACGCCGGGAACAAAGCGTCGAGTAAGTCGCATTGACATCGCAGTCTACCGTCCGCTGCGCCTGCCCAAACACGGTCGTATACTCGCCAGACGATGCCAGCGCTCCTCGAACGCACGTCCCGTCTCGCCCTCGACCTGCTCTTCCCGCCGCAGTGCGCGATCTGTCGCGCTTCCGGGTCGGTGTTCTGCGAGTACTGCGTCGCTGTGCTGCGTCTCGCCGAAGGGCCGCGCTGCGAGCGCTGCTGGGATGACCTCAAGCGCGGATCGCTCTGCCACCACTGCACCGAGGCGCCTCCCGCCTTCACCTCCGTACGCGCCCCTTTCGCCTTCGACGACACCTCCCGCCAGCTCGTCCACCTCCTCAAGTACCAGGGCCTCACCTCCCTCGCCGAACCGATGGGTGGTCTCATGTCCGGCCGCCTTCCCGAAGGCCGCATCGATCTCATCGTGCCCGTGCCACTGCATCCCCGCCGCCAGCGCAGCCGCGGCTACAACCAGTCGCTCCTCCTCGCCCGCCAGATTGCCCGCGAAACCGGCATCCCCCTCGACCCGCGCGCCGCCCGCAGGGTCCGCCCCACCAAGCCCCTCGCTCAGTCCATGGATCGCCACGAGCGCCGCACCATCGTCCACGGGGCCTTCGCCGCCGATCTCACCCGCGTCGCCGACCGCTCGATCCTGCTCGTCGATGACGTCGTCACCACCGGCGCCACCCTGCAGGCCTGCTCGCTCGCACTGCTCGAAGCAGGCGCCTCCGCCATTCACGCCGTCGCCTTCGTCCGTGCCTGATCGACCATACGGGCGGCGACGCCTATAGTGTGACCCGCATGGCAGCAAACTGAGTGCGTGTAGAGGTTCGCCAAGCCGGGAACGAGTAAGCTCCCTCCCCGCCCGCGTCGAAGACCTGACGAACGTCACGGGGGAGGGTTGGGGTGGGGTATTTGTGCGGCGTGGGCGCCGCTCACCCATCAGGAGAGCCGGTTAGTCACTTCTCTGGTAGGGAAAAGCCAGTCTTGTGCGAAGCTCCCCTCTCCCCCCTGAGGGAGAGGGGCGGGGGTGAGGGATGCTGGGCGAATCCGAAGTCCGCAGAATCGTCGAGACCGTCCTCCGCGCCTCTCGCGCCGACCAGACCGAGGTCGAGGTCTTCTCCAACAACTCCGCCCTCACCCGCTTCGCCAATAACTACATCCACCAGAACGTCCAGCACATCGATGTCGATGTCCGCGTCCGCGCCGTCATCGGCCAGAAGATCGGCATCGCCTCCTCTAACGAAATCTCCGAAGAGGCGCTGATCCGCCTCGCCGCCCGCGCCGTCGAGCTGGCCCAACATCAGCGTGAAAACGAGGACTTCCGCTCCCTCCCCCGACCGCTGCCGCTCTCCACCGTCGACAGCTTCGTCGAAGCCACCGCCCGCTGCGGCCCCGAGGAGCGCGCCGCCGTTGTCGGCCAGGTCTGCGAGGCCTCCTCCCGCGCCGGCCTCAACGCCGCCGGCGCCTTCCACACGACCGCCCAGGAACTCGCCCTCGCCAACTCCCACGGCGTCTTCGCCTACGGCACCGAGACCCAGGCCGACATCAACACCGTCGTCATGTCCGAGACCTCCTCCGGATACGCGGCCCGGGTCAGCAAGAATGTCGCCGACATCGACGGAGATGAGGTTGCGCGTGAGGCCGTCGATGCGGCCCTGCGCGGCGTCAATCCCCGCACCGTCGAGGCGGGCGAATACGAAGTCATCCTCGCCCCCTATGCCGTCTGTGACATGCTCGACTTCTTCTCCTACCTCTCCTTCGGCGCCCTCGCCTTCATGGAGAAGCGCAGCTTCATGGCTGGCCGCATCGGCGAGAAGGTCATGGGAGAGAACATCAGTATCTGGGACGACGGCCTCGACCCCCGCGGTCTGCCCGCCGCCTTCGACTACGAGGGCGTACCCAAGCAGCGCGTCGACTTCGTCGAGAAGGGCGTCGCCATGAACGTCTGCTGGGATACGTACTACGCCGGTAAGGCCGGCCCCGACCACTTCTCGACTGGCCACGCCCTCCCCGCCGGCGCCACTATCGGCCCGCTGCCGCTTCATCTCTTCATGGCCCCCGGCGACGCCGCAATCGACGACATGATCCGCGACGTGAGGCGCGGCATCTGGGTCAGCCGCTTCTGGTATACCCGCACCGTCCATCCTCTCAACGTCGTCACCACCGGCATGACGCGCGACGGCACTTTCCTTATCGAAGACGGCAAGATTGTCGCCCCCGTGCGCGATCTCCGCTTCACGCAGGGCTATGTCGAGGCGCTGAACAACGTCGATGCCGTCAGCCGCGACCCCATGCTCGTCCTCGGCGATATTGGCGGTGGCGCCCGCCTCGTCCCCGCGCTGAAGATCGCCAAATGGAACTTCACCGGCGTCAAGGAGTCCGCCGACTGATGCTGACCTACAAACAGCTCCGTCAACGCGAGCCCACGGAAAGCTGTGCTCGCGTTTGCGCCAACGGAACCTCACCGAGGTTTCACTCTTATCTCTGTGTCTCTGTGCCTCTGCGTTTGCCCGAACTGGCGCTGGCCAGTACGCGGTGTTTAACCGACGACCGAGACGAGCCCGACAAGTCATGAAGCTCTACACCCTCGCCGAAGCCGAAGCTATGCTCCCGCAGATCCGCGACGAACTACTCTCGATGCAGGCCAGCAAGCGCGAGGTCGACGACGTGCGTTCGTACCTCGAGCACGCCGTCAGCACCACCGGCGGCAACGGCCACGTCCGCGACGAGAACACGCTCGCCGAGAAGCGCCGCCGGGCCGAGGCTCTGGTCGAGGACATCAACGCCCGTCTCCGCCTCATCAACGACTGGGGCATCGAGCTCAAGGGCCTGGATGAGGGTCTGATCGACTTCCCCAGCGACCGCGAAGGCCGGGTCGTCTACCTCTGCTGGCGCTTGGGCGAGGATGCCATCGCCTGGTGGCACGAGATTGACGAAGGGTTCGCTGGCCGCCGCCGACTCTAGGAACCGCCGCCGCCCAACCACANNTGGTTGGGCGGCATCCTCTGCAGCTTTGCCAGGTCGCAACGCCGCTACCGAGCGGGCATCGCCTCGGCATCCTGATGGTTGCTATGTGACACGGTTGATGTCCGCCCTGCCAAAGCTGCGTCCTCTGCGGCTCCCCAGTGAACTCAAACAACGCGGACATAACCTGCGCTATGCGCCCAACGGATAGCCCCGCTGATCCTTATGCGTGCCTAGAATTGCGATTATCCCCCATGTCGGAGAGAATGAGGCCAGATTTGGGCAGGATTCGTTGTAACAAGGTGGTGGAATGAAGGCATCCGTCGTTGAAGCACGTCGCGAGACTGTCTCCCGTTCGGACGCCCCGGCCGCGCGCGTGCTGTGCGAGGCCCTCGAGTACGAGACCACCACCGCCCCCGAGTTCATCGATATCACCGAGGACGTCATCTCGGTTGTCGAGGCCGCCGGCATCCAGTTCGGCCAGGTCGCCATCTTCTCCCAGCACACCACCGCCGCCATAAAGATCAACGAGCACGAACCCCTTCTGCTCCGCGACCTTGCTCGCACCTTGCGCCAGCTCGCCGCCCCCAACGCCTATTATGAGCACAACGACTTCAGCCGCCGCACCGTCAACATGAACCCCGACGAATGCGCCAACGGCCACGCCCACGTCCAGCACCTGTTCCTCAGCAGCAGCGAGACCATTCCCGTGGTGGATGGTCGCATCACGCTCGGTACCTGGCAGCGCGTCTTCCTCATCGAACTGGACCACCCTCGCCTCCGCCGCGTCCTCGTCAATGTCGTCGGCACCGCTTAGCGAGTCCGCAAGCAGCCCAAGCACCGCATGGTGCTCGCCGCTGCCGGGTGGGCGCAGCTTCACGTGATCGTCGTACCCCATGGCGTAGGGACGAAGCTTTAGCTCCGTCCCTACAGTGTCCGACTGAGGCGGGTGCCCGAGAGTCAACCCCAGTAGCGGCGGAGCTTCTCGCAGAGTCGCCGCAGGAGACAGCTCCGCTCGGTCTTCGTCCCAGAACGGGTCACTCGATCGCCGACGTCGTCGCCCTACCGCCGCGGCTCCGCCTGCCCCGCCTGCGCCGCAAACACCGCCGACCCGTATTCTGCGATCCCATACTCCCCAATGATCTGCTGCACATCCGCCCGCGTGATAAACGCCGCAAACGCCCGCGCCGCCTCCACATTCACGCCCGGGTGCGTCTCCGGATTCACCACAACAACGTGATACGCCGCCACCAACGCCGGATCCCCTTCCAGAAGTATCTCCAGCGAGAATGCTCCCTGCCGTGCTGTCAAAACAGCGCTGCGGCTAGCCAGCGCGTAGGCTCCGCCCGCGTTCGCTCGCTCCAGTGCCTCGGGCGCCAATTCGTACCAGCCTTGCCCTGTGGGCACGACGCTCACCTTGGCCCAGAGCCCCGCCTCCAGCGCCACAACGTCTTGATCCCCGCCACTCCCCACGAACCGCGCCCCCGCCGCCGCGATCGCCCGCAGCGCGTCGTCCGCCCGCTCCTGATCCCGCACCCCCGCTGGATCAGCCTCCGGCCCCACCAACAGATAGTCGCTCGACATCACCAGCGCTCGCTCGATGCCATCGCCGCTGTCGAGCATCTCCTGCTCCGCCAAAGGCGCATCCACCAGCACCACATCGGCCTCGCCCCGCCGACCTTGCTCGATGGCCGCTACAGAATTGGTGGTCAAGGGTTGTACTGAATAGCCCGTCTCGGCCTCAAATAGCGGTATGAGGACATCAAGCAGTCCGTCCCCGACTCCGTCGCTGACCGCCAGCGCCAGGGTCCCGCTTGCCAGCGTCGGCTGCTCCGCCGGCCCCGGCGCCCGCGTGTTCACCAACGGCGGTGGCGCCTCCTCCGTACTAATCGCTGACTGCGTCAGCGCCGCGACCGCCTCGGTCGTTGGGTCCACCGGCGTCGCTGTACCAGGCGGGTCGCCGTCGCCACCACCGCTGCAGGCCGTGAACGACGTCATCCATACGGCCACAAACGCCGCGGCGACTAACCAGGACCAATGCCGCATCAACCGACCCTTCCGTCAGGACATCTGCGTCCATCTGTTCTCATCTGTTGACCGAACCTCTGGAGCCACTCCCCGCCGAAGGTATCGTCAAACCAGCGCGATGCGACCGGAACCCCTGCAGGGGGCGGCGGGGAGCGTCCGTGCTACAGACGCCACCGCACCTGCCGCGGTTCCGGTCAGGATTGATCATACGACGTAACAGGCGCTCAGTGCGGGATTCTTATGTGAGATCGGGCGATCAGAGGGAGATGGCTTTTACTGCCAACCGAGAGCGCCACGTAACGGGCGCACAGTCCCGCATCAAATGGCAGAGGGAACGACCGGAGGACTAGCCATTATCAGCAGCGCCGACGACTGACGACTGACAAGAGTGGGGAGCCCCGAACGGCCGAGGCTCCCCACGAAGTATGGTCACGCCTATCAGGAGGCGTGCGGGTGGCGGCTGGGGAATGCCGCCACCCGACAGACCTACTTCTTCTTTGCTGCTGCCTTCTTGCGGGCGGGCTTCTTCTTCGCCGCCGGCTTTCGGGACTTCGAAGCCGCCGCCTTCTTCTTCGCTGCGGGCTTCTTCTTCGCCGCCGGCCGCTTGGCCGCCGACTTCTTCGCTGCGGGCTTCTTCTTCGCCGCTACCTTCTTCTTCGCCGCCGGCTTCTTCTTGGCGGCTGCCTTCTTCTTGGCCGCGGGCTTCTTCTTCGCGGCTGCCTTCTTCACTGCTGCCATACTCTTCCTGCCTCCTGTCTTCCTTGACTGTTACTCCTGGCCGTCAGGAGCATCCACTCGTGCTTCCGCAGTTTTCACAGCGGTAACACGTCCCCGACCTGATCATGATCCAGCCGCACTGCGAGCATGCGGGCGCGTCCGCATGACCGTTTGCGCGCGGGGCCTTGTACATCAGCGGAACCGCTTCGGCGACATTCGCCGCTGCGTGTCCGTTGCTGCTTCCAGTGCCGTTCCCCGCAGGCGCCGGAGGCGCCTGCATCGGCAATGGATACTGCCCCGCNNGATACTGCCCCGCCGCTAGCGCGGCTTTGATCTCTGGCGTCATGACGCCCAGCTCGTACGCCTCGTACGGCGTCATGTAGCGGCTGGCCAGCCAGCGGAAGACGTAGTCGATAATCGACTGCGCCATCGGAATATCGCGGTTCTCCGTGCGTCCCATCGGCTCGAAGCGCATGTGGCTGAAGTTGCGCACCAGGTCCGTCAGCGGCACCCCGTACTGCAGCGCATAGCTGATCGCCCGTCCGAACGCCTCCATCAACCCGCTCACCGTCGAGCCCTGCTTGGCCATCGAGAGGAAGATCTCCCCCGGCGTGCCGTCCTCATAGAGGCCCACCGTGATGTATCCGTCGTGCCCCTCGATGCAGAACTTGTGCGTCACTGAGGTGCGGGTGTCCTGCATCTTCCGGCGCACCGGACCGCCTATGACGACCGCCGGCTCTCCGGCCTTCCCGCTCTTGCTCGTCGAGAGGGGCTGCACCGTCTTCGAGCCGTCCCGGTAGATGGCGATCGCCTTCAGGCCGTGGCGCCAGGCCTCGGTGTAGGCGTCCGCCACATCCTCCACAGATGCCTCGTTCGGGAGGTTTACGGTCTTCGAGATCGCCCCCGAGATGAACGGCTGCACCGCCCCCATCATCTTGATGTGGCCCATGTGCTGGATCGAGCGCTCGCCATTCTCCGCCCGGAAGGCACAGTCGAACACCGGCAGGTCTTCGTCCCGCAGCTCCGGCGCGCCCTCGATCGTGCCCGTCTCGTCGATGTACTTCTCGATGGTGATGATCTGGTCGTCGGTGTAACCGAGGCGGCGCAGCGCTCGCGGAACCATCTGGTTCACGATCTTCATCATGCCGCCGCCGACGAGCTTCTTGTATTTCACGAGCGCGATGTCCGGCTCGATGCCCGTCGTATCGCAGTCCATCATGAACGCGATTGTCCCGGTCGGTGCGAGAACTGTTGCTTGTGCATTCCGGTATCCAAACCTTGTGCCCAACTCCAACGCGTCATCCCATGCGTTGTGCGCTGCGTCGATCATGTAGTCCGGCGCATTCGCTGTGTCTATTGTACGCGAAGCATCACGGTGTTTGGCAACTACGCGCAACATCGGCTCGCGATTTTGGTGGAAGGCGCTGAACGGGCCCACCCGCTGCGCGATCGCCGCCGATGTCGCGTACGCCTGTCCCGTCATCATCGACGTGATGGTCGCCGCCAGCGCACGGCCGTTGTCGGAGTCGTACGGAAGCCCCAGCGACATCAACATCGCACCCAGGTTGGCATAACCAAGACCGAGCTGTCGCATCGCTTCTGTGTTCGCCGCAATCTTCGGCGTCGGATAGCTGCTGTTGCTGACGATGATCTCCTGTGCCCAGATCGTCACCGTCACCGCCCGCCGGAACGCCTCCACATCGAACACGTCCTCCGCATCGAGGAACTTCATCAGATTCAACGAAGCCAGGTTGCAGGCCGAGTTGTCGACGTGCATGTACTCGCTGCACGGATTGCTGGCGTTGATGCGTCCGCTGTTCGGGCAGGTGTGCCAGTCGTTGATCGTCGTGTCGTACTGCATGCCCGGGTCGCCGCACGCCCACGCCGCCGCCGACATCTTTCGCAACAGCTCCCGCGCGTCGACCGTCCGCACCACGTCCCCGCCGACGATCGCCCGCAGATCCCATGTCCGCCCCGCCGCCGCCGCCTCCATAAAGCCGTCTGTCACCCGGATCGAGTTGTTGGCGTTCTGGAACTGGATCGACGACCAGGCGTCACCATTCAGGGACATATCCCAGCCCGCCTCGCCCAGCGCGTAGGCCTTCCGCTCCTCGTTCACCTTCGAGTCGATGAAGTCCTCGACATCCGGGTGATCCACGTTCAACACGACCATCTTCGCCGCCCGCCGCGTCTTCCCGCCCGACTTGATCGAGCCGGCAATCGAATCTGCCCCCCGCATGAAGCTGAGCGGCCCGCTGGCCTGCCCCCCGGCCGAAAGTTGCTCCTGGCTCGACCGGATCGGCGACAGGTTCACCCCCGACCCCGAGCCCCCCTTGAAGATCATCCCCTCCGTCTTGCACCAGTCCAGGATCGACTCCATCGTGTCCTCGACCGCCAGGATGAAACAGGCGCTGCACTGCGGCTTCTCCTCGACACCGACGTTGAACCAGACCGGGCTGTTGAAGGCCATCTTCTGGTGCACCAGCAGGTGCGTCAGTTCGTCGTGAAACGTCTGCGCCTCTTCCTGCGACTCAAAGTAGTTGTCCTTCACCCCCCAGCCCGTGATCGTCTTCGCCACCCGCCCGATCATCTGGCGCACGCTGCGCTCCCGGCGATCGGTGTCCAGCGGACCGCGAAAATACTTCGAGACCACCACGTTGGTCGCCGTCTGCGACCACGTCGCCGGGATCTCGACGTCCTTCTGCTCGAACACCGCCGCCCCGGATTCGTCGGAGATGTTCGCCGTGCGGAGTTCCCACTGGATATCGTCGAAGGGATCTTCCCCGGAACGCGTGAAGAAGCGCTCGACGGTGAATGATGTGGAGACGAGACTGCGGCGGACATCTGGCTCAACCTGAAGGACCATGACTGCGGGATTCCTTTCCTACGTCTGACTAGCCTGCCCGTGTGCTCTCGATCAGTGAGCCGGCGAGCCTTGCGATCGCCCGCCAGCTTGTGATGTGCTCGTTGTACGACGCCATCTCGTCCAGCCGCGACCCATGCAGCCGCGCGTACTCCCGCAACCGCCGCAGATGCAGCGAGGCTTCGCCGTGTGGGTCGTGGACTGCTTCTCGGTGCAGCCGCGCCAGGAACGCGCGCGCGACTTCGCCCATGTCAGCAACAGCCTGCTCTACGTACGTGTCGGCGGCAACGCTTTTCATCAAACCTCTCGAAGCACGAAACCCACGCTCCGTGGGAATCCGATCCGTCCTCGACGGCTCGGATATTCGCTGCGTATTAGTTGGCCGCGACAGCGACCGAGTGCCCATGCTGGTAGCGCCCGTCATCGTCGCCGCCCTGAATGGCGGCCGAAGAGCGCCTCGCGCGCAGCGTCGAGAACATCATCTCGAAGTGCGCAGCGTCCTTGCCGCTCAGGCGATACGCCGCCAACAGCCCGCCGCCATCCCTGACCGCGCGCCTGACGCCGCTATCGCCCAGCAGCGCGAGGCGCTCCCGGTACCCGGCCACGACCCCATCCCTGAAGCCTTCGTCCTGCGGCAATCCATGCCCTCGCACACCCTCACGGGTGGTGCTGCCTCGTTCACTCATCGCCCGCCATCCTGCTTCGACGAAACGATGTGCAGCCCAGGATTCGCTGCCGGCTCCGCTTGCGCCTGGGCAGCGTGCTCTTGCTCGCCGGCCGCTGGCGCTGCCTCTCCGTATCCCGCCGCCAGGTGCTCCGGCACGCTCGGCAGGATGCGCAGCCGGTACACCGAGATCCGCTGCTCCGTCGGTCCCTGCAGCTTGAACGTCAGGTGCCGGTCGCTGATCCGCATCGTGGTGCCGTCCGCCAGCTCGATCCGCAGTTCTCCCCGCTGGCGCTCCAGCATGTGGACCTCCCAGGAGGGCCACATCGTCACCTCCGCCTTGTCCAGGTTCACCTCGCACGGTCCGCTCGCGATGAACTCGCCTTCTGTGTTCGTCAGCTTGCCTTCCATGCGCACGGTCCAGCACTCCTTGCTCGCGGCCCTCGTGGTTCGCCTCTTTGCGTGCTTGCTACTTGGCCTGTCTAACGCCGTCCCGCTTCCCGCTTCCCGCTTCCCGCTTCCCGCTCGCCGATCTCCACGACGGGAGCAGGCGCTGCGCGTACCGGACGCCGGCTGCGCGTTCGGCCCGTCGCCGCCCCCGTCCGCCGCCGCAGCGATGTCGCCGAGAACTCCGGATCGGACAGCGGCAGCTGCGCCGCCGCCGGATGCGCCGCCGACGCCAGCGACTCCAACTCCGCCTGCAGCTCCGCCAGATCGGTGAACTGGCGATAGACACTGGCGAAGCGCACATAGGCAATCGGATCGAGGGCCCGCAGCCGGTCCATCACCAGCTCGCCGATGACGCTCGAAGGCACCTCGGCCTCGTTGCCCGTGTACAGCACCTGCTCGATGCTGCTCACCAACTCTTCGACGGCGGTGGGGGCCAGCGGCCGCTTCTCGCACGCCGTCCGCACCCCGGCCAGCAGCTTCTCGCGGGAGAACTCCTCCCGGCTGCCATCTTTCTTCACGACATAAAGCGCGACCGCCTGGATCCGCTCGTAGGTGGTGAAGCGCGCCGCGCACTCCGGATTCAAGCACTCCCGCCGCCGGCGCACCGAAGCCTCGACATCACGCGAGTCGACCACCTTGGAGTCGTGGAAACCACAGAACGGACAGCGCATAGCGGGGGTATGCCCTCCCTCACCGCGGAGGAACGTCTGTTCCAACAACGGCAAGCGCGAGCGTAACACCAATATCTTGTACTTGTCAACAGGTTTGGCGCGATATCGGCACTATATCTTGTGGTCGCTGCTCAAGACTGACATAAGAGACAGTTGAGGCCCACGACTAAGATCAGTAGCGGCGGAGCTTTTCGCAGAGTCGCCGCAGGAGACAGCTCCGCACGGTCCCCGGTCCAGACAGAGGCCACATCTCGTAACAGCGGCTCTCGCTTGAGGGGCGCCCGCGCTTTGCCCCGCTAAAGCGCCAGTAGCGGCGGAGCTTTTAGCTCCGCTCGGTCTCCGTACGGGACCGAATCCCACTTCTCACCCACGCAAGTCAACATAACAATCCGCCTTGATCCCGCCCGCCCCTGCGGCCATACTCGCCTCCATGCCCGAAACCCCCCTCTTCGCCCTCGCCTCCGCCGTCTTCGTCCAGCGCGAAGGCCAGATCCTTATCCTCAAGCGCGCTGTCGGTGAGGCCGTCGGCGGCTGGTACCTCCCCGGGGGCGCCGTCGACGAAGGCGAGACCGTCGAGCAGGGCGCCGCCCGCGAACTTCTCGAAGAGGCGGGCCTCGTTCCCGACGGCCCCCTGATCTGCGTCGCCGTCGCCCACATGCACGTCTACGGCCGCGATTCCCTCCAGGTGCTGTACGCTTGCGAATGCCCGGAAGGTGAAGTCGTCATCAGTCACGAGCACTCCGGCTTCCGCTGGATGGACCCGTCGGCCTACCGCGACCGCTACTTCAACGACGACATCCTCGCCCAGGTCGAAGGCCGCCCCGGCGAGATGCTGCGCAACATAAGACATGCCCTCGACGCCTACCTCGCCTGGCTGGCGCGCGCTCGGCCCTGAGTTATGGAAATCTCCGCCAGATAGCGCTATACTCCCGCCCGAAGTAGCCCACGCTCCCGGTCTCGTGACGCCTGCCCGCGCCACCCCACCGGGTCGGGCTACTTCTTTTTCGTGCGCGGTGAGCCCCGGGCGCGCGTGCGGATACCGCCGCCTCCATCAAGAAGGGCGGCGCAAGAACTCCTCCACGATCGGCGCCACCTTCTTCATCGAGGCGAACGCGGACAGGTGATCCGCGCCAGGAATCACGTGAAACTCGGCACCGGCCAGCGTCGCCGTGTGTTGCAGGAGCGCCAAGAACATCTCTCCGTCGCCGGCGTACGCGAGCGGCGGGCGTCGCAGCCCGCTGAAATCGAGGTCCGGCTTGCCACCGAGGTCGCCGTCGATCGCGGCAGCGAGCGCGTCCACATCGTTTCCTGACAGCAGCGTGTCCCGCGATGAGGGGTCGTTCGCGCCCCACATCGCCAGCGCCGTGTCGGTGTCGCGAGTCCGCAGCGCCTCGGCCAGCTTCTGATTCCGCTCGTCCGAGATGGCTTGGATGCGCGGGTCGACCGTTGCCGCCAACTGGCCGCCGATGATGAGCGACGTGACGCGTTCCGGGTGGAGCGTCGCCAGCGTATTTCCGATCCTCGCCCCGCGCGAGTATCCCCATACATGCACCTCGCGCACGCCTTCCGCATCCAGCACCGCCAGCACATCGAAGGCGCAGTCGGCCATCTGGTACGCGCCGGCTTCGTGCGGTTTGTCGCTCTCTCCGTGGCCCAGGGGATCCAGGGCGATCACCCGGAACGACCCCGCAAAGTGCTCGACGTAACCCCTGTCCACCCAGCGCTGGAGCGACTGCGTGAGCCCCGGGATTAAGACCAATGGTGGGCCGTCGCCTTCCACGATGTAGTTCAACTGGTAGCCGCGCGACGTGGTACGCATGTTAGGGATTCTCCTCTCTCGTCGCCCTGACAGGTTGTGAAAAGCCCAGGCGTCCGTCCTTTGTCAACCACTTCGAGCCGGCTCCTCCTCTCCACCGACGTGGAGAGGGGGTTGGGGGGTGAGGATCCCGTGCGGCCTCGATGCTCGACTATCTGCAAGTGTCAACCGGCCACGTCCTCACCCGCCGAGGCTCACGGGGCGGGGCGACCGTCTCCAATCGCCCCGCCTCGCGCCCTACTCGATCGTGAACTCCTTGTACATGCCCTTGAGCGCGTGCGGTGTCCCGTCCTCGCCCTCCGTCTCGTCCGGCACAAAGCAGGCCATCATGTACCGCCCCGGGGCGAGCGGCTCGATGAACACAATGTTCGTCGTGTCTCCGGAATCGGCGTCCGTCCCGCCGACGAACTCAACACCGGCCACTTCGCCATCCGGCGAGTCAGCCGCCTGCTGGAGCAGGTCCTCGATGTTTGCGTCGGCGGGGATGCGGACGATCCCCAACTCGTGGTGTTGTTTGCCAACATTCGAGAACTCGAACGCAACAGTGCCGACGATGGTGCTGGTGTCCACACCAAAGGCGAACTCGTTCGCGTCGATGTGCACAAGCGTCGTCCCGGCGGGCACGTCCACGGGCAGGTTGGATTCCTCGTTGTTCTGCTTCCATTCCCCGCCGACCTTGACCAGCGCGAACTTGCTGCGCGTGAGCGTGGTTCCGAACGCGAACACGACGTCCAGCGTGGCCGCGTCTCCGGATACGCTGGTCTCCAGAAAGGTCACCTGTCCCAACTCCTCTGAGCCGATGAACTCCCCCAGACCTGCCTTAACTTCGGCGGCCGTTCGGACATCGTCACCGAACGAGCTGACGAGGCCCTCATCGGTGAAAAACGCGACGAATCCTTCCAGATCCTTGGCGTTCCAGCGGTCGATCGCATCCAGAAACCATTGCTGCACAGCCTTCTCTTCGGTGCTGGCGGCCTTCGTCGCGGCCGCCGTGGCCGCCTGCGTTGCTACGGGCGTGGTGTCCCCCGCTGCGTCGTCATCGTCATCGCTGCATGCGACGAACCCCGCCGCTCCCGTGAGCAGCACCCCTGCCGCGGCCAACCGCAGCCACCACCGGCCTGTTCTTCCTCGCTCCATGATGTCCCTCTTTCTCCTTCAACGCGACCCCGTCACTTGCAGGGTCACCCGCAAAATACTCCACGCCGATCCGTGCAGCGAGGATGAATGACAGGGCGATCCGGCGCCGGATCGCCCCGCCCGTCGCGCTACTCGATCGTGAATTCCTTCTTCATCCCCAGCGTCGCGTGCGGCGGTCCATCCTCGCCTTGCGACGTGTCCGAGAGGAAGCACAGCATCAGATATCGCCCCGGCGGGAGCGGCTCTGTGAACACGAGGTTGCTCGTGGCTCCAACCTTGGCTTCGATGAAGCCGTGGAACTCGACGCCTGGGACGTCTCCTTCGGGCGAGTCCACGATCTGCTGGATCAGATCGTCGATATCCGCACCGGCGGGGATGAGGGCGACGCCCAACTCGTGCCCCTGCTTGCCGACGTTTGAGAGTTCGAATGCGACCCTGGCATCGATCGTGCTCGTATCCACGGCAAAGGCGTATTCGTTCGCGTCGACGTGTACCAGCGTCTTGTCCGAGGGAACCTCAACTGCGAGATCCCCTTCCTCATCGACCTTCCAGACCGACCCGGTCTTCGACAGCGTCCACCGGTTCTTTTCGTAAGCGTATGTGAACGCGAACTGCACGTCGGCGGTAGCGGTCGTGCCCGCGACTTTCACGTTAGTAACCGTGATGTTAGAGATCTGTTCCGAACCGAAGAAGTTCGCCAGATCCGCCAGCACCTCGTCCACCGTTTGGCCCTCTTCACCGAAGATCGACACCATCCCCGCATCGGAGACGACCTCGCGGAAGGCCGCCAGGTCATTGGCGTTCCAGCTGGCGAACACCTTCCGTGCCGTCGCTTCGATAGCCGCCTCGTCGCCGCTGGCGGCCTTCGTCGCGGCCGCTGTGGCCGCCGGTTTGGTGGCTCCGGCGTCCGTCTTATCGTCGTCATCGCCGCACGCGACCGCCAAGGTCGCTCCGGCGAGCAGAATGCCGCTCGCCGCGATCCTGATCCACCAGCTTGAGCTGGCTCCTCTGTCTAAACGCTCCTTCATTGGTCCTCTCCTCCTGCTGCTAAATGGATGTGCGGTGGAGCCGCCGAGCGCGGTGCGGCGGCGTAGCTGCATACGTCCGGCGGCTCCCCGCGTGATGACTATGCAGCTACAAGGCCTCGCTCGGCATCGGCTGAATTATGCATTTGCAAGACGAGATCAGCGCCAGTTTGGCACGGAGTATGTAGGTCTCAGACCAGCTTGTGGCGAAGGGCGTAGGCGGTGATCTCGGCCCGCCCGTGCGTGCCCGTCCTCGTGTAGATGTTGGCGATATGCCGCGCCACCGTCCGCTCGCTCAAGACAAGCGTCTCCGCGATCTCGCGGTTGCTCTGCCCTGCGACGAGTAGTGCGAGAATCTCAAGCTCTCGGGGAGTTAGGGAGTTCGCAGACTCGCGGGTGTCGACTTCGGCCTCAACAGCCGTCTCGTCGTGATTGATGCCAAGAAAGCTCTCGACCGCCTGCGTCTCGGCGTCCAACCAGCGATCAGGCACATTCGGATCTGCTTCGAGTGTCACGACCCGCGAGTTCGCAATCGCCGTCGCCAACTCCATCTCAAGTGGTGGACGGAACTTGTGTCTCCGGCTCAGGATCAGTGTTGGAACGTGAACCTCTCCCAGCAACGGCGTGATGTCAACCTCATCGCGCCAGACAAGCAGGGCGAAGTACGACTTGGGCGTCATCGCTTCGCGATAGCGATGCGCTATCGCCTTCCCGAGACTGCGATCGGTGAACGAGGTCGCTGAGTATGCGAGTGTCCCCGTGAAGGAAAGCCACTGGTCCTCCGACATATTCGCCAGCGGCTGCAATCCAAGGTTCTCCGATGCGGGGCGTAGGTCACGGCCGCGGGCGTAGGGCATGCGTAGCACCAGATGTGTAACGCGCTCTGGAAATCGAACTGCGTAGGTGATGGCGAGTGGTGTGCCGTGAGAGTGCCCGAAGAGGGCAAATCGCTCAAGTCCTAGCGTATCAAGAACGGCTTGAAGATCTAGCATCTGGGCTTCTAGTGAGAAGTCGATAGCGTTCCTATCCGACATGCCGGTGCCACGAGCGTCATAGCGAACTACCCGGCTACCCCGTCCGAATCCCTTTCCGCTATTGCTGCGGTGATACTCGCGGAGTCCTAACGTGTTGCCGAGGTGGCTCCATTGCAGCTCGGATGTCGCAACGAATGGGACGCCGCGCCCCATGCTGTAGTAGGCGATGCTGACACCGTCTGTCGTGCGTGCGTATTGGATCTGAGGGGCGTTCACGCTCAGAGTATGCGCCGAAGCGCCCCCCGACGCCATCAGGGGCGAGCCGCCTGCTGTTTGGACACCTATGACTGACGGCCGACGACCGACGAGAACTGTGAACTGACCACTCATGACTGACAACGGAGAAAGCCGTGAGCAGCGCCTCTCCCAAAACGCTACTTCGGAGCCCAGTGGCGGAGATCCCG
>CXWL01006489.1_pt1 | contig 31197 bp, 29 predicted proteins | sample 590931 | NCBI WGS metagenome assembly CXWL01 (sample SAMEA3498368, study PRJEB10139) | groundwater metagenome | biome: water well; material: biofilm material | place: Germany | collected 2015-04-27
GTGACTTTGGCCAGCTTGCGCTCATCCACGGCGACGCGCCCGACGGTCCGGATGACCTTCTCCAGGGGACGACGCGCCACCTGCTCGTACTTCACCCCAATCGTTTGCAGCCGCTCGATCGGAACCGTGACCATGCCGGGCACATCCCCCGTAGCACCCTCTTGCCCCTCGCCCCCCACCCCTCGCCTCTCGCCCACTGACTTCTTGTCCATGCCCGGCATGTCAGCCATGTCGTCCTGTCTGGAATCCGCCGACGGAAGCACCACCGGTCTCGGCATCAGCCAGACGACTGCGGCACCGGCCACGATGAGCCCTGCTGCCATACCGATGAGACGCTGACGAGTCATGACCCCGGTTTCCTCTCCGACTGCGGGGCAGCGAGAGGTCCCCCGGTCACGGCTTCGAGCCGGGCGAGCGCTTTCTCGTGGTTCACCATCTCGCCATGCAGCTCGAGCTGGCTGTCCTGCAGGATCAAGAGACTATTGAGCAGCGTCAGAAAATCCACTTTCCCCACCGCGTACCCTGCTTGCGCGGCCTGCAGGCCAAGCGTCGCCTGGGGAATGATGGCATCGCGCAGGATGGTGATCAGCCGCTCGGCGCGCTGCGCTTGCACGAACCCATCCTTCACCTGAAATAACAGGTCCTGGCGAGTCGCCGTAAAATCCTCACGCGCTCCCTCCAAGCTGGCGCGCGCCTCTCGCACGCCTTGCTTCTGCTTCGTTTCGTAGAACAGCGGGATCTTGATCCCCACCATCACCTGGTAACCGTTGTCGTTGGTCCGATCGTTCCGAAGTCCCAAGGCCGTCAGATCAAAATCCGGGTAATATTGCCGTATGGCCAGCGAAACGGACCGCTCCGAACGATCAATGCTCTTTGCCGTCGCCAACAACGCGGGGGAGAATTCGTCGGCGCGGCGGCTGAGTTCCTGTAATGGTATCGTCATAATCGTGGTTTGAATTTCCTCCGGTGTTCCCAATGGTCCAGCCGGTGGACGATTCACGAGACGATTGATCGCGGCATGGAGACTTTCTTTTTGCTGATCCAACACGGCAAGCCGATCGAGCACCCGTGAGATCTCGACCTGGGCGCGGAAGACATCCTGCTGCGCGGCTTGGCCGACACTGTACCGAGCCTTGGCCGTTTTCTCGAACTGCATCAAGAGGACTTTGTTCTTTTCGACGATCTCGATGCTCTTATGCACGAAGTGCAGGTTGAAATACGCCTCCTTCAACGTGGCAATCAATCGGAGACGGGTTGCATTAAATTCCTGCTCCAGCCGATCGACTTCGCTTTGCGCCACCTCGCCCTTCAATCTGAGCTTCCCTGGGAACGGAATCTCTTGGCCGAATCCATACATCGCACCCTGGAGCGGATCGGTCATCGGCATGCGCTGATATCCGAATTGGAGCCTCGGATCGGGGAGCGTCTGGACTTGCGGCACAACGGCCTTGGCTGCCTCCCATCGTTCGCGGGCCGCCTTAATTTCCGGGCTCCGAGCGACCACTTCCTCAATGAGATTCTGGAGATTAATCCGATCGTCACCGGATACCGTGTGGACAGCGCTATCCAGGCGTGTAACACTACCAGTCTCTTGCGCGCCGCTGGCACTCAGTGGGGTGAGGCCCAAGACGGAGAGTGTGAGGGCAGAGAAGATCCACGACGGGATATGAACGAGTGATCGTTGCATGGCAGCACCTCCAGACGGCATTGAAGAACGAAATGGGGCATCGCTCGCTCAACCCAAGCAGCCGAGCGGCGAGCGAAAAAACTGGAGGTGTGGAATCAGATTCGGAGGACCGAGGAAGTACCTATGGAGATGGGGACAATAGAACACGCGCTGCTCCAAGACCACCGCGTCGGGGCCGAGGGAACTGTGAGCATGGCAGCAGGACTGAACAGGCTCGTCGCATGATCAACATCCATGACCATGCTGTTTTTTATCTGACGTTCAGGAGACGAGGTGAGTGACGGCGGGCACATGGCGGTCCCATCCATTGGACAGGCCATTCCCTCTTCCACGAGTAGCGCCGCACCTTCCGCCACCGAAAGATCGGGCAACGGACACACCGTCCCAATCACCTGGCACAAGGTGAAGAAAAAGAGCACCAGCGCAAAATATTGCGTATTAACTCGTCGAATCATGGGACCAACCATGCTCTTGCACGACCTGCTCAACTTCCCTGCCTAGTCTTTAGCAACTGAAGCGAGCATGTCTAGTCTGTTCGACTCACTCCTGCTTGTAAAGCATCAGCGATGCCAGAATGACCGGCGGAATGCATCTATTTCGAACCGCGTTTGATTTCATGAGCTTATGCAAACCAGCAGGGAACACCTCAAGCCGCATAGTTGGATGGCGTTGAGGCATTTTGGGCCAACCTCCTCTGTGATACCCGTGGCAAAGTGCGTCACAGTTAAATCAGCTCTCTTTCTCTCGTGACGGGCTTTCAGAAACAGAACGACGACCTCTTTGAAAAAGATGAATCAGCTGATGCTACGGTACACAATGTCGCAAGACATGATGGACTACACAGAAGGGGTAAGAGGCTTGTCACACACTTTCCAATTCCTCACCGGCCGATCTCGCACTCTCAACGCGTTCCAGCTCGGTGCGCCTCTCGTGAACGCACGGTTTCTTGATGTGTGCGATACAGTGTGCTAGCTTTGGCACGAGAGAGAGAGGTTTTGTGAGCGCGTTTCCCAATCACAAGTCGTGTCTCCACACCCTGCTCCGAGGCTGGGCTGTCGTCTGGATGCTTGTGGTGCCATTGATCCACATTCATCCCGAAACCGATCCGCACCATGGAGAAGCCGGGCATGCGCATGGCGGTATGGTCCACACGGTCTTCTCTCCTGATCTGGACGGTGCGTTCGACAACCACCAGCACACGACCGATGTCACTGGACACACCACTCCGAGCCATGTCGCCTTCTCCGGCCATCCCCCACATGCGCTGGAAACTGCTGAGTTCGGATATTCATTCCTTAGCGATTCGACTGATCGAAAACTTCCCAAACCTCTTTTCGTACATGTGCTTGTCACTGAGTCCGCCCAGATTATCTCCTTTGGCCCTAGCCCGTCCATCGCACAGGACCGTGCATTCGCTCTTCCTCTTACAGTCCTCACTCGCGACATTCCGTCGCGAGCGCCTCCTTTTCTGCTCGTCTAGCGTTCACTGTTCATAGCACATCGTGACGTTGTCGCAGGCATCTCTGCGCGGGCAAGTAATTATCTCGCCGGCGCTCGGAGGTACTTGCGAAGCAGAGGAGGCTCCTGATGAGTCCTCGAATGTTATTCTCGGTGTTGATCCTGTGCTGCCTACTCGGTCGGAGCCAGACCGACGGGATGGTCTGGGCCGCTGAACCAAGCACACCCTCCTATTCATTGGCCGACATCGTGGCGCTTGCGGTGGAGCACAGCCCCACACTAGCCGGTGCAGAGGGGGTGGTGAAGCAAAGTCACGGTCAACAGATCGCGGCGGGGGCCTACCCGAATCCGTCGGTCTCAGGTAGTGCCGGCCGCGGCGCCATTCGTGATCCAAGTACCGGTGTCCGGATCACCGAGCGGACGGTCACCGTCGAACAACCGCTGGAGTGGCTGGGAAAGCGGCAGGCGCGTCAGGACGCGGCGAATGCGGGAGTAGTCGGGGCCAGTGCCGCGCTGGAAGAAACCCGCCTGACACTCCTCGCTGATGTCAAAGTGGCATTTTATTCGCTGCTCTTTGCCCAACGTGACGCTGAGCTCGCGGCGCAGAACGTGACCTCGGTCGAAGAAGTGTTGCGCACCGTGAAAGCGCGGGTGGCCGCCGGCGAAGCGACTTCCTTCGATACGATGAAAGCCGGCGTGGAGGTACAGAAGGCCCAGAAAGACGTCGCCCGCGCACAGAATGCCTTATTGGTAGCAAAGACCCGCCTCAATACGCTTACCGCCGGTGCATTGGGGAAACAGTTCTCCATCCAAGGGGACTTCCAGTCTCCTAAACAAGGACTGGATCTGGATCGTCTGACAGCAAACGCTTTTGAGCAACACCCCTCCCTACGTCGTCTGACCAAACTCGCGGAGCAGGCCGAGCATACCGTGCGGTTCGAGCGGGAATCCCGCGTGCCCAACATTAGTGTGCACGGCAGCTATCATCGAGAGGCGGGGGATGAGTCGGTCGTCGCCGGGCTGAGCGTGCCGCTCCCCCTCTGGTATCGACGGCAGGGTGAGATTGAAACGGCGCTCGGCACAAAACATCGCGCGGAGGCTGAGCGGCTGCGGGCCCAGAATGAATTGGAACAAGCGATTACACAACATGCACAGGAAGCCCGCACGGCACAGGACCAACTTCACGTCTTCGAGACCGGCTTGCTGAAACAAGCTGAACAGACCTTGACCGTGGCCCGCATCAGCTTCCGGCAGGGTGCAGCGAGCCTGCTCGATGTGCTGGATGCGCAGCGTGTCTACCGACAGACCTTGTTGGAATATGCCCAGGTGCGCGCGGATCTCTCGATCGCCCTGGTCCGGTTGGAGCGATCCCTGGGTGCCCCGCTATGAGCACACCACAGTTGCCGATGAGTGAGACGGGAGTATCCCTATGACACGACGAACACCAACGATCGGGATGATGACTGCCACTCTTCTGCTTCTTGCAGGTTGCAGTGATCGTGGAACCGAGCCGCCGAAACGTCCTCCTGAGGTCGACAGCAAACTGAGCACGGCCAGCACCCGCTTGATACAGCCACCCTCAAGCGTCCGAGATCGCCTGCGAGCGGAACCCGTCACTCTGCACTCGATTCCCGAGGTGGTCACGGCCCCCGGCGAAGTCGCACTTGATCTGAAACAGGTCGCCAAGATTACGTCCCGGATTGAAGGGCAAGCAGAAACGATTCACGTTCAGCTCGGTGATCGGGTCAAGCCAGGTCAGCCGCTCGTTGCCATCGGCAGCTTGCAGCTCGATCAGTTGATCGAAGAATACCTCGTGGGCAAGGCGCAGGCCGATGTCGCCGAGAACAGCTTCCGGCGAACGGAGAAACTGCGAGCCGACGACATCGTGACCGAGCGGAAGCTCATCGAAGACAAGGGGCGATATTTGGAAACAAAGGCAAGGTACCAGCATATCCGCGAGAAACTCCTGAACATGGGCCTTTCGATGGCGGAACTGACCGCGCTTGAGCGGGGCCGTCATGAGGAGAGCCATCGCTATACGTTGACCTCCCCGATCGCCGGAACAGTCATCGCACAGAATGCCGTGCGCGGGCAGGGAGTGGCTCCTGGAAATGAACTGTTCGAGGTCGTCGACACGAGCCGGGTCTGGGTCTTCGCCAATCTGCCGATCGAACAGGCCAGAAAGTTCAAAGAGGGCGATGTGGGAACGATCCTGCCCAAGGGCGGAGAGCCGGTCACGGCTCCGCTCACGTATCTTGCGCCGGTCGCGGACGAGACCACCCGCACGATTCGAGTGCGGTTCGAGGTCGTGAACCAGCAGCACCGGCTGAAGCCACGAGAATATGTGGATGTTCAGCTGGCCCTCGCGAGTCCACCGACGTTGGCGGTTCCCGTCTCAGCGCTGACGATGGTAGGCAACGTGCGTGGCGTCTTCGTGCAGCGGGAGCCCGGGTATGCCTTCGTTCCGATCGACGTGGGCCGCGAAGCCGGAGGGTGGGTTGAAGTGAAGAAGGGACTGACAGAAGGTGAGCCGGTGGTGGTCGACGGCGTCTTTGACCTGAAGAACGTCCTACTCAAAGAACACATCGGGTCCGGAGAGGGAGAATAAAATGGAACGGCTGTTCACCCTTTCGCTGCGCTACCGTTTCTTCACGCTAGTAGCGATGAGTCTCGTCATCGTCGTCGGCCTGTGGTCCTTCACCCACCTCACCATCGATGCCATGCCGGATCTGACGCCGGTGCAGGTCCAAATCCTGACACGTTCACCAGCGCTTGGCCCGGTTGAAGTGGAGCAGTTCATCACGTTTCCGATCGAGGCCTCGCTGAGCGGATTACCGGCCCTCCGCGAGCTTCGATCGGTCTCGCGCTACGGGCTCTCAGCAGTCACGGCGATCTTCGAAGATCAGATGGACATCTACCGCGCGAGACAGTTGGTCACCGAGCGGCTGACCCGTGCGATGGAACGTATCCCCGTCGAGTACGGCCGTCCGATCGTGGGACCGCTGACGACCGGATTGGGCGAAGTCTACCAATTCACCCTGAAAGGCAACGGCTACAGCCCCATGGCCCTCCGAACACTTCTTGAGTGGGATATCGGGATGCGGCTGCGGGCGGTACCAGGCGTGGTGGAAGTCAACATTTGGGGAGGAGAGCCCCAACAGTTCCAAGTCGTGGTGGATCCCGCGAAGCTCCTGTCCTTCAAACTCTCGCTTCGGCAGGTGTTTGAGGCCTTGGAACGCAACAACGCGATTGCCGGCGGCGGCTACATCGAACGGCAGCGCGAACAATTGCTCATTCGTGGTGAAGCCTTGGCGACCCAGGTGGCTGACCTCGCGAGGATTGTGGTGGCACATGGATCCGGGGGAGTTCCGATCTACATTGCCGACGTCGCGGAAGTGAAGGAGGCGTCGGCACTCCGCATCGGCGCCGCGACGACAATGGGAGAGGGCGAAACCGTCATCGGCATGGTGCAGATGTTGGCAGGCGAGAATGCGCAACAGGTCGTCGAGCGGGTTAAAACCAGAGTCAAGGAGATTGAAGCGACCCTCCCCACTGGAGTGACCATCGAACCCTACTACGATCGAACGATCTTGGTGTCGAGGGTCATCCATACCGTGCGCAACAATCTGCTCGAAGGTGGACTCCTCGTCATTGCCGTGCTGTTCCTCTTTCTTGGCGATCTCCGCGCCGGCGTGATCGTGGCGTCCGCCATTCCGTTGTCGATGATGATCGCCTTCAGCGGGATGATGCAGGCCGGACTCTCCGGCAACCTCATGAGCCTCGGCGCCATCGATTTCGGGTTGCTCGTGGATGGCTCGGTGGTGATGGTCGACAATATCCTCCGACGATTGGCGAAGAGAGGCGTCATGAGCCAGGAAGCACGGCTGAGTGAGATCCTGGCGGCTGGCCGAGAGGTCCTTCGTCCCATGACCCTTGCCGTCAGCATCATCATTCTTGTGTACGTGCCCATCCTGGCGCTGACCGGCATCGAGGGAAAGATGTTCCGTCCCATGGCCCTGACCGTCATCTTGGCCTTGGCTGGCTCGTTGCTCGTCGCGGTGACGATCACTCCGCTGCTTGCCTTGTGGTTTGTGCGGGCCAGGCCCGGACATGAGGACACGCGTGTGATTGGTATGCTGCGCCGTGCCTACGAACCCTGTCTCAGATGGGCGATGGCGCGCCCGGTGTGGATGGTCACGCCGGCAGTTGGGCTGTTTGTCGTGAGCCTGGGAATCGCCGGGTGGCTTGGCGTCGAGTTTGTGCCTCGACTCGACGAAGGAGACATGGCGATTCAAGTGTGGCGATTGCCCAGCGTGTCGTTGAGCGAGTCGGTTGCGACCTCACTCCAAGTCGAGAAGGTCCTTCGCCAATTTCCTGAAGTGGTGAACGTCGTGACCAGGACCGGGAGCCCCGAGATAGCCACCGACGTCATGGGGGTGGAGCTGTCCGATGTGTTCGTCATTCTCAAACCACAGCGAGAATGGACGACGGCTGACACGCGTGAAGATCTGATCGCCAAGATGAAGCCCGCCATTCTCGAAGCGGTTCCGGGCGTCGGCCTCGGTTTTACGCAACCGATTGAGATGCGCTTTAACGAGTTGATCGCGGGGACGCGCTCGGATCTCGCCGTCAAGATCTTTGGGCCTGATCTGGAGGTGCTCACGCAGCAGGCCGAGGCCGTGGCGCGTGTGTTGGAAACCGTGCAAGGTGCCGCAGACGTGAAAGTTGAGCAGGTAGCCGGGCTGCCACTTTTGCGAGTGATTGTAGACCGGGAACAGATTGCCCGCTATGGGCTCACGGCAGACGAGGTGCTCACCCTCGTCCAAACCACACGGGTGGGACGCGTCGTCGGTACCGTGGTCCAAGGCCCACGACGGTTTGACCTCGTCGTCCGCTTAGCCAACAGCGCATCAGCCGATCCTGCTGCATTGGGCAATCTGCTTCTCCCGACCAGTCATGGTGAACTCGTCCCGCTTTCCCGCGTGGCGGCTATCCGTGTTGACACGGGACCGGCTCAGATCAGTAGGGAGCATGTGCAGCGACGTATTGTGGTGGAGAACAACATTCGAGGAAGGGACTTAGGAAGCTTCGTGACTAAAGCTCAGCGTATGGTGGCACGTGAAGTGTCGCTCCCGACAGGGTACGAACTGACATGGGGTGGACAGTTTCAGCATCTTCAGGAGGCCACCAGCCGATTAGCCGTGGTCGTGCCCATCACCCTCCTCCTGATTCTCGGTGTGCTGTCGGTCATTTTCGGGGCCATGCGCCCCGCACTGCTGATTTTTCTCAATGTCCCCTTGGCCCTATCCGGCGGCATTGTGGCCCTCTGGCTACGCGGCTTGCCGCTCAGTATTTCAGCGGTCATCGGATTCATTGCCCTGTTTGGTATTGCGGTGCTCAATGGTGTGGTGCTGGTCAGCCACATCCGGCAACTCGAAGCAGAAGGGCTGCCAACTGATCAGGCCGTCGAGCAGGGGGCGATGGACCGGCTCAGGCCCGTGCTGATGACGGCACTCGTCGCCAGCCTCGGCTTTCTCCCCATGGCGGTGGCCACCAGCATGGGAGCCGAGGTTCAGCGGCCCCTCGCGACTGTCGTCATCGGAGGATTGATCACATCGACGATCTTAACGTTGCTGGTCATCCCGGCGCTCTATGGCAGAATCGGTGAGAAACGTTCCAATAAGCTCCAAGGGGTGGAGCAGACAATCAGCGGAGGATCGACAGATGCGTAAACACGAGTCCCACCACCATAGACCATCTGATGCGTCGACCCACGCAGAGGAGACACACGGCCATACTCACGGGGCGATCGATCCCGCGCTCTTTACGACGCAACGAGGAATGTGGGCCGTGAAATGGTCATTCCTCGGATTGGCCGCCACGGCTCTGTTGCAGGTTCTCATCGTGGGGATCACGGGGAGTGTCGCCCTGCTGGCCGACACCATTCATAACCTCGGGGACGCGCTGACGGCTATTCCGCTCTGGATCGCATTCAGGCTCGGGCAATGGAAACCCACCCGGCGATTCACTTACGGGTACGGGCGTGTAGAGGACTTAGCCGGCGTCGTGATTGTCGGCATCATTTTGCTCAGCGCTCTGATCACTGGCTATCTTTCCGTGGCACGGCTGCTGCACCCCCAACCGATTTCCTATGTGGGGGCTGTGATCGCCGCCTCACTGATTGGGTTCGTGGGCAATGAGGCGGTGGCGATCTTTCGCATGCGAGTAGGCAAAGAGATCGGCAGCACCGCGCTCATCGCCGACGGCTACCACGCCCGAGCCGATGGCTGGACGAGTTTATCGGTCTTATTCGGTGCGGTCGGGGTCTGGCTGGGATATGCGTTGGCGGATCCGATCGTGGGTCTGGTGATCACGGTGGTCATTTTGCGCATCGTCTGGCAATCCGGCAAAGCCGTCTTCACTCGGCTGCTCGATGGGATCGATCCCGAGGTACTTGATGAGATTACGCATGCGGTCCATCACACCCCAGGGGTTTGCGACGTCAGTGAAGTCCGAGTCAGATGGTTGGGCCATCGGCTCCATGCAGAGGTTAATGTTGCGGTGCTGGCCGGTCTCTCGGTGGAACAAGGCCATGACATTGCCAAGGAGGTGCGCCACAATCTCCTGCATGAGTTGCGGTACCTGTCCCATGCCACCATTCATATCGACCCCCTCCATGCCTCCGGCGAAGCGCACCATGCCATTGCCAATCACACTCACGATGAATGGCCTCCCCATTCGCATTAAAGAGTGGAGCCCACTGTACTCGTTGAATGCACAACGGGTGTCGATCGACAAATAGGATGGTTTATTTCTGAGTGAGGCACTGGAGGGCTCTGTGGAAGACTCGAGACGAGATAGAACGCAGAAACGACGGAGCCTGCTGATCGTCCTACTGATGACCGGAACCTTCATGGTCATCGAGGTGGTCGGCGGTCTGCTCACGGGAAGTTTGGCCCTGTTGGCTGACGCAGGCCATATGCTGACGGACGTGGCGGCCCTTGGGCTCAGCGCCTTTGCCATGCGGATGGCGGCAAGACCCTCGACGCCGGAGAAGACCTACGGATATCATCGAGCCGAGATCCTCGCCGCCGTCATCAATGCGGTGGTGCTGTTGCTGTTGGCCATCTGGATTCTGTACGAGGCCTACCGCCGTGCCTTCGAGCCGCCCCACGTGCTCGGCGTGCCGATGTTGCTCATCGGACTCGTCGGTCTCGCCGTGAATGTCGCAAGCATGAAGCTGCTCGCTGACGAATCCGCGTCGAGTCTGAATGTTCGCAGTGCGTATTTAGAAGTGCTCAGCGACGCGATCAGTTCGGTCGGAGTCATCCTTGGTGGGGTCACAATCTGGCTCACCGGGTGGGTTCTCATCGATCCGCTTCTGAGTGCCGGTATCAGTATCTTTATCGTCTGGCGCACGTGGTCGCTCCTTTCTCAGGCCGTGCATGTGCTCATGGAAGGCGTGCCGACTCGCCTTGATACGCAAGAAGTCGGACGAGCGATGGCCGGTGTGTCCGGCGTGAACGGGGTTCATGATCTTCATATTTGGACCATCACCTCCGGCCTCGATGCCCTGAGTGCCCACGTGGTAGTCCCTGTTGGAGAGGATCGGGACGCAGTCTTGGAACGCCTCCAACAGCTGTTGCAAGATCGCTTCGGAATCGATCATGTCACGCTGCAGATCGTGGAGGAGCGATCAAATCCGGTTCAGATGGAATAGGAATCAGGAGAGGTTCAGATGCGTATACAGCCCGCGCCTGCCTATGCCTGTATAGATGGAGAGGAGATCACCATGAGTCCGCCCGGTTCACTGGGATCATTTGTACTCGCCGGCCTGTGCAAAATCGGCGGCGGCTATCTCGTATGGCGCTCATTCCGGGAAGGTCATCACTGGAGATATGCCGTTGCCGGGGCTGCCATCTTGATCCTGTACGGCGTGATTCCGACTTTCCAACCGGCGCACTTCGTCCGTGTGCATGCCGCCTACGGCGGGATGTTCATCGTACTGTCGCTTCTCTGGGGCTGGAGCTTCGACGGAGCCAAACCGGATCGCTTCGATGTCATGAGAGCGACCATCTGCCCGGCCGGCATGGGAATGATCATGTACGCGCCTCGTCCGTGATGAGGGGGATGAGACCTGGCGCCGTGCTGACTATGACGACTACGCCATTATGGAGGCACCGCATGACGCGCTTGTACCGTGCCGACTGTCGAGAGGTTCTTGCGGTCCTCGTTGTCACACTCGTCTCGCTCGTTTATCTCGGCTGCGTCGAGACGAACCCGCAACCCTTCTATGTCAAGCAGACGCTGATCGGCAAGTCCGAAGCGGAGATTGTGGTCTGCGCGGGCCCGCCACGGACAGTTGCATCCCATGACAATGTGAGAATCCTGACCTACTCAAGAGAAAGTGGACCGTTGGAAGGGTCATTCCCCGGAACGAAAGGCAGTCGCCCCGAGGGAGTACGGCACCGCTGTACGGCCATCGTGACACTGAACAGGATCGGGTCACACACATGGAGTACCGGCTGACATCCGAGTCGAGCGCCACCCATGGACATTGCGAAGAGATCTTTCGTCAGTGCGGGCCGCAGTGAGAACCGTAGGAAGGAGCCTGTTGAGAAATCCGGGTGACAGAGGATTTGCTGGGCCGTGGTGGCGTTATCCCGTGCTTCGCAATGCCTTGATGGCCGGCGTACTGGCAGGGCTGGGGTTCCTTCTGGCACACATGGACCTCATCTCGAAAGAGGCCGAAGGTCTCTTCTATCTCCTGGCGATTCCGCTGGGTGGCTACCACTGGGGATGGGAAGCGGTGGAGGTCCTCGTCTACGAACGGGTAATCGGGATCAGCTTCCTGATGCTGGCCGCCACCATTGGTTCCGGGATCTTGGGGTTGTGGGATGAAGCCGCTTTTCTCGTGTTTCTCTACGGGTCCGCTGAAGGTTTGGAGGAGTACACGTATGCCCGGACGCGGTCGGCGATTCGGGCTTTGCTGGATCTCGCACCGAAGGAAGCCCATGTCCTGCGCAACGGAGAGGAGCTAACCATCCCGGCTGAACGCCTCCAAGTGGGCGATCACTTCCTGATTCGCCCTGGCGAGGCGCTCCCCACCGACGGGATCATCCGATCAGGCAGCTCGAGCCTCGATGAATCCCCGATTACGGGAGAATCTATTCCGGTGGACAAGAGCCCAGGGATGAAGGTGTTCGCCGGCTCGCTCAATCGACAAGGACTCTTAGTGGTGGAGGCGACGGCCTCGTTTCAGGACAATACCCTGGCCAAGATCATCCATCTGGTTGAGGACGCGCAGGAACGGAAGGGCGCCGCGCAGCAATGGATTGAGCGCTTCGGTCGCTGCTATAGCCCGCTGGTCCTGCTCGCCTCCCTTGGGTGTCTTCTCGTGCCGTGGCTTTTGGGATGGCCACTGGCCGACTGGGCGAGGCGAGCCGTGGTGCTTCTCGTCGCGGCCGCGCCGTGCGCGCTCGTGATGTCCACGCCGGTCGCGACCGCGGCCGCGATCGGCACAGCGGGGAAGCGCGGCATCCTGATCAAGGGCGGGGTACACCTGGAGCATCTCGGCGGGATTCGCGTGATCGCGTTCGACAAGACCGGCACCCTGACGTATGGGAAGCCAGTCGTGACCGACGTCATTTCCCTTACCGGCTCAGAAGCTGAGATTCTCGCGATTGCTGCTGGTGTGGAATATGGCTCCGAGCATCCGCTGGCGCGGGCGATCGTAGACCGGGCGCGGACTGAGGGAATCGTCCCTGTTGAAGTGCGAGCGTTTCAGGCGCTCACAGGCGCTGGAGCGACGGCGGTGGTGGGAGATCAGAGCTGGTACGTCGGGAGTCCCGATCTGTTCCAACAGCTTGGCATGGACCTGAAGCCGGTGCAGGACCGTCTGCGAGCGTTACAGGCAGACGGGAAGACTGTAGTGCTGGTAGGGAGACAACAAGAACTGCGTGGCCTGCTGGCGCTGCAGGACCGTATCCGCGAGGGGATGCGAAACGTCATTGCTGACCTCCACCGGATGCACGTCCGCATTGTCATGTTGACGGGAGATAATGCGCGAACGGCGCAGAGCGTGGCCCAGAAGTTGGGTATCGATTCCTACCGGGCGGAGCTCAAGCCGGAAGACAAAGTCCGAGCAGTGCAGGACCTGGAAGCCCGCTATGGCGCCGTGCTGATGGTCGGGGATGGGATCAACGACGCCCCAGCCCTGGCGGCCGCCACGTGCGGCGTGGCGATGGGTGCCGTCGGCACGGATGCGGCTATTGAAGCGGCAGATGTGGCATTGATGGCCGATGACCTTTCCAAGGTGATCGAAGCGCTTCGACTGGGACGCAAGGCCAGACGAATCAGTGCGCAGAACATCGTGTTCTCCCTCCTGCTCCTCGCTGTGCTGATCCCTCTGGCAGTCAGCGGCTTGCTCAGCGTCGCGCTTGTGGTCCTCGCTCACGAGACAAGCGAACTCTTGGCCGTCGCGAATGGACTGCGGGTCGGTTGGCACAGGGAACCACGTCTCGACACGGGGGCGCCTCTGTAAGAGTAGCCTGAGCCGGCTTGCGAAAGAGAAGGAAGTCATGATGCCGTAGAGAATTATCCGCCGACGCCAGCAGCGCTGGCAGAAGCTATGAGGCAACGGGTAGAGCTTCAAAGTCCTGCCCCTTGTACCAAACAATGGGCACACACGTTCCGGTTTTGTTGCCTATTCGGGTATCAACTGCTGGGATGAAGCAAGTAACAAGAGGAGGAGGTCTGTCATGAAACCCGATGGCTTCAATTGGATATGGGCTGTGGCCGGGACATTGCTGGTGGCGACCATCGTATTGGCCGTGTGGCCACACCACCCCAAGCAGGTCGAGTACAAGGTGATTGACGTGGCGGCCGATGCCGAAAGAGTGCACGCCGCGTTGAGTCAGCATGGAAGTACTGGGTGGGAGTTTGCCGCAGCGGTCACAGGGAATGGTCAGCCACCGCGCCTCCTCCTGATCTTGAAGAAACCAGAGTGAGGGCGCGCCCCGAGTTGGCCGTAGGAAGTGTTGGCGCAGTGCGCGAGCGCTTCGAAGCCCGGAGCAAGATTGAAATTGAGTAGCTGGTTCCCCTCTCTGATCGTGTCCGGTGGCGCCGGAAGAGGCTTGAGAAGACATGAAGGGAAAGCGAGCCAGGCTCATCGGTGATACGGGATTTCGGTGGTGGAGGAAACAGCAGGCTCTGCCACAGCGCCGGCACGCGGCGCCAACACAGGCGATGAGGCCATTGGAAGTGTACCAACCAATGGAGACGGGATCGTTTCAGAAAAGGAGGGACGTCATGCACAGTACGGTAAGTGTGGTGCTCGCACTCGCGATCGGGCTGGCCCTGGCAAGCGGATGCCAATCGGCCCCCGCGCGCAAGCTGTTGTCCGCGCCGACTGGCACGTTGGTGACGGTGGTGCAGCACCATGAAGCGGGCATCCTGGCATACGAGCAGAGTCAGTGGCCGCAAGCGAGACAACATTTCGAGGCCGCGATCACGGCAGCCCCGAACCTGGCGGAGGCCCATTACAATCTCGGGATGGCGCTGTACAAACTGAAAGACTTCAAAGAAGGAGATCGACATTTTATCGAGGCCGCGAACTTGGCGCCGGGCCACACCGTCATCTGGAATTCCCCACCCTTACGGAATGTGCACGTTCCAGAAAAGACGGGCTTGGGGGATGACGGGCACGGGCATGCCCATTAAGCCAGAGCCAGCGCACCAATTCACCCAGGTCATCGTGAGTAGCGTGCTGTTGACGAACCGCCAGGTCCGACTCGGATTGTAGGAGGATTTCTTGACCAGATCTCTGTTTGGCGGAATCTGTCTGATCTCTGTTGCGTTATCGGGCTGCGCCGGTTTGGGTGGATCATCTGATGCTTCCCCTACCCCCCCCCGCTGAAAGTCGTTGTGGGCCCCATCATTCTCGAAGCTCCGATCACCAAGAGCACCCAGATCCATTCGTTTGACGAAGCGCCGTCACCAGAAACCGAGCCGGTGATCCTGGCTCAGCTCATCGACGAGATCCAAACGAAAGCCCAGCGACTGCTCACTGAGCACCTGGCGCGACAGGAGAAATTCCTCGTCGTGCCCTTCGACGAGACGCGCCGCATCCTGGCGGACATCGCTCCGTCCGGCAGGCCCTTCACTGCAGCGCAGGTTCAGGCGCTCGGCCGTCAGACCGGCGCGGACATTGTGCTCACCAGTGTCATTCACGATTACGGCTACGTCCGGCGCCAATATTGGATGACCGGCTGGCTCCTGCACGCCTCATTCTGGACCACGGTCATCGGGCTGTCCACCGCCTGGAACCCCGCAGCCATCGGCGGGTATCTCGCCTTTGATGCAACGACGGACTTTCCTCTGTGGTGGGGAGGGGCCCAAGTGTTCAGCTGGACCTTCAGGCCGGTGCGCGTGCACCTGGATGCGGTCCAACTGACGCAGTGTGACGGACCAATCTGGACGGAAGAGGAACTCATGGTGAAAGTGCCCGCCAAGACTCTGGCGGAATACTCCCCTGAGGAACAAAACCGAAAGGAAATCCAGCTTGAGGCGAATCTCAGCCGCGCTATGGCAGAGATGGCCGAGACCGCAGGCGAGCAGCTTCACCTTCGGCCTTGCACGGAGGAAGGACCCCCGGCCAGGATTCGCACGTTTTCCATCCTGTCTCTCCTTGATTTCCTGCTCTAACAGAAATGATTCGGCAATACGCAACGCGCTTCTCTCGGGCTGACTCCTTGTGGACTTCAGCAATACTGCCGGCACAACAGATGCCTATGTTTGTGACCTGCCATTTCGAGCCCTTTGGAGGAAGCAGTGAATGACTGGAGACTGAAGAGCCCCTCCTAACGGTCATCCTGATCCGAATATACGATTCACCACACGGTTCCCTTAAACCGACTGAGCGCCATCGCGTTGCGCTTCTTTTGAACCCATCAAAAAGGGCGTTGACAACAGGCAGCTTCTTGCATCACGTTGGCTCGATGCGCGATTCGATACGCCCCCAAGTCCCGCTCCTGAGATTTGGCAACTCATTGCTGGGGTTCGACCCAGGAGACGTTTCACCGCCATCATGAGGCTCAACAGATGACCACAGAGATGTTGATCCGGGTATCGGCGTTTGTCACCGTGATGGGTCTGATGGCGTCGTGGGAGGTGCTGGCTCCGCGGCGGCGCTTGACCACGCCTAGGCTGAGGCGTTGGGTGGCGAACCTCTCGGTCGTGGTCGTCGATGCCGTCGTCATCCGCCTGCTGTTCGTGGCCGGCGCAGCCGGGGCGGCGATGCTGGCAGCCGAGCGGAGCTGGGGCTTGCTGAACCATCTGGGTTGGCCGATCTGGCTCGAAACGATTCTGTCGGTCGTCGTATTAGATTTTGTGCTCTATCTGCAGCACGTGCTGTTCCACGCGGTGCCCCTGTTTTGGCGTTTCCATATGATGCACCACGCGGACCTAGATTGTGACGTGACCACAGGAGTCCGATTTCATCCGGTTGAAGTGGCTTTGTCGATGGTCATTAAGCTTGCCGCGATCGTGGTCCTGGGTCCGTCGCCAGCGGCCGTGCTGACCTTCGAAGTGCTCCTCAATGCGACCTCCATGTTCAACCATAGTAATGTGCGGATGCCTGTGGCGATCGATCGCGCCCTTCGCTGGATTGTCGTCACGCCCGATATGCATCGCGTACACCATTCAATTTTACCGAGGGAAACCAACACGAATTTCGGGTTCAACGTGTCGTGGTGGGATCGACTCTTAGGGACGTACCGGGTACAACCAGCCGGAGGTCATGAAGGCATGACTCTCGGTCTGGAACAGTTCAGAGATCCTGCTCGCCAAACGATTGTCGGCATCCTCATACTCCCATTTGTCGGCAAGCCGGGCGACTATCCGTTGAGTCGAATACGTTGACGTGAAGATCGGTCGCAGATTGTTCCAGCGATGAATGCGCATAACCATACAACCGCGAGGTGAGCCATAACGCTTCTGTTTACTCTCAACGATGCACCGTATGGGTCGGAGAAACTCTACAACGCCCTCCGATTGGCCATGAAGTTGTAGCAAGAGCATACCGACGCGGAAGTGCGGGTGTTTCTGATGGCGGACGCCGTCACCGCGGCTATTCCCGCGCAGACGACGCCGCAGGGGTATTACAACATCGAACGCATGTTGACGTCCGTCCTCAGCAAACACGGACAGATCAACATCTGCGGCACCTGCGTAGAGGCACGTGGGATCGACAAACTGGGATTGATCGACGGCGCGGAGATCAGCACGATGAGCCAATTGGCTCAGTGGGTCATAGACTCTGACAAGGTGCTGACGTTTTAACCGTACCAACATCTGGTTAACGAGGTCGGTAAAGATCGTGTATTCAGGTTCGCATTGATATCAGAGGAGATGTCCATGTCCATCCCAGTCTCGATCGCTCTATTCGGCCTCGCGGGACTCTGTGAAATCGGCGGGGGATACCTCGTGTGGCTCTCGTTTCGGGAGGGTCGTCCCTGGGGGTACGCCATTGCTGGAGCTGTCATTTTGATCCTCTACGGAGTGATCCCAACCTTCCAGCCTGCCCACTTTGGCCGCGTCTATGCGGCCTATGGCGCGGTGTTCATTGTACTCTCGCTGCTCTGGGGCTGGGGTCTCGACGGAACCAGACCGGATCGATACGACACCGTTGGAGCGGTTCTCTGCATGGTTGGAATGGTCGTCATCATGTATGCGCCGCGGACATAAGTAAGAGAGAAGTCTGGCAGAAGCAATGCTGAGACGCATTGCGCCTCAAGCGTTCATTGACTCTGCAACGCATTGATCGAATCAGCATCGATCACAGAAATAGTGACCTGACGATCAGGTGTTCGCATTCTAACCCACAAGTGGGACTGGTCCTGTGAAACTCCAGTTACGTCAGAACAGTCCACTGCGCCACATTCCCCCTGGGATCTGGGTGCTCGGCTTCGTCAGCCTGCTGATGGACATCTCGTCGGAAATGATCCACAGCCTCCTGCCCTTGTTCATGGTCACGGCACTCGGGGTGAGCACGGTCGCAGTCGGCCTTGTTGAAGGGCTCGCCGAGTCTCTGGCTCTCGTGGTCAAAGTGTTTTCAGGTACGTTGAGCGACTATCTCGGTAAGCGGAAGGGGCTAGCCGTGTTTGGCTACGCCTTGGGCGCCTTCACCAAGCCCCTCTTTGCCGTCGCCTCTGGTGTTGGCCTCGTCTTGACCGCTCGGCTGCTGGACAGAGTCGGGAAAGGCGTACGCGGCGCACCGCGGGATGCCTTAGTCGCGGACATCGCGCCACCGCAACTCCGTGGCGCCGCATTCGGTTTACGGCAGTCTCTTGATACGGTCGGGGCCTTCCTCGGTCCCTTGCTCGCGGTCGGGTTAATGCTCCTCTGGGCCAACGATTTTCGGGCGGTCTTCTGGGTCTCCGTCATTCCAGGAATCATGGCCGTCGGGCTCCTGTTGCTCGGCATCCAGGAGCCTGTGCACCGACAGACTGATGGGCGCACGAACCCAATTCGACGAGACAACCTCTTGCGGCTGGACTCAGCCTATTGGTGGGTGGTGAGTATTGGGTCGGTATTTACATTGGCTCGCTTCAGCGAGGCCTTTCTGGTTCTCCGCGCCCAGCAAGGAGGGATTCCCATCGCCCTGGTCCCTCTCGTCATGGTCGCGATGAATCTGATTTATGCGGCATCGGCGTACCCATTCGGCAAGCTCTCCGATCAGATGAGTCACATGAAGCTGCTCACACTTGGTCTTCTGGTTCTGCTTGCGGCCGATTTGGTCTTGGCGACGAACGATCACTGGAGCGTTGTCTTATTGGGCGTTGGGCTGTGGGGCCTACATATGGGGATGACGCAAGGCTTGCTGGCCACGATGGTAGCCGATACAGCACCCGCCGATCTACGTGGGACGGCGTACGGCTTCTTCAATCTCGCCAGCGGCCTGGCGATGCTGATTGCCAGCGTACTAGCAGGGTTTCTGTGGGATCAGCTAGGCGCGTCATTCACCTTCTATGCGGGTGCCGTGTTTTGCGGGGTCGCCCTCTTGGGACTAGCCCTTCACCGATAAGCATGAAATAAATAGGCGAAGAGAGATATTTTTAGCTGACACCGACGCCGTCGGCCATGATCATCCTCCAGTTCATCACTCAAAGCTACCGTTCCTCAGATTCACTGTCAGTTCGCTGAGCTGACCAGACCTTTCCCCTTATCAGAGCCACCACCGCGCGCAAATGAGTCAGGCCCCATGACGGCAGTGACGGTCATCACCTTGGGCCGCACCCGCTGGACGGTTCCTTCTATAATGGCCTCGCGCAGGTCGTGAGCCGTCGTCATGCGGCCTTCGCGTACTCGCCGCTCATACGCCTCGTCGAGATAGACGAGCCTCACCACCCCCCTCTCCGCCGCCACGCCGGCCAGCGCGATCATCCCAACCCAGGTTTTTCTACACTCATCATAGCTGAGCCCCACACGAGACATTCGATATCTTCTGGTGTGATCGACCAAACGCCTGAACGCAGGCCTGCCAGAGGGACGTCCATGCAACCCCTGCCCGACAGGGTGTTTCCCCTGTCGGGCATAAACGACCTGCCAATTGTGTGCTGCTCCCGTGAATCCTTTCTTACGAATGGGGCTTCAGGTCTCGATGCGCGCGGGCGATCACCTCGGCCTCATCAGCCGCCTTGGTGTAGATAGCCGCGAGGGTTTGGCAGTGCTGGACCATATCGATCTTGCGGGACATCACCCCGTACGAACCCGCTTCAGGATTCTTCTGATACTCCTCCGCCATCACCAGCATGTCCTTCGCACGTTGTCGGAGATGGGCGGTCTCCTGCACATACCAGGTTTCCAGCCCTGCGTGGTCGTTCTTGGCAACCAGGTCTTGAGGCGGACTGGCCATGACCGCGCACGCCACGATGCCCACCATCATCAGAACCGCGACGAGACCTCTCAATCGGTTCCCCTTCTGTGTCATGATTTTCCCCCTTCCCTTGTTAAGGCGCATCCTGTTCAAGCACCAGCTGATGATGACGTATCTGCTCACATTTCCACCCAACGCTCCTTGAAGATGGACTGCGTTCTCCACCCAGTGCCCACCGGTTTTGCCGAGGTCTGTCATCACCTCCCTCCTCTACATGATGTGTCGAATATGCACGAGTGGCCTCACGCCGACTGCTGATTCAACCTGTCTTCTATCCTGCTCACCGCACTTCATATGTGTCGCCGCTCGGAACCGCTGAGGCCTTCCTGCTCTTGCAGAGAAAGATCGGTACCGGTGAGGAGGGGCGCGGCCCCGATGGACACAGACCAACCACGCCACAGGGCATAGAGCATGGGGATCACCAGAAGCGTCAGGATGGTCGAGCTCACCATGCCGCCAATCATGGGAGCCGCAATCCGTTTCATGACGTCGGCGCCCGTGCCGGTGGTCCACATGATCGGGAACAACCCCCCCATGATCGAGGCGACCGTCATCATCTTGGGCCGCACCCGCTGAACCGCGCCCTCCATGATGACCTCGCGCAAGCTGTGAGCCGTTCCCATCCGGCCAGGAATGCTTTCATCGTTATCTCCTCCTTTCTTCTGGGGCTCGCTGGCGAACTAGGCCGGCCTGCGGCTCCGCCGCAGAAGAAAGATCGTAAGGGCGATGAGCGCGGCAACCGCACCAACGATTCCTCTCCAAAAATGCTTTCCTTTGGTTTCGAGAGCCCACCCTCACTTCAGCATTTTGGCAATGAGGACGACGAGAAGCACGATGACCAGAATTCCGATTACCCACCCGATGATTCCCATTCCCATCATGCCACCCATCATGCCACCATCCATTTGCATCATCATTGCGAAGCCTCCTTAAATAATCGTAACGGCAGGGGATCTTATCCCCGCGCGCTCGAGTCGTTTCATTTCCCGCCACCGCCACATCGCATAGAGTACGGGGATCACCAGCAAAGTGAGAATGGTCGAGCTGACCATGCCGCCGATCATCGGTGCGGCGATCCGCTTCATCACATCGGCACCCGTGCCAGTGGTCCACATGATCGGGAGCAATCCACCCATGATCGCGGCGACGGTCATCATCTTGGGCCGCACCCGCTGGACCGCGCCCTCCATGATGGCTTCGCGCAGGTCGTGAGCGGTCGTCATACGACCTTCGCGCACTCGCCGCTCATACGCTTCGTCGAGATAGACGAGCATCACGACCCCCGTTTCTGCCGCCACACCGGCTAGGGCAATGATGCCCACCCAGACCGCCACGCTGAGGTTGTAGCCCAGATAGTTGAGGTACCAGATCGCCCCGATCGCGGCGAAGGGGACGGACAGCAGCACGATCAGCGACTTCGCGAGCGAGCGAAAATTGAGGTACAGGAGCAAAAGGATCAAGGCTAGGGTCACGGGGACGACCAGCTTTAATCGCTCTTCGGCCCGCACCAAATGCTCGTATTGACCGGTCCAGATCAGCCGGTAGCCAGGGGGCACTGTCACCCGGTCGCGGACTGCGCGTTGGGCGTCTTGGACATAGCCGCGCAAGTCGCGTCCACTGACCGCGACCGACACCAGACCGGCCAGCGCCCCTGCCTCATCCGCGATCGACGTCGGCCCCTGCGTGATCACCATCTCCGCGATTTGTCCGAGTGGGATCTGCGCACCACTCGGCGTGGGAATCAGCACCCTCTTGAGCCGGTCGGGGTCATCGCGCAGCTCGCGCTTGTAGCGGACATTGACCGGATACCGCTCCCGCCCCTCGACCGTGGTCGTTACGGTTTCTCCCCCGATGGCTGTGGTGATTACCGCTTGCACATCTCCCACAGTCAGGCCGTAGCGGGCCGCCTCGCGTCGGTTCACGATCAGATCCAGGTAATACCCTTCGTTGAGCCGCTCCGCAAAGGCGCTTCGTGTGCCAGGCACAGTTGCAAGCACACGTTCAATGTCCAGGCCTATCGCTTCGATCGTTTTCAAGTCCGGTCCAAGGACTTTGATTCCGACGGGACTCCGAACGCCGGTCGTGATCATTTCCGTGCGGGTCTGGATCGGCATCCACCAGATGTTCGGAAATCCAGGAATGCGCAGCTTGGCATCCATCTCATCCAATAAACGGTCCCAGGTCATGCCGGGTCGCCATTGCGCTTCCGGTTTGAGGGTGACTGTGATCTCGGCCATCCCCACGAAAGCCGGATCGGTTGCCGTCGGGGCCTTCCCCATCTTGCCGAACACCCGTTCCACTTCCGGGAAAGTCGTGAGCAACTGGTCCTGGACCTGCAACACCTTGGCCGCTTCGGGGATGGAGAGGCCAGGGACGGTGGTCGGCATGTAGAGGATCGTCCCCTCGTTCAGCGGTGGCATGAATTCCGCCCCCAGGCGCATGAAGACCGGCACCGTAAGCCCGAACGCCACCACCGCCATCCCGAGTGTCAGCCACCGAACGCGCAGCACGCCCGAGAGGATGGGCCGATACAGAACGATCAGCAACCAGTTCAACGGATTCTTGGTTTCCGCCCGGATGCGCCCCCGGATGAGGAGGACCATCAGCACAGGAGCCAAGGTTACCGAAAGCGCGGTGGCAGAGAGCATCGCAAACGTCTTGGTATAAGCCAACGGCGTAAACAGTCGGCCCTCCTGCGCTTCCAGCGCGAAGATCGGCAGGAACGACACGGCAATCACCAGCAGCGAGAAGAACAAGGGACGGCCGACTTCTTTGGCCGCTGCGATGATGGTCTCGATCCTGTCTGAATGAGGATTTTGTTCCAACCGCTTGTGCGCGTTCTCCACCATCACAATGGCGGCATCGACCATCGCGCCGATGGCAATGGCAATCCCACCGAGCGACATGATGTTGGACGTGATCTTCAAGTAGGCCATCGGGATAAAGGCGAGCAGCACGGCCACGGGCAGAATGATGATGGCCACGCATGCACTGCGGAGGTGAAACAGAAAGACCACCGCGACCAGGCTGACGATGACACTCTCCTCCAACAGCTTCTCGCGGAGCACAGCGATGGCCCGATGAATGAGGTCTGACCGGTCATAGGTGGGAATGATGCGCACACCGTTGGGCAGGCCTGGCGTAATCTCTTCCAGTCGGGCTTTGATCCGCTCGATCACGGCGAGCGCGTTCTCTCCGGCCCGCATGATCACAATGCCGCCCACGGTCTGGCCCTTGCCGTCCAACTCGGCGATGCCTCGCCGCTGGTCCGGCCCGATTTGGACATGGGCGATATCCCGAATCAAGATAGGCGTGCCGCGGCCATCCGTGCCGACGGGAATCAGCTCAATATCCTCAACCGAGCGCAGGTAGCCGCGCCCTCGAATCACGTATTCCGTGCCGGCCATTTCCAAGACGCGGCCGCTCACCTCCGCATTGCTGTTGCGGACCGCCTCGATGATCGTCTTGATCGGCAACCGATAGGCGGCTAAGGTGTTCGGGTCCACCTCGATTTGATATTGTTTGACGAACCCGCCGATCGCTGACACTTCTGCCACGCCGGGCACACTTTCCAGTTGATAGCGCAGGTACCAGTCCTGAAGACTGCGGAGCTGGGCCAGATCGTGCGTTCCGGACTCGTCCACCAACGCGTACTGATAGACCCATCCGACTCCCGTGGCATCCGGTCCCAACGTCGGCGTGACGCCGGACGGCAGCTTCCCGGTGAGCTTCTGGAGATATTCCAGCACGCGACTCCGTGCCCAATACACGTCTGTCCGGTCTTCGAAGATCACGTACACGTACGAGACCCCATATTCCGAGACCCCCCGTACTCGTTTCACTTTCGGCCCCGCGAGCAGGGACGCGACGATCGGGTAGGTGACCTGGTCTTCCATCAACGTGGGGCTGCGCCCTGGCCACTCGGTGTAGATGATCACCTGGACATCGGACAGATCCGGGATTGCATCCAGCGGAACCTGCACTACCGCCCAGGCTCCCCAGGCTGCCAGCATCAACACACAGAGGATGACCAGGACGGGATTGCGGGCGCTTCCTTCAATGAGTCGCGCGATCATGATGGATTACATGCCTCCCCCGACGACCGAGAACTGAAACTTTTCCGCAATGGGCGGTCTCCCTGGTACCGTCAGATTGACCGTCACCACCCAGGTGCCGCCCATGCCGAACGTCACCGTACCTTCGTAGAGCCCGTCCTTGATGTGGCGAGCCGTCGCCTTGGAATCGGCCATCCCCGGCATCGGCATCGTATACACGAACACGACTTGCGCATTCGTCACCGGTTTGCCGGCCTGATCCGTCACGTTGAGCCGGAGCAGAATCTCTCCGGCCTTTGGCTTTTCAGGCACGGTGCTCAAAGACAGAGTCAGACCGCCAGCCTGTCGGGTCTCCGTGACCACGATCACAGGCGCTAGCTCCATGCCCTTCATCCCTGCCATATCGCCCATCCCCTGCATACCTTCCATCCCTTCCATCCCTTCCATTTTGCCCTCGTGCGCGCCGCGCATCTGCCAATCGGCCATGCCGATCCGGCCCATCATGGCCTGCATGCTCGACGCCGAGGTCAACTTGCTCTCTGCGTCCAACAAGAAATTGGCCGAGGTCACGATCCGATCTCCTTCTTTGAGTCCTTCCAGCACCTCCACAGCATCCTGGCTCCGACGCCCGAGCTTGACTGACGCCGGCTCATAACGGCCTTGCCCCCGATCTAAGAAGACGAGTTGGCGAAGTCCCGTCTCCAGCACCGCTTCCTTGGGCACGATTAAGGTGTGGACCGCATCCGTTTGCAAGGTCACGTTCCCATACATGCCGGGCTTCAGTTTCAGCCCAGGATTCGGTAATGCCACCCGCACGCGCACCGTACGGGTGTCGGTGTTCAACGAGGGGTACACGTACGACACGTTGCCGCGAAAGGTTGTTCCTGGATAGGCGGCGAACGTGACTGAAGCCGGTTGGTTGAGCCTCACCGCTGCGACCTCGGATTCATAAATGTCGGCAGAGATCCAAATCGTGGAGAGATCCGCCACTTCATACAGCGTCGTGCCTGGTTCCACATATTTCCCAGGCAAGGCCTCCCGTTTCAGGACGATCCCGGAGGCCGGGGCATAGACCGTGAGCACCGGCTCCGCTGTCCCTCGACGTTCCAGCGTGGCGATTTGCCCATCGGTCACGTCCCACAGGTGCAGGCGTTCCCGCGAACTCGCCACAAGGGACGCCGCGTTGGCTTTGACTTCAGCGAGAGGACTCGCAGCCAGTTGGCCCTGCGTTCTCAAGGCGAGGAGATACTCGTCCTGCGTGGCCAGGAGGTCCGGCGAATAGAGGGTGAAGAGGCGTTCGCCTTTGCGTACCGGGCGACCGATCGAATCGACGAAGACTTCTCGCACCCACCCGGAGGTTTTCACGGTGACCTGAGTCAAACCACGTTCGTCGTAGCCGACTGTGCCGACCGCGCGAATCTCTTGCCCCAAGGACGCATATGTGACCGGGGCACTCCGGACTCCGATCAACTGTCTCGCCACAGCGGGAATGGCCACAGCCCCAGACGGCGCTGCGGACATACCTGGCATGCCCTGCATGGGCCTCTCCTTCGTATCCATCTGCGTCATGCCTCTCATCTCACCCGCATGCTGCGAGAGTGGTGAGCCGCCCCCTTTCTCCGCTGTCATGCCGGCCATGTCACCCATCATTTTGTGAGCGGTGAAGAAGCCAACGGCGACTCCGGCAATCACACCGATCGCCACGGTGCCAACCACGAAACTGTTTTTGGGTGTCTGTCGGTTCATGAGGGTTTCTCCTTTAGGTCTGAATTAGCTCTGCCGATCGAGAGTGATGCCTACGACCTGTTCGAGTTCAGCCAGCCGATGCTGTCGATCTACGAGGGCCTTGAAGTACTCAAGCTGAAATCCTCGCCACGCCCGCTGTGTTTCAATCAGATCCAGAAACCCTGCTTTGCCCGCACGATACCCGATGCGCGCCGCGTCCAGGCTCTGCTCGGCCTGTGGCAAGATGGTGGTGCGATACAACGTGGCCACCTGGTCAGTCGCCCGGAGCCTCGCGAGGAGGTCTTTGACCTGAAAACGGGTCAGGTTTTCTAAGGTATGGTGCTGCGCCCGTGCGGCCGAAACCGCCGCCGCGGCCTCCTGCACGCCTGCGTCATACTTCGGCTTGGTCCAGAACGCGAAGGGGATGCTCATCGCCACGTAGGCGCCGAATCCGTCGTTGGCCTGAAAGTTCTGGAAGCGCTGAAACGCCACGTTAAAGTCCGGGTAGTACTGCCGTTGGGCCAGCGCGCGGGACTGCTCGTTCCGTTGCACGGCCAGCTCGGCGGCTTTGAGCTCCGGCCTGTCGTTCAGCGCGAGACGGTGCAGATCGTCGAGGGTTTTGTCGAGCGGGATCTGAGACGGCTCTTGAGGGATGCCCAAGGGTGAGGTGGAATCCCGATCAAGCAGGGTATTCAGCATCGCTTCGGCGGTCTCGCGACGCTGTTCCAGGACGGGAAGATGCTGGAACAGCATGGACAGCTCGACCTGGGATTTGAGGACATCGGTCTGGGCTCCCTTTCCCGTTCGGAACTTTGCATTCGTAATCTCTACGAACTGTCTGATCAGCTCCACCTGTTCATGATGAATCTGGATGGCCTTCTGCGCGAGAAAGAGATCGTAGTAGGCCTGCTTGAGGCGGGCGACCAACTCTCGCTCCTTCGCACGGACCGCCTGCTCGGTCATCTCGGCCGAACGACTCGCCACGTCGCCTTTGAGCGCCAGTTTGCCGGGGAAAGGGAAACTCTGCGAGAGACCGAAGACGCTGTTCTGCGCCTGCGTGACGTTGACGGTCTGCGGGACATTCCACAACTGGACGGACAGAGTGGGGTCCTCCAGCGACCGCGCCTGCGTAATCCGAGTCGTGGCGGCTTCCCATTGCTTGCGTGCCGCCACAAGCTCGGGATTCCGAGCCAGGACCTCGTGGATCAATTCCGGCAGCACCAGCGTGTTGCGCAGCACAGAGTCGGAATCCTGTGCCCTCGACAGTCCGCTGCTGAAGAACAGCACCAGCACTGACGCGACCGTCACACACTGACGTCGTCTATTCCGTCTCATAGCAATGACCTCCCAGAGTTCCCACACGTTCGATGCCCGGTCTGCGCTCTGGCTGTACGTGGCCAAGAGAACTAGACGGTAGGCCGGACGCTGAAACCGAGCGTCGAACGGCACACGTGATGGCAAAGGAGCGATTACGAGGTGAGGGCTGGGAAGATCAGATGCGAAGCACGGAAATCTTGAGCAGGAGATCCTGAGGCGGACCGACTGTGGGATGATCGGACAAGCGGCTGCTGTGTGAGGTGAGGATGACAAGAAGAGCTAGCGAGGCGGTATCTTCAGAACAGATCGTCTGACAGTCACTACTGAGGTGGAGCTTATCGGCAGACTGCACGCCGAGCGTTTTAAACGCATCGCAGAACTGATAGACCGGTTGTTCATCTGGAGTCGAACAGCCATTGCCCATGGCAGCGGCTGTGGCGCCATTCACCGGCAGGAGGCAGGCATAGGCATTGAAGCTCAGCGCGAAAAAGAGCACGACGAGTGTGCAGGCTAGAATCGAACGGGAGCGATGGGGACGTACTCGCATAGCGTCACTCTATCCCTCTCCAGTCCAGCCGTCAACAGTGTACCTCATACATTGTTGCCCCCAGCACCTCAAACAGAACAGATCCTAGCAAGGACTCGCCCAGCCACTCATACCAACTAGCCTGAACGTTGAAGCATCACTCATCAGGAATTGCCAGATGCATCAGCAAACACGCACGATAGCGGGTCCCAATACGGCACTGAGCTTTCCCGCTCCTCGGTAAACAGATTCACTTCCGACCGTCCTCAGTTAAAATGATTACTTCTCATTCTGGAATAGAAACTCGGAGCTCCTGCGGAGAGACAACTTCGAATTTGAAAGGACTTAAGAGGTGGGAGATGTAAACACTTTTCCTTCCCAGGACATTTACATAAGCACTTCTATTTCAAAACGCATTCGTTGCACCAACGCTTCGACAAAATAGTATGTTGATCAGCACCATCCCACTCTATGCCATCTCTATTCGCCAACCCTGGGCCTCTCTCATCATTGAGGGATCCAGAGGTATCTATAAGGATGTTGAGAATCGCACCTGGACCACCCCTATCCGCGGCCTCATCGCCATCCATGCTGCCAAAGAATTCGACCAGGTCGGCTACAACTGGCTACGTGTCCATCGACCTGAACTCCCTCTCACATCACCCGCAGACTGTCCCCATGACGGCATCATCGGCTCCGTAAACCTCGTCGACTGTGTCTCCTCGCATTCGAGTCTGTGGTTCAGCGGACCCTATGGATTCGTGCTGGAGCGGCCACAGCCCTGTCCATTCATCCCACTCAAAGGCCGACTTGGATTTTTTCCCATCTCCTGGCTCCACGAGTCGACGCAGTCCTAATTGAACACGCACAGTGCGTATTATCATCAATCTGGCCACCTGTTTCCATCTGAAAGCAGCCACTGATTATCCTTGAAACCAGCCAGCTGTTTTCATTCAACGGAGCCAGGCTTCCCCTCTTGGACAAGCTTCGGGCGTACAACACCCAACTGAGTGCGGAATACACGTGCCTGAAGCGAAGCAGCGAACTAGGCGGTGCGACGTAAGACTTGGATCGTGGGCAGGGTCCGAATGGTTTTTCCTACTTTGTGCTGCGCCCGCTTCACTTCATAAAGGGCCTGCAGATTCATCCAGAATTGCGCACTCGTGCCGAAGAAGTGTGCGAGGCGAATGGCGGTATCCCCAGAGATCGCGCGGCGCCCGTTGAGAATTTGGGTAATGCGGTTGGTTGGCACCTTCAGATGCCGGGCCAAGGCCGCGGCGCTCAGTCCTAACGCGCTGAGCTCTTCAGCTAAATGCTCGCCTGGATGAATAGTGGTCGAGGACATAGGATTGTTCCTTTAGTGATAATCGACAATTTCAACATTGACCGGGCCCGGCGAGCCTTTGGGCCACAGGAAACAGACTCGCCACTGGTCGTTGATCCGAATACTGTATTGCCCTTTCCGATTCCCCTTCAACATTTCAAAACGGTTCCCAGGTAAGGCCGCCAGGTCTTGAAGAGTCGTGGCAGCTTCGAGCCGATCGAGTTTAAGCCGAGCCATACGCTCAATCCCTGTGAAGGCTGGAACCCGCTTCCCATGGGCAAGGTCTGTAGTTCGGCGGTCTACGTAGCTAACGATCACGGCATATTCTAGGAAGGAGTACGCGTGACGTCAAGAGTATTTCTCGATCATGCCAGAGGGCATCGTCCTGAGAATGTGGGCTTCCCCGAACAGGACTCGAACTGGCCTATTAAATGATTATAGGTGGCCAGATTGAATGACCATGAGTGGCCATTTTCATTGAGAATCGATGGCTACATTCGGTGGCAGTATTCAATGGATACATGCAATCAAAGTAGCCACCCATTTGCAATGAAAGTGGCCACCCGTTCGCATGGGAAACGGCCACTGTATCGAAAATGATACTGCGCTACATGTTTGGAATTGTTGGACCTAGTTAGACCGGATCAATGCAAGTCGGTAACAAGACAGTGTCTCCTTGACGAGGGAGCTTACGATAGTACTGGTTGATGCTGTCCCAATCTCGGCGTTCCTCTACTCTGCACAGCAGCTCATTTTTGACACGTCTTTTGTGTACGACAGTGCGGCTATTTTTAGCGCCTCGGACATTGTTGGATAGACGTGCAGCATGTGGGCGAAGTCGTCGATACTCGCACCAAAACGAAGCCCCATTGCCGCTTCGTGAATCACCTCCGCCGCGTTCATGCCGTGCATTGACACCCCCAGCACCTTCTTCGTGTTCCGGTCCGCCACCATCTTCAGGACCCCTCTGGTCTCCCGGACCGCCCCAGCTCTGGGAACTAGGGACATAGGAATAAGGCGACAATCGCACTCGTACCCGCGAGCATTGGCCTCCGCATCCGAAAGTCCGACTACGCCCACTTGCGGGTCGGTAAAAATCGCTCGCGGAATCACGGCGTGATTTACCTGACGGCCCCCTTTGCCGTTTAGAGCATTCTCGGCGGCAATCCCGCCGTCCTGCGCACCCACAGGAGTCGCCATCTGGCTTCCAGTGTAGGAACCAATCACGTCTCCGGCAGCATACACGTGCCCGGCAGAAGTGCGCAGCTCCTCATTCACCTTCACGAAGCCACGTTCGTCCAGATCGACTCCTGGAAATTCAAGCCCGAGATGTTCCGTATTCGGTGTGCGCCCCGTGGCAACAAGTAGCTTCGCCGCCTTCAGTTCCTTCTGCCGCCCATCCACCTGGAGCGTGACAACGACTTGGCGTTCATCGCCATGCACCCGGCTCACCATGGCTTTCGTATAGATGGCAATGCCCTCCTCACGAAATACCTCTGCCACTGAATGCGCAATTTCCGGCTCGTAGGCCGCAAGAATTCGCTCTCCGCGTGCCAGAATAGTGACGCTGGTGCCGAAGCGCGAAAACATCTGGCCAAGCTCAAGAGCGATGTAGCCGCCACCGATGATGATGAGCGACACCGGAAGCTCTGTGAGCTCGATATCTTCGTGACTGGTGAGCATGTCGCTTGTGAGATACGGCGTGTCGCGAAGCCCTGGAACGTCTGGCACCGTGGGCGAGCTTCCAGTCACGATAAGGAACCGAGGCGCTAAGAGAACCTGTCCGTTCACTGTCACCTCGTTCTTGCCGCTGAAGCGGGCTGCTCCTTCAAAAATGCGGATGCTTTTAGAGTCGGAGATAATGCTCTGATACTTCTTGCCCCGGTAGTCTTCAATCACGGCATCCTTCTGCGCAATAAGAGCACGGAAGTCGAAGCTCATCGAGGTAGGAGAGAGCCCTGGGTAGCGAGGATTCTTCGCATCGTAGAGGATTTTTGCGGCTTCGATGAGGTTCTTTGACGGCAAGCAGCCACGGTTGACACACGTTCCTCCGAGCGTTCGCATCTCGGTCATGGCTGCCGTTTTTCCTCTTTCTGCCGCGCGAAGCGCCGCCGCAAACGCCGTCGAGCCGGAACCGAGAATCACAAGGTCAAATTCCTCTGCCATCAT
>CXWL01001792.1_pt1 | contig 31195 bp, 25 predicted proteins | sample 590931 | NCBI WGS metagenome assembly CXWL01 (sample SAMEA3498368, study PRJEB10139) | groundwater metagenome | biome: water well; material: biofilm material | place: Germany | collected 2015-04-27
ATGGATCGTTTCGATATCATCATGGCCGTGGCAGCGGTTGAAATGGTGCTCAAAGGGCTGGGGCATCCTGTGAAGCTTGGTAGCGGAGTCGCAAAGGCGCAAGAAATTTTAATGGCGTAGGGGTTCTATCTCAAGACTCTGACGATAGGGCAGACACAATGGGCATGAAAATTCTCATCAGCGATAGCTTGTCGAAGCAGGGTGTGGAGCTGCTGGAAAAGGCAGGATTCACCGTGGTCGTGAAATCCAAGATGCCGAAGGAAGAGTTATTCAAGGAGATCAAGGACGCCGATGGGTTGATCGTGCGGTCCGGTACTAAGGTGACCGAGGAGCTGATTGCAGCAGCTGAGAAATTGAAAGTGGTCGGGCGGGCCGGGTCAGGTTTGGACAATGTCGATACTCCTGCGGCCACCCGTCGCGGCATTGTGGTCATGAATACGCCGGGCGGCAACACCGTCACCACTGCCGAGCACACCATGTCGATGATTTGCGCTATGAGCCGGAGGATTCCTCAAGCCACTGCGTCTGTGAAGGCCGGCAAATGGGAAAAAGACAAATTCATGGGTGTCGAACTCTACAATAAGGTGCTCGGCATCGTCGGAGTGGGGCAAATCGGCAGCCATCTCACGAAGCTGGCGCAGGGAATCGGCATGAGTGTGGTCGCTTACGATCCCTATTTGGCCGAAGAGCGTGCGCAGAAAATGGGCGTCACCATGATGCCACTGGATGAACTCTTCAAGCGTGCCGATATTATCTCTGTCCACACACCGTTGACGCCTGAGACCAAGGGCCTCATCAATGCGCAATCGATTTCGACGATGAAGCCGGGGGTGATGATTGTCAATTGCGCCCGTGGCGGGATTATTCATGAAGGTGATCTGTTCGACGCGTTGAAGGTCAAGCGCGTGGCCGCCGCCGCGTTCGACGTATTTGAAGAAGAGCCGGTGAAGGCGGATCACCCGTTATTGACGCTGGATAATTTCATCTGTACACCGCACATCGGAGCCCAGACGGCCGAGGCGCAAGAGAATGTGGCAGTCGGCATCGCGGAACAGATCGTCGATTATTTCACCAAAGGCATTGCCCGTGGGGCGGTCAATATCCCGTCGGTCTCTCCGGAATTACTCCCGCGGCTCCAGCCCTACCTCTCGTTAGCCGAGCAGCTGGGGAAGTTGCAAACGCAGTTGTGCGATGGTGGGCTTGAGCGCGTGACCGTCGAATACAGCGGAGAGGTGGCAAGTTTGTCGATCGCGCCTCTCACGATCGCTGTGTTGAAGGGATTGTTGACCCCGATGATGGAGGCGCCTGTGAACTATGTGAATGCGCCGATCGTCGCAAAGGAACGTGGGATTGAAGTGAAGGAAGTGAAGAGTTCCGATGCGGGCGATTTCACCAGCTTGATTCGTGTGCGAGTGGAGGCCGGTAAGAAGTCGTATCAGGTAGCCGGCACGCTCTTTCACAAGAAAGATCCGCGCGTTGTGGAGATTGACCAGTTCAATGTGGAGGTGGTGCCGGAGGGACACATGCTCCTGATCCTCAATGTCGATCGCCCAGGGGTGATCGGGATGGTGGGGAAGGTGCTCGGCGACAACCAAATCAACATCGTCCGGATGCAATGCGCACTCCAGAAGCGAGGCGGGAACGCGATGCTCATTATTGGCTCAGATGCGGTATTTCCTGACAAGGTGCTTGAGACGATCCAATCCAGCAAAGATATTCTCTCAGTCAAAGTCGCGGCCCTATCCTAACCCCGCGCGCCATCAATCAGGTCAGCCATGGTATCCGCTCCTCCGAAGCCCCGTTCTTCTTCGGGACAGGTTCCCTCGTCCCGTGAACGTTCGCTTGTCCCCGTGGGCATGGCAACGATTCTTCCTCATGCGGCGAAGCAGGTCCGCCGCCTTGAAGCGCAGTTGCTCGGTCAAGTCAACCAGTGGGGTTACGATGAGATTATTCTCCCCACATTCGAGTATCTCGATGTTTTAGCCCCAGGGCTTGAGCCGGAACTGATCGAGCACTGTTATCAATTCGTCGATCGGACAACGGGGCGGACGCTGATCCTCCGTCCGGATGCTACGGCACAGATCGCCAGGACGGTTGCCATGGGGCTCACGGGTACGGCGCTGCCGTTGCGCCTTTCCTATCGAACATCGGTATTTCGCTATGAGCAGGAACATGCCGGGCGTGGCCGAGAAATTTTTCAGGTCGGAGCCGAGCTCATTGGACTGGACGATGTGGCGAGCGACAGTGAAGTCATCGGTTTGATGATTGAGTGTCTCCGCACGATCGGTCTTCAGTCGTTCAAAGTGTCGCTTGGGCATGTGGGCTTTATTAAGGGGCTTCTGATGCGATCCGGACTGTCGGCGCAGGGGCAAAAGTTGGCTGAGCAGGCGGCGGCGCGTAAGGATCTTCCGAGACTCGAAGAGCTCCTAGCCGGCGAGCGTATCTCCAAGACGGCGGCGCGTGCCATTCGGGAAGCGCCTGAGCTCTATGGTCAAGAGGAGGTGTTGGCACGCGGCCGGGTTCTCGCGGGCGGTGATCCGGCTTTGGCTGCTCCGCTCGAACGGCTGACTCAGGTATATCAGCTGCTTTGTGCGGCAGGCCACCGGGAGTCGCTCCTTCTGGATCTCGGGGAATTCCGCGGGTTCGACTATTATGATGGTGTCGTGTTCGATGTGTTTGCCGAAGGGATGGGAGCTGAGTTAGGCGGCGGCGGGCGATACGATCACTTGATCGGCAGATTTGGCAGGCCATTGCCTTCAACCGGTTTTGGGTTGGACGTCGATCGGCTCTTCCGCACCGTAGAGTTTCCTGAGGAAGGATCGGTCTCGGCGCGAGTTGACTATCTTGTGGTTGCGCCACGCCGGGCCATGCGTCGATTGACAGCGGTCGCGGCCCAGTTGCGCCAGACTCACTCCCGAGTGGTGCAGCAGACAATGAAGGGGAGCGATGCAGCGCTTGTGTCTGCCGCAGTGACAGCGGGATTGGCTCAGCAGGCAGCATCTGTGGTCGTGGTCGGCGCCCCAGGGATGGACCATGATGACGTGCTGGTGGTCGAGCCCCTTGCGGCTCACAGGCAGGGCAGCCGAACCGGCAATCTCAGCCGTCTTTCGAAGAAAGTGGGGCTTGCCGATCTGGTGGCCGAGGCTCGCCGGCCCCGGCGGCAGGTCAAAGAACGATTATGAAATCCATGTCAGCCGCCGATCTGTCACAGCCCAAACTGCCCCCTCAGAATGTAGAGGCCGAACAGTCGGTTCTCGGCGCCGTGCTTCTCGACAACAGCGCGATGGCCAAGGCGATGGAATTGCTGGTCGAAGAGAGCTTCTACCGCACGTCGCATCGGAAGATCTATCGTGCGATGCTGGAATTGTCGGATGTCGGAGAAGTGATCGATCAGATTACTCTGACGGAACGGTTGAAGGCGCAGGGAGAAATTGAGGCCGTCGGCGGTGCCGCTTATTTAGCGGAACTTGTGCAGAGCGTGGCCAGTTCCGCCAATGTTCGTTACCACTGCAAGATCGTGCGCGACAAGGCGCTGCTGCGAGAGCTGATCCATACCTCCACAGAAGTCCTCACGCGCGGGTACGAAGGCACCTCTTCCGTCGACGACCTGCTCGATTTTGCAGAGCGGTCGGTCTTCGGCATCGTCCAGGGAAAACTGGATCGGTCGTTCACCCCAATTAATTCCATCATTAAGGAAAGTCTCGATCTCGTCGACAAACTGTCAAAGCGAAAAGAACATATCACGGGTGTTCCCACCGGCTTCTACGACCTCGACGACATTACGGCGGGGCTCCAACCCTCTGACCTCGTGGTGATCGCAGGGCGGCCTAGCATGGGAAAGACCAGCCTGGCGTTGGGCATGGCAGCCCATGCCGCCATTCATGCGGGCACCGTGGTCGGAATTTTCAGTCTGGAAATGTCAAAACCGCAGATCGTCCTGCGTATGTTGAGCTCAGAGGCACGAGTCGATTCACATGGTCTTCGAACCGGCAAGCTTCAGAAGGAGGATTGGTGGCGTCTCGCGGAAGCGGCAGGCCGGCTGGAACAAGCGCCGATCTATATCGACGATACCGGCGGTATCACGGTGCAGCAGATGCGGGGTAAGGCGCGCCGGTTGAAAGCGGAGAAAGGGCTTAACCTGTTGATTGTCGACTACCTCCAGCTGATGCAGGGGCGGAGCGATTCAGAATCTCGTCAGCAGGAAATTTCAGATATCTCCCGTTCGTTGAAGGCCTTGGCCAAAGAACTCAACGTACCGGTAGTCGCGCTGTCCCAGCTCAGCCGCGCAGTGGAAGCTCGCAAGCCGCCGATTCCCATGCTGGCGGATCTTCGCGAAAGTGGCGCCATAGAACAGGATGCAGACGTCGTCATGTTCATTTACCGTGAGGACGTGTATGACCAGAATTCCGAACGAAAAGGCATCGCCGATATTCTCGTGAGTAAACATCGCAACGGCCCGATCGGGAGAAAGGAGCTCTTTTTCCACGACCGCTTCGCGAAGTTTGAGAGCCTCGACAATCGAGAAGTCGTTTGACCCTGTGTCACCCCACTCGTATAATCTTTCTGACTTCACAACTTCATCTGTGTCTACCATGAGGATCGTGCAAGTGCCCACAACAAGCTTCATGCCGAGCCGAACGGCGAACAGCCAAGGTCTTACAGCGCACAGGGGAATGATGTGTGCGCTGATTTCCTTGGTACTCGTAGCCTGCGCTGCCGGGCCGCAGACGCCTGACAGGGTACTCGCTTCTGCCGGTACGCCGAAGGCTGCGCCCTCGATGCCTCCCCCCGATGCCGCCGCGTCCTATCATTTCATGCTGGGATACCAAGCCGAGCTTGCGCAGGATATGGATCGTGCGATTCAGGAATATCAGGCCGCGCTGAAGGCGGATCCGATGTCCCAGTCTGTGAAAGCCAGGCTGGCCGGTCTCTATTTTTCGTTGGGTGATATGCCCAATGCCATACGCTATGCGGACCAAGTGGCAGAGGGATCGAGCCAAGACAGTCAGCTGCTCACAAAGATGGCAGGTATTTTAGCGAGTGCGGGGCAAGGAGAACGTGCGGTGAAACTGTTGGATCGCGCGATCGATCTCGATCCGACTTCCGGCGATCCCTATTTCACTCAGGGTCTGTTGCTCCTGAGTCTGAAGCGGCAACCAGAGGCGGAACGGGCTATTCGAGCCGGGTTGGCACGGGCGCCTCAATCTGCCGTCGGCCATTATCATTTGGGGCGCATGCTCCTCGATGTAGGGAAAGGGGAAGAGGCGGCGGCGAGTTTGGAGCAGGCGATTGCAGTCAATGCCTCGTTTGAACCGGCCTATCACGCACTCGCCTCGATCTATGAGTCGCGGCAGGCCCAGGATCGAGCGGTCGCTGTGTTACGGAAATATCTCCAGACGGTGAATCCTCGAAACCGGGATATCCGGCACCAGCTGGTTCGGCTCTATGTGAGCGCAAAGGATTATCAGGGCGCCAGGAAAGAATTGAACGATTTGCTGGCAGAAGATCCTGCGGATCTCGATGCGCAGCTTCGTTTGGCGCTTCTGCATGGGGAAGAGAAGGATTATCCCAAGGCTATCGATCAACTGACCCAGATCCTCAAAGCGCGTCCGACTGAACTCAAAATAAGAGATTACCTTGGCTTTCTTTATGAGGAGTCCAAGGACACGAAGATGGCTATCGAGACCTATACGTTTAACGTGCAACTTGAGCCCTCCTTCTTCGAAGGACATCTGCATCTCGGTCTGTTGTACTATCGGTTGAAGCAATTTCCTGAAGCCGTCACGCACCTGACGAAGGCCATCACGATTAATCCGAAACAGGCTGAAGCCCATATCGTGTTGGGATTGACGTATTTCCAGAAGGATCAATTCGACGAGGCGGCCAAGGCGTTGGAAGAAGGTATCAATCAGAATCCCAAAAGCGCCGATTTACACTTCAATCTTGGCACGGTCTACGACAAGCTCAATCGGTTCGATGATGTCGTGCGTGTCATGGAGATCGCGATCAAGCTGGATCCCCACCATGCCGATGCGCTCAACTATCTTGGGTATAGCTATGCAGAGCGGGGAGTCAAAATCGATCAAGCGCTTTCCTTGACCAAGCGGGCCGTCGCGCTCAAACCGAGTAATGGGTACTATATCGATAGCCTCGCCTGGGCCCTGTTTAAATCCGGTTTGTTCACTGAGGCTCTAACCGAGATAAAGCGCGCTGTTTCTCTCGCCGGGGATGACCCGGTGCTCTATGAGCATCTCGGGGATATATACGCCAAACAGCGGAATCTCTCAGATGCCCGCGAGGCCTGGCTCCGAGCACTGGAGCTTGACCCTTCCAACAATAAGCTGATGGACCGATTCCGTGACCTGGGGATGGGCGACCCAACGCAGGAAGAACGTATCCAACAGGCCAAGCAGCGTGTATCTGAGAAGATACGCGCCCAGTAACACGTCCATTTCTCTCTAAACAGAAGTCCTGGACCACTCATTTCATCCCCTGCCTCAGTAGTGATCTCTGCTACAGCCATCTCCCTGAGTCCTCTCCGCTGCACTTGAAGGCCTGATTCGTCCAGTTACTTCACGCCAAATAATTGTTTCCACTGACTGCTTGTCTCATGCAGGTGGCGAAGTTCACCAATATCCCTTCTCCGTGGAAAGAGTCCATGGCAGATGCCTGGTCCCGTACAGTCAATGACAAATATTGGCAGATCGGAGAAAAAATGGAAGAGGTGACCCTCGCTTTGGTCTACTGCATGGCGGGAGAAGAGTCATAACTGCTTGATATTTAATGAAGCCATGACTCTCATCGCTTGACTGTATAGCGGGCATCGAATCTGCTTTAGGGCTAGGCAACAGAAATCGGATGTGAGTTCCGATGAAGAAAGAAGCAAGGGTGTGCAAGGGGCGAAGTGAGTGAACCATCAACAAGGAGGCGGTCCGATGTGTAAACAGTTGAAAGGGCAAAAGGGTTTTACCCTGATTGAGTTGATGATCGTCGTGGCGATCATCGGGATCTTGGCGGCCATCGCTATCCCGAACTTCTTGTCTTACCAGGCCCGGTCCCGCCAGGCTGAAGCCAGGACTAACCTTGGCGCCGTGTTTGTGTCGGAAGTTGCATACTTTGGTGAAAACAATCAGTACTCAAGTTTTTCGACGATCGGCTATACCCTTGCTGGCATCACCAACCGGTATACCTACCGAAGCCCGAATATAGCCGGTACCGGTGCAAGTGCTGGTACGCAGGGCACAGATCTGTACAATACGGGTGCTGGGTCCAACCTTGCAGGTGGTACAGCTGATGCGGATGGACCTCAACTAACAGCGGCTACCTTACCGCTCCTAGGTGCAGCGGCGGGGTTCACTGCGACTGCATCAGGGAATGTGGATGGTGACGCCACGGTCGATCACTGGTTCGTGAATGATATCAAGACGATCACGAATGATCGGAACGATGTAGTCAGTTAAGCGATCGGCAATGTGCATTGTGGCTGTGGCGGGGAGAGCGATGCTCTCCCCGCCTTGTATTTTTCCTGTGCCGAGATGTAGGCAATAGCCGTGAAAGCAGAACTTCTTCCTCTCTCTACGTCAGAGGTCATCAAATCAACATCGAAGGTTTTTGAGCCGGCGCGCCAGCATGCAGTAACTGGTGCGTCGATCGCCGGACTTATGATCGCCGCGGCCATCCTTATTTTCTCCCCGCTACTTGAAGGTGGTACCACTCACGTCGCCGCCATGGTTATCCGGCTGATGATCCTTGGTCTAGCCGGGATGGCTGTCTATCGAATGCTCGTATGCCAGGAGATTACGTTCACACGATATGGGCTGGCGATGCCGATCATGGCTTTTCTGCTGTTAGCCTCCTGTTCAGTCATGTTTTCAGCCTATACGCACCACAGTACGCAGTGGTTGATGGTGCTGGTGAGCTATGCCATGTTTCTGTATCTTCTTGTCTTATTCATTGCTAGATGGGAGCATGTGGCCATCTTGTTGGGGATTGTCGTGGCGATGGGTTGTACAGAAACACTGTTGACGATTACTCAAGTGAGGCAGGGAAACGTTCGGCCGAGCGGGACGTTTTTTAATCCGAATTTCCTGGCAGGATATCTGGTGGCGGCCTGGACTCTGACCCTGTCATTTCTCTCATATCAGTCAATTCGCCGGACAAGAGACCAGCTCCTTCATGGACAGAAACGGGCGCTGGTAATCTGGCTACTAATCCCTATCTGTGTAACGGCGGCGTTGACTGTCGCCATCGTCTGGACAGGGTCTCGCGGAGGACTGTTGGCGGCGGCCATAGGGTCATCAGTTGTGATTGGGTTCCGGTTCGGACGTCGGGGGCTTGTTCTCTCCCTTATATTGTTTCTCTTCGGTCTCGCGGTGATCCCCAACCCACTACATGAACGGTTGTATGCTGAACATGCCCTTAATCCTGTCACGTATGCGCGGTGGGAAATGTGGAAAGGGGCTGTACAAAATATGGTCGATCACCCGTTGGGGATCGGACTCGGGTTATATCAATATATGTTTCCCCAGTATGCCTTCCCGGTTGAATCACAGATCGCCAGATATGGGACAGTCGCTCAAACTCCCCATAACGAATTCTTACAGATCGGTGTCGAACTTGGTGCCGCGAGTGTACTGATTGTAGGGTGGGGTGCCTGGATACTTCTGAAGGAGATCAAGTGGATTCTGAATCAACGGCTGACAAGATTCCAGCGACGACTTCTGGTGGGAGTGATTGGAGGAATCGCGGGGCTTCTTGCGCATGCCGCGGTTGACTCGAATCTCCATGAGCCGGCGTTGTCCTTAGTGCTGATGCTGTTCATAGGTATAGTTATGGCTTCCAGAAATTTACTCGGTGGTCAGACGGGATGCCAGATAAGCATTCCACTGAGACATCGGCCGATCTGGATGGCTGGAGCAGGGCTCGTTCTGGGACTGTTAGGTGTGATTGTTCTTCAGACGGGTGTTGCCTGGATGTGGTACGAGTCGGGAACCGCCTTGATGAAGAAGGATGATGCCGTCGGTGCTCTGAAACATTATGAAACGGCAGTTATCATCGACCCAGGAAAGGCGCTGTATCACAGTGCGCTCGCCGCTGCCAATTTCCACTTGTTTGAACGCCATGCGGATCTCCCTGCGGCCTACCTGGCAGTTGACCAGCTGAATGAAGCCATCATGTTGAATCCTTTGGATGGGCGTCTAGCAGGCCTTCTCGGAAAGGCCTATCTGAAAATCGCGTCGGTTTCTACTGTCCAATTGGAGGAGAGACACGCCGTTCTCGTCCGTGCAGAACAGGCTTACGAACGGGCGATTCGTTCAGAGCCATTTAACNNGGAGGCGGGCCAGGTCAGCATAAAATTGGGAAACCGCCATGAAGCGGAAGCATTGATCAAGCGTGCTGTCGACCTTGAACCAAACTTTTTACCAGGGCGCGAATGGCTTGCACGGCTATATTGGGAGAAGGGCCAACGGAGGCTCGTACAGGAGGAGTACCACGAAATCGTCGAACGTCAAAACCGGTATCGGGATTGGAGCAAAAGTCCGTTGGAGCAGCAGTTTCTGACGGCGGACCCAGGTACGCTAGCGGCATTGTTGTCGCAAACTGGAGGAGAAAGTTGACCGGTAGGTGGGGGGCATGGAGCCTGAAGGCGCTCACACTGCTTATCCTTGGTGGCGCCGTCATCGCAACGGTACTACTCATGGAACAACAGCGTCCTGTTGAAGGTCGGTCTGCGGAGTTATCCTATCTTCCCAAAGGCAAGTATCTGAAGGTGGCGGTGCTTGGGTATCGGCACATTGCCGCAGATCTCATTTGGCTTAAAGCTGTACAATATTTTGGAGATATGAAGCAAACGGCGGCTGGATTTCGCTGGGCGTATCACGCGACTGATGTCGTCACGGACTTGGACCCAGAGTTTGTGCTGGCATATTACTCAGGAGGGACGGTGCTTGGGGTATGGTCAGGATTGATGGATGAAAGCATTGCATTGTTGACGAAGGGGATGAAGCATAATCCAAATGATTGGCGCTTCCCGTTCCTCATTGGCTATGACTATTTTTATGAGCTCTGTGATCCAGCCAATGGGGCGAAGTATTTCCAATTGGCGTCGACTCTGCCTGGTGCGCCGGCCTACTTAGCCCAGCTTGCTGCCCGCCTTTCTGTTGAGTCGGGAGATCCGGACGCTGCACTGGAGTTCTTGGCGAGATTCAGCGGGCAAGTGGCAGATGAACGGGTCAAAGAGGCCCTCACGCTGCGAATGAAAGAGGTCGTGGTCGAACGCGATGTTCGATATCTTCAGAAAGCGGTCAATCAGTTCAGAATTCGCGTTGGTCGAATGCCGCTACGGATTGAGGAGTTAGTGGAGGAAAAAATTATTCACGTTCTTCCGATTGAACCGTTTGGTGGCCAGTATTTGGTACTTCCTACCGGCGTCGTCGTCAGCACCGAACTCAAAGAACGCCTTCGGGCGTACAGAAGAGTAGCCTGTCAAAGCAAGCAGATGACGGCCCTTCCACTCGATAAAGGGTGATAATGGCATGAATGTTATTTCGATAGACGGTCTGACGAAGATGTATCGAGCTGGGTGGCCAGGTAGCCCGTCCGTCATGGCGCTTGCCGGGCTTTCGCTCTCGGTCAAAGCCGGAGAGATCTATGGATTCTTAGGTCCAAATGGCGCGGGGAAGACGACCACTCTCAAGATCCTGGTCGGTTTAATGCGAGCGAGCAGTGGAAAGGCTATGGTGTTGGGAAATCCAGCAGGCGATGTGAAGACACACCGCCAGATCGGGTTTCTCCCCGAGTCGCCGTATTTTTACGATTATCTTTCCGCTGAAGAATTTCTCGGATTCTACGGGCGTCTTGCGGGATTGAGTCACGTGACTCTGAGTCAGCGGATTACGGACATGCTTCAGCTCGTTGGTTTGACAGAGGCCAGGACTCGACAGCTTCGTAAGTTTTCAAAAGGAATGCTCCAAAGAGTTGGCCTGGCACAGGCATTAATCCATGACCCTGAATTAGTGATTCTGGACGAACCGATGTCGGGATTGGATCCCATTGGGCGCAAACAAGTGCGTGATATTATTCTGGGTCTCCGCGAGCGAGGCAAGACGGTATTCTTCAGCTCTCATATCCTGCCAGATGTCGAGATGATCTGCGACCGAGTTGGAATTATTCGAAAGGGACAACTGTTGGCCGAGGGAACGGTTGACGAGTTGGTCCATCGTGACCATACGCATTCAGTAGAAATCGTGTGCGAGGGGCTTGATGAAGGATCACTGGACGGAATTCGCGCCATTGCAGGTCGTCTGATTCAGCAGGGGCGCCAGTGTCTGATCATTTTACCCAATCCCGATTCCGTAAGCAGGGTTCTGGCCGAGATATCTTGCCATCAAGGGCAGGTAATTTCTGTCACTCCGCAAAAGAGATCACTCGAAGAGCTGTTTCTTGAGCCTGCAGTGAATCCTGGCGAGATAAGGATGGCATCATGTGGAACATAGGCGTCATCGCTCTGAATACATTTCGAGAGAATCTTCGGGACAAGATTCTCTATAACCTCCTGCTGTTCGCCGTTTTACTGATTGGTGGGTCAGCCGTCTTGGGCAAGCTTACCATCATGGAACATGACAAGATCATGACCGATGCGGGGTTGGCCGCGATCAACATGGTCGGCGTCGCCATTGCGACCTTTGTCGGGATTGGACTAGTGAGTAAGGAAATCGAAAGACGAACCATCTACACCATCATCGCGAGACCTATCCGCAGGCTCGACTTTCTTCTAGGAAAATACTTGGGGCTGGTGACGACCCTGGCGGTGAATATGGCGATCATGCTGCTGGTCTATCTGGCTGTGCTCTCGTTCAATCATATCCCTCTGCATTTCTCACTGCTTCAAGCAGCCCAACTCATGTTCCTCGAAATGATGATCGTGACAGCCACGGCGCTGCTGTTCTCGACGTTTAGTACTCCGTCTCTGAGCGCCATGCTCACTGTTGGACTGTATGTGGTCGGTCACCTGATGTCGGATCTTCGAGGGGTTGCCGATAAAAGCACCAGCGACATGATGAAGGGGATCATCACGGGGCTGTATTACATTTGCCCTAATCTTGAGATGCTCAACATTAAGGGACAGGCAGCCGCCGGGGTGTCGGTCATGTGGTCGTACCAGGCCATTGCCACGGCGTATGGTTTGTTCTATTCCGCCCTTCTGCTTGCCATTGCCTGTCTGATCTTCGAGCGGCGTGACTTTTAAAAAGTAGGTTCACTTGATGAATACCATTCCATGAAAACGCTAGTAGCGTTTCTTCCAGATTGGTGGATGGAAATTAATCTTCCCGCCATAATTTTGCAGCATTCCGCAGTGAACTTCAGGCAGTCAACTGCCCCAATGTCATGGGACAACTCGGGTCGATAGAGTGGCATAATACGCGCGATGAACTGAGCCAGGAGCTGCTTGTCATCGTATCTTGTTTTCGGGTGGCAGGTCGCTCTCGATCTGGTTTTCCGCATCGCTTAGCGTTCCGATGGTCGACTGCCATGCGGATATGGCAATCAACGGTATCACGCAGTCAGGACAGCTTCCTGCTTCGGCATGATGACCGCTGTTCAGCTGATCAATGTTGAGCATTTCAAAACTTACTGTCAGGATAGTCATTGGATACCGATGGTTGCGAATCTCGACTTTATGACGGTGGGACAAAGGCCGTTTCTGGGTATCGCATCCCCTGTCATTTGTCGGGGATTTTCATCTGTACCATCGTGTGCTTTTCGCTGGTTGTGTTTTGAAAGGGCTCTTTGGCCATGCCTTGGGGGACTATTGAAACGATGTTGTCACAGAAAACTGGTTCGTCTCCGTCAGCGGCATTTCAAAGCTTGGTCAAATACCGAAGCCTTCTATGGCAATTGACCAAACGTGAGGTGCTCGGTCGTTACCGAGACTCTGTCTTGGGATTGGCTTGGTCGCTTGTGCATCCCTTGATGATGCTCACGGTTTATACTCTCGTATTCCGCTTTGTGTTCAAGTCGCAGTGGAGCACTGAGAATCAGAGTAGTATCGATTTTTCTCTGTTACTCTTCGCCGGGCTGATAGCATATTGGTCGTTCTCGGAGTGCATTAGTCGGGCCCCAAACTTGATCAAAAGCAATGTCAACTACGTCAAGAAAGTAATGTTTCCGCTCGAACTACTGCCACTTGTGTCGCTTGCCGCCAGCCTGTTTCACATGTGTGTGAGCGTGATAGTGCTGCTGCTGTTTTACGGACTGCAGCATCTTTCCTTGAACTGGACCGTGATTGTATTCCCCTTACTTGTGGTACCATTGGCGTTATTTGCTTTAGGTACTTCGTGGTTTCTGGCGTCTGTCGGAGTGTTTGTGCGTGATATCGGTCAGGTTATCGGTGTTTTGACCAATATACTGCTGTTTATGTCTCCGGTGTTTTATCCGCTCTCGGCGCTTCCTGTATCGTATCAGCCATTCATGTATCTCAATCCCCTCACTTTCCAAGTCGAACAGATGCGCGAGGTTTTGATTATGGGAAGGCCGTTAGCATGGGAGGGTTTTGGGGTCTACTTCTTGTGCAGTATTGTGACCGCTTGGGCAGGATTGTGGTGGTTTCAGAAAACCAAGAAGGGCTTTGCAGATGTCCTCTGAAATCGCGTTGCGGACAGAAGGTCTGAGTAAGTGTTACCGGATGTACGACCGTCCCAAAGATCGGCTCAATCAATTCATTGTGCCTCGCCTACAAAAGATGGTTGGGCGAGCGCCTTCGCAATATTTCAAGGAATTTTGGGCGCTCAAGAATGTCTCGCTTGAAATCAAAAGAGGTGAGACCGTCGGGATCATCGGGCGGAACGGCTCAGGTAAATCTACGTTACTGCAAATGATCTGCGGGACGCTTACTCCCACAAGTGGGACGGTAGAGGTTCAAGGGCGTGTCGCGGCGTTGTTGGAGCTCGGCGCAGGTTTTCACCCGGACTTCACAGGCAGAGAGAACGTCTATATGAACGGAGCGCTACTTGGGCTGACAAGGAAGGAAATCGATGGAAAGTTTGATGAGATCGCAGCCTTTGCTGACATTGGACAGTATTTGGACCAGCCCGTTAAGTTGTACTCGAGTGGGATGTATGTCCGTCTGGCTTTTGCGGTCGTTGCACATGTAAATGCCGACATACTTATCATAGACGAAGCGTTGGCAGTGGGGGATCTCAAGTTTCAACAGCTATGCATGCGTCGCCTTTCAGAGTTTCAGAGTGAGGGGAAAACCCTAATACTGGTCAGCCACGATTTGGCTGCGATCAAGGGATTTTGTGGCAAGGCCTTTTGTATACAGAACGGATCGATAGTGGACCGTGGACCATCTGGCCATGTGGTAGATCGGTATGCCTTGCAAGTGTCGATGGCGCGAGAAGTATTTGATGGGCAGGAGAGAATGCAAGCGCAGGAATGGTCTGAGGTAGAGCCTGACCCAACATCTCGTGGTAGTTCTGCATCACCGAAGTCAATGCAGGCGCAGTATTTTGGCCGATCTGGGAATGGGCGGATTCGTATTGAAAGTGTGGAGCTAAGAGATGGATCAGGCCGAAATCTATCCGCTGCTCAATTCGGTGAAGAGGCTAATCTTGTGGTGCGCGTTGAGGCGAAATCTGATTGTAAGAAATTGATTATTGCCTTTTATGTCAAGGATCGCACAAGGCTAGAGATAATCGGGACAAACAGTGAGAATGAGGGTAAACCTGTGTATGAGGTAGCTGCGGGGCAGGCCTATGCATTTGAGTTTCGCTTCCAGTTGCGACTCAAGCAGGGTTTGTATTCAATTGCTGTGATTGCAGCAGATGGGTCTCAGTCGTCTGAGTTTTATGATTGGATAGAAGGTGCTGTCTCTTTTGAAATGCTGCCATCGGGTCTAGCGATTTATGCACTATACTCACCTCCTATGGAGTTGCGAATTACTAATGAGTCGACGGAAGTCATGAGATGACAATGTCCATTCAATCGAAGGATGAAATCGAGCGATTCTACACCCATCCAGATCCTTGGGGGTATTCCGGGAGTAAGGATGATGAGACGAGAGGTAAGAGGTTGCTTTCGGTTCTCCCAAAACGGCACTACGAGCGGGTATTGGATATCGGCTGCGGAGAAGGGTTCGTTACTAGACAATTACCTGGGGAATCTATTGTCGGAATAGATCTGTCTGCCAACGCGATTGCTTTTGCCCACAGTCTGGCAGATTCTCGAACAAAGTATCAGCAGATGTCGTTTTTCGACCTGCCTCATGCTGGGTGGGCACACTCATTTGACCTCATCGTAATCACTGGAGTGTTGTATCCCCAATATATTGGGGAAGGGAATTGTCTCGCCACCGTAATAGTCGATGAGCTGCTAAGAAATGGAGGGCATCTCGTCACCGCACATATCTTCGAATGGTATCGGCTTCGGTTTCCCTATACCACGCTTGTCCGAGAATACTATGGGTATCGAGAGTACACACATGTATTGGAGGTATACGAGAAGTGATCTTGACGTATCACAAAGTAGATCTCCAGGCGCCCACAATCTGGTGGGTGAGTGCGGATGTCTTCTGGCAACAAATGGAGCAACTAACTCGATTTCAGGTTGTCTCCCTTGACGAGTATGATCCCACAGACTCGCGACATGTTGTCATTACGTTTGATGGAGTCTACGAGGGAGTTTATCGATGCGCTTTACCCATCCTGAAGAAATTTTCCTATCCGTTCGAACTGTTTCTTGTGGGGGATTACATCGGACATATGAATGAGTTCGATAGGGCAGCTGAGCCGGCAGCCCGTTTTGCTTCAGAGGAGGAACTTCGTACCTTAGTTGCTGGAGGAGGTCATCTGCAGTGGCATAGCCGCACGCATCGGGATTTGACAACATTAGCTCCTCGGCTGCTGCGCGATGAAATCAGGATCCCCGAACATATACGGGAGTTGGACTCTAAGGGATTCAAATGGTTTGCTTATCCGCATGGCAAGAGTTCGCATCATGTAGCGAACGAAGCAAGGCTCGTGTTCAAGGGAGCACTAGCATGCGACGACGGAAATAAGGCAGATCCATACTACTTTCCGAGGATTACAGTCACAGCAGAGACGGCATTCTCGAAGTCCACTGTTTCTCTTGTCGTCGCGAATTACAATTATGGAAGATTTGCTGCGGAAGCGATTGAGTCGGCTTTAGGGCAAACCATTCGGCCCAAAGAGATTCTCTTTATCGACGATTGTTCGCAAGATACCTCTATGGAAGTGGCGAGCCGGTATAAAGATCACATTCGGATCGTGAGAAATGAGACAAACCTCGGAATCGTTGGAAACTTCAATAAGGCAGTTTCCCTGACGTCGGGTGACTATATTTGTTTTTTGGGTGCGGATAATCGATTCCGTAGTGACTATGTGGAGAAATGTCAGCGTTTACTGGACATACATTCAGATGTTGGCGTGGTATACACGGACATGCTGTTGTTTGGTCCACGGGCAGAGTTGTTGGGGCGAGAAGTAGGGGCTGTGCCATTGCCGTATCTCCCGGACGCATTTGCATGGCGCTGCCCAGATTTTAATGACGCAAACAAGAGTCAACTTGCATCTGCAAATTTCATCCATGGTTCCTCTATGTATCGACGCGAAGCATTTCTGCAAGCAGGAGGGTATCGTGCGAGTGACAAGCCAGAGGACCACCATCTATTTCTTAGAATGGTTGATTCGGGTTGGAAGGCCTTGCGCTGTCCCGAACTCCTCCTAGAGTATCGACAACACTCGAGTCAACAGGCCAATACGCAGCTGAACCTGGGGCTGGAGTTAGCGCACACAAGACAGGAAAATGCAAAGCTCAAAGTGGCCCTGCAAGACATCCATGCAAGCTTTGGATGGGAAGTACTTTGCACCCTCTATCGCTGGAAGATAAAACTAGCTCCAGAAGGTACTAGGCGCAAATGGGTGTATCAGCGTGTGATCAGCTTTGCGCGCCGGTTGATAGGCCAGAGGGTTTCTGGAGGGTCATGAGAATGCTGAGAAGTGCCTTTAAACTAATCATTAGGTTGGCTTCCTCTGCATCGACCCTCCTCATCGCGGAAAGGTCTTCGAAAGAGCTGGCCCCATGGGGAATGCGCACTTTTCTGGTAAGTTGGATCTGGCGTCGAGCCGCGTTAGTGAAGGTTTAGTTGGAGATATGAAATGGATTTGAGGCAGGGACTTAACAAGGTCAAAGCAGAGATTGGAGATTGGACGGCTCACCCAGTCATGCTCCCAGGCGGCGTCTCTACGATGGAGCGCTTCAACGCAAATCACTTTTTATATCTCCAGAGGATTATCCAGATTGCAAAGGATGTGGTTGGTAGTTCATTGCGAGGAACACGAGTTCTTGACCTTGCTTGTCTTGAGGGCGGGTTTGCCGTTGAATTTGCTTTGTGTGGTGCGGATGTTGTGGCCGTAGAAGGGCGTCGGAACAATCTAAGAAAGCTTGAGTATGTAAAAGAGGAACTGGCACTGTCCAATATATGTACAGTGCATAGCGACGTAAGGAATGTTTCGGCAAAGGAATACGGAGTATTCGATTGTGTATTGTGTCTCGGCATACTCTATCACCTCGATGGAGGCAGCATTGGTCAGTTTCTAAGCACTATCTACGACCTGACGTCACGTGTTGCCATTATTGATACACATGTCAGCCTTTATGGTGAGGAAACTTTGGAGATTGATGGCTTGACATACCAGGGAGCGACCTATCCCGAACACAGCGATAGTGATTCTATCGATGACGTCGAATCACGAAACTGGGCATCGCTGAAGAATAATAATAGCTTCTTCCTGACCTTACCATCCCTTCTGACGCTGTTGAAGAGAATTGGTTTCACGTCAGTGTATATCTGCGAGATGCCTTACTACGACACTATGACGGACAGACGTACGGTCGTCGCCATAAAAGGAATGCCCCATCAGTTGACCTCATTTCAGGCAGGGACGGCCGAAGGGGAAATTTATCCTGAACATCGGACAGAGCGGGTGATACTGCCTACGAATGCACGTAAGGATAAGGCGGTGCAAACTGATGAGAGGGGGCAATCTGGCTGTCTGCACTCAATCAAACACCACGTTATGTCATGGGTTCGTCGATGGGGTGGATAAGTGAGTCAGATGGAATGGAGTGCAAGTGGATGGCCTCATATCTCATAGATAAGCAGGTTCAAATCCTACGCCGTCTGCGGGATCTTCTCTGCCCAGCAGGTACACAACGACATTGGTTGCTTGGTGAACTTAGGAGACGAATGGGCGGTAGGGTCGGCTACGGACAAGAACTGTCCAAGTCTATTCTCAGTGGACTTCGGCTATTTTCTCCTCAAGCCTTATTTGGGCCGAAGGGTATGAAGAAAGCTCTTGCTATTCTGAAAGAAGATGGACCAGGCATGTTGTTGCGGTGCGGGTGTATTCGGATTGCTCGTCTATGGCATCCGCGTCGCAGGAAGAATCGACCGGTTTACTCAATTGCGACTGCATGGGGTCCGCTGGTTTTCACCGACTATACAGCTCCGGTCGTGTCGGTCATCATCCCTGTCTATAACAAGCATTTGTATACATACACATGTCTTCAGTCGATTCTTAGATCGCAGCCCCATCGGTCCTATGAAGTAATAGTCGTCGACGACTGTTCAAACGATGAGACGCAATCTATGCTCCAGGAAATCCGGGGAATACGAGTGGTGCGCCACAAGGAGAATCAAGGGTTTATTAGGGGGTGCAATGCGGGCGCAAAAATGGCTCGAGGGCAGTATGTCTTATTCTTGAACAACGACACGATTGTGGAGCCGAATTGGTTAGATGCATTGGTGACGACGTTCGATACGGTTCCGTCAGTTGGTTTGGTAGGGGCTAAGCTCATTTATCCGAATGGGAAGCTGCAAGAGGCAGGTGGCGTCATTTGGAATGATGGATCGGGTTGGAATTATGGTCGGTACGACGACCCTGATAGGCCAGAATATAGCTATCTTAGAGAGGTCGACTATTGTTCGGGTGCTTGCATTATGCTTCCTCGGGAACTGTTCTGGGCCGTAGACGGTTTTGACGAGTTATTTGCTCCCGCATATGGAGAAGACTCAGATCTTGCATTCAAGGTTCGTCAGGCTGGGAAGAAAGTCGTGTATCAGCCGGAATCAGAAATCATTCACTTTGAAGGAATCAGTTCGGGAACTGATACCTCAAGCGGTGTGAAGGGTTATCAGGTGGTCAATAAAGAAAAACTCTTTAAGAAATGGGCCCACGTCCTTGTGCAGCATGCGGCCCCTGGCGAGCAACTTCACTTTGAGCGAGAGAGAACTGTCACAAAGCGAGTCCTGATTGTGGACGCTTGCACGCCTACGCCCGATGAGGACGCAGGGTCTCTCAAGATCTACAATTTCATTAAGGTGTTCCAAACACTTTCCTATCACGTGACCTTTGCTCCTGATAATTTGATATTTCTTGAGGGGTACACCAATGATCTTCAGCGACGAGGAGTTCAATGCTTGTTTTGGCCATATGTCAGTTCGTTGGAGGATCATCTCTGGCGAACCGGTGCTTTCTACGACGTCATTCTTTCTTGTAGACCGGATGTGACCGAAAAATATCTTGAGAGTTATCGAAAGTATTGCCCTTCAGCAAAGGTTCTCTATGACACCGGCGATCTTCATTATCTTCGAGAACAACGACAGGCTGAAATTGAAGGCAATGCGCGGTTGTTTGATCGTGCAGTGGAGAGGAAGGCCCAAGAGTTGGGTTTGGTTTCCAAGGTTGACTGTACCATTGTCGTGAGTGATCTAGAAAAGTCGATCTTATTGAAAGAAGTGCCCACGGCTGCGGTTGCCGTTATTTCTGCGGTTCATGATATCTATCCACGGAGTAAAGGATTTCATGAGACCAAGGATATCTTGTTCCTTGGAGGGTATCAGCATTTACCCAACGTGGATGCGGTGCAGTATTTTGTGAAAGATATTTTCCCTTTGGTACGCGAGGGCCTTCCTGGGGTTCGGTTCTATATCGTAGGGAGTCGTCCCCCGCAACCGGTAAAAGACTTGGCTTGTGATGATGTGATCGTGACGGGGCACGTTCCTAATCTTCAGGAGCATATGTCAGGCTGCCGTCTCTCTGTAAATCCATTGCGCTATGGTGCTGGGATCAAAGGGAAAATCGTAACCTGTATGGCCTATGGGGTTCCATGTATTGGTACGAGCATCTCCTTCGAGGGGATGGGGCTACATGATGGGCAAGATGTAGCGATTGCAGATAAGCCAGAAGACTTTGCTTCATCAATCAAGCGGTTGTATCAAGATGAAGCATTGTGGGCGCAGCTGTCTCAACGTGGCTACTCGATTGTTCAGAGTCAATATTCATTCGAAGCTGCCGGGAAAAAATACGAAGATACTCTCACCCGACTAGGCGGTTCGATCAGAAAACGGCACATTCCCACTACGTACTATGGGATCTGCAACGTATGCGGGGCTACTACGCGATTTAAGACGCTGGGATCAGAAAACTTGCGTGAGAGTTTGCTGTGTGAAGCGTGTGGGGCAAGTTGCCGCAATCGTTCACTCGCGTCAGGGATCCTCAGCCTCACGAAAGCAACTGGAGCAAGGAGTATAGCCGAATTGGCTTGCTCACCAGTGGGGCTACGTATCTTTGACACGGATGGCCATAGCTCTTTGTTTAAGATCTTACAATCATCCACATTTTATTCTTCATCGGTGTATCTGCCGCAGCGGCCGTTCGGAGATGTCATTAGGCCCAAGCTTCAAAATATAGATCTCCAGAGAATGCCGTTTCCGGATAACGTGTATGACATGATTCTGACTTCAGATGTGATGGAGCATGTCAGGCGCGATGTGGAGGCCCATCGGGAGATTCATCGATGTCTGAAGCCTGGCGGGTATTATGTGTTTACTGCTCCGTACGTGCCGGCCTGGAAGGACACTCAAATTCGCGTCGATAGTTCTGGGCCCCAAGATGTATTTCTGATGGAAAAGCAGTACCACGGCGACCCGCTCAGCAGCGAAGGGATTCTAGTGTACCGAATCTACGGACAGGAATTGTGCAGACAACTGGGTGCGCTTGGATTCGAGGTGGCGTTCGACAATGCGCCGGATCCCGTGCACGGAATCTTGTTCAAGGATCTCTTTGTGTGCAAGAAAAAATGACGCGAGCGTTCTGGGGCCCGATCGAGATCGCCTGCCCGTTGGTGATCTCGTGAAAGCGTCTGCCGGAGGTTAGAAGGTTGAGCAAATGATCGGCGACAATGGTCTTCAATCCCGTGGAGGAGTATGCAGCGCTATCTCCCTGTGCTGAACGGCGTTTCGAGAGATTTGAGGAACGGACGCAGTATCTACGACGGATATGTCCGCGGGTGGGGAATCCAGTTCGGAGATCTTCGCGAGCAAGTGCGCAAGGACCCTCTCTATCGGGAGGCGTTGGCCCTGGCCACGGGGCGGACGGTGGTCTCGGAGGATAATCGCATCAATCTGTTCCTGCTCGCCAAATTTTTCCTGCTCCAGTTTGAGAACGGCCACATCGTGGAGTTCGGCTCATACAAGGGCGGCAATGCCATTTTTCTCGCGCATGTCGCTAGGAAAATCCGCCCGGGCATGATGGTGTACTCGCTCGATACGTTTTCCGGGATGCCGCCGACGGACTCGGCTCTCGATGCCCATCAGCAAGGAGACTTTCAGGACGTCGATCTGAACGAGCTGAGACGATACGTCCAGAGATGCGGACTCGAAAATCTGGAATTCGTCCAGGGCTTGTTCCAGGATACCGCCGAAACAGTTCTGGCCAAGGCCGGAAAGGTCGTATTGGCCCACATCGATTGCGACATCTATTCTTCCGTTGCCTACGCGTATGAGATCGTCAAGGACCGCATGGTCCGAGGCGGGTATCTCGTGTTCGACGACGCCACCGTATCCAGCTGCCTCGGCGCGACGGATGCCGTGGAACAAATGCTCATCCGACGAGACGGCCTCAGCTCTGAGCAGATTTTCCCTCATTATGTCTTCAGAGCGGGGTTGGGCCGCAGTCAGGAGTGATAGCCGGTTCGGTTTCTCATGTCCGTCGCCGACCGTCCGAGACCGATCAGGACCACAAGCGCCCATGCACTTACGATCTCTTGCCGGATTCGATCTGATCGACAAGTCGTTGCGCGTCTGGCGCGTCGAAGGCGGAACTGCGCTTCTCGGCAAGGTGTGCCGAAGGCTCTTGCTGTTGGGGAAAGCCGATTCGCTCGCGACTCGTCTGCTGCAGCGAGTCGCGAAAGGACCTGTTGATTCGGTTTCTGAGACGACGTACGAGGATCGGATGAAGGGGGAGCTCGCTTGGTTCGAGAACGTGACAGATGTCCATGCGCTTCCACCCATCTTCAACTATTGGGCGGAGAAGTTCCTGGCTCCGAAGTGCCGCGAACTCGATATCCCCGGTGTCACGGAGTTCTTCGTCCGGTATGTTGAAGCGGCCTGTTTGGCCCGTCCTGATGGCACAGTGCATGTCGCAAGTCTCGGCGCCGGCAACTGCGAGACGGAGGTCGCCATCGCCGAACAGTTACTTGCGAAGAAGGTGACCGACTTTACCATCGACTGTATCGATGTCAACGGTCAGATGCTTGGGCGGGGAAGGACTCTCGCTGAAACGAGAGGCGTGGCGCAGTCCCTTCGGTTCGTGGAGGCGGACATCAATGCCTGGAACGTCGAGGAGGGGTACGACGTCGTCATGGCCAATCAATCGCTGCACCATTTTCAAGAACTTGAATTGTTGTTCGGAAAGACGCGGCAGGCCATCGGAGCGAACGGAGTGTTCGTCATATCGGACGTCATCGGATGCAATGGTCATATGCGATGGCCCGAGGCGCTTGCCGTCGTTCATCGCATTTGGCGGACCATGCCGGACCGGTACAAGTACAACCATCTCCTTCGGCGGCATGAACGAATCTACGACAATTGGGATTGCTCAGTCGGGGGGTTTGAAGGTATTCGGGCACAGGACATCCTTCCTCTCCTGATCAAGACTTTTCATTTTGAACTGTTCTTTGCGTACGGGAATATCAGCGATATCTTTATCGATCGAGCCTTTGGCCATAACTTTGATGTGGCGCTGGAAGAGGATCGGAACTTTATTGATAATGTAGGAACGTTAGATGACGCGTTGATTGAGGGCGGCGCTGTAAAGCCGACGCACATTATTGCAGCGATGCGAAGCAAGCCTTGTGCGGTAACGAGAGTGTATCGCCATTTGACCCCGGAGTTTTGTGTTCGCCCTTCTTGATTCGTGGAAAGCCCTTGTGGAATCTGGATCGAGATTGCGGAGTCATCTGAGGGATGATCGACAATGAAAGAATGTAGCAAGTCCATTCCTCGTCGTCTCGGCGATCCAAACTTCATCAATCGATACTTTGTTGGTGAAGGGCTTGATGTCGGAGGGAAGCCGGATCCGCTCACATTGTACAGTGAACTATTTTCAAAAATACAGCAGGTTCGAACATGGGATCTTGAGGATGGAGATGCTCAACTTCTTGAGGGTGTTCCCGACGAGCAGTACGACTTCGTTCATAGTAGCCATTGCTTGGAGCACTTGATCGATCCAGTCGAAGGCTTGAAGAATTGGTTTCGTGTCGTCAAGCCAAACGGGTATATGGTTTTGATCGTTCCTGATGAAGACTTATTTGAGCAAGGACAATTTCCGAGTACCTATAATCATGATCACCGGTGGACGTTTACCGTCTATAAGCAGCAATCATGGAGCCCTAACTCTGTCAATCTCCTTACGTTGTTGATGTCGTTAGGCGGCCAGGCAGACATCGTTAAGCTGGAGTTGCTCAACGCTACATATCGGTACAAACTTCCGAGAGTGGATCAGACACGTTCTCCTGTGGGCGAGTGCGGTGTCGAGATTGTAGTGCGAAAGCGTCCTGCCGATGAAGTTGTGCGCGGAGGGGTAGTCCCGCTCTCGGGTCAGCCGGTTAGCCGTGAAGTGCGTATACATTTCAATCAGTATCGTGACGACGCCGATGCTCTCAACCGCGCGAATGTCAGTAATCCACCTTTCAGAAATGATAGGGAGTTATAACTCATTCGAAGAACGATTCTACGCCTTCAGGACCACCCCCGTTGTCCATACTGGAGAACCATGCAGTCTCAAGGCTTTGGAGTCTCAATTGTTTGTCAGGAGGTAGTTAGGTGATTGTGCGTGCCAGAGCGCCGTTACGGTTGGGATTGGCAGGAGGAGGAACGGACGTATCTCCTTATTGCGATTTATATGGGGGGTTCGTATTGAACGCGACCATTGACAAGTATGCCTATGCCACAATCGAAACCGAGAATACAGATACTATTCGGTTCGTAGCGGCTGATCTAAATCTGTCATGCAAGTATGAGGTGGCGAACTGCATATCTCCAGACAAGGTCTTGGATTTGCACAAGGCAGTCTATAATCGGATCGTAAAGGAGTATAACGCAGGGAAGCCCATCGCACTTACCCTTACGACATTCTGCGACGCTCCCGCGGGGTCTGGCCTTGGATCTTCTTCAACTCTAGTAGTGGCGATGGTCAAGGCGTTCGTCGAACTCTTAAACATCCCTTTAGGGGAGTATGAAATCGCCCACTTGGCTTATCAAATTGAGCGTGTCGATGTCGGGCTTAATGGAGGAAAACAGGATCAATATGCTGCAACGTTTGGCGGCGTGAACTTTATCGAGTTCTACGAGGGAGATCGCGTAATTGTGAATCCCTTGCGAGTGAAGAACTGGATTATTTCAGAACTAGAGGCATCGCTGTTGCTTTTTTACACGGGTGTATCGCGTTCATCCGCGACCATCATCGATGAGCAGACAATGAACGTGCGAACTTATGAAGAAGATGCCATTTCAGCGATGCATGCCCTGAAGGAAGAAGCAGTCATGATGAAAGAGAGCATTCTGAAGGGCGACTTTAGCGCCTTTGCGAAGTCGATGGAATTGTCCTGGCAATCCAAAAAGCGAACGGCCGCACACATTTCGAATGACCATATAGACAATGCCTACAAAGTGGCGAAAGAAGTTGGGGCCAGAGCTGGAAAAGTATCGGGGGCCGGCGGCGGGGGATTCATGATGTTTTTTGTGGACCCTGCTCGTCGAATGGATGTTATTCATGCACTTAAGCAGTTAGGGCCTGAAGTTTCAAATTGTCACTTCACGAAATATGGCACGCAAGGTTGGCGAGTTGCGTAAGTGCGCTACGGAGAATGGCTAGCATTGATATCTACTTCGGGTTCTCGATGGTTCCGATCTACCCTCTGACATTAAGAGATCGAGGCTACCGCACGGCATCTTCTTATTCGCTTGGATCCACTTCAGCCCATCGTTGGGTCTGTTCAGTGAAACGTAAATCTCTATCGAGAATTAAGTATGCAGGCAATAATTCTGGCTGGAGGGGCAGGAACAAGGCTTCGAAGAGTAGTGTCTGTAGTTCCTAAGCCGCTTGCCCCTATTAAATCCAGGCCTTTCTTGGAAATCCTCTTCGACTATCTGGCCGAACAGGGGTTCTCAGATATTCTTCTCACCGTCGGATACATGGCGCAATCGATTGTGGGGCATTTTGGTAACAAGTACAGAGGGATCGGAATCGAGTACTTGGTTGAGGATCAGCCTTTGGGAACCGGAGGAGCGATCAAGCATGCGTTGAATTATGTCTCCCGTGACCCGGTATTCATCGTCAATGGGGATACATTTCTCCGAGTCGATTATCGTGCCGTATCGGAAGAGCATCATACGTCTGGCGCAATGATGACCATGGTTTTGAAACGTGTAAAAGATACTTCTCGCTATGGCAGGGTTCATACTAAAGGGGATCGTGTCTTATCGTTCCAGAATGCAGAGCCGGGGAATGCAGGGACGATTAATACAGGTGTGTACCTCGTCTCGAAAGGGCTCTTCGAACGATATTCCCTCCCAAGTACGTTTTCGTTCGAGCAGGAGTTTCTTCTCCCTCATGTGAGAGACCTCCATCCGCTGGCGTATTTTACAGAAGGGTATTTCAGAGACATTGGAGTTCCGGAGGATTATCAGCGCGCACAAGACGAGCTTGGTGGCTGAAGTAGAAGCAGGTTGGCTAATCACCAGGTGAGGCCTTTGATGGGTGGAATTCCGGCGAAATGGTTTCTGTCCAGGACTCTGCATATCCTTAGAAATGAAGGAGTATGCAGTTACGGTCGGAGACTGAAAGAAACATTGGATCGGCTTTGGCACAGGGAAGGCCCCCTTTTCCCGGTTTCTTCGCAGTCGGTTCGTAGCCAGTACTCTGTGTGGCTTCAGCGCCATCGGGTCAATCCTCAAGATCTAACTCACATGGACGCAGAGGGAGCGCAGTTTGTATACCGCCCTCTCATCAGTGTGATTATTTGTATCGAAGATACACAGTTGGAGATGTTGGAGAAGTCATTGGCTTCAGTAAGGAGTCAGGTCTATGCGAATTGGGAATTAATAGTGACTTGTCCGTCTGAATTGAGGTTGTCAGTCGTTCAGTATGTGAAAAGCGCTGAAGTCGCCAAGATATGTGAGGTGGCTACAGACTGTAGTCCTGGAGAGAAGAGGATTCGGGGAGCCTCTGTGGCCTTAGGGGAATTTGTATGGTTCCTAGGTTGTGAAGACGAGCTTTCTTCGCAAGCACTCTTTGCAGTGGTTCGGGAACTTAATCGTGATCTCAGAACGGATGTTCTCTATTCTGATGAAGATCAGATTTTGCCGGACGGAAGTCGCGTATCACCGTTTTTCAAACCTGGGTGGAGTCCCGACCTTCTCCTGTCGACAAATTATGTGGCTCGGTCATGTATCGTGCGCCGGCATTTCTTCTTGGAAGCTGTGCAGGGCAGCACAAATCCTCGCAGTGATCCCAATTATGACCACATTCTGCAAATGACTGAAAAGACGAACAAAATAGTGCGTATCCCCCAGGTGCTGTATCATTCTAGATGCAGATTGGAAAAGGTGGCGGTAGGGATAGAGCCTGGATCCAATGTGTCCGGCACCCAAAAGATGGCATTGGAGAGTGCGCTCTGTCGGAGAGGAGCGGTGGCCAAGGTGGAAGAGATTTCGTGCGGAAAGTTTCGTGTTCGATATCCGCTTCGTACCCATCCACTTGTATCTATTGTTATCCCCACCAGAGATCGAGAACAGTTCCTTCGGCAGTGCATAGACAGCATCGAACGGACTACCCTATATCCTAACTATGAAATTGTTGTGGTGGATAATGGGAGTGTCTCAACGCGGATGCGGGAGTGCTTGAATGAGGTATCAAAGAGATGGCAAGTCCTCTCCTACTCGGCGCACTTTAACTTCTCCGCGATTAACAATTTGGGAGCATCAAAGGCAACAGGGGAACATCTCTTATTCCTGAATGATGACACGAAGGTGATCTCACCCGAGTGGCTTACGGTGATGGTTGAGCACATTCTGCGTCCAGAAATTGGTGTGGTAGGCGCAAAATTGCTATATCCAGATGGACGCATTCAGCATGCCGGGGTTGTGCTTGGAGTTCGGGGTATGGCAGGGCATGCGTTCAAATATAACCGTAACAGCGAGCAGGGGTACCAGGGGTTGGCGCATCTCGTACGTAACGTGAGCGCGGTGACAGCGGCATGTATGTTGGTGTCACGCTCGGTTTTTGAGCGGGTGAAAGGGTTCGATGTTGAACTGCCAATCGAATACAACGATGTCGACCTGTGTCTCCGAATCGTTCAGGAAGGGTATCGGATCGTTTATGTCCCTGATGCCGTGCTGTATCACTATGAATCTGTTACTCGAATGGGAACTCGATGCCGTACCGATGAAGAGCGTGCGAGAAAAATCTGGGGGGAACTAATCCGACGTGGAGATCGCTATTACAATCCAAATCTGACACTTACAAGAGAAGATTGGAGTCTGGCTATCTAATCGATTGCACGTGGTTTCCTGCATATAAAGGGGATCGCTAGTGAAGTTACTGAGCCGACCGCCAAATTGTGCGTAGCGTGGCCTCGATAACCACCTTCTTTCCGGTAGAAATGAAACTTGTTATGAAAGCTAAACATGCACACTTTGCGGGCTCATCAGTATGGCCCAGCACGAAGGAAATGGTGAGCGGCTGAGAGGATAGGTGCATCTGCGCAAATGAGAGTCGTTTATTTTTCAAAAAACTCATGTATTGGACCAAGTAGTCGATACCGTATTTATCAATTTTTGCCGTTTCTCTACGCGACGGGAGTTGATTGCACCATTCATCCACTTTTTGGAGATCGATACTTCAGACTGTTGGAACTACAGCCGCCAGTGTTTCGGGCTTTCCTTAAAAGCCTATATGTCGTGGCGAGTTTTTCGAAACGAGCATGGCAATTGCTTGGGCTAGGATGTGCGGATCTTGTCGTGATCGAAGGACAACTGTTTCCGTACATGCCGGCTCTCGCTGAGCGAATGTTAGCAAGGCTTCACTATCGATTTATTATCGAGTTCGACGATGCCATTTATCTCACGCCGGGGCATCGAGAGAAGATCCCGGCTTTGTTGGGCATGGCGTCGGGGGTGATCGTGGGCAATGAAGTGCTTGCGAAATATGCCAGAAAATACACGTCGCAGGTCTATGTGATCCCCACNNGGATATTTGGATATCGTGGCTCCTGTGCTGAAGGAATTACAGGATAAAGGGCTTATCAAGTTTCGGGTCGTCTGTTCTCGGCCTCCACGATTGCCTGGTCTCACGGTCGAATTCAGGACGTGGCAGTTAGAGCAAGAGGTGGAACTACTTCAGGATTGTCATATTGGGATCATGCCATTGCCCGATACAGAGTGGGCTAGAGGGAAATGCGCCCTGAAGCTGCTGCAATACATGTCTGTCGGGATGGCAGCGGTTGCCTCGCCGGTGGGAGTCAACCGAGAAATTATTTCCGATGGAGAAAGCGGATATCTCGCCGTCACTGAACAGGATTGGAGGGCCAGGCTCACTCGACTCTGCCAGGATGCGGTGCTCCGTGAACAAATGGGCCGTGCGGCGCGGACGGCCGTGGAAGAGCGCTATTCATTAAATGCCTGGGGGCCTCGTCTGGCGAAACAGTATCAGGAATTAGCGGATGAGGCGAGGGCGGTGAGAGTTATGGATTCAAGGCCGCGATCATTAACCCGGTACCACTAATTTTATGTTTCTTCTCTTACTGACATGCGGGCTGGCTTTCCTGCTTTCGTTGTATGGTGTGCCCGTTGCGAGGCAGGCAGCATTGAAATACGGCATCGTGGACGCTCCAGATGGGCGGCTGAAACATCAGAGTGAACCGGTGCCGTATTTTGGCGGCCTGGCGATTTATCTCGCCTTTTTGATGAGCTTGGCGTTTACCTTCGAGTTCCGCCAAGACGTTCTTGGCATTATCTTGAGCGGAACCATCGTGGTCATGCTCGGCTTGATCGACGATTTTGGCGTATTGACACCCTGGACCAAGTTGGCTGGGCAGTTACTGGCTGTCTTCGTATTAATCAAAAGCGGGGTCAGAATTGAGATCGCAGCTTTGCCCGAATGGCTCGATCTGGTTCTGACGGTGTTGTGGATGGTGGGGTTGATCAACGCATTCAATCTGCTCGATATCATGGATGGTCTCTCGGCGGGGGTAGGGGCGGTCAGCGCGGGTTGCCTGCTTGTCGTAGCCTTGCTGCAAGGAGATCAAACAATTGCCGTTATGCTTGTCGCGTTGCTGGGAAGCCTGCTGGGATTCCTTAAATACAACTGGCATCCTGCGCGGATTTATATGGGCGATACGGGCGCAATGCTGATCGGGCTACTTCTTGGGGCGATGGCGATGATTGGGAAATATCCCAGCGACCATCCCCTCTCGCTCCTCACCCCGGTGTTTATTGTCGGGATTCCAATTTTTGACACGCTGTTTGTGATGTACATTCGTTATCGGCGTGGACTGCCCATCTTTTGGGGGAGCCCAGATCACATTGCCATTCGCCTGCGCCATTGGGGGCTGTCAGTGCCGCAGATCGTGATCACGAGTTATGTGGCAACAGGGATCGTGGGAGCGATCGGCCTTGCGATGTTGTCAGTCAGCCTGGAAGTGGGGTGGATACTCTGCGCCGGGACAGTTGGCACGCTCTTGCTCGTCACGATGATGCTGAAGAAGGTGGATGTCCGCCAGCCTGAGCAAGCTGGCATCGCACCCACACAAAGCGGAGGAACAAAGGCCGCATGATTCTCATCGTCGGCGCCGGTTTAGCCGGCCTCAGTACTGCCTATCATCTTTCAGGCCTTCCCTATCGCCTCTATGAGCGGGAGCAGGAGGTCGGTGGCTTATGCCGTTCGTACAAGAAGGATGGCTTTACCTTCGACTACACCGGGCATCTGCTCCATTTCCGCCAGGCGGAGATCAAAGCCTTGGTGGAAAAGCTCTTGGAAGGGAAGCTCCAGAAACATGCCCGTAAATCATTCGTCTATTCCCACCGGACCTATACGGAATACCCATTTCAGGTCAATACATTCGGCCTTCCGCCCGAAGTGGTGCGGGAATGTTTGATGGGGTTTATCGCGACACTCACGAGTCAGCAAGCCGGCCCCCTACCCCAGCATCGGTCGTTCAAACAGTGGATTCTCGATAATCTCGGCGAAGGCATGGCCAAGCATTTCATGGTGCCGTTCAATGAAAAACTTTGGCAAGTCTCGCTGGAGGAACTGACCTCAGATTGGGTGTCGTGGCTGGTGCCGAAACCGGAGCTTAAGGACGTAGTCAACGGTGCCTTGGGTATCAAAGACAAAGCCTTCGGCTATAACCCGTCGTTTCTCTATCCTGCGAGCGACGGCATCAAAGTGCTCCCGGAATCGTTTGTGCCCGGGATCGACGGTATCACGCATGGCGCGGAACTTATTGAAGTGGACACCAAGCGCCGTCGCGCCGTCTTCCGTGACCATGCGAAGGGCGGAACGAGAGAAGAACGATATGAGTCGTTGGTCTCTACGATCCCGATTCCTGAGCTGGTCCGTCGTTGTCTTGATTTTCCTGCTCCATTGAAAGAAGCGGCAACTGCGTTACGCTGGGTTTCAGTCTACAATATCAACTTGGGGATTGGCCGTGAGCAGGTGTCGGATAAACATTGGATCTACTTTCCCGAGGTGGAATATCCCTTTTACCGTGCCGGATTTCCCATGAATTTTTCTCCCTCATTGGGCCGCCCTGGTTGCAGTTCGATGTATGT